>Ga0209809_1003480_pt1 | contig 9949 bp, 10 predicted proteins | sample YNPMSTMetaG_FD_186172 | JGI IMG/M metagenome (GOLD analysis project Ga0209809, IMG submission 186172) | Anoxygenic and chlorotrophic microbial mat microbial communities from Yellowstone National Park, USA - YNP MS-T MetaG (SPAdes) (version 2) ... | reverse complement strand
ACTCCATCCCTTGTAGTGATAAAGTAGGCGTTGGATATAAAGCCTCTGTTTTTTGAACTTACCTGTTCATAAACACCAAAAACCCCGTATATGCCCGGGCTAAGCTCCTTTAAAGTTTCTTTAACATGTTTGGGAACTGCAAAAGATATAGAAAGAAAAAGGAGCAGTAGGCTAAAAAGCCTACTCACCCCTTGCCTCCTTTATGGCAGACTTTATGTCTTGGTCTGCCTTGCGGAAGATGTTCGCCTTGTCTTCTTTTAGATGCTTACTGTAGGTTTGGAGGAGGAACGGAATGTTTATGTAGCCCACGCCTACCGTCCCGTTAGGCTTTTCGTAGGTATAGACCCGGCAAGGTGCCAAGGTGCCAAACTGAGGAATATCCTTAAGAATAGCCTCCCCGTAGGAGAGGTTGCAAGCCAGGAATATGGAAAACTTGGGGCTCTCTTGGGATACCTCTATCACATCCAGCACGTTCATGTTTACCCCATCCAAGGAGGTCTTGAAGAGGGTATTAAACTCATCGTATCCTAAGCCCTTTACCTCCTCTTCATACACAAGCTCTTCCTTTGGTGGTGGCATTCTAACCGCCTTTAGCTTTTTCCCGCTTTTTTCTGAGAGAACCGCCCTGAGCTGTCGGTAGGTTTTGTTTACCGCCAACCTTTCCTCTTTGCTTAGCTTTGCGCCGTACTTAGAGAGAAAGACATTTTCGTTTATCAGGGTTGCGTAGATCTTTCCATCCTTTGACTGATGCACCGCTACGCTACAGGGCACCACATTGCTGAGGGCAGGAGCCTTAAGGAGGATGCTCTTCATCTCTGGCATTTCACAGCCAAAGACCACATGGTAGTTGGGAAAGTCCGCAGAGCCCCTTGCCCTTATGGCGTCGGATATGGTAAGGACCCTTATAACCTTTATTCCCTTCTCCTCCATTCCTTTTTTTACATCATCCACCGCCTTCTTGAAGTCCCTTTCCTTCAGAGGGTAGGTAAGATACATCACCTTTATCGGGTCCATTCCAAAGGAAAAGAAAAAGAGGGAGAGGAGAAGAACAAGAAACTTTGCCATTTTTCACCTCCAGAAGCAGTCTGTGTTGTAAGGGTGGTCTAAAACCTTCACGTTGGGCTTTCTTTCCACCACCAACTCCTTCTTCTTTTTAATGTAGTTTATCACAATTTCCCTTATGTCCGCCTTTTCTGGTTGCACTCCGGGTGGGGGTGGTCCTCCATAGACCGCCACCAGGTATTCTTTGTTTTCTTCCAAAGGTTTGCCCTTGATCCTTACATTCCTGATACGCTCTCCTTGCTTGGCATTTACCTTTAGCTCATACTCTACGCCGTATATCCTTGACATATCTCCGCCCTGTTGGTATAGAGGGTTGGGATTAAACACATTGTCCGCCACATCCTCCCAGAGCACCAAAAGGTCTTTGCCTTTCCTCTTGAGCAAGAATACTTGAGGATAGGTAATTCCGAGCACATTATAAACATCCTCAACCCTTACGGGGCTGTTTGGCAAAACCGCCGGTCCCCACCTGTAGCCGGGGGAGGTCGCCACATCCAACCCCATTACCGCATCCACACCGTGGAAGTAGTCCGCCAGGGCTTCGCCTATGAGCCTGTCCCAAGTGCTGTACAGGGTATCTCTCTTATAAAGGAATGTTCTTGTGGTGGCTATAACTTGGTTGAACTCCTTCTCGTAAGGTTTATACCATTTTTCCACCAGCTCCTTAGCACCCTTGTCTTCGGGTATAACATCCGCAAGAATGGGAATAAGCTTAAACCTATAGCCCACCAGCCTTTTGTTTTTGACTTCCAGGTCCATCACGCCCACGAACTTTCCGTGGCTTCCGGGGGAGACAATGAGCGTATCTCCCACCTTTACCGGAGTGGGCGTTACATCGTGGGTGTGCCCAGAGATCACCACATCTATACCCTTCACCATCTTCATAAGGGCTATATCCAGGGGTAAGCCGTCGTGGGAAAGTAGCACCACCAGGTCCACCTTGTGCTGTTCCCTGAGTTCGTTTACATAGTTCTGTAGTTCCTCCGGTCTTACGCCAAAACGCCAGCCTTCCGTATAAACCCTTGGGTTTGCCAAGGGAGTAAATGGGAAGGAGCTTCCTATGATGCCTACCTTTACCCCATTTACTTCTTTTATGTCGTAGGGTGGGAATATGAGGTCTCCAAAGGTATCGTCGGTTATGTTGTAGGAGATAAACTTAGCCTTTAAGTGTTTATTGACGATCTCCAAAAACTTTTCCTTTCCTACTGTCACATCCCAGTGGGCAACAATGTAGTCGTAGCCCACATAGTTTAGCCAATCCACTATTGCCATTCCGTCGGTTTTTAGGGCTATGCCAGAGGTTACCCAAGTGTCTCCACCGTCAAGTATTAGGCATCTGTCCCTTCCCCTCCGATTGACCAATGTTTTTATAACCGTTGCCATTTGAGGGGCACCGCCCGTTTTTCCATACTCCTTGGCGAGCCTCAAAAAGCCCATGCAGGTCGTAGTGTACGCTTCCAGGGTGTTGGGCTTTAGGTTGTAATACTTGAGAAAGTCCATACCCGCCAAAAAGCCGGGTGTTCCCTTTAGGTTCTCTGGGGCAATAAGGTTCATTGGCTCTGGAAAATAGACGGGCTTTAGGTGCCCGTGGATGTCTGAAGTAAAGACCAAAGACACATTACCGTAGGGCTTAGTATCCAAAAGACTTTCAAAGCTTGGCTTTTTACCGAAGGACAGCCCGCTAAAGCCAAGGGCCATTACAGCGGAGTATCCGAGCAGTTCCCTTCTTGACAGCATTTTTCTCCTCCTACGAAAAATAAAGGGGACAGGTCCCCCAAACTTTTACTTATTAACGGGCGATTCGGGATGTAAAAGGTACGTAGCTATGTTCATAACATCCTCGGGAGACAGTGCTCCATGATAGCCAAACCGGGGCATGGAGGAGCAGGGATAGGCATGCCAAGCGTTATAAACGATCTTATAGACCATCTTTAGCCTTTCCAAGCCTTCGGGAGTGTTCATGTTCTCCTTGGTTATGCCGTACCTTTTTCCATAAGCGGTAAGCGATGGTCCCATGGTTCCGCCAGGAACGCCCTTCTCTATAAGGTGGCAGGCGTAGCAGTTCCCACCCTTGTCGGTGAATTTGTCAGAAAAACCATAGCTCGCAAACCTTCCACCCCTTGCGCTCTCCACCAGCTTTTTACCCTCCTTCCAATCTCCCCAAGCGATGCCCCACTGAGGATAGACTATATTCTTATTCTCAAGCTCTATGACCTTTTGGACTGCTTTGGGGGGCATGGCTTCCATTGAGGGATACTGGGAGCATATCCTTTGGGACTCGTCCTGCTCTATCTTCCATAAGAACTTTGGGTCCTGTTCAAAACCCGAAAGAAGCACCTGTCTAACTTCCTCTGGCTTCACTCTAGCCTCTTTTTTGGTGGGTTGCTTTTTCTGTTGGGCGGTAGAAATACCAACCAAACCAATGGCTAAAAGTCCCAAAAACAGTGTTTTTCTCATCTCTCACCTCCCTATTCCTGGAACTTTTATCTCGGTGCCGTTGGCGGTGCCATACAAAAAGGCAGATATTGCAACTGCCAAGTCTGAGTGGGGTTCAAAGGTGGGCCATCTCATCTGTCTTATACACTCCGCATACCTGTAGTGCATGGTCATGGGCTGAGACCACCGCACCAAATACTTTGGGAATATGGATACTGCCTGTCCTGCCTCTCCGGGTCTGTCTGCACTCCAGAGCTTGGTTGCCCTTATTCTAGCTTCCTTTTGCCCCGCATGACAGGTAGCACAGTTAAAATCCCAAGGTCCAATCCTTGCGTAGTAAATCTGCTTACCTATCTCATACATACGCTTAACCTGTGGGTCATTGAGATTAACACTGAACTTTTGACCGTTAGAAGCCATAGACACATACATAACTATGGCGTCGTATTCACCCATGCATTGGCTCTTACCCCAACACTGTGTGGCAAATTTTTTAACCTGCTCTGGCGTCATGCCCGCATACTGCTGAAGGCACCAACCGATCCTAGTCTCAAGGTCCATCACCCTTTTGGCGTCTGGGAAATACCTCGGTAGCTGTGCCAACGCACCCTCTACCTTACCCGGTCCAAGCCCAAAATCGCACTTATCAAGGTTGTATTTCTTGAAGGCTTCCTTGCCCATCTCCGCCCATATCTCGCCGGGGTTTATTCCCTCCGCCATCATCCTGTTGAACTCCTGCACAAGCCTTATCTCCTCTTCGGGAGACAGCTCTTGGTCCTGGGCTTTAACGGTTTGGTAGCCCAAAAAGCCCGCACAAGCGAGCCCAAAAACCGCAGAGGTCAAAAGTATTTTCCTCATGGTTGTCTTCCCCTTACTTGACGGTTATCTCCGCGGTCTTTTCCCACTTTCCACCCTTGTTATCTTCGTAAGCGATCTTTATCACTCCAGAGCCCTCCGCCTTTAAGGGCAAAGCTATGAACGGGTTGGCGCTAATACCTGCTGCCATGTTCATCTCGCTTACAAGCTGGTCGTTGTGAAAGAGCTGTAGCTTGGTTAGGAAATGTCCGGGAGTTTCCTGACCGGTTTGTGGGTCCCTCCTTGTAGGTGTCATAGGGTGGGTGATAACCATCTGCACCCTAATAACCTGTCCCTTCTGTGCTTCTTTTGGCACACGGAGTATAGCTGTTCCTGTAGCCATCGAACACCTCCTTTATGGGATTTTTAGCTTGTTAGCTTGTTTTATCCACAACCACCGGCAGTTACCTTAACCTCCTTGGTTGCCATTACAAAAGTGCCATCCTTTAGTTGCAAAATAGCCCTAACATTGGAGGTCTCTCCCATTTTGATCCTTGTGGATAGGAAAACCTGTCCATTTTGGGGTGTGAATTTCACATCCGTTACCCAAGGAGTAGGGTTTTTGTCCACGAAGATCCAGAGCCTTTCCACTCTGTCCACTGGGACGTCTGCCTCCACGGTGATGGGCACGTTGGCACCAGATTCTGCAATGGTAGGGGCGGTTAGCCTGATCTCTGCGGTTTCTTTAATTGCATTTAGCTCCACTCCAAGCCTCTTTTTGATTTCCTCTTCAACCTTGGAAACCGCAAAGGCGGGCTTGATGGCTGGGGCAAGGGTAAGCCCCGCTACTGCTACTGCGCTGAGCAGTAAAAACTTCCTTCTGTCCATGTTTATACCTCCTAACAGGTTTTTATGCTGTAAAGTTTGCAAGCCCTGTTTATGGTGTTTAGGTAGTCTCCCTTTGGTCTGCTACCAAAGATAAGGCTGACTACCTTGTCTTGCTTTGGGTCGTGTATGACAAGGGTGGGAGTTCCGGGCACGCCAAACCTTCTTGCCAACTTGCTCCCTTCCTCCGACCTAATATCCAGCTCCACAAAGAGAAAGTTCCTTAGCTTTTTTGATACCTCCTCATCAGAGAAGACAAAGTCCTCTACCTGAGAACAATATGGGCAAAACTGACTTTTAAAGTAGAAGGCTGTTAGCTTGTTTTCGGATACCGCCCTTTGAATAGTCTGTTCTACTGGGTTTGCAAGGGCAAAGCCCACCCACGCAAAAAGCACCAAGAAAAGACCATTAATGAGATTGTTCCTCATCCTCATAGGTAAAAATATATGCGCTGATCGGCGGTTTTGTCTTAATTTTTTCTTAAGTGTGCATAACAAGGACTTATATAAGGATTTTTGAATGTTATCATAAGGGCAACCTCTTGTGCTTTATGTAGTAAAGGACTGTAAGGGCAATTAAAGTTAGAGTTATCAAAGCGGAGAGGGGAAATGCTAAGGTTCTGTTTATTCTCAGAAAAGTATCAAGGAGTAAAAGGAAGAGCAGATAAAAGCCGTAGGCTACCAGCACAAAAGATAAAAATTGAAAAAGGTAGTGTTTGACCCTTTTTAGCATTCAAGCCTCCAGCATTTTTTCAATGGTTATTGCAACGCACTCTCCTAAGGCTTTTAGGTTGTAGCCTCCCTCAAGGGCAAAAAGCACCGGCAAGCCCATTTCCTTGGCAGTTTTTAGAATGCTTTCCACGACCTTTGCCACACCCTGCGTGCTAACGTTCAAAAAGGTTAATGGATCATCCCTGTGAATATCATATCCCGCAGAGACCAAAAGAAATTGGGGGGAGTACTCGTAAATTAGCCTGGGCACCAAGTTAGTGTATATGTCCTCATACTCTGCGTCTCCCGTCCCTGCGCTTAAGGGCACGTTGTAGGTGTAGCCATAGCCTTTTCCTATACCCTTTTCCTCCGCAGAACCGGTGCCCGGATAAAAGGGATATTCGTGTGTGGAAAAGTAAAAGACCCTGTCCTCTTCGTAAAAGCTCCTTTGGGTGCCGTTGCCGTGATGGGCGTCAAAGTCTATTATGAAAACCCGATCAAAGCCTTTTTTTAGTAGGTAGTGGGCGCCGACGGCTATGTTGTTAAAAAGGCAAAATCCCATAGCCCTTGACCTTTCTGCGTGATGCCCCGGTGGTCTTATAGCACAAAAGACTGCAGAGACCTCCCCAGACAAAAGCCGGTCAATGCCCTCAAGCACTCCACCCACCGCATAGAGGGCAGTCTCGTAGGACATACTGTTGGCGTAGGTGTCTGGGTCCAGATATCCTCCTCCGGAGGCGCAAAAATCGTGGATCTCTTGGATGTAGTTTATGTCGTGGTTTAAGCTCACCTCCTCCACCGTTGCCCTTCTTGGTTTGATCTTCTGCAGATGTTTAAAAAGCCCCCTGTTTTCTATCTCTTGCATTAGGCTTATGAGCCTGTCTTTGTTTTCGGGATGCCCCTTTTCGTTGTGCTCCAAATATATGTTGTCATAGACTATGCCCGTTTTCATTGAATACCTCCTCCAAGTCTTTCCTTTAGTTCCTCCAGCTTAGTTAGTTTTTCCCAGGGGAGCTCCTCTTTGCCAAAGTGTCCATAGCAGGCGGTTTTTTTGTAGATGGGCTTTCTTAGGTCCAAAAACTCTATCATCCTTCTTGGGTTCAGTGGGAAGAGCTCCCGCAGGGCTTCCTTTATTCTCTCCTTTTCTACCTTCTCGGTGCCATAAGTTTCTATATCAAAGGCAATGGGCTCGCTGACGCCAAAGGCATAAGCCAATTGAACAAGACAACGCTCCGCAAAGCCTCCAGCCACCACATACTTTGCCATCATCCTTGCCAAGTAGGATGCGCTCCTGTCGGTCTTTGAAGGGTCCTTGCCGGAAAAGGCACTTCCCCCCGAGTAGGCGGTGTCTCCGTATGCGTCGGAGACGATCTTTCTTCCTGTCTGCCCCACATCAGCCACAGGACCGCCAAGCACAAACCTACCGGAGGGATTAACGAGGATTTTGGTTTCCTTGCTCATATACCTGCTTGGCACCACCTTCTTTACCGCTTCCTCCACCAAGTAATCCTTTAGCTTTTCCAAAGACACATCCGGGTCATGCTGGGCAAAGAGTATAATGTCCCTCACAAAGAGTGGCTTTGTGCCTTCATAGGCAACTGTAATAAGAACCTTTCCGTCCGGTCTTAAAAAGGGTGCCTTTCCCGTTTTGCGAAGGTCTGCCAACTTTTTAGATAGAGAGTGGGCTAAGGTTATCGGAAGGGGCATGTAGCTCTCCGTTTCGTTGCAAGCATAACCTATCACCACAGCAGTGTCCCCCGCACCCTCTTGGGAGAGCCCAAGCACTATCTCTGGACTTTGTTCCTCTATGGATATGATCACTGCGGACGCATCCGCATCAAAACCAAGCTCCGGTCTGTTGTAGCCTACCTCCTTTATAGTGCTCCTAACGATTCCCGGAATATCCACGTAGCCCTCGGTGGATACGTGCCCCGCCACAAAGGTCATGCCCGATATTACCATTACCTCCAAAGAAACCCTGCTGTAGGGATCCTTTCTTAAAAACTCATCCAAAAGGGCGTCTGCAATGAGGTCTGCCACCTTGTCTGGATGTCCCTCCGTGGGAGACTCTGCCATCCTTATATGCATGGTGTTTAAAATTATAAACCGCACTTAGAAAATATCCCTTATTCAAGCCAAGGCAAACCCTATGCCAAACTGACGGGAACCATACCTTATGGGCTCATGTTCAATCTTTCAATTTATAATTAAAGCCATGGCTGGTGTATGGGAAGAAGCCTTGGTAGAAGAAGCCATCTATTTGATAGCCCACCTTGCCCAATCGGAACAGCATCTTATGGAGATAGAGGGAGAGACAAAGTTGGAGGACCTAATGCCCATAATAGACGGGCTGAGGAACAAAAGGAAGATGGTGGGAGATGTGCTCTTTTCAGTGCTGAGGATAGAGGGAGAAAAGGAAAAGGAAGAATTCCGCACAAAACTTGAGAGCCTTTGGTGTACTCTAAAGCATCTTGCCATGGCGTTGGTGCATTGCGACGAGACAGTAGAAAAGCTCATAAGGAGGCTTGAGTGCCATCTGCAAAGCGGAGATACGGAAAAGGCAAAGGAGTTGTCCGAAAAGGTAAAGGAGCTATACGAGGTTAGGCAATCCATCAGAAATTTTATAAAGATGCTTTTGTTTGATATTTCCAAAAAGCTGGGTTCTGCACCGCAGGTTAGGTGTAGAGAGGACCTATGCACCTTGGAGTAAAATATGCCCTACAAGGACCTAAGGGAATTTTTAAGAAGGCTTGAAAAAGAAGGAGAGCTGGCAAGGATAAGGGAGGAAGTTTCTCCCATCCTTGAGATCACCGAGATCACAGACCGAGTTTCCAAGATGCCCAAGGGCGGAAAGGCCCTTCTCTTTGAAAGGGTAAAGGGCTATTCCATCCCAGTTTTAACCAACATGCTGGGCTCCGAAAAAAGGGTAAAGTTAGCCCTTGGTTATGAGAACCTTGAGGACATAGGCTGGAAGCTGTACAAGCTTTTAAGACCGGAGATTCCACACACCTTTTTGGACAAGCTAAAGAGATTGCCCGAGCTAAAAAAGCTAAACGACGCCCTCCCAAAGGTGGTAAAGGACGGTCCCATCCGAGAGGTAGTAAAAAGGGAAAAGATAGATGTCATTGAGCTTCCCATTTTGCAATGCTGGCCTGAAGACGGTGGAAGGTACATAACCTTTGGGCAGGTGATCACCAAGGACCCAGAGAGCGGAATAAGAAACGTGGGGCTTTACAGGGTTCAGGTGCTCTCTCCCACCGAGCTTGCCCTGCATTGGCAGATCCACAAGGACGGAAACCATCATTACTGGAAGGCAAAGAGGCTAAAAAAGAGACTGGAGGTAGCCATAGCCTTTGGTGGAGACCCTGTTCTCTCTTATGTGTCCTCCGCACCACTTCCGCCGGAGGTGGATGAATACCTATTTGCAGGTCTAATAAGGGAAGAGGGCGTGGAGCTCATAAAGGGCATAACGGTGGATTTGGAGTATCCAGCCCATGCGGAGGTCGTTATAGAGGGCTATGCGGACCCAGAGGAGCCCTTGGTGGATGAGGGACCCTTTGGAGACCACACGGGCTTTTACACCCCGGTGGATAAATACCCCAAGATGCACATCACCGCCATACTCCACCGGAGGGACCCCATATACGTGGCTACCATAGTGGGAAAGCCACCCCAAGAGGACAAATACATCGGCTGGGCAACGGAGAGGATATTTTTGCCCCTTATCAAGTTCAACCTGCCCGAGGTGGTGGATTATCACCTGCCCGCGGAGGGATGTTTTCACAACTTCTGCTTTGTGTCTATAAAGAAAAGATATCCGGGGCATGCCTTTAAGGTAGCCTATGCCTTGCTTGGTTTGGGTCTTGTGTCCCTAACAAAGCATGTGGTGGTCTTTGATGAGGATATAAACGTTCATGACTTTGGAGAGGTGCTTTGGGCTTGGGGCAACAATGTGGACCCATCAAGGGATGTGCAAATTCTGAAGGGTCCCATAGATGTTTTGGACCACAGCACCAACGAAGTGGGCTTTGGTGGAAAGATGATAATAGACGCAACAACTA
>Ga0209809_1003478_pt1 | contig 9953 bp, 13 predicted proteins | sample YNPMSTMetaG_FD_186172 | JGI IMG/M metagenome (GOLD analysis project Ga0209809, IMG submission 186172) | Anoxygenic and chlorotrophic microbial mat microbial communities from Yellowstone National Park, USA - YNP MS-T MetaG (SPAdes) (version 2) ... | reverse complement strand
TCATCTCTTTTACTCCTTTGGAATACCTTCTCCCCCATCTTTTTAACCTTTTTTTATTCAAATAAGACCAATCCATTTCGGAAAAATTAACGGTTTCAAGGCCACGAGAAGAAAAGTATAAAAGATCAAGCAAAGCTTTTTCTGGATAGGCAATCAGGCTTTGATCCTTTAAATAATAACCAAAAAAAAGCTCTTCTTTTATTCTTCGATAAATTACTGAAACACCAGCGATTTCTGTTTGATAAGTTTTTCTTGGTGTTACTAAATATATCGCTTTGGGAATCTGATTAATCACTCCCGCCTTACTTAAAACGGTTTTTAAAGAAAGATATGAGGGATAATAAATCTGACAGGCAACGTTTTCTGGGACAATTATCTCTCCATAAGCGCTATAATAGCCTCTTGCCACCTGATTCAAAACCCCTCTTTTTTTTAACCGAGAGATTATCGTTGGCAAACTTTTTTGAGAAAAAGGAAGAATTTTTCCCAAATCAGAAACAGTAAAGATTTTTTTAGGAAAGCTTCGAATTTTTTCAATGATTTTTAACTCATTCATATCTTTTCCAAAAATCAACTGACCAATGTTTAAGATAAGAAGGCAAAAGTTGATTAATCTCACCCACAAACCGACCTCTTTTCATCTTTGGTTTTGAAAAATCAATTTTTTTTCCTAGTTTTTCCCCAATCCACCAACAGTCAAAATAGTCTCGCGGCGCCCCTCTTGTTTTTAAGGCTAATTTTTTTTCATATAAAATTCTTTCTAAGGAATAAACATAAACCAACGGTGTTAAAGGAGAAGCCGGCGAAGAAATTCCACGAAGAAAATAGTCGTTTTTCTTAAGGTGATACTTTTTTTTGGAAAGTTCAATTTTTATGGAAAAAGACTGTTTTAAAAACTCCAAATTTACCCCAATTAAAGCAAAAATCGTCTCTCTTTTATCATAAATATCTTTTATTTTTAGCTCGCCCCTTTGTCTGACAATCCTATTTAAAAGTTTTTTAAAAGAAGAAAAACCGACCTTTCCCAAAATGGAAAAATCAAGATCTTGGGAAAATCGCGGTGAGCCATAAACTAAACGTAGAGCCGTCCCTCCTTTAAAAACAAGATTTTGACTAAAATTGGTTTTTGTTAGTTCATCCAAAAGAAAGACTTCAATTTCTTCTCTTGCAATCTCAACCGCGGAAACGCCAATTTTTTTTGCTAAACTCATCGCTAGATTTGGTTCCATTTTTTTATACAAATTTGTATATAAATTAAGAATAATGATTTAAAAAAGATATGTCAAGAGGAAGTTCATTTTCTAACTAATTTTAATTATCTTTGTTATAATCTTTCTTATGACTATCTCTTCTTTAAACCCAGAAAACCTAAAAAACTTTTTCCCGTTTTTTGAAAAACTAATGCGGGAAAATTTTCTTTTTTATCATTCAAAAGTGATTGATTATTTTTTAACCAAAATCTATAGTCAGCAAAATTTTTATTATCAGCTAAAAAATAATCAACGGATAATTTTAGTTGCCTACGAAGATAAACAGTCTTTGGGATTTGCGATGATTGATGAACCTTACGGAGGAGTTTCGTTCTTGCGATGGCTAGCTGTTTCTAAAAATCAACAAGGAAAAGGAATCGGCAAAGCTTTAGTTTTTGAGTGGGAAAAAATTGCTAAAAATCAAGGTTGTCATAAAATGGAATTGGCCGCCTACCCATTAGTTTCTTCTTTTTATGAAAAATGTGGTTTTGAAAAAGAAGGTCTTCGAAAAATGTCTTATTTTGGAGTAAATCAAGTTGTTATGGGAAAAATAATTGGAGAAGTCAATGTGGAAAAAATGACTCAATAAACTATTTTCTCACCTCCAACTTCTCAAACCAACCCCGCCGAAGTAAAATGGCAATAACCGCATAAACAGCAATATCAATCCACGAATCATCAATCGTTTCATTCTCCGGCTTTTTTCCACCAATCAAAAGATGCTTTATCCGATTAAATTTCTCAGAAATCCGAAAAGCAATCCCCAATTCCCCCATATCCAAAATATTTCCTTTGCCATAATCTTTATGTTTTTTTAAAAAAGTCTCAAGCATCTTTTGACACACTACCAAAAAAGCCTCATCTAAAGTTTTGGGATTTTTTTTATTTTGGTTCATAAATAATATGATACCAAAAAAATTATTTTTCAAATTTATTTAATAAACCAAAAATTTTTTCTTTTATTTCTTCATTAACCTCCACCCCCACTACCCCAAACTGCCAATGACCATAAAAAACTAAAGAATTAAGAGGTGAAAATAAAATCGCTGGTAAAGCCAATAAATCTTCTTCTCCATCAACAAAAATTTTCTGTTTTTCTTTTTTTGATAAAATTTTTTCAACACAATTTTTAATTGTTATAAAAGTATTTTTATTAATTGTTCCTGCCTGATTGATGATTCGAGTTGTAAAATAATTTCCAAGAACTTTTTTTATCTGCCTATCCACCTCTCCCCTTTTTGTTTTAAAATCAAAAATCAAAAGGTGAGAACTAATTTTATTTTTTATTAGATAATAAGAGATAATATCACCAACACTAAAAATAAATGCCGATTTTTTTTCTTTAATAAATTTAATCAAATTTTTTGTGTCAAAAAAAACTTTTCCCAAAGGCTTTCTTAATTCTTCTTTTAAACTCTCTGGTAAAACTAATTTTTTACTATCTTTCAAGAAACCGGAAACTTGCAACCAGCAACTTTTTCCCTTTCTATCAATCTCGCCCTTTCTTATTCGCTCTGATGAAATGAGTTTTCCATCAGAAGCTAAAATATCTGAAACAACAATCACTTTTAATTTTTTTAGTCCGTTTTTGACTCTTAGTTGATTGATTTTTAAGGCGTTTTTTTGACTTAAACGGGAAACAATAATTGCTTCTGCCCCCACTAATTTATCTGCCCCGCCGATAAAATCATTGATTTTGATAATTTTTGCTCGCTTTTGCCAGTTGTTTTTTACTAAAAATTTCACGACATTTTTTTTCCTGATTTCAAATTTATCTATTGATGAAGATAAAAACTTATTCTTAATCATTTCATCACTGGTTATTCCAATCAAAACTTTCTTTCCAACCTCAAACGCTTTTCCCAAAAAAAATTTATGGCCTTTGTGAAAATGGTCAAAACTACCACCTAAAACAATTTGATTAAAGTGAAAATGATTTCTCATCTTAATTAAATAACACTTCTAATAAAATAAAAAGAAAGGCAATAAGAAGGAGAATTTTACCTTCGTTTTTACTGATTTCTTTTTTTGACTGGGAAAAAAGATAAAAAACTCCCAAACCAAAAAGATTGATAAGAAGAGTCCGAAGCGAATAATTTTCAATATGAATCCGGGCCCCATTTAAAAGAGTTAAAACGCCAAAAATTAAAGTATTGGCAGCCGCCGAACCTAAATAATCACCCAAGGCCACCTCTTTTTTTCCTAAAAAAATCGATCGAACAGCCAAGCTGATTTCGGGTAAATTAGTCCCAAAAGCCAAAATCACCACACTGACCACAAAAAGCGGTACCCCTAAAATTTTTCCATACTCAATCGTCTGATTGACAATAAAATTACTGACAACAAAAATTATTCCCAGAAGAACAAAAATTTCAATTATGATCTGGGTAGCATTAATCACTCGATGGACGCTTAAATCCCGCAAAGAAAGATGAAGACTTCTTTTTTTCTCAATAAAATAAACAAGAATAAAATAAATTAAAATTAAAAACACGCCTTCAGTCCGGGTTAAAACATTATCGGCAATCAAAAAAATTGGCGCCAAAACGACAAGAAGAGCAAAAATCATATCTTTGTAAGTTAGACCATGAACCATTTTTACCCCACCCCCAAAAACTGCCATTAAAGGGATAACCAGTGTAAAAAGATAAAACGAAGCGCCAATTAAATTGCCAACAAAAATATCGGGTGTTTTTTTAAGTAAAGAATTTACCCCAACACTAAATTCAGGAATCGAGGTTAAAATCCCTAAAACAAAAAAAGATAAAGCAAAAGAAGAAAAACCAATTTTTTTGGCAATTTTTTCTATCATCTCAATGATCTTTCCTGAAGCTAACCAAAGAATATAAAAACAAAAAAGATAAAGAATGGATTTTACAAATAAAATAATAAGCTCCATAAAACGATTATAACAAAAATGGGCTGACTTTTTAGAAGTCAGCCCAGAGTCTTCTTAATGATTTTATATAAAATCATTATTCGTTTTTATTAAAATCTCGTTTTTGAAAACGGTTGCCACGCCTAAAACCGCCACCGAATTCACCTCTTGGTTTTGGTGGTCGCGCTTCAGAAACAACAATATTTCTTCCGTTAAAGTCTTTGCCATTAAACATATCAATGGCTTTTTGTGCATCTTCTTCTTTCTCCATTTCTACAAAGCCAAAACCTTTTGATCGACCAGTATCATGATATCGAATCACATTAGCCGAGGTGACACTACCGGCTTGACTAAAGTGATTTTTTAAATCATCATCTGATAGCTCATAAGGAAGATTACCAACATAAAGTTTTTTATTCATTAACTCTCACCCCCTTTTGATTGAAGTAATAAATACTAAAAATCAAAAAAAGTAGATAAAAAAGCGATAAAGAAAAAAAGAAAAAAATATTCACAAACAAGGAAAAAACCGAAACCTTAAAAAAATCAAGATCTCGAAAACTGACTAACAAAATAAGTATAACAGAAAAAAAATAAAAAGCAAACGCATTTTACCTTATCTTCTCTAACAACTTTCTCTTCTTCTTGCTCCAAAAATGTTTATTCAAATTTAACTCGGGGACTTCTTTTGTTTCTAAAATAATTTTTTCAAGTAATTTTTGATATTTTTCCAAATGATATTTTTTAATTAACTTTAAAAAATACTTAAAATCAAAATCTTCAAGCACCATCAAACTTATAATATCAATCAAGTCTTTTTGACCTTTAACACTACCCATCCTTTCTTGATAAGCTTTTAACTTGGTAATTAGCAAAACTTCTTTTTCCAATAACTCAAATCCGTTGACGAAAACTGTTTTTTTAATTAATTCTTCTACCGGTATTCCCAAATCCGAGTAAAATGGTAAATAAATATCAACGTCTATTTCTTCAATTTTTATCTGGTATTTTTTCAACCTCTCATTTTTTTCAATTGGAAATTCTTTTTTTAAATTCTTAAGTTGAGAAAAATCAATGATTATATCAATATCTTTTGATTTGAGTGAGTAAGTATAAAAATAAACCGCCCAACCACCAATAAGAATAAATTTGAATTTCTTTTTTAACTCTGTTAAAAGAAAAAAACTTTTATCAGTTAAAAAATGTTGATAAAAATCACTCATATGTTTAATCTTTTTCTAATTTCTAAAAGAGTTGCCCCGCAAAAATCTTTAGCATACCATTCTGGTAAATTCCATAAATCAACAAAAAGCTGAGAAAGGCTAATTTTTTTTGATTTTTTTAAATAGAGGTCGGGCTTTAAAATAAAAATATTTGGCGGATTTTTTCTTTTAGGAAATCTTTTGCTAACATTTTCAATATTATTTGAATAAAAATAGATATGGTCATAATCGGCTGGTATTTTTTTAAATAGATAACGAAAAGCAGTATAGGCGGTCGGGACAACATCGGCCGGCATTAAACCTTCCCGGTCATAAACTGGTAAAGGACTAAAAGTAAAGTAAACAATGTCTTTTTTTAAATTTCTTCTTGTTGCCCAAAAGTACAAAAGTCTCTCCCAATCAACTACTTTTGAGGAAAATTTATTAATCTTAACAATATTTAACTGACGCAAAGGATAAAGAGCGTGATTAACCACGCTGGTTGATAAAGAATATTTTTTAGAAAGCTCGGTGATGGTAAACTCTAGCTTTTTCTCCTCAATCACCCGATCAAGAAGATCTCGCCAGATATATTCTATTTTGAACATAGTTCGACTTTGCTCACTATAAATATTTTCTATTTTTCTAAAAACTTATCACGGTATTTTTCTATAATAATAGAAAATAAAACAAAAATCAACTCCGTTTTCGCTTGACAAGAAGAAAAAAAGAAGTATACTATCTTATAGTAATTATGACTGAAAATTTTATCACAAAATCTTTTCCTTTTGTAGTAAATCAACCTGGAGGAGGTAGGTTGGAATTTTATGGACCTAATGCTCCATATTTGGGTATTTTTGCTTCTGCTATGATGCGCCAATCATTTAAAAACTGTGGGAAGCCAGTGTTAGGAGGCGGCTTTAATCCTTCATCATAAGAACAAATTGAATATTTTAAGAAACTTGCTAAAAAATTGGGGCTTTAATTTCTTGCCATTATTAACTTCAATAATTTTTTAAATATCTTTTAGAAAATATCTACTGTATTAAATCTGTTAACTTTTACACAATATTTACGGCGTCAAACGCGATTCGCTAACTCAGACTTAATTTACATCAGTTTAACACAACGTTTACACAACTTTTACAAAATTTTTACATTATGTTTATACAACGTTTACACTATTTTTACACTTTTCTCATTCGCATATCCGTAGATTCGCATCACATATTTGCATTATTCATATCATTTTTAACCTTTATACAATTTTTAAACAACTTTTTACACTATGTTTACACTACATTTACACATTCATCATTCACATTATTCGCGTCATTCGCATAAAAATTCGCATCATTCGTATTATACTTTTGCTAATAACTAATAACTTTTCACCTCGTCACCTGAAAAGTTCTCACCTTTTCTAACAATTCTTTTGCCTCTTTATTTTCCTCAAAATGTTTTCTTACCGGCTCAATTAGTTTATCTAAATATGAAACTAGACTTGCTTTTAAATCTGCTGGGTGAATTTCTTTGTTGGCAATTTTTTTTTCCAGTTCTTCGTAATTAGAAAAAGAAATATCACCACCAAATTTTTGCGGACGAGAAATTACAATTTTATCAACTCCCAGTCGATCTAAACTTTCAAAAACAATGTATTTATAGTATTCTAAAATTGGATTGTCCTCAACCACTCCTTCAGGACAGTAAGCTTTATTGATCTTTCTTTTAATATCGTCAGTAGTATCGGTCATAAAAATGGCGGAGTCTGGGATTGATTTTGACATCTTTCTCTCAATTGTCCTCTGAATAGCGCTTTTTGCCAACCTACTTTCGACCGAAGCGGTCGAAACTGGCGGTTTGGAAAGACCCATAAGCATGTGATGAGAAACAACCACTGGCTTCCAAAAACCCAAAATCGGCCCAATCTCCCGCGCAAGCATATTAACCTTCCTTTGATCCATCCCAAGCTGACAAATCTTTGCTCCCAAATAAAAAATATCAGCTGCCTGCATACAAGAGTAAATAATCATCGCGCCAGTTAAATTATCAAGTGATTCCTGCCGACCCATAATTTCGGCGGTTCTCACAAATCGGCGAAGAGCATTGGAGCGACCAACACGAATGACTAACTTCCAATATTCTGGATCTTTGACTAAATCTGACGCCCAAACAAACTCAACTTTTGACAAATCCATTCCTGACGCCTTCCAAACCTCAATAAAATAACGGCCAACAGTTTGAATTTTTTCCAAATCGCCACCCATCTTATTATTGGCCATTGCATGCCAGTCAGCCACCAACATTTTAAATCTAACTCCGGCTTTTATCATCTTGTTAACATTAATTGCGCGAAGAAGACCTTGAGCAATATGAATCTGGCCTGAGGGTTCAAAGCCATCATAAGCAATCAATTCTTCTCCGCTTTCCAAAAGCCTTCTCAACTCCTCCTTAGTAACAATCTCTTCTCCAACTTGTTTAATAAGATTTAAGCGTTCTTCGATATTCATAGAAAAATTATACTAAAATAAACTATTAATAATTTTTACTTTTTAATATTTTTTTTAATTTTTAATATTGAAATGGCTTTTTTTAATGCCTCTTTTACTGTTTTAACGCCAATAATTTTAAATCTTTTTCTTTCATCTAAAAATTTATTAACAAGTTTATCACTCCAGCCACCAGTTCCTTTTATTACGACAATTGGAATTCTTGCTTGATAAGCAATTGCCATTTCATTTAATGATTCAGATCCTCCCCCAATTGCAATAATTACATCGCAGGTTAAAATTAAAGGAAACTCTCGTCCACCACCCCTTTCTTGGCCAGTAACTACCTCTAACGATTTTAGCCCTAAATTTGCTTTATTCGATCCCCAAACAAATGCCAAAGTTTGCCCGCCAAATTTCTCTGCTTCTTTTGCTGCAATAGTGGAAAGTGAATCAAAATCACCTTCAAATCCAAAAACAAGAATTGCTCCATTTTCCGCTATTTCTTTTCCCAGTTTCTTAGCAATTTCTTTCAATGAATCTTTAATTTTAACATCAGCCATCGATCCAATAACTCCAATCTGTATTTTTCTCATAGAATATTGGGAATTTATAAAATTATAACATTTCTAATCTACCGCCACTTCGTACTCTTTCTTCTCTAATAATTTCCTCTTTACCTTCTTTGATTAATATTCTCAGTTGTTTTAATCCTTCGATTAATTCTTGTTGATGTAAAAATAAATTATCACTCGAAATTCTTCTTGAAAAAGATGGGTAAAGAAAAGCTGAGGGATTAGTAGAAAAAACGCCATCTTTGGGCAAACCCCCAGGAATAATTAATCTTCCTTCTCTTCTTAAATCTTCCAACTGTTCCCGCAAAAAATATTGGGGAAAAAGAAATTCAATATTTTTTTTAATATTCGTCCCCACCCCTTCTTATTCACCTCTTTCTCTTAGTTTTTGTATATCTAAAATTGAAGGAAAAGCCTCTTCTAATCTTGGATGAACAAAATCAGATAAATGAAAACCATCATCAAAAGGGCTAGAAACTTCTTTTCCAGTAAAAACTTGAAAACCCAAACCTCTTAGAAGTTTAATTGCCGCTGGCCTTTCTCCAAAATTACCGTTATTTCCACAAAGAAAAGCAACGGTTGTGTTTTCAGCTGGTAGACCAAAAATTTCTGCTGCTTTTATAACTGTTCTCCCTGACCAGCCAACATCATCTAAAACTAAAGGACGGGACAAATCACTTTCCGTTTTAATTTCTTTTATCTCATCAGACGTTAAACTCATTACGTACCCAACACCATCTAACTTAGGTGAATCAATGCGTCTTAAACGGGAAAGATGAAAAGAATCTACTATCAGTAGTATATCAGATAAATTTTCTTTTAAAAAATTACCCCAAAAACCAGTCAAATCAATAATACTTGTAAAATTATCTAATCCTATTTGAGTTAATAACGACTCTAAACATTTAATTGGGTCAACAACTTCAACCACAATTCCCGATCTAACAATTTCTTGGAAAAGCGAAGTGAAAAAATCAAAATCAATTGTCCCCCATTTTTGTCTTGGTATACTGCTCAAAATGCTATCAGTAAATAAAAATATCCGTTGAGTTTGTCCGGTCATTTTTTTATAAAAAAATAATTTATAACAAAAAACCCCGCCTTACGGCGGGGGTAAAGTTTAATAATTAGGCATAAAACGGCTCCCCGCCGTAAAGCAGTTGATAGTAATAATAAGAAACTGACCAGGTAAGTTGTTTTTTGTTATCAAAACTTTTCATAAGTCTTTAAATAAAAAAAATCCCGCCTTTTGGCGGGTTAATAAAATTTTTCTATCACAAAAACTACCCGCCTTTAAGCAGGGTAGTTATAATAAAAGTTATTGGTGATAGAAAAAATCATCATAATTTTTATACTATATCACAATCTCTTATCTTTTTCAATTGCTATCTCCCCTACTTGTTTGATAAGATTGATTTTTTTGTCAAAATCGGTAATATTTTAATTATACTAAAATTGTAAAATATTTTTATGTTTAATTTTTCTCGGAAAAAACTTATTTTTCTTAGTCTTTTTTTTTCTTTTATTATTACTTTATTTTTCAGTAAATTTATTAAAAA
>Ga0209809_1003474_pt1 | contig 9960 bp, 6 predicted proteins | sample YNPMSTMetaG_FD_186172 | JGI IMG/M metagenome (GOLD analysis project Ga0209809, IMG submission 186172) | Anoxygenic and chlorotrophic microbial mat microbial communities from Yellowstone National Park, USA - YNP MS-T MetaG (SPAdes) (version 2) ... | reverse complement strand
CTCCACCTCGGGGCGGTGAAGCAGATCAGCCACAAACCGCGCATACCGCTCCAGGGAGAGCAAAGGCGTCCCGGTTCCCATGGGCTTTAATAGACCGGTTGGAAACGGAGCACTTCGGGGACAGGCCGCTCCCTCAGTTGAGCCTCATACGCCTCTTTCCTGCGGAGCCACGTCTCATAAATGCCCTTCCAGCGGGTAAAGTCGGCCCGGGTTTCGTCATACTCGTCATATTCGGCCAGTTCACCGGCCATCAGCGCGTTGTAGAAATCCTCGCTCAGAATGCCGTACTTTTCCTCGTAGAGGGTCAAACGGCGCTCCAGCAGTTTCATCTCAATGACCAGTTCGTGCAATTCCACCATCGCCTCCTGGGAGGAGAGGGCCGGGCACCGGTTCCGGTGCCCGGCCCTCCGCTTTACCGTGAACCCAACACGGCATGCAGCGCGTCGCAGGCCGGGCAGATGCCGCCGGGCCGGATGATGGCATAGCCGTTCTGCGGGTCGCCCGGGATGGCCTGCAAAAAGTCCACGTTCCAGACGATGATACAGCGCACCATCCCGGTCTGGATGCTCAGCCGGACCGCCTCCGCCAGCCAGGCCGCCTGCTGCGCGTTGTTCGTGCCCCGGCCCCACCAGAAGTTGTCCGGGAACGGCTCCACCCCCTCCTGCGAAGCGTAGCCCAACTCGGTGTAGAACAGTTGCCGGGTGCCCCGGAAGATGTTGTAGTAGAGTTCCGTCTGGGGCAGGAAGTACCAGGAGTGGTGGCGGTCGCCGCCGTCGGCCGGGTGGCCAGAGCGGGCCGACGGGGCCGTCGCGCCGGCGTTGTGGTGCGCGCCGATGTAGTCCATGCAGTTCGCGGCCCCGGCGACAAACATCCCCTCCACCCAGGGCTTGTCGTCGCAGCCGTGGGGGTAGCAGCCCCCGAAGTAGCCGGTGGGAGCCGGCGCCGCACTGATGACCGCCGTCCCAGGGTTGGCCGCTTTGATGGCCTGATACGCCGCGCAGAGGAGTTTGGTGTAATTGGCCGGATGAATCAGGCCGTTCTGCCATTCCCGGTCAATGTTCGGCTCGTTCCAGACCTCAATGGCATCGGCGCCCGCGGCCGCCATCCCGGCGACCCACCGGGCAACCTCCTGCTCAAAGCCGGCCTGACCGGTCATACTGGCCGGGCCCAGGGCGCTCACCTGAATCTTGAAGCCGGCCGCGTGGGCGGCCGCGATGACGCCGGAGGCGTCCGCCGGGTAGCGAATCTGCGTTTTCACCCAGTTCATCCCGGCGTAGCGCATCTGGCTGGCGTAGGGGAAACTGAAATTGGCCACGTGGCCGCCCAGTTCAAAACTGCCCCGCGCCCCCGGGGCTGGCGCCGGAGCCGGAGCCGACGCTACCTCCCCGGCCTGGATGACGACGGAGACATCGCTCCCAGGGATTTTGGCCCCACCGGCCCGCACATACCAGAGACCCGTGTAGCGGCCCGGGTTGGCCGGAGCCTTCAGGTCCACGCTGATGTCCACTGTGGTGCCCGCCTTCACCACGCCCACGGGAACGGAATCCGGACCGCCCATCTTCTCCCCACTGGCGAAGACCAGGACGGCGTCCTGGGGCCAGTCGCAGGTGCCGCTGTTGCGCAGCCGCCAGGTCTTCTTGAAGGTCTCGTTGTTGTTGAACTTCGTCCCGTCTGGCACGGTCACGTCGGCAACAAACTGCGCCTGCATGCAGGCCGGGGCGGCTCCAGTCGCAGCAGCGACTCCGGCGGCTGCCGGGGCGGGCGTCGGCGTGGGGGTGGGCGTCGGGGTGGGCGCGGCCACGTTCACCTGCGCCGACCCCCGGCTCACCCCGGCGATGGCCGCCGAGACGGTGTACGTCCCCGCCGCCTCCGGGGCCTTCCAGCGGAACTCCGGCTGGCTCAGGGTGACCTGCTCCTCCGCCGTCTGCGGGCCGTCCACTTTCCAGACGACCTCCAGCGCGGTCGGCTGCGGCAGGCCCGCCGCCACCCGGTACCCGTCCACTGCCTCGGCGACGCCGGGCATGTTCCCCGCGCTCAGCAGGTCGTGGACGACGACGCCGCCCAGGTGGTAGCGGAGGGCCCAGTCCAGTTTCCGGGCCAGGAAGGACGGGGTGCCCAGCCAGACGGTGCGGCTCTCCCCCTGAGAGGTCTTGTAGGCGATGGCGTAGGTGCCGGCCGACTCCATTGGGGTGATGCTGGTCACCTGACCGACCAGCGCGAAGACCACCTCCTGGCCGGGCTGGACGGAGGACTCGGCGGGCGGCTGGACCTGGCCGAAGGGCGCCAGGGCATCCTCCAGGCCCACGTAGCGGACTCCGTCGGGGCCGGAGTCGGCGCTGAGAGAGGAGACGGCGGCGCGCAGTTTGTAGCGGCCCACCTGCCCGACGGCCCACTCCATCAGAGATTGGACTGCGCCACTCTCCGCGTAGGCAGTGGGGTTATCCGGAAGAGGGAAGACCAGAGTGTCGGCAGCGCGGCCCAGCGCGGCCCAATCGTAGCCGCCGGGGTCCCAGCCGGAGTCGGTGCGGGACGGGGCCGGCACCATCACCTCCAGCCGCAGCCCCTGGGCGTGCAGGGCGTCGGCCAGCGCGGCCACGAAGGCCGAAAAGGCGTCCTTCTGTTCGGGCATCAGTCCTTCATAGTTCAGAGCGACCCCGGCGTAGCCCGGGGCTTTGGAGAGAATCTCGGCGATATGGCGGGCCTGGATGTCTGAACTGGCCAGCAGGTCCTCCAGAAGGGCCCGGTTCAGGGGCTGACCTGCCGGGCGGTTACCCACCAGGAGCAGGGCCTCCGGGCTGCCGGAGGGAGGAGTCGGGGGTCTGCCGATGAGCATCCCGTCCGCGCCCAGGTAGAGGCCGGGGAGCATGACCTGGGTGAGGAGGCCCGCCGCAGGGCCGCTCACCGCCTCCCCAGCGGCCACCGTGCCGATGGCCGGGACCACCGGCAGGGTCTGCATCACCACCACCGAGGAGGGGAGACGGGGAACCCGTGCGATGAGCACCTCCCGCTCCCGGTCCAGCGTCCCGCCGACCCACTCCCAGGCCGTGCCGGTCCAGGTGTAGAGGTCCAGCGTCTCCCAGGGCTCGGCGTCGTTGGGGATGATGACCTCTATGGTCGCCGGGCCGGTCATGCGGGAACCGGTCTGGATGCGGTAGAAGGGACTCTTGACCTGGAGGACGGGCGGGAGGGTCGCCAGGGCCTCCTTCAGGTCGGCCCCGCCGGAGCCCTGGAGGAAGATGGCCTGGGGGACCGAGTCCAGCCGGACCCGCAGGGAGACTTTGTCCTCCGGGTTGACGCGGACGGTCAGCCCGTCGGGATGGGAAACAGACGGATTCTCCGCGCTGAGGCGGGTGTAACCGGTGATATGCAGTCGTTGTGGCAGGGAGATGGGCGGCAGGAGCAGCGCTCCGATGACCAGGAAGGCGATGACGCCGTAGACCCAACTGCCGGCCGCCAGCCACTCTCCAAACTCCCGGAAGTGGTTGATAACCCGCTGCAGGGCCGAAGGGCCTTCCCTGGTCTTTGTATTGTTCGCTGCCATGGACTTCACCTCCGTATTGGCGTATTGCGTGTTCCGTGGAATTCGCCACGAATTTCACGAATTGGCACGAATTTTATTTCTTTTCATTCGTGTAAATTCGTGCAATTCGTGGCAAAAAAGACCAACTGCGTAACTGCTGGTTTTGAATCTTCGGGACCGTTAGCGGCGGGAAAGGACAAACCGAACCGCGATGAACATCGCCAGGCCGACCAGCAGGATGCCGCCGATGCGGGCGCCCCAGCGCAGAATCTGGGGCCAGATGGACGGCCGGGCGACGGGATTCGTCTCCGGCGTGGGTAGGACAATAGCCGGAGTTGCACCACCCGAAGCACCCCGTTGCAGGGGCATAGCGGCCTCCAGTTGGCCGCCGGAGGCCAGGGCCAGCGCCACCTGGGCCGGGCCGTTGACCCCGTAGCCCGCCGGGGGCTGGACGGCGAACTGATATGTGCCGGGCTTCAGCCCGGGGAAGCAGTAGGGCTCGCTGATGCCGTCAGTGGTGTACTGGCCCACCAGTCCGGTGGCGTCGCTGAGCGAGAAGACGGCGTTGGGCAGGAGTTCCTCCGTCTCCGGCTGGCGAACCCCGTCCCCGTTGCGGTCGTGAAAGGCCTGCACGCAGACCTGTCCGGCCTCCGGCGTCGGGGTGGGCACCGGGGTGGGGGTGGCCTCCGGGGTCGGGGTGGCCGTGGGGCAGGAGAGGACCAGTTCCTGCCCGACAAAGATCATCTTATTGGGCCCCAGCGAACCGGCGTTGAGTCGCTCCAGGTCCTCCATCGGGATGCCATATTGCAGGGCGATGCCGAAGAGAGTGTCGCCGGGCTGGACGATATGGACCCGGCAGCCATCGGGCCGGGGGGTGGGCTGGGGGAGGGGAGTCCATGCTGCTGGAGCGGGTCCGGAGGCAGAGGTCGGCGGCGGAGGCGGCGGCGTCGGCGATGCCTGCCCCAGCGCCACCAGACTGGCGTCGTCAATGTAGACGTCGTTGTTGATGCGGGGCTCCGCATCTGTCCAATCAGCGCGGGTATGGATGAAAACGGTGACCTTATCCGACTGGGCTACCGCCTCTACCTGGAACAGCGTCCAGGTATCCCAGGCATCTCCCTCCGGAGAGCGGACGACCGTCGGGGCGGCCCAGTTGGTGCCACCGGTGGGGTCAATGCCGACCCAGATATGCATGGGGGCCGGATTGTTGGACCGGTCGCCGGTCGGGCAGACGTTCCAGGTCTCTGAAGAGGCGGGCTTACAGGACCAGGTCTGAATCCAGACGCTGAAGCGCAGGCGGGTGCCCGGCTGGATGCCGCCGACCTGCTGGTAGAGCCCGGCCTCGTGCTGCCGGTTCCATGAAAAGTACTTCTGGGAAAGTTGCCCGGAGTGGACCCGGTTGGCGAACTCATAGGTGGCGACGCCCCGGAATTCCGGCCGTCCCCAGGCACAGCGAGGGTCCCCTCCGCAGTAATTGGGTACAGCCGCATACGGCGGGGGGTCATCCAGGTAAAAGGCTCGCCATCCAGGAGCCACCTGCACTTCTGGAATACCGTCCTGGAAAGGCCAGGCCTGACCGGGCCCGCCCTCTTCAAAGTCTCCGTTTCGCAGCAGATTTGGCCCTTCCTGACTGTGGGCCGGGCTCTGGAGACCGAGCAGAAAGGCCACAGCCAGAACGATCCATCCGATGCGCAGATGTTTCATCAGTCTCTATCTCCTTAAAGAAGAGTTTCATCCGTTGTCGTTACACGCCGCCGATTATAACACGGTCGGGGCAGGAAGCAAGCCGACCTCCAGATTTCGCTATTTCTGTGTCTCTACCCTGACCTGCCCCAGAATCAGGAATTCCCCGCCATTGTCCCACCGGAGCCGCTCGCCCGTCTCCTCGTCGTACAGGCCGACCCGGATGGTCAGGGAACCCCGCGCGTCTATTGGCAGCGCAACCCCGTGGCGGTCGGTGCAGGGCTCCCCGGCGGATGTCCCGCAGGACCCGGGCAGGCGGGCGTCGTGCTGGGCGACCAGTTGGCCGTCCGCAGACATCAGGTGGACAAACACTTTGAGCGGGCGGGTGGGACGTTCAACAACACGCCAATCCAGTTCAACTGCCACTGCAGACTCCGCGACCGGGGTCAACCGGGCGCGGGCCAGTTCTATGGACCCGTCGGCCAGCCTCCCCCGCGTGGGCGACTCCACCAGCGGCCCCTGGGGCACCCCGTAGCCCAGAATCAGGGTGTCGCCAGCCCACCCCTCCCACATCGGATACAGTCCTGGGTGGGCAGAAAGCCAGGCGCGCAGGTCGTTGTTGGCCCCAATCGTGCCCTTATAGAGGACGAACCAGATGCGGGGGTGGTTCTCCATTGCGGCCTCCACCCGCGCCGCGATGACCGGCAACGGCTCCACAATCGGCTCCCAGGTCAGCGCGTAGGACCAGGGCGCTCCCTGACCTCTCCGGCTCTCCTCGTACCACCCGGCCTTTGCCAGGTTGTTGAAGAAAACCAGGTCACCCGAACGCAGAAGAGGGGAAAGGTACCGCCAGTCGGCGGCGGGGTCAAAGGGGTCCACGACCTCCAGCATCTTCGCGTAGACGGCCGAGCGGACGGGCCAGAAGGTGACGGCCAGAACCGCGAGGGCGAGGACCAGCAGCCACTGGCTCCGACGACGCAACTGTTCCAGCGCCCAGGCCAGGGCCAGCCCCAGGAACGGCGCGGCCGGGACGAAGTGTCGCACGGCGAAGAAACGGACCGCCTGGGCGCCGTAGGAGACGCCGATGACGGGGATGATGATGCCCAGGGCCGGAAGGAGCAGATAGGACCATCGGCGCCAGGGGGTCAGCAGCAGCCCGAGCAGCATCAGCCCTCCCACCACCCCGACAGCCGCCCATCCCCGCCCGTAGGCGAACACCAGGCCGAAGACGGAGGGGCCGATGAGTTCAGCCATATTTTTGAGGGACTGGGCCAGCGGGCCAGGCTGAATCCGGCTCTGGATGGTCCCGGACGCGTAGAGCAGCCAGGGAGCGAACAGGACGAGGGCGGTTCCGGCGGCCAGTAGGATGGTCCGCCAAGCGCGCGGTCGGGTGAGCAGAACGTAGAGGTAGAGCGCCAGCAGGGGCCAGACGGTGTAGTATAGGAGATAGAGGGCAACGGCGGTGGCGAACCCCGCTCCAACCCCTCGGGTCCAGGTTGCCTTCTTCGTGGCCCGCGACAGCGCCCAGGTCGCCAGGAGGATGCCCACCGGCGTCCAGGCGTATATGCGGTTGACCTGCCCGTAGTAGACCAGAAGGGGGAGCGCGGCGTTGCAGAGGGCCGCAGTGGCCGCAACCCGCCGGTCGGATGCCCAGGCCATCGCGGCCACGAAGGTCAGGGGAACGGTCAGCACCCCGGCCAGAACGGCCAGATAGCGTACCGCGAAAATGTTCACCCCGACCAGCGACTGCCAGAGTTTGTAGAGGATGTAAAACAGGGGCGGATGCCACTCCAGAGCGGCAATCCGGATCACCTCGGGCCAGGGCAGGGTCCCGTGGGCGACCGTCCAGCCTTCGTCCCAGCGCAGCACCGAAGTTGCCAGTTGGACCATCCGGAGGGCAAACGCGCCCAGGCAGGCTCCGGCGACGAGAAGCCAGAGATTTCCGCTGGCCCGATGATGACCTGTGAAGCGGTTAAAGTCCATCCTGAAAAAGAGGGGGTTGGAAGCGGCGCTGTGTTGCCGCTTCCAACCCCGAATCCCGCCGTCTCACCGACGGCGGGAGAGGACAAACACCACTCCGATGACCACTGCCAGCACCAGCAGGAGGATGCCAGCAATGCTGAGCATCCCCCGCAGGGCCTGCGACCAGAAGGACGGTTGTTCTCCGCCACCGGCTGGGGTGGGAAGGACGACGTCGGGGGTGGCCGTGACGGCGGGGCCCTCTCCCCGCTTTGCGCCCAATACCATGTCCATCCGGGCCGCGCCCGCCAGGGCCACCATCATGTCTGAGGGTCCGCTGGCCACATACCCGGCCGGAGGCTGCATGCTCACCCGGTACGAACCGGGGGTCAGGCCCGAGAAGCAGTAGGGCTCGCTGATGCCGTCGGTGGTGTACTGGCCCACCAGGCCCGCCGCGCCGCCCACAGAGAAGACCGCGTTGGGCAGCAGTTCCTCCGTCTCCGGCTGGCGGAACGTGTCGCCGTTGCGGTCGTGGAAGGCCAGGACGCAAATCTGGGCTGTCTCCGGGGTCGGGGTGGCCTCCGGCGTGGGGGAGGCCGGCGGCTGGGTGGGCGGCGCGGGTGCCGTGACCTTGATCTTCACCCACAGTTCGCCGCCGGGGATGCGGGTGCCGCCGGTCTGGAGGACCCAGTTGCCGGTGTAGTCCCCCGGCGTGGCCGGCGCGACCAGGTTGACGCTGATCTCTTTCACCTCCCCGGGCGCCACCCGTCCAATGGGCAGGGAATCCGGTCCGCCCATCTTCTCCCCACCGACAAAGACCATGACGGTATTATCGGGCCAGGCGTCAGTGCCGGTATTGCGCACCCGCCAGGTCTTGGTGAACGCCGCGCCCCCGTCAAAGGTCGTGCCGTCGGGGACTGTCTCCCCGGCGAAGGCGGCCTGGAAGCGGGGGCGGGTGGGCGTGTTGGTGGGGACGGGGGTGGGAGTGGCCGCTGGCGCCGCCACCACCAGTTCGGCATCGTCAAACCAGGCGTCGTTGTGCTTCAACGGCATCTGCCCGGTCATCCGGGCGGAGACGAAGACCGTCACCTTGCCGCTGGCCCCGGCGGTGGCCTCCACCGAGACCCGTACCCACTGATCGTTGACATTCACCGGCGCCGACCAGACGACGCCGGGGTCATACCACAGTCCCTTGCCCTCCGGGTCAATCCCCACCTGGAAGTTGGGGTTCCAGCCCCCGTAGGAGGGATTGGGGAGATCGTCGTTGCTGATATGGGAGCGGGCCCAGACGCTGAAGCGCAGCCGGGTCCCCGGTGCCACGCTGACGGTCTGCATCACGCCGCCATGCCAGGGCACATACTGGACTCCAACGGCCTGGGAGGAGGGGCCGCTCCGATAGAGGCCGTAACCGTTAAAATCTCGCTCCACCGACCAGTTAGGGCGACAGGGCAGCCAGGTTGGCTCCTGTTTGCACCTATCTCCTGCATCTTCATGCCAGGGGTACCAGTGGGGTGCCGTGCTCCCCTCCCAGGCGTCAAACCCCGGGTTGGCCAGGAGGTTCTGCATCAGGGGGCGGGCCTGGGTCCGGGGCGCCAGGGCCAGCATCAACGTTATCAGTAAAAGCATCACACCGACCATTCGCTGTCCGTGTTTCATTTCATTTCCCTCACTTTCTGGCTTGACGTCACACGTTGATTATAGCACAATCCAGGGGGAGGGCAAACCGTGAAGGCCACCTCCAGCAACCGATACACCTCCGGAACAGTCAGTTCGGCCAACCCGGGCTCTGCTCTCTTTTTTCGGCTGCTTTGCGGCGGATGGAAACCAGCCAGGCGTGGGCCATCAAACGAACCTGAGACATACCATCGGGATTTCCAGAGTGGCGAATCCGTCATATTTGTGGTAAAATGAACTCCACTGCAAAAAGGGTTTCTCATCGCAGAGACCGCAGAGCACGCAGAGCAATATTAGTGAACGCCTTTGCGTTCTTTGCGTTCTTTGCGGTGAGTTTTTGCAGTGAACTCATAGATGGTTTCTCCAACCCTGTGACCTGCCTGTTATTCCCCCTTCACAGGCAGAGTTGCAAAAGTCTCACCGGGGTTTTGTAGCACAGGATTTATCCTGTGGATTTATCCTGTGGATTTATCCTGTCCCGATGCAGGATGAATCCTGCGCTGTCACCTGGTCTGTCAAACGATCCAGCAGGAAAGGAGGCACCATGGCCGTCATAGAACGTTCCTTCTTCGTGGCCGCGCCGCCGGAAAAGGTCTTCGCTTTTCTGGCCGACCACGCCAACGACCCGCAGTGGCTCCCCGGGCTGACGGATAGCCGCAACTTCACCGGGGAGGGGACCGACTACCACTGGGAGTGGACGTACCGGATGGCCGGCATCACCTTTAACGGCACCGGTCACGTCGTGGAGCACGACCCGCCCCGCCGCCACGTGGTCCAGACGCGCGGGGGCGCCGTCAGCACGTGGGCCTGGACTCTGGAGCCGGAGGGGAGCGGAACGCGCATCCACCTGCGTCTGGAATACACCATTCCGCTGGCCGTGGCCGGAAAACTGGCCGAGAAACTCCTCTACGCCCAGAACGAGAAGGCCGCCGACGAGGGGATGGCCAACCTGCAGCGAATTTTCGGCAGTTAGTCCTCGGGCGTAATTATCTACCACTGTCAATTCAGGAGGCTACGATGTCGGACGGAACCTGGCCGTACCCCATTGTGGAGCGAGGGAGCAAACTGGGCGTGCACACCATTTTCTCCGGTCCCACCATCCCCTATCTGCGGCAACTGTTGCA
>Ga0209809_1003468_pt1 | contig 9979 bp, 8 predicted proteins | sample YNPMSTMetaG_FD_186172 | JGI IMG/M metagenome (GOLD analysis project Ga0209809, IMG submission 186172) | Anoxygenic and chlorotrophic microbial mat microbial communities from Yellowstone National Park, USA - YNP MS-T MetaG (SPAdes) (version 2) ... | reverse complement strand
GAGGGGAAGGTGCAGGAATACGTCGCGGGCAAGTGGTGGACTGGCGTCGACATCCCGGACATCGGCTTCACCGTCAAGAAGGACGCCAAGTCTTTCGGTGAGATCCAGGCCTGGGACATCAACGCCGGCAAGAAGGTCTGGACCGTGCTCTACTCGAACTCGATGAACTGGGGCTCGATCCTGACCACGGCGGGCGGCCTCGTGTTCAACGGCGGCACGCAGGACCGGATGTTCCGGGCCTACGATGCGCGGACCGGTGAGCAGCTCTGGCAGATCAAGACGAGCTCGGGGATCATCGCCCCGCCGGCGAGCTACATGATCGACGGCGTGCAGTACATCGCCGTTCAGGCGGGCTGGGGCGTCGACCCGCAGTTCCAGCAGGGCCTGCTCGCCAACCTCATCCCGGGCTGGCCCAAGGCCACGACCGAGGGTGGCGTGCTCTGGGTCTTCGCGCTGCAGAGGTGAGCGGCCGGGGCCGGGGCGGTCGCGCGGCCGCCCCGGCCCTGCGGGCTTCGGGGAGGAACGAGGGCGATGGTCGAGCTCCGGGTCGCGACGGTGGTGGCAGCGGGCGCGCTCGCGCTCTTCGGGGGCGTGGCCTCGGCCGAGGAGGGGCCGCCGATCCGCGTGGAGGTCCAGGAGGCCGTGGGGCCGGTCGGCAAGCCGACGGAGATCCTGGCCAAGCTCACGATCGCCGAGGGCTTCCGGTTCATCGAGCCGCCGCCGCGCGGCAACCGGGTTTTCGAGCTCTCCTCGGCCGACGGGGGGGTGGTGTTCGCCCGTCGCGTGTTCCGCGGTCGGCTCGACGGCGATTCCGTGCTGTTCCGGCTCGAGGTCACCCCGACCAAGCCGGGGCCGCACCCGATCAACGGCGTCTTCCGCGTGAGCTACGTCACCGAGACGGCGGAGTCCTATCATCTCCGCCACGTCTCGCTGCCGCTCGTCACGACGGTGACCGGCACCGAATAGCCGGTCCGGCAAGAGCCCGGCCGGCCGGGGCGCCCTCCGGCCGGCCGAGCGGTCTTGGGGGAGAACGCACCCGTCGCGCCGTGGGGCCCGACGCGGCCTTCCGGTGCGGCTCCGGCCCGGGGTTCGGGCGCGAGCTCCGGGTGTTCCGCCGAGGGAGGCGAAGCCGATGGCGATCGAATTCACCGTGAACGGCCGTGTGGTCACGGTCGACGCACCCGGCGAGATGCCGGTCCTTTGGGCGCTGCGCGACATCTTGAACCTGACCGGCACGAAATACGGCTGCGGGATCGGCGCCTGCGGGGCCTGCACGATCCACATGGACGGCAAGGCCGTGCTGGGCTGCGTGGTCCAGCTCCGCGAGGCCGCCGGGAAGACGATCACGACGATCGAGGGGCTCGACCCCGAGGGCAACCACCCGGTGCAGAAGGCCTGGGCGCAGCTCGGCGTGCCGCAGTGCGGCTATTGCCAGGCCGGCCAGATCATGCGCGCTGCGGCCCTCTTGGCCGAGAAGAAGAACCCGACCGACGCCGAGATCGACGAGGCGATGGCCGGCAACATCTGCCGCTGCGGTTGCTACCAGCGGATCCACGCCGCGGTCCGCTTGGCCGCCACGGGAGTGTGAGACCATGACGCTCCAGAGCTTCGTCGCGTTGCGCGAGGGGTGGACCCCGGGCCGGGCCGCCGCCCCGCTCAGCTCCGCCCCGACCGCGCCCGCCTTGAGCAACGTGAGCCGCCGCTCGTTCCTCGAAATCCTGGGGCTCGCCGGCACCTTCACGGTGATGGCACCGCTCGGCGCCGGGGCCTACGAGCCTTATCCCACGGGCGGCGAATCCATGCCGCGCGGGCTCGTGTGGGATCCCAAGGTGTTCGTCTCGATCGCGCCGGACGGGACGGTGACGATCACCGCCCACCGCTCGGAGATGGGCACGGGTGTGCGCACGAGCCTGCCCATGGTGCTGGCCGACGAGATGGGCGCCGACTGGGCGAAGGTGAAGATCGTCCAGGCCCCGGGCGACGAGCCCACTTACGGCAACCAGGACACCGACGGCTCGCGCAGCATGCGCCACCACATCCAGACCATGCGGGTGATGGGGGCGGCCGTGCGCACCATGCTCGAGCAGGCCGCGGCCGAGCAATGGGGCGTGCCGGTGAGCCAGGTCGAGGCGCGGGTGCACGTCGTGGTCGACAAGGCCACCGGCCGGCAAGCAGGCTTCGGCGAGCTCGCGAAAGCGGCCATGGACCTGCCCGTCCCGCCGATCAAGGATCTCGTGCTCAAGCCCGAGAGCGCCTTCCGCTACATCGGCAAGGGCAACGTGCCGCTCTACGACATGAAGGCGATCGTCACCGGCACGGCGGTCTACGGCTCGGACGTGCGCCGGCCCGGCCAGCTCTACGCCGTGGTCGCCCGCCCGCCGGTCTACGGCGGCAAGGCCAAGTCCTGGGACGCCGCCGCGGCCAAGGCCGTCCCCGGCGTGGTCGAGGTGATCGAGATCCCGGGCACGCCCGAGCCCGCGGCCTTCATGCCGATGGGCGGGGTGGCGGTGGTTGCCCGGAACACCTGGGCGGCGATGCTGGGCCGCGAGAAGCTCAACGTTCAATGGGAGGACGGGCCCAACGCCACTTATGACAGCGCCGCCTACGCGAAGCGGATGCGGGAGATCGCCGCGAAGCCCGGCAAGGTCGTGCGCAACCAGGGCGACGCCGAGGCGGCACTCGCCAAGGCGGCCAAGGTCTACACGGCCGAATATTACCAGCCGCACATGGCGCACGCCTCGATGGAGACGCCGCACGCCTTGGCGATCGTCAAGGACGGCCGCTGCGAGTGCTGGGCACCGGCCCAGTCACCCTACGCGGTGCGCACCGATCTGGCCAAGTTCCTCGGGCTCGACGTGGCGGACGTGACCGTCCACGTCACGCTCCTGGGCGGCGGGTTCGGCCGCAAATCCAAGGGCGACTTTGCGCTCGAGGCGGCCTATCTCTCGAAGGCGATGGGCGGGGCCCCGGTCCTCTTGACCTGGACCCGCGAGGACGACATTCGCAACTCCTACTACCACACGACCTCGGTCGAGCGGATCGAGGCGGGGATCGACGAGAAGGGCAAGGTCGTGGCGTGGCGGCACCGGAGCGTGGCGCCGACCATCCTTTCGACCTTCGCCCCGGCCGAGCACCAATTCGCCATCGAGCTCGGGATGGGCCTCGTCGACAACCCGTTCGACATCCCGAACCTCCGCTGCGAGAACGGCGCCATCAAGAACCACGTCCGGATCGGCTGGTTCCGCTCGGTCTCGAACATTCCGCGCGCTTGGGCGGTGCAGTCCTTCGTCTGCGAGCTTGCCCACGAACTGAAGCGCGACCACAAGGAGTTCTTGCTCGAGCTCTTGGGCCCGCCGCGCAAGATCGACCCGGTAGCGGCCGGAATCGAGGGCGAGCTCTGGAACTACGGCGATCCCTATTCGGTCTACCCGATCGACACCGGGCGGCTGCGCGCGGTGGTCGAGCTCGCCTGCGAGAAGGCGGGCTGGGGCCGGCCGATGCCGCCGCGGACCGGGCTCGGGCTCGCCGTGCACCGGAGCTTCCTCACCTATGTGGCGAGCGTGGTCGAGGTGGCGGTGGCCAAGGACGGGACGGTCACGATCCCGCGGATCGACACGGCCGTGGACTGCGGCTTCGCGGCCAACCCGGAGCGGATCCGGGCGCAGTTCGAGGGGGCGGCCGTGATGGGGCAGACGCTCTGCTTCCATTCGGCCGTGACCTTCAAGAACGGCCGGGCCGAGCAGTCGAACTACCACGATTACGAGATGGTGCGGATGACCAACTTCCCGCGCGAGGTGCGGGTGCACATCGTCCCGCATCCCTTCTCGGTGCCGGCCGCAGGCGTGGGCGAGCCGGGCGTGCCGCCGATCGCGCCGGCGATCGCGAATGCGATCTTCGCCGCCACCGGCAAGCGGATCCGCGATTTGCCGATCGACACGAGCCTCTTGCGCGAGGCCTGAGCTTTTTTCTCGTCGGTTCTCGACGGACGGCGCCGGTGCCCCCGGCGCCGTTTTCTTTACGGGAGTTGCGCGATTTTTTTGATTAAGATGTTCTCTAGGTGCTCAAATGACCGAGAGCGCGCGCGGACCGCGTCAACGTTGATGTGCGACATAAGCTTCGGGGAATCGACCAGTTCTTTGTACCCCTTGTCTTTGGGAAGGAACTTCCTGAGCGCCTCCTTGGCGCCACGCGTCGATTCCCAGTTGTGATTATCTGAATAATCCAATAGTCGCCATCCGTAAGTAGGGCATCGCTCGGCAAGGTTCCGCAGGTCTACCAAAAACAGTGTCTCCAGCTCGCACTTCAAGAAAGCCACGAATACTGCGCATCCGAGCGGTGGCTGCATCTGTGACGCTCGCGCGATATAATCCCTCGACACCACAGCCGGGCACTCGTCGTCGCAATCCTGAACGATAAGAACAGCGCTAGGCCGTCTCAAGGAAGCGTATCGGAGAAACCTTTCTAACTCTCCCGACCGCGCTAGCTTCCGAATATTTCCAACACGTAAAGGTTCCGAAAGGAGACTTACATTACATATCCCATTCGCCTCGAGTATGCGCCTCACCAGGATTGGGACAGCTTTGACATCGCCTTCGCCTTCGACCAAGAGAAGGACGCTCGGCATGATCAGGGACCAAGTCCCTCGATTACCAGGAGCTCGCCTGGACTGAACAATCCTTTCTTGATCGCTTCCAGCTGTGGGCCGTCTATACTTCCCAGAGTCGTTCCGTCCGCGGTTGCATGCACGGGAATGATTTCATCTGGAGAAAAATAATCGATCAGGTTGGGGCTGTGCGTCGTGACGATGACGGAGGAACTTCGGGAGGCGTGTTTTATCGCGTCGGCGACGATGCCGAGGAGACCTGGATGAATGGTTTGCTCGGGCTCTTCGAGTGCAATAATTTTCGGACGCCTCGGCTGATACAGAGCTGTCAAGATGCCGAGCAGACGAAGCGTACCATCGGAAAGCTGTTGCGTGTTGAACTTGTAGGTGCGTGATCCATCGTCGAAATGAAATATCGGAGTCAGAAATGAACCAACAAGATCGATCGAAATGTTAATGAGGGTCGGGAGAAATACGCGCATATGGTCGATAATATTTTCCATTGCATTGCGCCCGCGGCTGTCGCGAGAGAAGGCGCGAAACACCGAGCAGAAATTGCTTGCGTCTGCGTTGAGTCGCTCGTCGTTCGTAGGGTTTTGGGGATTGCGAAGAATATTGGGAAAAATATTATACGCTTCCATGTCCCTTAGTGCCTCGTTCACAAGGAAGGTGCGTCTGATCGGAAAAAAGATGGCTGAAAGAAGATCCGGCCGCTGTCTGTGGGCGGAACGCGCCTCAGTGGCGATTATGGCGCCTTCGAGTTCGGCAAACAGGGAGCGGGTTTCGAGTAAAGATTCGTCGGTATTACTGGTGCGCAGATTAAGAGAGAGAGTGTCGCTGTCCGTGGAAAACCCGACATCGACGTTGACCGATCCGTGTTTGTCGCGAGTTATGTCAAATGATCGGATAGCGCGGTCCGGCGGAAGGTGGCGGCGTGATGGAGGCCCTCCCGAAGAGGCATCCTGCCATGACAGCCGCTCAGCTATGATGAGATATTTCTGCGCCTTTGAAGAGAGAATTAGTGTGTACTTAAAGTTGCCTCGCATGCGATCGTCGACGATCGTGGCGTCGAAAGTGATGTGATACGGCCTAGTTGGCGATCGTTGGCGAATATTATCGATGCCGCCGCGAAGCGCAAGTGAGCGGTCCAGCCCTAGCGTAGCGATGTCTCGGAGGAATCGGAAAGCGTCGACGATGTTGCTCTTGCCGACGGCGTTCGGCCCGACAAGGACCATGATCGGCGTGAGGGTGAGGTTAACGCGCCCGATGCTTCGGAAGTGCTCTACGGAGAGGGTCTTAAGCACGGGGATGCCTCGTTGGAGCCGTCGAACCAATAACAGGGGCTGGGAGTTGACGAAAGATAGAACGGTTTCGCTGCTTCGGGTGACGGAATGGGCTTTCGGGCTCCGCGTCGCGCAGCTCCCGGGAGGCCTCGTGGAGCGCGCCGGCGGAAGCTCCGGCGTCCGCTTCACCTCTCGAGCTGCGGCCGCCGGACGCGACGCGCGCGGATGGGCTCGGAGCCAGAGGTCGACCAGCCGGGCGATCTGGGCGGCGAGCGGTGAGCGGATCGCCGACCTGCCGATCGACACGAGCCTCTTGCGCGAGGCCTGAGCTTTTTTGTGGTCGGTTCTCGACGGACGGCGCCGGTGCCCCCGGCGCCGTTTTTCTTGGGGCGGACGGCCCGGGAACGCGGCGGTGCCGTCAGGGGAGCTCGGTGATCACCCGGCCGCCGAGCTCCTGGAGGATCAGCTGGTCGCGGTCGTGCGTTACGAGTGGGAGCTCGTAGTGGAAGGCCGTCGCGACGATCCAGGCATCGGCGGTTTCGAGCCGCTTCCCGAGACGCGCGGAGGTGGCCGTCACCTCCGCCCAGGCTTCCGCGAGCCCGTCATCGGCCGGAACCACGAGGAACTTCCGCAGGAACATGCGCAGCTTCTCTTCCCTGCAGTTTCCCCAGGCGTTCTTCCGGGCGAGGAGCCAGAGCTCCGCCACCGACTGGAAACTCAGGATCAGGCGCCGGCCCGCGAGGTGAGGCGCGTACAGCTTCTGCTCCGGTCGAATCTTGAAGGGCAAGAGAAAGCTCACGACGCTCGTGTCGAGCAGGAGGTCGTCCAAGGCTCAGTCTCGGGCCGCGCGCGCTTCGAGGCGCCGACGAGCCCGCTCGGCCATGAGCTCCTGAAAAGGATCGCTCTCGAGCCGCTCCTCACCCCAGACCGACAGGAGCTCCTCGATGGTCCCGATCGGGCCCACGCCCTGCTCGATGGCCAGCTGGTCGAGTGAAGGGGCCTTCCAGAACCGTCGGCCTCGCTCCTCCAGCGGGCCCTCGACGGGGCGGATCGTTTCGACCTCGAGCTTTCCTCGCGCATCGGGGCCCGCGGCGATGCCCATGCCCACGACCTCCACCCGACGGCGCCAGAGGGCCGGCAGCTCCGCCTCGAGCGCGGGCGGGAAGGTGCAGGTCCAGACCCGGCCGTCGCGGTCCCAGAGCGTGCCCGCGAGGCCCTCGTGGCCGTCGAGCCGGTCGAGCCGGCCGGTCACGACGAGTCTCTCGGGTTGCGGCACGCGGCGGACGGCTTCGGCGATGATCACAGCCGATTGTTGGTCGACGACCGCGCGCCTCTGAATGTCGTCGGAACCCACGATCTCGAGCCGCTCGATGGCGCGGTCGAACAGCGGGCGGAGACGCGCCAGCTCGACCATTGCGGCTCGGGAGGCTCGGGGTATTCGGTCCAGCGAAGCACCTTCGTCCTGGATCTGGGCGAGGCCGTCGATCACCGCGCCGAGGGCCGGCTCCGCCACCTCGGAGAACAGCTGGTTCCTCGGCCCGACCTCGAAGGACGCAACGGCGCTACCGCTCCGCCATCCCACGAGGAAGAGGCGGCATTGCTCTTCGATCGCTTTGGGCTTGCGGCCGCGACCGCGTGTCCGGCCTTCCAGGATAACCTCGGCAGCCCGAAGGATCGCCCGCTCGAACGCATCGGCGATGAGGGCCAGATCGCGCACGGCCATTCGGCCTTCGTCGACCTCGGGACCATGGGCGGCAATGCTCAAAGTAGGGTTGGGCAGGGCACCCTCCCTCGATGGTGTGTCGAGCGGGCAAGAGAACTCCGGCCCGAATCAACAGCGTTCTACGCATACCTAACTGACCCCCGACGCATGGGGATGGCGCGAGATCTGCGCGGGGAGAACGGCCTTCTCCTCCGCGCGGGCTGCCTCTACGACGTCGCCAGAGGCTCGTCCGCGGGAGGCGCCGTTGGAACAGCTGCTCGAGACCCTGATCCTCCTCTTCGTCCTCTTCCTCCTCTTGGGCTCGGGCTTGTGGATCGGGCTCGCGCTGTTGGGCGTGGCGCTCGTCGGCCGGAGGCGCCGTTGGAACAGCTGCTCGAGACCCTGATCCTCCTCTTCGTCCTCTTCCTCCTCTTGGGCTCGGGCTTGTGGATCGGGCTCGCGCTGTTGGGCGTGGCGCTCGTCGGCATGTGGCTCTTCACCACGCGGCCCGCGGGCGATGCCATGATCACGACGATCTGGACCGCCTCCTCCTCTTGGACGCTGACCGCGCTGCCGCTCTTCATCTGGATGGGCGAGATCCTCTTCCGCACCCGGCTCTCCGAGGACATGTTCAGAGGCCTCGCCCCCTGGGTCGCGAGTCTGCCCGGCCGTCTCCTCCACACCAACGTCGTGGGCTGCACGATCTTCGCCGCGGTCTCCGGCTCCTCGGCCGCGACTTGTGCCACGATCGGCAAGATGACGATCCCCGAACTCGCCAAGCGCGGCTATCCGGACGGCCTCACGATCGGCTCCTTGGCCGGCGCCGGCACGCTCGGCCTCATGATCCCACCCTCCTTGACCATGATCGTCTACGGGGTCGCGGTGAACGAATCGATCGCCGCGCTCTTCATGGCCGGGGTCTTGCCGGGGCTCGTCATCGCCCTCCTCTTCATGGGCTACGTCATGGGCTGGGCGATCCTCCACCGCGGCCGGATCCCGCCCGAGCCGGCCCTGCCGCTGCGCGAACGGTTCGCCGCCTCCCGCTCGCTCCTGCCCGTCCTGCTCCTGATCCTGGCCGTGCTGGGCTCGATCTACACCGGCATCGCCACCGCGACCGAGGCGGCGGCGTTGGGTGTGGTGGGCGCCCTCGCGATCGCCCGGGCGCAAGGTGCCCTCACCTGGACGACCTTCACCGAGAGCCTCATCGGGGCGGTGCGGACCTCCTGCATGATCGCCTTCATCTTGATGGGCGCCTCCTTCCTCTCGCTCGCCATGGGCTTCACCGGCATCCCCCGCGCCCTGGCCGCAGGGATCGCCGCCCTCGACCTTTCGCCCTTGACCCTGATCGCCGCCCTCACCGTCTTCTACATCGTCTTGGGCTGCTTCCTCGACGGCATCTCGGCGATCGTGCTGACCATGGCGGTGATCGAGCCCATGGTCCGGACGGCGGGCATCGACCTCCTCTGGTTCGGCATCTTCGTCGTCGTGGTGGTCGAGATGGCCCAGATCACCCCGCCCGTCGGCTTCAACCTGTTCGTGCTCCAGGGCATGACCGGAAGGCAGATCACCTGGATCGCCCGCCAGGCCGCACCCTTCTTCCTCTTGATGGTCGCCATGGTGGCGATCCTCGTGGCCTTCCCCGGGCTCGCCACTTGGCTGCCGGCGCAGATGCGGGGCCCCGCCTGAGCGCGCACCCGGGGCCGCTCGGCTGGCATCTGCGCGAGACCTTCCGGCTCGCGCTGCCGGTGATGCTCGCGCGGGTGGGCCAGCTCGCCCTCGTCACCGTGGACACGGTCATGACCGGCCGCTACGCGGCCGGCGAGCTCGCCGCCTACGCCCTCGCCCAAGCCCTTTTCATGACCCTCATGCTCCTGGGCATGGGCCTGCTCACGGGCACGGTCGTGCTCGTCGCGCAAGCCGACGGTGCGGGGCGGCGGGCCGAATGCGGCACGATCTGGCGCACCGCACTCGCCGATGCGCTTTTCCTCGGGGCCGTCGGCGCGCTGCTCCTGCTGCCGGGCCGGACGATCTTCCTCGCACTCGGCCAGGAGCCGGGGCTCGCCGCCGCTGCCGGCTCCACCCTCCGCATGCTCGCGATCGGCCTGCCCGGCCTCTTGGCCTTCCAGGTGACGAGCTTCCTCTTGGAAGGGATCCGCCGGCCGCACCTGCCGCTCCTCGTGATGGCCGGCGGCAACCTCGCCAACCTCGCCTTGAACGCGCTCTCGATCGAGGGGCGGTTCGGGCTGCCGGCGCTGGGCGCCGACGGGGCGGCACTCGCCACCTCGCTCGTCCGCACCGGCATGGCGCTGGCCCTGGCGCTCGCGGCGATCCGCTTGCCCGTGGCGAAGGCCTACGGGCTCACCGGCCCGGCCGCGCCGGTCGCGCGGCTGC
>Ga0209809_1003461_pt1 | contig 9990 bp, 6 predicted proteins | sample YNPMSTMetaG_FD_186172 | JGI IMG/M metagenome (GOLD analysis project Ga0209809, IMG submission 186172) | Anoxygenic and chlorotrophic microbial mat microbial communities from Yellowstone National Park, USA - YNP MS-T MetaG (SPAdes) (version 2) ... | reverse complement strand
CCTTGAGCCCATCCTCCACCTCCTTTAACTCCAAGCCCTTTTCTATCTTCAACCTCTCCGCCCTCTGTGGTTCCTCCAGCCCTATCAGAGAGTTTAAATAATCTCCACCCCTGAGTAGCACCCTGTAGCGAGAGAGAACCCCACCCTCTACGCATACCAGTGTGCTCTTTCTTCTGCCAAGGTCCAGCACGCATCCATCCACCCCAAGCAGATGCAAAACCCTCGCCAAGGAGAATATCTCAAGGTCTATATCCCAGCAATCCTCCCCCTCAAAGTTTTTATAAACGCCCAAGATGGCAAGGTCCCCATGCAAAGAAACATCCCACTCCACCTGCCCGAACTTTTCGGAAACCTCCAACTGGTAATAATCCCTAAGGTCCGAGGGCTTTTGGGATAAAGCTTTTTCAACCTTGACAAGGCAAAGGTCTGAGGGCACCACGCATATTTTTTTGCCAAGCTTTTGGGTAGGAGACCAGCCCTTGCCCAGCAGGGACTTATTCACGCTAAAAGATTTTTTACCGTCCACTCCCGTGTATATCATTGGACCTTTATAGCCCTTATTAGTTCTTCCGAGGTGGTTATGCCCTGTAGCACCTTATCCACGCCGTCCTGTAGCATGTCCTTAAAACCTTTTTCTTTGGCAAACCTTTTTATGGCGGTTGCGTCTTGGGTTTTTAGTATAAACTGCTTTAGCCCTTCGTCCAGCTCAAGCACCTCAAAGATACCCGTCCTTCCCTTGTAGCCTGTGCCCATGCAGTGCTCACAGCCCAAGCCCTTGTAAAAGATGTAATCTCCCTCCAAGCCAAGCTCTTCCAGCTCCTCCTTGGATGGCTTGTATGCGGTCTTACACTGGTGGCATATTTTCCTAACCAGCCTTTGGGCTATGACCCCTTCCAAGGAGGATGCGATCAAAAAGGGCTCTATTCCAAGGTCTGCAAGCCTTGCCACCGCAGAGACTGCGTCGTTGGTATGAAGGGTAGAGAGCACCAGGTGTCCCGTGAGCGCCGCATGGACTGCGATCTCGGAGGTCTCCGCATCCCTTATCTCGCCCACCATGATCACATCCGGGTCCTGCCTGAGGATAGCCCTGAGCCCGCTGGCAAAGGTGAGCCCTACCTTGGGATTAACCTGAATTTGGCTAACGCCCTTCACCTGATACTCGGGCGGGTCCTCTATGGTTATGATGTTTTTCTCTGGGCCTTTTACCTGCAGGATCATGGCATAAAGGGTGGTGCTCTTTCCAGAACCAGTGGGACCCGTAGCCAAAACTATGCCGTAGGGTTTTTTGGCGAGCCTTTGGACCTTTTGCAGGTCCTCCGCAGAGAGCCCCAAATCCTCCAAGGTTAGCATCTGATTGGAACGGTCCAAGAGCCTGAGGACAACCCTCTCTCCAAAGACAGTGGGCACCGATGAGACCCTTATATCCATCTCCCTGCCACCCACCTTGACCCTGATCTTTCCATCTTGGGGCATCCTTTTTTCCGCCACGTTCATGTTAGCAAGAATTTTTATACGAGAGACCACCGACTCGTGCAAAGAGAGTGGTATGTTCATATAGTCGTGCAAAATTCCATCAAGGCGAAACCTAACGTAGGATGCATCCTGATAGGGCTCTATGTGGATGTCCGAGGCAGAAAGGGTGGTTGCCTTTATGAGCATAGAGTTCACAAAGCTAACCGCAGGGCTCTTGTCTTCCTCAAGCAGGAGGTCCTTTAGGGCTTCCGCCTCACCTTCCTCCCCTTCCACCACCACCTCCTCTTGGGCGAGCCTCCTTTGGAGTTCCTGTGCAAAGGTGTTTTGATCCACAAGGACCACATCTATTTCCTTTCCCAGCAAAAACCTAAGCTCTTCCAAGAGGAGAGGGTCATATCCCTCGGGAGCCAATAGCTTTAGCCTTTTCTCATCCTCCTCAAGGGGGATCACCCTGTAATCCTTCAGCACATCCACCTTCACGAGAATAATTATACTTCACCAGAAAACCGTCTTATAATATCCATACGCATACGTCGGGTGAGAACTTCAAAAAAGCTGGAAATCTCTTAGGAAAAATGCTTTGGCAAGGAGGAAAGGGATTAACATGGGGGTAATTTCTCACCCAGCTTGAATAGGCAGGCTTTATGACTCATCTCATATTTTTCCCTTGACTTTGGTTTAAAGTTTTATCTAACAAATAAAGGGAGGTTTAACCATGCGAAAAAGGGCGTTTTTAGTCCTCGTGCTGATTGTGGGTTTGTTATCTTTGCTTTGGCTTGCAAGTAGCCAATCAACCGCCTTAGCGTCCTCCCCCACGACAGAATACAGGCTCACAATGTATTTTTACGGAGACGGGGATTTTAGCATAGACCCTGAGAATCCTGATAGTATTCTTGATGCTGACTGTAGCCCTGATGGTTCCTGCTATATAACCTTTTCAAAACCACAAAATGTAACACTTGAAGCTGAACCAAGTGACGGCTACACCTTTGCAGGATGGAGAGGTGATTGCTCCAGTTGTGGCACCAATCTAACATGCACCATCACAGTGAATAGTCCCAAAACATGCTCCGTTAACTTTACAGCAATCGAGGGTGGTGGCGATGGAGGTTCCGGTGGTGGTTCCGATAGTGGAAGCGGTTCTGGATCTGGTGGCGGTGGCGGTTCTGGCACTGGCAGTGGTGGTGGCGGATGTTCTATGACTGGCTCTGCATCTTCTGTGGCGGGCTTGTGGAACATCCTTTTGTGGCTGTCTGTTCCACTCTTTGCGTTGGTAAGAAGGATAAGAAAGAAGTAAAAACCTTGGGTCTCCTCCGGGGAACCTTTGATAAAATCTTTTGTTAATGCCGGTGTTGATCCTTTTACGCCTTGGATGAGAAATTCAGAAAAGCTGGAAATCTCTTAAGAAAAATGCTTTGGCAAGGAGGAAAGGGATTAACATGGGGGTAATTTCTCACCCAGCTTGAATAGGCAGGCTTTATGACTCATCTCATATTTTTCCCTTGACTTTGGTTTAAAGTTTTATCTAACAAATAAAGGGAGGTTTAACCATGCGAAAAAGGGCGTTTTTAGTCCTCGTGCTGATTGTGGGTTTGTTATCTTTGCTTTGGCTTGCAAGTAGCCAATCAACCGCCTCAAGAAGCCTAACAAAGACAGATCCTTCAACCGCTCCTTCAATGCCCTCAAAGGAAGCCGTCTCTGCCAAGCTTGCGGACTTGGAGCGTGGATGGGTTAAAAACGAAGGACAGTGGGACCAAAGGGCACTCTTTTCTGCCCCAGGATACTTTGGAACAACATGGATAACTAAGGACGGCGAACTCTTACACGTAGCAGTCAAGAAAGAAGAGTGCAAAGAAAAAGCTTGCCCTTCCAAAGGCTGGGTAATTTCTGAACGCTGGGTGGGTGGCAAAGTTCAAGCCATAAAGGGAGAGGAGGAGCTTGAAACAAAGGTAAGCTACTTCATAGGCAACGACCCTTCCAAGCACAAATCTGGACTTTCCACCTACAGGTATGTTTCTTTGGGTGAAGTGTGGTCTGGTGTGGAGGTCCAGCTGAAAGCCACCCAAAAGACGGTGGAAAAGCTGTTTTACGTCAAGCCCGGTGCGGACCCTTCTAAGATTGTGGTGCAGGTGGATGGTGCAGAAGGTTTGAAGCTTTCTAAGGATGGAGAGATAATCATTCAAACTGGTTTGGGAGATCTAAAGCTATCTAAGCCCATAGCATGGCAGGAAAAGGATGGCAAAAAACTTCCAGTGGAAGTCTCATACAAGCTAATCGGCAAAAACCGCTACAGCTTTGAGGTAGCCAAAGCAGACCCAAGCTTGCCCATTGTGATAGACCCAATCCTCCAATCCACCTACTTGGGAGGAAGGGGTCACGATAGAGCCTTAGCCCTTGCCACTCATCCCACAACGGGCGAGGTTTATGTGGCGGGGTATACCTTTTCCACCAACTTTCCTAACACTACTGGCGGGGCGCAGGGAAGCAAGAGCGGCATCTACAGCTGGGACGCCTTTGTTGCAAGGCTGAACTCAAGTCTTACCCAAATTCTTCAATCCACCTATCTGGGAGGAAGGTATGACGATAGAGCCTTAGCCCTTGCCATTCATCCCACAACGGGCGATGTCTATGTGACGGGATGGACCTCTTCCGACAACTTTCCTCGCACTACTGGCGGGGCGCAGGGAAGCAGAGGAGGAAGCTTGGACGCCTTTGTGGCGAGGCTGAACTCAAACCTTACCCAAATTCTTCAATCCACCTATCTGGGAGGAAGTGGTAGCGATAGTGCCACCGCCCTTGCCATTTCAGGGGGCGAGGTCTATGTGGCGGGAGAGACCTTGTCCACCAACTTTCCTAACACTACTGGCGGGGCGCAGGGAAGCAAGAGCGGCATCTACAGCTGGGACGCCTTTGTTGCAAGGCTGAACTCAAGTCTTACCCAAATTCTTCAATCCACCTATCTGGGAGGAAGGTATGACGATAGAGCCTTAGCCCTTGCCATTCATCCCACAACGGGCGATGTCTATGTGACGGGATGGACCTCTTCCGACAACTTTCCTCGCACTACTGGCGGGGCGCAGGGAAGCAGAGGAGGAAGCTTGGACGCCTTTGTGGCGAGGCTGAACTCAAACCTTACCCAAATTCTTCAATCCACCTATCTGGGAGGAAGTGGTACCGATTATGCCTGCGCCCTTGCCATTTCAGGGGGCGAGGTCTATGTGGCGGGATGGACCTCTTCCGACAACTTTCCTCGCACTGCTGGTGGGGCGCAGGGAAGCAGAGGAGGAAGCTCGGACGCCTTTGTGGCAAGGCTAGACTCAAGCCTTACCTCCATTTCCCAATCCACCTATCTGGGAGGAAGTGGTAGCGATAGTGCCATCGCCCTTGCCATTTCAGGGGGCGATGTCTATGTGGTGGGGTATACCTATTCCACCAACTTTCCTCGCGCTACTGGCGGGGCGCAGGCAAGCTATAGCGGCCGGGGGGACGCCTTTGTGGCAAGGTTGACTGCTGATTTGGCGGCGGCGAGCTCTTACACCCTATCCATCAGTCCAACGCCCACAAACGGTAATGTTACATCAAGCCCTCCGGGTATAAACTGTAGCTCTGGTGGTTCCACATGCTCTGCAAGCTTTATTTCTGGAAGCACAGTAACACTGACTGCTACACCGGATTCTGGTTATACATTTAGAGGATGGGCTGGTGATTGCTCTGGTTGTGGCGCCAATCTAACATGCACCATCACAGTGAATAGTCCCAAAACATGCTCCGTTAACTTTACAGCAATCGAGGGTGGTGGCGATGGAGGTTCCGGTGGTGGTTCTGGTGGTGATAGTGGTTCTAATGGTGAAAGTGGCGGTGGTGGTGGATATTATATGACTGGCTCCGCATCTTCTATGGCGGGTGTGTGGAACATCCTTGCGTGGCTGTCTGTTCCAGCTTTTGCGTTGGCAAGAAGGATAAGAAGGAGATAAAACCCTTGGGTCCCCTCCGGGGGACCCTTGATAAAATCTTTTGTTAATGAACCTGTTGATCCTTTTACGCCTTGGATGAGAAATTCAGAAAAGCTGGAAATCTCTTAAGAAAAATGCTTTGGCAAGGAGGAAAGGGATTAACATGGGGGTAATTTCTCACGCGAGGTATCAGAAAACTGCCTTATAATATATCCATACGCATGAATGTACATCTTTTTGGCTATATGTTCCTTCTGCTTACCATATGCTTTTCCTTGCCCTTGTTGATTTACTCTAACCTTATTAGCAAAGGGATAAGCTCGGTGCCAGTGATGAGGGTGGAAAAGCCGAGGGTGGCGGACTTTAGCCCTGTGTTCAAAAGGGAAGAGCAAAAGCAACAGAAAGAGGTGTCCGTTAGCCTGCTCGCTACCGCAGTGGGGGGCGTAAATTTGGCACTTATTGACGTGGATGGGCAGGTTAAGACGGTCCGGGTGGGCTCTGAGGTGGGTGGCTACCGGGTTGCACATATAGACAGGAACTATATAATCCTTTCAAAGGGTAAAGAGAAAAAGGCAATAGGCTTTAGCTTTGCAAAAGCAGAGGCTAAGACTACAGAACCTAAAGCCATAGCCCAAGAGGGCACTCAAACCCTTCAGGCGGTAGTCCAAAAGAGGGAAATAGAAAACATTACCGCGGACCCTGGAGTTATGTTCAGACAGATAAGGCTTGTGCCCTATGTGCAGGATGGAAAAACTACGGGCTTTCTCTTTGAATGGGTGGACCCTCAAAGCATGTTCTCAAGGGTGGGCATAGTGCCAGGAGATGTGCTCGTTAGCATAAACAACCAGCAGATAAAAAGCGGAGATGATGCCTTTAGAATACTGCAGGTTCTGAGAAATGAGAACAGTTTTAAAATAGGTCTGTTCAGAGAGGGCAAACCAGTGGAACTTTTGGTGAGGGTAGAGTAGATGCTAAGGTTAGTCCTGTTTTTGCTTTTGGGTTTATCTGTATGTGTTTATCCCCAAACTGCGGAGGAACTCCAAAAAACAGCCCAAGAGCAAAAAAGGACGGGCAGGGTCTTTTTAAACTTTCAAGATGCGGACATATCCCTCGTGGTTAAGTTCATGTCTGAGCTTATGGGCAAAAATATAATCTTGGACCCGGCGGTAAAGGGCACCATTACAGTGAGCTCCGCAAAGCCCGTCAGCGTGCAAACTGCATGGGAAATATTTCTCTTAGCATTATCCCTGCAAGGCTACGGAGTGGTAGAGGAGAAGAATTACATAAATATAGTGCCCCTGCAAAAGGCTACATCCCTGGCGGAGTTAAAAAAACCCTCCCACTCAGGAGAAGTGGTCGTATACGTCTACAGAGCGGAAAACACCCAAGCCCTCCAGCTTCAGCAGGCAATCCAGCCCTTTCTCTCCCCTAACGCTAAGTTTGCGGTGCATGCCCCTTCCAACAGCCTGATCATTGCAGACGTAGCCAAAAACATAGAAAGGTTAAAGGAGCTTTTGAAAGAGCTTGACTCTCCCGAGAGGGGCTTGGGCGTCAAGATGTATAAGCTACAGAAGGCTAAGGCGGAAAGCGTCTTTCAAAGCATTCAGGCTCTGAGTTCTGCCTTTCAACAACAGTTTGGCATACCCATTTTTATAACCTTCAACAAGGACAGCAACTCAATAGTGGTGGTTGCCAATGAAAAGGCTCAAGGTTTAATAAAGGAAGTTATAGAGACCCTTGATAGAGAAAGCCTCGGTCCCTTAGAGAGGGGCTTTTACATCATAAAGCTAAACCATATCTCCGCAGAGGAACTATACAGAAGCTTACAGACCCTCTTTGGGGGCGGACTTCCCACAACTCAAGCGGTCCAACCTCAAGAGCGTAGGACAATGCCAACGGATACGAGGGGTACGGAGACGCCGCCGAAAAGGGAAGAATACAGAACACCCCAAAGGCAGGCGCTTCTTTTAACAGCCATAGAGACCAAGGAAGGGCTCAGGATAGGCTTTGACAGGGGCACCAACTCGGTAATAATCTTTGGCACCCCCCAGGAGTATGAGAGCTTAAAGTCCTTCATAGAAAGGATAGATGTTCGAAGGAAGCAGGTGTTGATCGCCGCTACAGTGGTGGAGATGAGCACACGTCAGGCTTTGGAGTTGGGCGTCCGGTGGCAGATACTTGGAACGCAGGGGGGGTCTGCCTTTGGTGGCTCAAGCCTTCAGGATGTTTATAATGCGCTCCTTTCGGGAAGCTTTGTGATGGGTGCCATCAGCAAAAGTGGCACCTCTGTTACCGTAGGCTCCACTACCCTCTTCTTTCCAGACCTAGTGCTTTTGTTCTCCCTTTTGGAAAAGGGTAGCGGTTTTAACATCGTTTCTAACCCAAAGGTGCTAACACTTGACAACCAAGAGGCGATCATAAAAGTGGGTCAGGTGGTGCCCTTTGCGTCGGGGGTCAAGTTTGACATAAACGGACAGCCCATCATCACCTACGACTACAAGGAGGTAGGATTAAGCCTCAGCGTTATGCCTACCATCTCAGGAAAGGACCTCAGGCTTTTGATCAATCTCAACCTTCAGGAGATAATAGACTTTCTTAGACCACAGATAGGGACCCTCAGCTATGCAGTGCCCGTCACCTCCAACCGCCAGTTGAACTCCGATGTGGTGGTGGAAAACGGACAAACCATAATAATCGGTGGGTTGGTGAGCACAAGGACATTAGACAACATAGAAGGTGCGCCGGGGCTGATGGATGTACCGATCCTTGGCTGGCTCTTCAAGAGAAAAACCACCTCCGAGGACAAGGTGTCCCTGTTCATATTCCTAACACCCTATGTGATAGAAAAGCCAGAGGACCTATCAAAAATTACGGAGGAGCACCAAAAGCTCGCACAGGAGCTGAGAAAAAAGGCGGAGGAGGCAAACAAAAAGAAGAGAAAAAAAGATGAAGCTGAAGATTAAAGAGGTTCTTTTGCTGGCAGTTCTTTTTGTGCTTTCTTCTGTTTTTATTTTGTTTATTACCCTCCCCAAGTTTTTACTGCTTGATAGGGCACTGATGGAGAGGGGTATATACCTTATGGCACAGGGTGTAGAGGAGGGTCTGTTTCATGTAAAGCTCAGTAAGGTCCAGGTCTATGATAAAAGCTCAAAGCTCGCGGAGCTTGACTCTGTGGTGTTTTCTATAAAGCCCTTTTATCTCTCTCTGAAAGGCACCTGTCAGGGTGGTAGCTTGGAGACAAGACTCTCCTTAAACAAAAAGATTGAGATAGAAGGGAAAAGCTTTGGTTGTTTGAAGGGGGCACGCGTAAAGTTTGTAAGCTTGGAGCTGATGGATGGCATAAGGGGAAAGCTTGAGCTTGAGGATATAAGGCTCAAGGACCTGAAGGTGGATGGGCTGACGGTGGAGTTCAAGGGCAGAGCCTTCAGCGGGCAAGCGAGGGTTTTGGATTCCCTGGTCGTAGGAGATGGTGTGGTTTCCTTCAACAGGGCAGACCCGCTTCGTTCTTCCATCAACGGCAAGCTAATAGGCATGGGTTTGAGCCTTCAGCTTTCTGGAACCCTTCAAAATCCATCGGTAGAAGTGGTGCGATAAGCTACCGAGGCTGTGCTAAAAAATCCCTCATCGGGACGGTCCCCCCAGCGGATAAAGGAGCTAACCCTTCCTCACCCTATCCCATACCCTTTCTACCATTTAGCATGTTGTATGCGACCCGGATGGCAGAGTTCAAGCTTTAACTGCAGGCTAACAAACATCAAGCTCAGGTTTTAGCGGAAAAACTCTTGTGCATCAATAGGTTTGCATTTTTAGAACAGCCTCAATTATGGGTAGCCTTTCCCTTTCCATAGCTTTTAAATTATAGCCTTAAGACGGTTAAGACGGTTAAAATATTCTTTGATGATAAAAATATACGCCAACTCCACCTTTGGATTTACAGAACACTCGGTGGACGAGTTTGGAACGATCCCAAAAGACAGAATTTTATGGATTGATGTGGAAAAACCGACGGAGGAGGAGATCTTCTGGCTTAAGAGTGCAGTTGGCTTTGAAATGCCACCGAGGGAGGTCTTTGGAGACATAGAGATAAGCAGTAAATACAAGGAGGAAGGTGAAAAGATCTTTATGAATTTCTCTTTTGTCATTCAACAAAAGGAAGACATACTGGTAGAGCCTGTCTTTTTCTTCCTCAAGGGTAGGTTTATGGTGACCATCAGATACAGAGATATACCGACCCTTCTGATCTTTCAGAGAAGGGTTGAAGTTCAAAGGCTTGTCTTCCAATTTCCAGAGGAGATGTTCTCACAGATCATACACATAGAGGTGGATAGAATAGGAGATAGGCTTGAGATCCTCGGAAGGCGTATAAGAAACCTTAGGAAGGAGGTCTTTGAAGAACAAACGGAGGAGATCTTGAAAGATGTATCCTACTATGACGAGCTGAACATAACCCTAAGGGAGACAATAAACGAAAAGCTCAGAATTCTCTCCCACTTTGTAAAGAGCCCAAAGATCAACGCCCAAACCAAGAGGGAGGTAAAGGTGATCCTTGAGGACCTCCATACAC
>Ga0209809_1003459_pt1 | contig 9994 bp, 6 predicted proteins | sample YNPMSTMetaG_FD_186172 | JGI IMG/M metagenome (GOLD analysis project Ga0209809, IMG submission 186172) | Anoxygenic and chlorotrophic microbial mat microbial communities from Yellowstone National Park, USA - YNP MS-T MetaG (SPAdes) (version 2) ... | reverse complement strand
CGTGGTTGCTGGTGCCCCTCATGAACCCGCTGTGGTGGCAGTTCGTTTCGCACAAGGTGTGTCGCCTGCTGGTACCCTATGCGTTGATCGCCATGTATGGCGCGTCGTGGGCGTTGCTGGGCAAACCCTACGGCGCCGCGCTGGTGGTGGCGCAGACCGGTTACTATCTGCTGGGAGCGGTGGCTTGGCTGTTCCCTGCGCTGGCACAACGGTTCCGCTTAGTGGGACTGGCGGGCTCGTTCCTAAGCCTGAATGCTGCAGCGGCTGTGGCCCCGTTCGCGTTTGTGCTGGGCAAGGGGCGGGTGCGCTGGGAGCGCTCTCCCATGATGTCTCCGCAGACGACAACAGACGAGGGACAGACGGTGAGGACATACTAGGTGGTCGACGGCAAAGGGGAGAAACGGGTTTACGGTATCCGTTACTAGGATTTCACGAGGCATGGCACATGCGTGCAGGTGACATGAAAATCATGATGTATGTGCCCAGCGGGCTAAAGGGCCTGCTTGGCATCGGAGGGGCAGAAGTTTCCACCCGCCGGCTGATGTATGCACTGCGCGAGCGGGGCATAGAGAGCGCGGTTATGGTGTTTGGTTATCCAACGCAGGTTACCGGATGGCTTTCGGAGTATCCCGTTTATTTCATCACGCCGCACACGGACCCATGCTGGCATAAGCCGCGTACGTGGGCGTCTTTGGGCAGGTCTGTGCTGCAAATTCATCTGACAATGCGCAAAGCAAGTGCGAATATTGTGCATCTGCAAGGTGCGTGGGGCGGGATTGAAGCTTTCGCGGCGGCAACAGCGGTACCGCGGCAATGGAAACTGGTAGCGACGTTCCACGCATATGGTGACATTGAGGCACATCGCAAAAACACTTGGCGCCGAATGTCTTCTCGCTTTTTAATGAAAACAGCCGATGCTGTTGTGGCAGTCAGCCACAGCCTGTCCAGGGAGGTGAACAGGCTCCTCTCTCCTAAAGACAAACCGGTCATGGTGATTAGTAACGGGTTGGAACCGTTCTGGTTTGAGGTTGCGGGGAGAGCCGGCAAAAGCGATCCTTACATCTTGTTTGTAGGGCGTTTGGATCCGGTCAAAGGCATCGATACCCTAATTGCTGCATGGAAGAAGCTCAAGCAGAAAACCAAGGCGCCTGTAAGCCTGTGGTTGGTGGGCGACGGTCCGGAGCGGGAGGCTCTGGAGAAGATGGCGGAGACAAACGGGCTGCAGGAGAGCGTCCGGTTTTGGGGTGCCATCCAGGACGTCCATCGCCTGCGCGAGTTATACGCGGGGGCGATGGCACTGGTGCTACCCTCGCGTTCGGAGGGGTTGGGCAACGTGCTTTTGGAGGCGGGTGCATGCGGTACCATCTGTGTGGGGTCAAGGTTGGGGGGCATTCCTGAGGTGATTGTGGATGGCGAGACGGGGTTCCTGTTTGAGCCGGGTGACGCGGACGCGTTGTGCGATGCCTTGTTACGTGTTTTAGCCCTTTCGGACGCGGAGCGTGCGCGGATGTCCGCTCAGGCGCGAGGGCACATTCGCCAGAACTTCTCGATGGATGCGGTGGCGGAGAGATATATCGAAGTATACCGGCAGGTGTTGGGTCGTTGATGGGTGAAGGCGTGGAGCGCGGTAGTCTCACGGCAAAGGTTCGTTCTGGTGTGCTGTGGAACCTTGCAGGGCAGGTGGCACAGCAAGTTCTGCGCATTGGCTTTTCTGTGCTGCTGGCTCGGCTACTCACGCCGCGCGAGTTTGGGCTGATGGGGATGGTTGGTGTCTTCACCGGATTCGCAGGCATTTTCATCGAACTGGGGCTGGGGCAGGCGATTATTCAGCGAAAGCATCTGACCCCGCACCATCTTAGCACCGCGCTGTCCCTGAGCCTGGTATCGGCGGGCGGGCTATGTATGCTTTTCTTCTCGGCGTCCGGTCTCATCGCCCTAATCTATAATGAGCCTTCGCTGAAACCTCTGGTGCAGGTATTGTCTTTTCAATTCCTTCTGTCGGCTACAGGGCTGGTGCATGGGGCTCTGCTGCGTCGGGAGATGCGTTTTAAAGACCTGGCTTTCATCGAAACTGCCGCCTTTGTTGCGGGCAGCAGTGTAGCGGTCGCGGCGGCGTACTTGGGCGCAGGGGTCTGGAGCCTCGTGCTCAATTCACTTGCCTATGCGGCAGTGAGCATGGCGCTGCTCTGGTGGCGATCGGGTTGGCGACCGCACGTTGGTGTCAGCAAAGCTGCCGTGCATGACCTGTGGTCTTATGGAAAGCATCTGATGGGCTTCAATGCGCTGAACTACTGGGCGCGCAACGCGGATAACTATCTGATCGGCAAATACTGTGGAGCGGCCGACCTCGGCGCATACAACCGTGCTTACCAGCTGATGTTGATGACCTCGCAACAGTTAACAGGGAACGTTACGGGGGTGCTCTTTCCTGCCATGAGCAAGATGCAGGACGATGTGCCCCGTTTTCGAAACGCGCTGTTGAAATCGCATCGTGTCATCGCCTTGTTTGCGTTTCCATTAGCTGCCGGGGTGTCTCTGCTGGCCGAGCCCTTGATTCTGGCGCTGTTCGGGCCCAAATGGAAGGAGGTCATCCCTCTGATCCGCGTTTTGGCGTGGACCGGGCTGGGGCAATCGCTCAGCACGCAGGGGCTTGTGTTCAACAGCTTGGGGCGTCCAGACCTGACGTTCAAGGTAGGGGCGACCAACAGCGTCATTTTTGTTCTTTCCTTCCTCTGTGGTTTGCCGTGGGGAGCGATGGGAGTGGCGGTCGCATACACGCTTGTATGGTGGCTGATTGTGTTTCCCTTCAGCCATGACATGGCAGCAAGACAGATGGGATTGCGGTTCTGGCACATTGTGTGGAACGTGCGGGAGGTGTTGTTCGCTACTCTAGCGATGGCCACAGCCGTGGTGGGGTTAGACTACTGGTTGGAGCCCTTCATGCCGATAATTCGGCTGGTGGTTGGCGCCTGCACCGGAGCTGCAGTTTACTGGTGCGTCCTACGTGTCTTCCGGATTGGTGCTTATGAAGAGGCGAAAGCAGTCATCTTTACGACTTCCCGTGGGCCACTTCGGGAGCACTGAGGAATGAAAATCACGGTTGCCATATGCACTTGGAACCGCTGCGAGTCGTTACGCCAAACGCTGCAGGAGATGTGTTCACTGGAAATACCTGCAGGCGTCGAGTGGGAACTCGTTGTGGTGGACAACAACAGCACGGATGACACGCGGCACGTTGTGGAGACTTTTATGGCGCGGTTGCCCATTCGCTACGTGTTCGAACCGGTGCAGGGTCTCTCGCACGCTCGGAACAGAGCAGTGGCGGAGGCGAACGGTGAATATATTCTCTGGACGGACGACGATGTACTGGTCTCTCGGAACTGGATGGAGGCGTATGTGAGCGCTTTCAAGAGGCATCCAGAGGCTGCTTTTTTCGGGGGACCCGTCGAGCCTTGGTTCGAGGGAGAACCGCCGAAGTGGCTTGCTGAAACCGCCATTAAGTTGTTAGGGGGGGCGTTTGCCGTAAGGGACTTGGGGCGGCACGAACGCCAGCTGGGCTGTGGCGAAGACGACTTGCCGTTTGGCGCCAATTACGCCTTGCGCATGGATTGGCAGCGAAGATATCAATACGACGTTCGCTTGGGCGTCAAAGGTGCAGCACGCGTGCATGGGGAGGAGACACGGCTGCTGGAAGAAATCCTTAAGGACGGCGGCCAGGGCTACTGGGTGCCCGAGGCGCTGGTTCGCCACTGGATACCGAAGATCAGACAAACAACAGCATACCTTTGGCGTTACTATTTTGGGGCTGGTCGTACGGAGTTTCTGGTTTCCTACCCGTTTCCAGAAGTCCCCGCCGCGAAGCTTTGGTTCGGCGTTCCACGTTGGACCTTACGGGCAGTGGTCGAAAACACTGTGCGGTATGCGTTGTACCGACTGACCAGACCCCAGGAGGTGTGGGTGCCTGCGCTGGCAAGGATGGCTCGCAGCTGGGGCTTCTGGTATGAATGGTGGAAGCAGAGGGGGAGAGCAAGAGATGAGTGAGTGGGATGTGCTTTCCTTCTCCGAAAAGATGCAGTGGCAGGGCGGAATAGGACACACTATCAAGCAGATACTTCCGCGCCTTGCACAGTCCCGAAAGGTAGTTGATTTCGACCCTCCGATAGAATGGAAAAGGGCAATCCGTTTTCCTGCAAAGCTCACAAAGGTTGTTCACAACCTGAGGCACTTTGAATGGGGCAGGTTGTTTCCGCTCATACGTCGCCCTCATACTGCGGCTGCCGCGTTGCGCTTTTTGCGCGGTATCTTAGTGCGGTATCTGTGTATCCGTTTAGGTATTGGAGACCACATCTACTTGGTGTGGAATCCTTGTCAAGCTCCCGTGGTGTTGGGATTACCTCCACGTTTCACCGTCTACTATGCGTATGACCTGTTCGAACAATGGCATTATGACCGCGAGGAGTGGAAGAAGGAAACGATTATCAATGAGGAGCGTCTGGCACCTATATCAGAGGTCGGCATAGGGGTAACGGAAGTCATTGCGGAGACCCTGCGTCAGCGTGGTTGTCGCCGAACTCATGTGGTGCCGAATGGGGTGGAGTATTCCAAGTTTGCCCACTGCGGGCAATGCCGTGAGCCAGAGGATATCGCGGCAATCCCGCGCCCTCGGCTGGGCTACGTGGGAGGTCTCTCCGAGTATACGTCCTTCCGTACCCTCTACGAGGTAGCGACAAGGCGCCCTGACTGGCACCTTGTGCTTGTTGGCCCTACTCGTGGTATGACGAGTGAGCAGCGAGAAGAACTGAACAGGCTGATGAACCTCCCGAATGTCTACATGTTAGGACTCAAGCCTTATGAGGTGATTGAGAACTACATGCACGGACTGGACGTTGGTCTGGCGGCTTTCGAGATGGATAGAGGGGGTGGGTTCGGCATCTCGTCGCTCAAAGTGTATGAGTATTTAGCGGCTGGTCTGCCAGTAGTGGCTTCGCCGATTCCCGGTGTTGCGTCGCTTGTGGACACAGTGCGGATCGCTTCAAGCCCTGAGGAGTGGGTTTACCAGATCGAGCAGGCCTTAGAGGATAACACGCCAGACCTGCGCCGGCAACGGCAGGAATTAGCGAAGCACCATTCCTGGGACGAACGTGCGAGATACGTCGTAAGCATCATTGAGACGGCGTATCAGGAGTGGAGGCAAAGCAGATGAGAATTTTGTTTTTGGAGACCCCTTGCGGCTACGGTGGCTCCATGCAGAGCCTGCTGGAGTTGATGGAATACCTGCCGGATGAGATCGAGCCGGTGGTCGCGGTGCCGTATGATGTGCGGCAGTATCGGGCGGTGCCGGAAAAGATACGGTGGGAAATCATCGTGGCACCACAGCCGCGCGGCTTCCACGGCTACACCCGTCTTTTCACGCACCAGCTGGGGTGGTATCGAGTCGTCAGGCGGCTGATCAGACAACATCGTCCCGACCTCCTCCACCTGAACACTGCCTTTATGGGCTGTTTTGGTGGCGCGATGGCGGCGCAACGAGCAGGCGTGCCGGTAGTAGCGCACGCGCGAGGGTTCGTGTACTCGCGTCGTCTGGCGAAGAGGGTCGTCCGGTATTTTGACTATCACATCGCGATATCGCGGGCGGTGGCTGAGAACTTGCTATATCACGGCGTCGCGCCCGAACGCTGCGAGGTTATCTACGACCCAATCGTACCGCCATGTGAATTGCCGGTCAAGCGGCTTTTGGGGAACGTGCCCATGTTAGGCATGATTGGGATGTTACAGGAGTGGAAAGGGCAACATGTGTTCGTTAAAGCGCTGAGTCTGCTGAAACAGCGGGGTCTGAACTTCCACGCATCGATCGCAGGTACGGAGCCGTTCGGGGCGCGCGGTTATGAGCAACGGCTCCGACAGATGGTGAGGGATTTCGGATTGGATGACACGGTGTCGTTTGTGGGATTTGTGAGCAAGCCGTATGATTACCTGGCGCAGCTGGACGTGGCGGTGCACGCCTCCATTGAGCCGGAGCCGCTGGGTCGGGTGGTGGTGGAGGCGATGCTGGTGGGCACGGCGGTGGTCGCAACCGATGGCGGCGGTATCCCGGAGTTTGTGGAACACGAAAAGACCGGGCTTCTGGTGCCGATGGGAGATTCGCACGCTATGGCCCAAGCGATTGGACGGCTGCTGCAAGACAACGAGTTGCGCCAACGTCTGGTACAAGCGGCGCAGCAGCGCGCACGGGAGATGTTCGACCCTGCTAAGCACGCGAGGGAGGTGATGAGGGTGTATCAGAAACTTTTGGGCAATGTGGCATGATATTAGTGGAAGCTATCGGTTACCGAAATAGAGGTGGGGAGTGATGCAGAAGCACGCCACGCTGTGGTTAATTAAATCCGCTGTACTCATCGGTCTGCTCTGGCTACACGGTAACGCTTACTGCCAGATGTGGCTTCCGCGCAAGCATCCGTCGATGCGGGTGGGGTTGGTTATTCCGGGCTATTGGCAAGCGCCTACCGACCAGGAGGCGGCTAACGTCCTGATACAGCGATACGGTGCGAGCGATGCTACTGCTGTGCGGCGGTGGGAAGAGGACCACGCCGACGTAGCTGCTGATGGGCCCGATATGAACACCGCAAGCATACGCACTACTGTGTATATCCAGATGCAGAATATCGACGGCGGGAACCACCATTTCCATTACTGCCGGCAGAATAACTTGGAGCCAGAGGATTTCTTCTTGCACGCGCGGGAGGATACGTTCCTGAACAACACATCTATCGTCAGCGAAGCGCGGTGGTATCGAGGGCGCTTCGAGCCCGTAGCCTTCGGAACCAATGCGACGAGCATTACTGGTTTGATTTACCAAAATCCTCCGTGGGGCACGGACGTGCTAAAGCATGGGCCTTCTGGGGGCGGCATTTATTTAGCATCCCATGTACCGTTTGCCGAGTTCACCATCACGTTGCGTTCTCCAGGGCAAGGTGGAGGTTCGTTCGTTGTCGAGTACTGCTCCCAGGTGGATAGCAACCATGCGCCTGTCGAGTGGCGACCAGTGACACTGATTAGTGATGGGACTAATGGATTGACACAAAGTGGAACCGTCAAGTGGGTACCTCCTGCAGACTGGAAGTGGTTTACACGAGATAGGGTTGATACAAGATACGCGATACGCATTCGCGCGACAGGATACACCCAGTATCCTATCGTGGATGACATCACCACACGGCGCGCGTGGGTGATTACCAACGGTGTTCGGCGCAGCAATGTGGTATCCGCGACGGCGAACACGGTGCGATTGGAAGGAAAATACGACCCCTACGTGGACAATTACTACAGGAACATGATTGTGCGGGTGGTGAGTGGTCCAGGTGCTGGGCAGACCCGAAACGTGGTCTCCTCGTCGCGCACGACGTTGACAGTCGACTCAAACTGGGAGACGATACCGACGACAGCCTCCGTGGTGGAAGTAGAAGGACCGTCTCTCAAGATACCCGGATGGGACCCAGCGAACGACCGCAACGGGGACGGTTATGTGGATGATACGGAATTCGCAAATTTAGTCAATCCCAACGCCACAGCCCGGATGCGCTGGGAGTCGCGTTTACCCGTAACCTGGTATACAGCGGCTTACGTGCGCTATCGAGTCAACCTGTGGAACCCAGTCGTTCTGGCGTATTGGATACACCAACTCAATCGTTTGCGTTCACAAAATGGCATTAGTGGTTTCTATAATGACAATGTATTTGATGCGTTGGGGAGCTATAACGTCATCCAAGGAGGAGCGTTGTGGGAATACAGAGCCGGTAAGTTAGGGGAGCCGGCGACGAACGCGGCATACGATAGTCTGTTTGCTCAGATGTTTGTCAACGTGCGCCAGGCAACCAATCTACCCTTCGTCGGTGGGAACACTTCTAGCTACAATTTACTTGACAACGACCTGGGGCGCCAATGCTTGAACTCCTTCACTTGGACACTGCTGGAGGATGTTCTATTTGATTCCGAGACACTATATGGGTTCGCGTTGAGGAAATACCGTACTTTAGCGTATATTGCTCGCGGGGTAGTGCCGATGGTGTTCGGGCATGTGAAGGGTGGTGTGGTGGAGAAGGTCGGTAACACACGAGAGATGTGGGAGTTTGCCCTCACCAATCTTCTGGCGATGCACTACCTCCTCCAGGTGCCAGACCAGTACGTGGCTGTACTTTGGAATAGGACCTTCGTGTATGGCAGCGGTCTTACTACCGTCGGTACTTTCTCGTATTGGAAGGCTGGTGTTCCCAAGAACATGGCGTACATCCCTGTTGGATTGCTGTCGGCAGATATTGGTGTTCCAGCAAATACTATCCCCACAGGTTACCAACCATTTGCTTTTATGGACTGGATCCCCATCAATGGGGTAACGACTAGCTATTATGCGGTCGCCGATTCCACGAGCAGTACCGCATATGTTGGGGATTGGGCTCCAGACACTGGCGGAGATATTCCCGTTGTTCCAACCTACATCTTCTACCTGTATCGTGACGGTGTGGGTAAATCCACCTCCAGACACGTCTGGCCTGCCGAAGCGGTTCTCGCGCGAATGTACACGAGGGGAATGGTGGTGTATCGGACAGTATGGGCTACTCCTTCGAATTACGCTACTTATGTAAGTAGTGTGTTGACGGTACCCTTGCCGGGGGTATATCGCCGAGTGAATTGGGACGGCACGCTGGGACCGCCGATAACGGAGATTTCGTTACGCGGGTTTGAGGGCGCAATACTGGTCGCTGCGAGTCAAACGAGCCATCCCAATGTGCAGTTAACTCTCAGTGTGGACAAGCAGAACCCGAAGCCGCTAGATGTGGTGACGGTGACGATTACCGCGGCGAACACGGGTAACGCCGAGGCGAGGAATGTGGAAATACGGGTCCCGCTAAGCAACGCCACTTACGAGCAGGGTTCGCTCACACCATCGGGGCTAGAGGTGGACAGCTCGATCCCGTCGGTGCTGAGAATCCGAGTGCCTTCCCTCCCTGTGGGCGGAAACACAAACATCCGATTCCGAATGGTCATCAGGTAGGGCATGATGCGTGTTGTTCAAGTGTTAGCTGGCTTAGGTGCTGGGGGCGCCGAACGGCTGGTGCTGCACCTGAGCTGCTGGTTACAGGGTCAGGGGCATGTGGTCGAAGTGGTGAACATCTGCCCTGAAACCACCTTGCAGTCGGATTTCGATGCGGCTGGCGTGCGCGTGCGGAATCTGCGCCTGGCTCCGTACGTCTCACAGTGGTATCCGGGTGCTTTCGTCGGCTATTTGCGCCACTTTCGGCCAGATGTGGTGCATTGCCACAATATGGCTTGGTTGAAGACGGCTGCGGCGTGTCGATGGACACGCACGCCGTGTGTGTTCACTCTGCATAACTACCACGCCGATTGGCTACGGAAGCACCGTAAGAGGTTGCGGTGGGCAGCGGGTGCAACTGACTATTTCGTAGGGGTAGCGCCGGGTATTGAAAACCTGTTTGTGGACATTCTCGGCGTACCCGAAGAGAAAACGCTATACATCCGAAACGGCGTCCCGGATATTCACATGTCAGAGCCAGTAGAGGTTGATTGGCAATTGCCAGAGGATACGACAAAAGTGGGAATGGTCGGACGGTTTGATGGGCACCAAAAGGACCAGGAGACGCTGGTGCGGGCGATGGCACTGGTGCGTGAGCAAGTGCCCAAGCTTCATCTGGTATTTGTCGGAGACGGGCCTAACCGCACTAACGTAGAAAAGCTAGTTTCGCAGTTGGGCATGGGGCATCACGTGCATTTCCTCGGCTTACGTCGCGACGTGCCAGCGCTATTGCATCATTTAGATGTTTTTGTGTTGAGCTCCCGTATCGAGGGTGAGTCGCTGGCGATACTCGAGGCGATGTCCGCTCAGCGTCCCATCGTGGCGACAGCGGTGGGAGGTACCCCAGGTTTGCTGGCGAACGGCGAGTGCGGGCTGCTGGTGCCGCCGGGCGATGTGGAAGCGATG
>Ga0209809_1003450_pt1 | contig 10003 bp, 9 predicted proteins | sample YNPMSTMetaG_FD_186172 | JGI IMG/M metagenome (GOLD analysis project Ga0209809, IMG submission 186172) | Anoxygenic and chlorotrophic microbial mat microbial communities from Yellowstone National Park, USA - YNP MS-T MetaG (SPAdes) (version 2) ... | reverse complement strand
CCAAGCGGAGCTCGGGCAAAGAATCGAGGGCGAAGGGCACCTCGCGCTCGACCACGGCACCGGCCGGCAGGCGCGCCGCGGTCGGCACCCCGCGGGTCACCGATTGGGCTTGGCCCTTGGCCTCGAAGCCGCCGATCGCGAGGGCGCCCTGCGCCACGGCGTAAACCTCGCCGTCGGCCCCGAGCAAAGGAGTGGCGAGCAGCGTGCCGCCGAGCAGCGACTTGGCGTCGCCCATGGCCGACACCGTGGCGTCGATCCGACTGCCCTGCCGGGCGAAAGGCGGCAGAGTGGCGGTCACCATCACTGCCGCCACGTTCTTGGTGTTCAGATTGACCCCACGGGTCGACACCCCGAGCCGCTCGAGCATCGCCACGAGGCTCTCCTGGGTGAAGACCGCGTTGCGTAACGAATCGCCGGTGCCGTTGAGCCCGACCACGAGGCCGTAGCCGATGAGTACGTTCGACCGCACACCCTCGAAATCGGCGAGGTCCTTGATCCGCGAAGCGGCGTGGAGCGATGCCGGGGCGAGCCCGCAGACCAGCCCGATCAAGAGCGCCCAGAGGAACGACCGCGGCCGAACCGTCGCGGCTCGTCGTCCCCGCGTCTCGACTCTCGCGTCCACCGCGTTCTCCCGCCGTCGTCTCGACCCGAGGCGCCACGCCTCGGGACGACCCGTCCTCGGTCAGGCAACCCGCGTGCCAACGACAAGGACGGGCCGAGACCAGGGTCGGACCGGGCGTCAGGTGCGGACGACCCGGCAATTTTTGCCGGCGCCGGGAAGAGGCTGCCGAGCCGTCGCGCGGCCTCAACTTTTCCTTAACCAGCGCGCGGCAGGATGCGCACGGGGCGATGCCCCCGGGAGACGGAGGCCATGTTCATCGCGACGGTCGGCCGAGGCCCTGCAACGGAACGCGCACGCCCGCTGGCGACGCCGCGAACGGCTCGCGGCTGGGTGGATCCCGCCTCGTCACGGTCGGTGGTCGAGACACCCCCGGTCTCGGGCCCGCCGGCCGGCGGTTCGATCGCGCCGCTCGCCGGCCTCGACGCGCTCTTGGTTCTGCAGCGGATCGAAGAGCCCGGGGAGCGGACCCGGCGAGCCCTTCGCCAAGGGGAGCGCTTGTTGGCCGGGCTCGCCGCGTTGCATCGCGGCCTGCTCGACGGAACCGTTCCGGAAGCCCGGCTTCGCGACCTCAGACACAGCCTGGCCGAGCTCGAAGCGGTTCCGGATCAGCCCCGGCTCCAAGCGGTGCTGCGCGAGATCGCCACGCGGGTCGAAGTAGAGCTCGCCAAGCTCGAGGTCGCGGTCGAACGAGGGGCCGCGGCGTCGAGCGGGGCCCGGGCTCCCGAGCTCGCGTTCAGCGACCGCTGACCGGTGGTGGCGCGCCGTGCGGCGTACGCTCGCTCGATGAGCCGAGCCGTCGCGGCGAGCCCTCCTGCTGTCGGAGCGTCGCCGATTCGATCGCTCGGAGAGCCTCGATCAGATGTTCGTCGAACTCTTCGCGTTCGTAGATCGCGTTGTGGCCGGCCCCGCGGACGGTCGCCACCAGCACGGGGTGGGCGAGGACCGCGATCAGCGCCTCACTTCGCCGACGTGGTACGATTCGGTCCTGCTCGGCGAGTATCACCGCCACGGGCAGGTCGCGGCCGCGCAGATGTTCGGCCGCTCGAAACGGGTGGCGGAGAAGGACGCGCACCGGCGCCCAGAAATAACGCTCGGCAGCGATCGCCTCGACGGAGTCGAACGGCGTCACCAAGATGAGGCCGTCCAGCGGACGGTGCGCCGCGAGATGGGCGGCGACCACCGAACCGAGGCTCGCGCCGAAGGCCACGATCCGCGGCGGCTCCAGTCGGCGGACCGCCCAGTCGTGGACGAGGATCGCATCGGCGTAGAATGCCGCCTCGCTCGGCCGCCCTTCGCTCGGTGGGTAGCCGCGATAATGGAAGACGACGACGTCGTAGTCGGGAACACGGCCCGCGAGGAACAGGAGAAGATCGTCGGCGTTCCAGGCGTTTCCGCCGAAGCCCAGGAGAAGGCCGCGCGACGACTCCTGCGCAGGCAGCAGGGCCCCCACGAGTCGATGGCCATCGGCCGAGCGGAGCACGACGCGTTCGGCGCGCTCGGGCAACGCGAAGGTCGCTGGCGAAGCCGCCGCCCGCGGGAAGAGGAGCCTCTCCTGCAACAACCAGAGGCCGCCCACCGCGAGCCCGTACGCCGCGACACCGCCGATCAAGAACTGCAGCACGGCTTCGTCCTCCGGACCGGGATCTGGTGTGCCGGCGCCGCCGTGCCAACCGCGAGTGAGCTCCTCGCTAGCGCGCAAGAGCGGTCGACCTCGAAGCGCCGTTTCTCCGGCACAGCTCGGCGAGCCGGTCGGACAACCCGCATCGTGTCGATGGGCCGGCTCGCCGAACGATGCCCGAGCACTCGCCCGATCGAATGCCGTCCGGCTGGAGGCGGGGTATTCCAAGGGCGCCGGGCCACCATCGTACAGCTTTCGCGCCTCCGTCCGGAGAGGATCCGGCGCCGAATGTCGCCGCCCCGAGCTCGAATGCGAAAACTGCAGACCGGACGCGATCCGTTCCGGGCCTTCGACGAACGGTTCTTCGAAAGCCCGCGACCCGAACTCTCGATTTCGACCTCGATCTGGCCAGCGGCGCGCCGCACTCGCCGACCGGCTGCGGCGCGAACCGGCCGAAGTGGGCCTGGAAAGCGGGCGTTACGGTGACACGCTCTCTCGGGTGCGGGCAGCCTTCGCACGGTTCCGATCTCGCCCGGGCCGTCGAGCCGGTCTCTCGGACCCCGGGCACGACCGAACGGATGAAGGAGCTCGCGGGCCGGTTCGTGGTTGCGCTCGTTGTCGAGCGGCCGGAATACATGAGCTCGAAGGTTGTTGGGTGCAGGCCACAAGGGAGGCCGCGCCGATCGACTCCGGCGACCGGGCCTGCCAGGCGCGTCGGATTCGATCTGACGCTCGTCGGTCTCGCCGCCGACGCGGCCGCGGAGCGTCACCCGGCAACGCCGATCGTGGCGAGACGACCATGTCGAGGGCCTCGGCCAACGCCGGGGGCAACACATGGGGCGAATCCGTGCTCGAGCTCGTGTCTCTCCTCCGCCGGGACCGTCGCGAGGGTCGCGGCTTCCTCACCGCCTCGAAAGTGAGCGTTCGAGCTCGTTCCGGACGACATCACCGTCTCGACGGGACTCGAACTCGTCGAGCGGCGGCGCGCCACGCCTGCCACGCAACAGCCGCGTACCCGCGACAAGGCCGTGATGGGCCGGTTGCCTTCGGCTCGGGCTTCGTCGAGGGGCAAACTGGAAAGCCGGTCGGTGGGCGGATCGAACGAGCCGACCGCGCTCTTCACGCTGCGAGGCGTTCCTGTAGGAAACCGTTCGCCGAGCCGGCGCCTTTTGAGCCCTGATTTCGCGAAGCCGAGCCGGGAAATGGACCGCAGCGTTCGAGCGGCGGTCGAGGCCCCGGCTCCCATCTCGGGCAGCCGTCCTCGGCCGGGCCACCACGGCTTCGGGCCCCTTCCGTGATGCGAGGGTCGGGGCGGGTCGGTGGCAGCCGCGGTCCAGAAAGAACGACCCTCAGATGGAAGTCGGGGGCGAACGACCGGCGGCCTCGCGCAGCCAGGCGCCGCAGGCATCGGCCGGCAGAGGGGGGCAGCTCGTGACCGCCTGGACGGCGTCGCAGCCGGCGGCTTTGAGCAGGGTGAGCTGGGCACGGGTCTCGACACCCTCGACCACGACCCTGAGACCCAAGGCCTTGCCGAATCCCACGAGGGCACGCAAAAAGCGGGTCCGGTGCGCGTCTTCCGGCACGCCGCGGACGAGTTCGCGGTCGAATTTGAGGGTGTGGATCGACACCTCGCGCAGCGGCCGCAAGCCGCAAGGTCCGGCACCGAACCTGTCGATCGCCACTCTGAGCCCCAGCTCTACGAGCGCCCGCAGCCCGGCCCCGCCGGCTTCGACGTCCTCGCTCACGAGCCGCTCCTCGATCTCGAGCTCGATCCCCGTGCGCGACAAACCCGCCTCGCGCAGGCTCGCTGCGACCAATTCGCCGTATCGGCTCCACGCCAGCTGGCGGCGCGACAGTACCGGCAGGCCCAAGACGAGCTCACCGAGCCCGGCGTCGCGCCAGCCGCGCAGGCGAGCCGTGGCCTCCCGCGTGAGCCAAGCGCTCAAGGGCTCGACGAGCCCGCTTTCTTCGGCCACCGAGCGGAACCGCTCGACCTCGACCAGCCCGAATTCGGGATGCTGCCAGCGGAGGATCGCCGCCACCCCGATCGGCGCATCGGCGAGCGCCACCTGCGGCTGGAAATGCAACACGAATTCGCCCCGCTCGAGGGCACGGTGGAGGTCGCCTTCGAGGATCGTGCCGCGGTGCATCCGCTGGTCGAGGCGGGCGTCGTGGAACCGGCAGCCACGGCCGCCTTCGGCCTTGACCTGGTACATCGCGGCATCGGCGAGCCGGAGCAAGACCGCCGGGTCTTCGCCGTCGCGCGGATAGATCGCGACCCCGAGGCTCGCCCCGACCCTCGCCTCCTGGCCGTCGAGCCGGACCGGCGGCTCGATCGCGTCCAGGAGCTTGCGAGCCACCGTGGTGGCGTGTTCGGGCCGCGCCAGATCCTCGATGACGAGAGCGAACTCGTCACCGCCAAGCCGGGCAACCGTATCGGTCTCGCGCACGCGACCGCGGAGCCGCTCGGCGATCACGGCCAGCAGGCGATCTCCGGCGGCGTGGCCGAGCGTGTCGTTGACCGCCTTGAAGCCGTCGAGGTCGAGGATCATGACCGCGACGTGGGTGTGGCGACGGCGGGCCGCGGCCAAGGCGCGGTCCAGCCGGTCGCGCAGGAGCGCGCGGTTCGCGAGCCCCGTGAGATCGTCGTATTGGGCGAGGTGATCCAGACGATCGGTCTGCGCTTTGCGCGCGACGGCGAAACGGAGGCTCCGCACGAGCCGTCCGACCTCGAGTTCCTCTTTGGTGATCGCGTCACCCACCCCGAGAGCGATCACCGTCGCCGGGTCGAGCCGGTCGAGATCCTCGCTCACGAGCACGACCGGTGTGCGGAAGCCGCGCCGTTGCGCCACCCGCACGAATTCCGCCCCCTCGCCGTCGGGTAGCACCTCGTCGACCACCGCGACGTCGTAATGGCTCGCGGTCAGGCGGCGCAGCGCCGCTTCCCCGGTAGCCGCCCACTCGACCCGGTAGAGCGGCGGCTCGGCCCGCGCCAGGAGGTCACGGACGAGCAGGAAACACTCCTCGTCGCCGGACACGACCAGGATCCGCCAGAGCTGACCCGACCGCGGCGACGACACCGGTAGCCCCACCATCGTCGCGGCGGCCCGACGGTGCTCGTCGAGCGGCACCACGGTCGCTTCTGCGGTGAAAGCGACAGGTGATTCTTCCAAACCGGGCGCACCACCCTCGGAAGACGCCTCGGCGCCGCCGGTCATTCTCTCTTTCCGTCCGCGGGTTCGCTGGCCTCGGCTCGGTTCTAAGCCAGGCGCGGCGTGATGTAAACCTTTGGTCGATAAAGACCTTGGAAAATACCCAATAGGTCGGGGTACGCCCGCGGCTCAGCGTACCGCCAGGGCCAGACGCAGGGGGGCCGGCTCGACGAGCCGCAAACCCGCCTCCGTCAGTTCGAGAATCGCGAGCGCATGCTCGGCGAGCCCGTCCGGGCGTAGGCGGAACGGTCCCACGGCACCGTCGTGACCGCGCGGATCGAGGAGTGCCGCCAGGTCCGGGCGCGGTGATCCGGCGCTCGCCGCGACGGCCGCTACCACCGCATCGTGCCCGAGTGCCGCGAGCGGCAGCGGCTCGCGCCCGTAGATCGCGGCGAAGCGGCGGCGGAACGCCGCTTCGGCCGTCGGATCGGGGGCCGCGATCCGCGCCCCGCGGAGGGCAGGATCGCGCAACACCGCCGGATCGTCGGCCCAGAGACGGGTCCCGAGCAACCGCGTGGCGGCCGGGTCGATGTCATAGAAGGCGAGGAGCGCCGCGATTTGCCGCAAACGCAAGCCTCCGTCGGCGATCAGGATCGCGTCGAAGCGCGGCGTCCCGACGGAACCTCCGCCCCCGTGACGGTCGAGAAAGGCCCGCACGGCCACCGTCGCCTCGCCGCTCGCCGGATAGATCCCGACCGCGTCGACGGCGGACTCGCCGAGCCCGCGCAGAAAGCGCTGCCAAGCCTCCACGGCCCTTCGACCGTAGCCGTCGTCCGGCGCGAGTAGGCCGAGGCGTCGCCATCCCTGGTCGAGGGCATGGCGCAGGATCCGCTCGACCTGCTCCTCGGGGCGCCAGCCGAGCACGAAGACGTCACCGGAAGCGATGCTCGCATCGTTCGAGAACGAAACGACCACGCGGCCGCGCTCACGGGCGACCGGAGCGACCGCGGCCGCCGCTCCCGAGAGCAACGGACCGAGCAAAAGCTCGGCGCCGGCCTCGAGGACCTCGCGGGCGGCGACTCGCGCCGCCTCGGGCGTGGCGCCGGCATCGCGCGGCAGGAGCACGAGCTCGGCCTCCGGCCGATCGAACAGGGCGAGCTGCGCCGCATCCAAGAGGTCGCGGCCGAGAGCCGCGTCCTTTCCACTCAAGGGCACGAGGAGGCCGGCCAAGAGCGGTCCCGAAGACACGGGGGGCGGCAGCGGCTGGACCACGGGCGGTGCGGGCCGGCTCGGTTGCGGCGGCGCCGTGGGCGTGGTTTGCTTCGCGGGCACGCAGCCGGCGAGCAGGAGCAGCAACACGAACGCGAGGTCGAAGCGGCACGCGCGGGGCATCATGGGCGGAGCCGAGCTGCGCGACCGGGGAGCGGCCGCTCGCACGGAGGCTACCGGAGCGACCGTCGGCCGTGAAGTCGACCTCGTCGGGGATAAGGCCGGCGCCGCTCGATCGGCCCCTCGCCGCAAGACGGATCGCCGGCCACTCCACGACGAGCCCGTACGGCCGGTCGTAGGGTCCTCGCGGCCGCACGAGCGGCGCCTGCGTCCCACCGAGCCGTCGGCAGCCGGCAGCGGCGGGTCCGGGCTCGCACCAGGCCTTTACGTGGTCGCCACTCCGATCGGCAATCTGGGCGATCTCGGCGAGCGGGCGAAAGCGACGCTCGCTGCGGCCGATGCCGTTGTCTGCGAGGACAGCCGGGTGACGGGCCTGCTCCTCCATCGGCTCGGGATCGAGCGGCCGCTCCTCGTCTACAACGACCACTCGGCGCCGCGGTTGCGGCCGAAGCTCCTGCGCCGGCTCGCGGAAGGTGCGGCTTTGGCTCTCGTGAGCGACGCCGGCACACCCACCATCAGTGACCCGGGTTACCGGCTCGTACGCGCCGCCCTCGATGCCGGGATCACCGTCCGCGCGGTACCCGGTCCCTGCGCGCCGATCGCCGCCCTCTCGATCGCCGGCTTGCCGACCGATCGGTTCCTCTTCGCGGGCTTCTTGCCGCCGCGCTCCGCTGCCCGCAAGCGCGAGCTCGAAGAGCTCCGACCCGTGCGCGCGACGCTCGTTCTTTTGGAGAGCGGCCCCCGGCTCGCCGCGCTCCTGCGCGACGCGGCGGAGGTCCTGGGCGAGCGCGAAGCAGTGGTCGCCCGCGAGCTCACCAAACTGCACGAAGAGCTGCGCCGCGGCCGACTCGTCCAACTCGCGGCTATGTTCGGCGCGGAACCGCCTCCCCGCGGCGAACTCGTCGTCCTGATCGGCCCGCCCGAAGCGAAGGCACCGGAGCTCGCACAGGAGAAGGTCGATGCCGCGTTACGCGAAGCCGCCGCCCATCTCCCCCCCGGGCGCGCCGCCCGGCGCGTGGCCGCCGCCACCGGCCGGCCGGCGGCCGAGCTCTACCGCAGGCTGCGCGAACTCGGCCATGACGGGAACCAAGGCGAACCCTGACCGGCTCGGTCGCGGCGCCGAGCGTCTGGCGGTTCTCCTTCTGCGGCTCAAGGGCTTCCGCATCCTCGAGCGGCGCCTTGCGACGCGTTGGGGGGAAATCGACATCGTCGCCCGACGTGGCGATCTGCTCGTTTTCGTCGAGGTCAAGCGGCGCAGGACCGTCGGCGAGGCCCTCGAAGCGTTGAGCGAACGGCAGCGGAGGCGGATCGTCCGGGCTGCCGAGGCCTACAGGCGGAGCCGGCCCGAGTTCGCCCGGCTCGCCTGCCGGTTCGATCTCGTCGCGATCGGCCGTGGTCTGTTTCCGGCCCACCTCGCCGATGCCTGGCGGATCCGAGAATGACCGTCATCGACGCGTCGCCGACCGGCCGGTGCGCAGGGGTGGTCGGTGCTCCGCTCGCGCGACCGGGCCAGGCGGCTCGACGCCTCCGAGACGCAACAGTTTTCGCGTCAAGGTCGGAAGGGGCGCTCGGCCGAGCTCGTCGGGCGCGAACCAAGCGCCGTCACCCTGCGGCCGGACCGCGCCCTCCGGCATCTGCGCCCGGACGAGCCGCGCACGCAGTACCAAGTGCGTGAAGACGTGGCGGATTTCGCCGGCGACCGGCTCCCACGACGCTGCCGCCGGTGCATGCGCGAGATCCTCCTCGATCCCGCGCGGGGGGCCCCAAGGCGAGCTCGGCAGCTCCATCATGCCGCCCAGGATCCCGTGTTGGGGCCGGCTCCGCAGCCACACTGCCCCGTCGGCACGGCGCAAAAGGAAGGCGAGCGTCACCTGCTCGGGCCGCGGCTCGCGCAGCGGACGCAGCGGCAGACGCTCCGGCGCGCCGCTCGCCCGACCGCGACAAGGGGCGCGCCAAGGACAGGCGGCACAGTCCGGCCCACGCGGTCGGCACACGAGTGCTCCGAGCTCCATCAGGGCCTGGGCGAAATCGCCCGGCCGCGGCCCTTCGGCGAGCGGGGCGAGGGCTTCGGCCACGGCGTTCCGAGCCGGCCCGGGCTCGAGCGCGAGCCCGAGCAAGCGCGTGCCGACCCGCACGACGTTTCCGTCGACCGGCAACACGGGCCGATCGAAGGCGATCGCTGCGACCGCGGCCGCGCTGTACGGCCCGAGTCCGGGCAGCCGCAGGAGCGCTTCGGGATCGTTCGGGACCCGCCCGCCGTGCGCCCTCTCGATCTCTCGTGCGCAGGCGTGCAGCGCCCGCGCGCGACGATAGTAGCCGAGCCCCTGCCAAGCGTGCAGGACCTCCTGGAGGTCGGCCCGGGCGAGTGCCGAGGGGCTCGGGAAGCGGACGTAGAAGCCCGGGAAACGACCGGCCACCGTTGCCGCCGTGGTCTGCTGCAGCATGACTTCGCTCGCGAGGACGGCCCATGGGTCGGGGCGCTCGCCGGGTCGGGCTCGCCAGGGTAGGTCACGGCGGGCCGCGTCCCACCAGTCGAGGAGTGCCGCGCGCAGCTCGGTCGGCTCGGCTGGCAGCGCGGTCGGAGTTGGTCGGGCGCGGCGGCGCATGGTACGGTCTCCGAGCGAACCGATCGGCGGGAGAGCTAACGCTCGATGGGGAGCCGGGAAAGCGGCGAGGAGGTGGCGCGGCGGCGGACGACCTGCCGAGTAGGCGGGCTTCTCGGCGCCCTGTTGCCGCCTGCCGCCCGCCGCCGGGCCTTGGCGGAAGTGAGCATCTTCGGCGATTGGCCCACGATAGTCGGGCCCGAACTCGCGGCGCGTTGCACGCCGATCGCGCTGCGCGGTGGCGCCGGCGGCCGGGGCGGTGCCACGCTCGAGCTCGCGGTCCGCAGTGGCGCCGCTCTAGAGCTGCAGCATGCCGCCCCGCAGCTCGTCGAGCGGATCAACGGCCATCTCGGCTGGCCGGCGGTCGCCCGGCTCGTCCTCCGTCAGCGCCCGCTGCCCGAGACGAGTGCGACGGAACCGACCGAGGCGCGCTCGCCCCGGGAGCGAGCCGTCGACCCCGAGGTCGAGCGGGCCGTGGAAGCGAACCTCGCCGGCCTCGCCGAGGCCGAGCTGCGCGAGGCGCTGCACGCGCTCGGCCGCACCTTGCTCGGAGGCCGCGGGGGGATCGGCGGCCGCGGGAAGCGGCGACGGCCCAGGGGGCCTCGATGAGCCGGCTGCC
>Ga0209809_1003449_pt1 | contig 10005 bp, 7 predicted proteins | sample YNPMSTMetaG_FD_186172 | JGI IMG/M metagenome (GOLD analysis project Ga0209809, IMG submission 186172) | Anoxygenic and chlorotrophic microbial mat microbial communities from Yellowstone National Park, USA - YNP MS-T MetaG (SPAdes) (version 2) ... | reverse complement strand
AAACCAGTATCACCATGAGGACCACCAATTTCGAATCTGCCGGTCGGATTGACATAATAAATTGTTTTCTCATCAAGAAGTTCTTCTGGAATTACTTTTTTGACGACATATTCAATTACATCTTCACGAATTCTATCTTGGGTCACATCTCCATCGTGTTGAGTTGAAACAACAATTGCATGAACTCTGACTGGCTTTTTATTTTCATCATATTCAATGGTTACTTGAGATTTTGCATCGGGTCTAAGGTAGGGCATTAAATGTTTTTCTTTTTTTCTAATTTCAGCTAATTTTTTAACAAGTTTATGCGCATAGATGATTGGAGCGGGCATAAATTCTTCAGTTTGGTCTGTAGCGTAACCGAACATCATTCCTTGGTCGCCGGCGCCACCTTTGTCAACTCCCATTGCAATATCTGGTGACTGAGAGTGAATTGAATTTAATACTGAACAAGAATCTGCATCGAATCGATAAACTGGACTTGTGTAACCAATTTCTCGAATCGTTTCTCTTACAATATCTTGAATATTAACTTGAGCTTTTGATGTGATTTCACCACCAACTAAGACTAAACCTGTTGTAACGAATGTTTCACAGGCAACTCTTGATGTTGGATCTTGTCGTAAATATTCATCCAAAATTGCATCCGATATCTGATCGCAAATCTTATCTGGATGCCCTTCAGAAACTGACTCAGATGTGAATAACATTGACATTTTTTACTCCATTTAGTTTTTAATAAAATTCTATTTCCGATGAATCCCCAGTATTTAACTTTTTGAACTGGCCTCTAATAATTGTGTTGTTGCCAATTATGGAGTCACGCAATATGGCATTTTGTACTTTTGCATTAACTCCTACGATACTATTTATAATGATAGAGTTTTTAATTTCGGCGCCATCATTAATTGTCGTGTAGGGTCCAATTATGCTGTTTTCAATTTTACTCTTTGGTGAAATGTAAACTGGTTTTTGAATTACTACGGTATCTAATTCCTCAGCATTGTTTAATTTTTCGAGTAGATGATGATTTGTTGAAAGAAGTGTCTCAGGTTTTCCACAATCGAACCATCCTTCAACATTAAATGGGATAAACTTTTCACCTCTTTCTAACATTAATTGCAATGCATCAGTCAATTGAAATTCGTTTTTGGTTCTAATATCCTTTGATATAATTTCGTTCAAACAATTCTCGAGCAAATCTGAGTTTTTGATATAGTAAAGACCAACAATAGCAAGTTTACTAATAAGAGTTTCTGGTTTCTCAACTAATTTTGTAATAAATCCATTCTCAACTATTGCAACTCCAAATCTTCTAGGATCTTCTACTTCTTTTACTCCAAGAGCAGAATATTCTTTTGAGAGCATCGATTTCAAATCAACATCAAAAATCGTGTCGCCAAGAATAATTAATAATTCATCTCCTTTAAATGTATCCTTAGAAATATAAATTGCATGCCCGAGACCTAATTGTTCTTCTTGCTCAACAAACTCTGCTTCGATATCATAATTTTCTCTAATAAACTCTTCAACTTTTTCACCTAAGTAACCGACTACAAAAGTTGCCTTTGAAATCCCTTCAAGGATAATACGGTCCATTATATGACCGAGAATGGGTTTGCCTGCGACATTCAACAGAACTTTTGGTAAAGTGTAAGTATGAGGTCGCAGTCTTGTCCCGATTCCTGCTACAGGTATGATTGCTCTTATGTTTTTCATAAATTGATTACAAACTTAATTAAAGTAGTTTGGATTAGCAATTAGAAATCTGTAAGAAATGGATTATTATTTTAATTTGAAATACCGAGATACTGTTTAGATGAATATGATTATGTAAAAATCTCTTTTCTGACTTCTTCAACTTTTTGCTCAATTAATTGAATTAATTCTTCTTTAGAGATTTTTTCGATTGTGAGTTTATTAGTTCGGACGATTGTAGGAATATCATCTCCTTCTCCTTTGAGATGACGATAAAGATTAAATCCGAGACGATTTCTATCGTTCATAATGGGTAAATATTCTGATAGACTCTCTGCGATTGAATAAGCTTTCTTTTCAATACTATTTTGTGGATAAGGTTTTACAGGTGCTGGTGGTAATGAAGTCATTTTATTTCCTCTATAAATTTCCTTTTCAATTTCAATTTTTGCTAACGCAATTTAAAAATGAGGTGTTTTTATACAAAGAATTATTATTCAAAATAAAAAAAGGAATCAAATAAAGTTTTCATCTCAACAAATTTCTTTAAATTAGATGTGATGAATGAACCTGAAAGAAAAAAAATTCTAATAATTCGTTTAAGTTCTCTTGGCGATGTTCTTCTAACCTATCCACTTATTAAAATTATTAAAGAAAAAGAGAATAAGTCAACCATTCATTTCCTTGTTAAAGAAAATTTTGTTCAAGCAATTAAGACTAATCCTTACATAGATAGTGTAATTTCATTAAATGAGAAAAATGAGAAAGAAGTTAAATCAATTGTGAAAAATGGTAATTATGATATTATAATTGATTTGCAGAATAATTTTAGAAGTCGTAATCTATATCCGTTTAGTTTTAGAAGCAGAGTTTATCGCTTTAAGAAGCCATCGATTAAAAAGTTTTTGCTTGTAAATTTTAAGATAAATTTGCTAAAAGATAATCCGTCAATAGCTGTTCATTATATAAAATCAATTTACACTGACTATGATTTCAACAAACTTCATCTATACTTTGAAATTCCTGAAGATAAAGAAAAACAAATATTGAAGAAATTACCTGAGCATTTTAAGGTTAAAGTTTTGATTGGTGTTTGTCCAGGAGCAAAACATTTTACTAAAAGATATCCTTTAGATTTGTTTGAAAAAGTTATAAAGAAATTAATTGAGAAGAATTACTTCATCGTACTTTTTGGTGGAGGTGAAGACACAGAGATTTGCAAGTCTTTAGAGATTGATGACTATGCAATAAAAAATTTTCAAAACGAGAATGACCTTTTAGAAACAGCTGCTTTGATGAAAAAATGTTCAGTAATAATTACGAATGATTCTGGGTTAATGCACCTGTCTTCATTATTAAAAATCCCGGCAATCGCAATTTTTGGTTCAACAGTAAGAGAATTTGGATTTGCACCAGTGTTTGAAAAATCAATTATCGTGGAGAACAAGAATTTAAATTGTAGGCCCTGTTCACATATTGGTAGGTCAAGTTGTCCAAAAAAACATTTTAAATGTATGAGAGAAATTTCACCGGATTTAATTGTGCAGAAAGTTGAGGAGGTAATTACAGGGGAAAAATCTTATGAATAATTTCTGGGCATTGATTTATAACTATCTCATCATTCCAGTTTTTTATTTATCTCTTAAAATTGCTTCATTGTTTAATAAAAAAATTAAGGTCGCCCTTCAGGATAGAGAGTATTTATTCGAACAACTTAAAAGCGAATTAAAAAATTTAAATTTCTCAAAAAAAGTTTTATGGTTTCATTCTTCTTCGGTTGGAGAATTCGAACAGGCTAAACCTATTATTGAAAAGTTAAATTCAAATAAAAGTTATACAATCCTTGTATCTTTCCTTTCACCGAGTGGATATAATGCAGCAAAAAGATATGAAAGAGCTGATATAATTTCTTATTATCCCTTTGATTCAAAAAAAAATATTAAACACTTTATAGATATAATTAATCCATCAATTTTAGTTTATATGAGATATGACATCTGGCCCAATTCTGTTTTTGAATTGTCAAAAAGAAAAATTCCAGTTGTATTAGTCGATGCAACAATGAAAAAAAACTCGCCAAGAAAAATTTTAATCGTTAGAAATTTTCACAAATTCTTATTTAATAAATTTGAAAGAATTTTGACAATATCAGAAGAAGACAGAAAAAGATTCATTGAAATTGGAGTTAATCCAGAAAAAGTTGAAGTTGCTGGCGATACAAGATACGATAGAGTCTTTCAAAAAAGTCAAACTGCACTCAAACAAAAAATTTTAAATGAAAGAATAGTAAAAGGTAAAAAAATCTTTGTAGCTGGAAGCACTTGGCGAGAAGATGAAGGAGTTTTATTTCCAGCACTAATAAAACTTCACAAATATGAAAGTAATTTAATCTCAATTATTGTCCCACATGAACCTTTAATTTCTACTTTAGAACAAATCGAATTTGAATTGAATAAACATCTTTCAACAATAAGATTTTCATCTCTTAACCAATATACAAATGAGAAAGTGATAATAGTTGACTCGGTTGGAATTCTGCTTACTTTGTATGCTTATGCTAATGTCGCATTCGTTGGTGGTGGATTTAAATCAAATGTTCATAATGTGCTTGAACCAGCTGTTTATGGAATTCCGGTTTTATTTGGGCCTAAGTATTCTAATAGTCAGGAGGCGTTTAATCTAATTTTGAACAAAGGTGGGTTTTCTGTAAATAATCGAGTTGAGCTTTATCGTCATCTGCGAAAGCTATTTACGAATGAAAATTATAGATTACAAATTGGATTGAATGCAAAAAATTTTGTTCAAAGAAATACTGGTGCAACAGAAAGAATTTTTCAAGTACTTAAAGATATTTTGGAACATTAAAATGGATATAAATCAATTATCAAATTACAAATTGGAGGAAATAAAGAATGAAGTTTGTAAGATTTTTCTTTTCGTTCATTTTATTATTTTTATTTCAAGTAATTTTAAGTTCATGCAGTAAAGATATGCCTGATAAAATTTTTTACAACGGTAAAATTTATTCGCTCGATGAAAAAAATTCTATTTACGAAGCTGTTGCTGTCAAAAATGGTATCATCTTTGATGTTGGTTCATCAGCTGAGTTATTGAAAAAATATCCACAAAGTGAAAAAATTGATTTGAATGGCGCTATTGTTTTTCCTGGATTTATTGATGCCCACGGACACATCACTGGTTATGGTGAAAATTTACTTCAAATAAATCTTGTTGGAACAACTTCGCAAGAGGAAATTGCTGAACTTGTAAAGCAGAAAGCAAATCAATCGAAAGAAGGTGATTGGATTTTAGGTGTCGGTTGGGACCAAAATGATTGGGAGGATAAATCTTGGCCTGACCATAAAATTTTAGATAAAGCTTCACCAAAAAATCCAGTTGCATTAACCAGAATCGATGGTCACGCATTGTGGGTAAACAAAAAAGCATTAGAACTTGCTGGAATTGATAAAAATACTCCAAATCCAGATGGCGGTGAAATCAAAAAAGATAAAAATGGAAATCCGACTGGATTGCTAATTGATAATGCGATGAATCTAGTTTATAAAGTAATTCCACCACCAACAGATGAAGAACTTGAAGAAACAGTTCTTGTCTCAACTAATAATCTTGTGAAACACGGAATTACTTCTGTTCACGATATGGGAGTAGGTGAAAGAACAATTCAAATCTACAAGAAACTCGCTGACGAAGGGAAACTACCAATTCGAATTCATGCTTATGTTGATGGAATAGGTGATACTTGGAACAAATATCTTAAAGAAGGAAAGCTAATCGGTTATCAAAACAATTTTGTAAATGTTGATGGAATAAAATTATTCGTTGATGGAGCGATGGGTTCTCGTGGTGCTTTGATGACTGAACCATATCAAGATGATCCTGAAAATTACGGATTATTGCTTTTGAGTGAAGAACAAATTTATCAAGTGACCAAAGATGCATTATTAAAAGGTTTACAAGTTGCAACTCACGCAATTGGTGATTCTGGAAATTTCCTTGTTCTTAATGCATATCAAAGAGCAATTGAAGAATTAAAACCAAAAGACCCACGATTAAGAATTGAGCATGTTCAAGTTATAAATCCAGAAGATGCGAAGCGATTAGCTAAATTAAAAGTTATTCCGAGTATGCAGCCTGTTCACGCAACTTCAGATATGCCTTGGGCAGAAGCTCGTTTAGGACCAGAAAGAGTTAAATGGTCTTACGCTCTTCGAATGGTCTTAAATGAAAGTAAAATGATAGCTGGTGGTTCAGATTTTCCGGTTGAAAGTCCGAGCGTGCTTGAAGGAATTTATTCCGCAATTACAAGGCAGGATAAAAATGGTTCACCTAAAAATGCAGAAGATGTTTTGAGGCTAGTCAAAGAGAAAAAATGGGTTATTTCAAAAGAAGGAATTAAAGATCCAAAAAACTTCGAAAATGGTTGGTATACCGATCAGAAATTAACAATTGATGAAGCAATAAAATGTTTTACTAAATGGCCCGCTTATGCTGTATTTGAAGAAAATAAAAAAGGAACAATTGAAATAGGTAAATGGGCTGACTTCACAATTTTAGATAAAGACCTTTATAATATCAGTCCAGAGGAAATCTTAAAAACAAATGTGATAATGACAGTTGTTAATGGAAGGATTGTTTTTAAGAAATAGTAAATGAATATGATTAGTGAATAATTTTTTTTAATTCATGATCACTGATGAAGTTTTGAAGTAAATTAACTCAAAACTTAAAATTAAATACGCAATACTAGCAAATTATGTTTGAGACTGTTTCGCTACTTTATTGCTCGTAATAATCCACACACACTGTCATTGCGAACAAAGTGACGCAATCTTTCCTTACCATTCAACATTCAAAACTCAAGACTCACAAACTATGTCTGAAATTGTTTCTCACCTTCATCGCTAGCAATTACGAAATGAACGTTCATTACGAACCAAGTGAACCAATTTTTCAATACGAGTTAAAATAAATGGCAATAATTATAAAACAAATTATTATAGAACATGGAACTAGAGATTTTCTAATAGATTTTTACTCTCTTCTCAATTTCTTATTTTGCATTAGAAATTAAAGCCAAATTATGAGAAAATTTAATATTCCAGTTTTTTATAAGAGTTCAGTAATTACAAGATTAAAAGACTTTAGAAATTTACTTGACCCGAGAAAACAAGACCTATCTCCAACAAAATTAGATTTTGGTCCTGTAGAATTCTTGATTGCTCGTCATTTTGGATTTTGTTATGGCGTTCAGAATGCAATTGAGATTTCTTACCAAACACTTGAGGAAAATCCAGATAAAAGAGTTTTTCTGTTAAGTGAAATAATTCATAATCCAATAGTAAACGAAGACCTTCTTTTTCGTGGAATAAACTTTTTAATGAAACCATCTGGTGAACAGATAATTCCCTGGGAGGAAATTACAAAAGATGATATTGTTTTGATTCCAGCATTTGGAACAACTTTAGAGATTGAAGAAAAACTAAAATCAATAGGATTACATTTTGAAAAATATGATACAACTTGTCCATTTGTTGAAAAAGTCTGGAATCGTTCAGCAGCGCTGGGTGAAAAAGGTTATACAATTATTATTCACGGTAAATATAAACACGAAGAGACACGAGCAACTTTTTCTCATAGTGTACAAAAATCTCATTCGGTAATAGTCTTAAATCTTGATGAGGCAAAGTTGCTTGGTGGAATTATACTCGGTGAAATTCCATCAGAAAAATTTTATGAGTACTTCAAAGAAAAACACTCAGAAGGATTTGACCCGGAAATTCATTTAGAAAGAATCGGAGTAGTTAATCAGACAACTATGCTCGCATCAGAGACACAAGAAATTGCTGATTACTTTAAGTCGGTAATGCTAAAGAAATATGGAGAGGATAATTTAAAATATCATTTTGCAGACACAAGCGATACACTCTGTTATGCAACTTATGATAATCAAGAAGCTACCTTAGAAATGCTAAATCATCCAGCTGATTTTGCTGTTGTGGTTGGTGGTTATAATAGTTCAAATACAACTCATATAGTTGAACTTTGTCAGGAAAAAGTAAAAACATTTTTTGTTTCGGCTGAAGATAAAATTTTAAGTCGAGATAAAATTCTTCATTATAATATCAAACTTAAAAAAGAGATCCTCACACAGAATTACATCCCTCAAAAAGAGAAAGTTACAATTCTTTTAACGAGTGGTGCTTCATGTCCTGACTCTGTTATTGAAGGTGTATTAAGAAAATTACACTCCTTTTTCCCATCAGCTTTATCAATTGACGATGAAGTTGAAAGAATATTATCAAAGAATAATTGATGAGTTGTCATAAATTTTGTTGTAAGTTGTTTTGAAAGTTTACATTTAAATCTAGACAAATTTGTATGATAGGAATTTTATAAATTTCTATAGCTATATATGAATCCTTATAATATTTTATTTCTTTTGAATGAACCTTTACAATTTAATATTTATATATCTCAAATAAGCCAACCATTAGAATATCATACAAGTAGTTCAATTATTGAAACTGCATCATAGTAAAAAGAACAATTAAATACTCATAAACAATTGACTATTGTAGAAAAACACCAAAATAAAATCAGTATATCTTTGTAGATTTTCCATTATTACAAAATCATTCACATCATATAACTCAAAATCCTTGTTTATCCCTTTCCTCTGCGTAAATCTTAACTCTATTATTTAAACCATTACTAATATTCCCAAACCAATCCAAATGTAATTATGCTTCTATTCCCCCGTTGCCAATCTGGTGTTCTTTGTAAATCCTGATCTTTAATATTGTATAAAGAATATTTTCCTAACAGAATAATATTTTCAAATAAACTATATCTAAAATTAAAACCTATTTTTTTGATTGTTCGCCTTAGGCCATACAGAAAATCTTCACCAGGTGGTGTATATTGGTTTTCAATTTCTGAAACTCCACCATTTCTGGTATACTCCATATCCATACTTAAATAGAAATTCGGAGTAAAATCATAACCCACTTTAAGATAAATTTGATCAGAATTCTGCCCTATATAATGTCCAAGAGGATAATTTAGATTAGTATAAGTTTGTGCAGGAATCCAATTTGAATAAACCCACGGAAGTATTTTTGTATACTCGAATGCAAAAGAGAATTTTTCCATTGGAAGATCAAAACTCTTAATTCCAATAGTATACGCTGATTGATTTCTATCTGATTTTCCTTTTAATATACCTGACAACGAAAATTCATCAATAAAAAATGAGGAGTAAATTTTTATTTGATTTAAGAAATAAAAATTATTCTCAAAAAAGAACGAGCCATTATTACCACTCTCACCGCCACCGTAAGTAAAAGAATGGTCAACTGAACGATAAAATAAAAATGGAATTAAGTAACCAAGGTAAGGTCCTCTATCACTATAAATAATTGTTTCACCAAAAGTCATATTCCACCAATCGAATGGTTGAATCGTAACAGCATGCAATGCAAAATATTTCTCATGGGATACATTTCTATAATTATAATTTGTCTGATATGATCTACTTGAATCTGTTATCCCTGAAAGTAACCAGCCGTGAAGAGAATAAACTGTTAACCAATCAGTTAAATTCAATCTTAAATAGATTGATGGTGATGATGGAGCTTTTGTCGAAAGAATTAAACTTGAATTTTCACCATTACCTAATTTGAGATTTTCTTTCATAAAAGAAATGAGGATCCAATTGTTTTGATAAGTTACAGATCCACGAGTATCGCTAAACTCGCTTCTGTTATTAACATTGCGAGTCAAAATTCTACCCTGTTCGGTTGTAAAATTTAATTTATTCCAGTAATCACCATTGTAGACAAGATTATCCATAAAATAAAAGCTAAATCCAAATCCATTTTTCATTTTTCCAACTGAACTTAATCCACGCCCTGCTCTTAATTGCTTGTGATCAAATAAATTTTCTGCAGTTAAATTTATCGCTGGATTTATGACCATTACAAAATTTGAATCTTTATATTTGAATAAATCAAATCGCCTGTACAGATTAAAATCCAAAAAATGAAAATTTTCTTCCGCATCATTTGAACTGAAAATAAATTTTTCATAAACTTTTAAGTAATGATTTAATTCTAATTTTTCGTAATTGGTAAGTTTATCATAATTATTTTTCAAGACTACCAATCTTTTCAAAATATCTTCAATAGATAAAGCATCTGAAAAGTATTCATTTCTGAAAAACCCTTTCGTTTCCATTTTCTCGAAAAATCTTTTTAATCCAGAAACTTCACCAGATATAATTTGTGA
>Ga0209809_1003431_pt1 | contig 10052 bp, 3 predicted proteins | sample YNPMSTMetaG_FD_186172 | JGI IMG/M metagenome (GOLD analysis project Ga0209809, IMG submission 186172) | Anoxygenic and chlorotrophic microbial mat microbial communities from Yellowstone National Park, USA - YNP MS-T MetaG (SPAdes) (version 2) ... | reverse complement strand
TGGAGGGCGACCGGAGGAGCGCTATCGGGTTGGGCAGGACGTGCGGGTAAGCGGGGTCATCGAGTGGTATCAGGGGGACCCGGCGATCTTTGTGACCACGCCAGCGCAGATTGAGGTGTCGGACCGGTTGCTGGCGCAGAAGGCGCAGTAACCTGTGCAGCAAGGTACAGACCGAACAGTGCACCTTGCACGTCTGATTCTCAATAGATAGTCGAAACTTTGATATGGAGGCGTCATCAGTAGTTCTCAAATACGTTGACCCTTGTCCGGGCCTGCTTTGTCACACGAGGCGCCCGCTTCCAGCGAAGCGTAGACTAAAATTCACTTCGGTCGTCGCGTGGGGCGCGTGACTCTGGGAATGTTCAACCCCGTCCATTGGGTTCAACCTCTGCGAGAAATGCTATAAATGCTCAATCTCTAATTATTTCGGTCATCGCGTGGGGTGCGCTATTCCCAGGAGTGTTTGACCTTGTCCGACAGGTTCAATCTTTGTGAGAACTGCCAATAGTGGGGGCGCACGGCGGTGCGCCCCAACGACGCTGCACAGGAGGAGAGGTTCGCACCCCCCTACCAAACTCCTTCACGGAACCTTGCTCCCCCTCAAGGGTCGCACGTGTGTGATGGTCGGAGCGCATGCTATACACGTTGCTACACGGACTCGATGTAATACAACTTGTAATGAGAGGTTCGCCCCAAACAAACTACTCTTCACGCAACCTGTATCTCGTTCGCCGATATCAGCGCCTCCTCTGTGATAGACACGCTGCGCTAGAGTGTCATCTTTTTTTCATAGATCATCATTATCATAGCGCTACTCAATACGTGTAAGCCCTGCCAGTGAGGTTACAAGTATGCGTCGCAGCGTGGTCTGGCTCTGGCTATCCGCTCTGATCGGTGGTCTGATAATGTTCGTCCCTATAACGGTGCAAACGCCAGTTGCGCGTGCGACGGTTCCAAACAGTCAAAACTGGATATTCACACCAGGAACGTGTGATTCAGCGTTCCAGGGCGCTGTGTTTGCGAACTGGAATCCGGCGCCTGGAGCACCTAACTGCGGTATCTTTACATCCGGTGCAGCGTCGCCGAACCAGTTCGACACGGGGCAGGTTTTCCCGCCGAATGTGCTGCGCGATGATGCGAGCGATGCTGCACCCTGCGAAAATGGTCGCACTAGCGGTATCTGTTATCGAATGTGGTACGTCGGTACCCGCCCCGGCGAGCCGTATCGCCGGATCGGGTATGCCGTCTCACCAGACGGCGTTTCCTGGTATCGCGTTCAGGGGGCTCTTACTGGCGGCAGCGTCTTCGAAGGTTCTGGCGCGTCTGGACATTTTTTTGATCAGAACGGCGTGACAACATTTCACGTAATCAAGTACGATAGACAGTATCACATGTGGTACACTGGCGTCAGTGGTGACTGGCGCTGGATAGGGTTCGGTTACGCAACTTCGACCAACGGCATTACCTGGATCCGACAGAATGGCGGAGCGCCGGTTCTGACGTCGCGTCCTGGTTCGGGTTTGTTCGACGATGATCGCATTATCGGACCGTTTGTGCTGATTGATGAAGCTAGCGCTACTGCACCGTGTGAAGGCGGTCGCTCCAGCGGGCGTTGCTTCCGCATGTGGTATGAAGGGCTCCGCGCGGATAATACCTTCTATGTAGGACACGCGCTTTCTTCCGATGGGATATCCTGGTCAATCGTCAACGGACCGGCACCTCTCGGATCAGTGCTAGCTGGGGATCCGAATGGTCCGCTCGGCTTTGCTGCGTTTGACTCAAATAATGTTGGTTTAACGGCAGTCATCAAGGATGGCGCTGTGTATCGGATGTGGTACCAGGCCAAAAGCTACCAAAGTCCACCAGAGCACCCCTTTGGCGATTGGTTCACCATTGGACATGTCACCTCGGTAGATGGGGTGAACTGGGTGCGCCCCGATCCTAATCTGCCTGTGTTCAGCGGCGATATGGACACGATCAGCGTCAACCCTCCCGACGCCAATGATAATGTGTGGGTCGTGCGACTTTTGAAGGAGGACCTGACCTACCGGATGTGGTATGCCACTGCTGGAACGCCAAACAGTACGCGCTTCGGTCTGACCGAGATGATGCAAGGATCGCCAATCACGCCAACAGTACTGCGCAACGGTGATAAGTTTACAATCACCATGACTACGCAACAAACAATCCCTCCTGGTGGCAGTGTCTTGATCACTCTTCCGCCAGACGTCGCGCTTGATCAGTTTGCTGCGGTCGAACTGCAAGGTTTTGGACACGGCGCTTCGCTTGTCCGTGAACGCGCAGCAGTCACCGACGCATACAGCGGGTTCGCCGCGCGGGATGCGATCCTGATCCGGTTGCCTAACGGCGCCGTTGCTGGACCGAAAACAATTCAATTTAGTCTTGGCACCAGCGCACCCAACCCGTCCACTTTCCTGATCCAGACGTTTGACACCCACAAGGTGCTCGAACGTGCGCGCGTCGTTCCTGGCGATCTCCAGGTGACCCAGAGTGTGGCTTCGGCTGTCGCCGGTGAGCCGGTAGTGTACACCGTTACGGTCAGCAACGTGGGTCCGAATGCAGTCACTGGGGCAGTGTTGAACAGCACATTCCCGATGCAACTGAGCGGCACGACCTGGACGTGCGTTCCGTCGGATGGGGCCTCTTGCACGCCAATCAGTGGCAGTGGCAACTGGATCAACAAGACCCTCAATCTGCCAGTTGGAAGCAGTGTCACATTTACCGTCACCGGTAATCTGGCAAGCACGGCAACCGGCAATCTTGTCAGTACCGTCAGTATGGCGACTCCTGACGGCATCAATGAACTGACGCCGACCGATAATACGTCCACACTCTCGACGCCAATCAGCGTCCGCGGCGACCTGGCAATAACGCGAACGAGCAACCCGGCAGTTCCGCAGGCAGGTCAGCCGATTACCTATACGCTGACAGTAACGAACGCTGGACCGAGCACCGTGGTCGGCGCGACTGTGGTGAACATCTTCCCGGTCAGTGTCACGAATGTGATCTGGAATTGCAGCGCGACGTTCGGGTCGGCGTGCCCGTCGTCGGGGAATGGAAACATCAATGCGCCGGTTACGCTTGCGCCAGGCGGAAGTGCGGTTTTCACCGCTACCGGCGTGGTGTCGCCAGCGGCGCTGACGATGCCGCCGCACTCGGCAATCGTGACGGTGCCGGAGAATGTGGACGATCCTGATCCGGACAACAACCTGTTCACCGACGGTGGCGGCCTGGGGCGACCTGCCGATCTGACAATCAGCAAGACGATTGCGCCAGCAGTGGTGGTTGCCGGACTGCCAGTGACCTATACGATTACGGTGACGAACACCGGTAGCGCGGATGCTGATGGCGCAACCGTGCTCAACCTGTTCCCGCCGACGATCAGCGGGGTGACGTGGACATGCAGCGGCGCGAATGGCGCCACGTGCGCGCAGGCAAGCGGCAGCGGCGACCTGACGCTGAGCCTGCCGTCGTTCCCGGTCGGCGGAACGGCGATGATCACTATATCAGGCGTCGTGGCGGCAGACGCAACCGGCAACCTGGTGAATACGGCGCAGCTCTTGCCGCCAGTCGGCGTGGACGACCCGACGTTCACCAATAATACGTCCACACTCTCGACGCCAATCAGCGTCCGCGGCGACCTGGCAATAACGCGAACGAGCAACCCGGCAGTTCCGCAGGCAGGTCAGCCGATTACCTATACGCTGACAGTAACGAACGCTGGACCGAGCACCGTGGTCGGCGCGACTGTGGTGAACATCTTCCCGGTCAGTGTCACGAATGTGATCTGGAATTGCAGCGCGACGTTCGGGTCGGCGTGCCCGTCGTCGGGGAATGGAAACATCAATGCGCCGGTTACGCTTGCGCCAGGCGGAAGTGCGGTTTTCACCGCTACCGGCGTGGTGTCGCCAGCGGCGCTGACGATGCCGCCGCACTCGGCAATCGTGACGGTGCCGGAGAATGTGGACGATCCTGATCCGGACAACAACCTGTTCACCGACGGTGGCGGCCTGGGGCGACCTGCCGATCTGACAATCAGCAAGACGATTGCGCCAGCAGTGGTGGTTGCCGGACTGCCAGTGACCTATACGATTACGGTGACGAACACCGGTAGCGCGGATGCTGATGGCGCAACCGTGCTCAACCTGTTCCCGCCGACGATCAGCGGGGTGACGTGGACATGCAGCGGCGCGAATGGCGCCACGTGCGCGCAGGCAAGCGGCAGCGGCGACCTGACGCTGAGCCTGCCGTCGTTCCCGGTCGGCGGAGCGGCGATGATCACTATATCAGGCGTCGTGGCGGCAGACGCAACCGGCAACCTGGTGAATACGGCGCAGCTCTTGCCGCCAGTCGGCGTGGACGACCCGACGTTCGCCAATAACAGCGCCACGATTTCGAGCACGCTTCAACCACGCACTGATCTGGTAGTAACGCAGAGTCTCCCTGTGCACACATTAGTAGGACAAACCATAACGTACACGGTCAAGGTGCAAAACAATGGTCCGAGTGTTGCTGCCGGTGCGCGGGTGAGCAACACACCGCCAGCGCTCGTGACGGTGACCGGTTGGTCGTGTGCAGCATCGAACGGGTCGTCCTGTGGTGCAGCAAGCGGCAGCGCACCCATTGATGATATAGTGACACTGGCGCCGGGCGGGACTGTGACCTACACAGTGACCGGGGTCGTCCTCCAGCGAGCGGTAGGGGCGTTGCCCTTCTCCAGCACTGTTGCCGCACCAGTCGGCACAGAAGACCCTGTGCCGTCGAACAACCGGGCGGAGGGTTCGACACAGGTGTTGTACGTGGTGAACCTGCCGGTCATCGTGCGGTAAGCGTACACGGTGTACCTGTTTCAGTCAAGGAGTTGGGGGAGCGGGTTCTCGCTCCCCCGACTGTGATGTGGGGAGCGATGGCGCTCAGTGCGCGTTTCAAGATTGATTACGCATCTGAGAATAAATCACAGACATACTGCAATCGCAATTGATGGCAACGTGTCGTATACTTCTTCTTGATAGTTTGGATTTCGTCCTTTCTGACGAGTAACGAGCCTCTTCCTCCCCTGGAAGATAGCCACTGCGGTGCTAATCCTCTCGGCTGTGTGTGTGCGATTCTGTAGTTTTTTGAATACGTTATGCACGCCAGCGGAGTCCGTTACGCGAGGAATAAACAGGGGCCGCCAGCGGAACTCACCTTTCCCGTGGACGCTGATCCACACCCCCGGTGGCAGCAAGGCTGCTGCTGCCTTGCGCAGTGCTTGCCAGTCTGCAAGCCCGCTGGCACCGCAATAGGGCAGGTCCCTCTAGACAAGGAGGATCGAGCGGCAGCTTTCACTGCCGCTGATCGCCAGGATGTTGTGCTGATTGCGCGGCAGCACGTGGCCAATGATCACTCGCACCTGTTAGCCATTCAGCCTACAGAGACTGGCCTGTACGAGAGGATGATACCGGTCGGTCTGACTCATGCGCTCGTTGTCCAGAAACTGGCGCGAGCGCTGTTCCCCAGTTTGGCAGTATCGCGCAGCATAGCATGCACGATGTTGGCGAGGTGGCTGCTCATGCCTTGGAAGACGCCGACCAGGATGTCCCCTGGGTTGCCAAGTCGGCGTGCCAGGACATGTGGGGAAACCTGAGCCAGGTGAGCACGTGTACTATCATACAGAAGTGAGGTGGGCACAGTACATTCCTTTGCGCTAATCTGGTGTTGGCACGCTCGATTATACGAATCTGGTGCATCTCGTCCGACTCCATGTTGTCAAGTGACGTACCTTGACGGGGCGCCCCCGCGATAACGGGTGCGGGCGTTCTCTATTCGCGTCCCTGCAATGACAGTTGCAGGCGTCCCTCGTGGGCTACTCGTGTGTACATCTGGCGGGTTCCCGCTTCCTGATGCGGTATGGCACTATCGTCCAGTCTCCTCTACCGCTCTCCAGGTGCCAAATGTGTTGGCATCATCATCCTCAAGCGCGACTTTCCGTGAACAAAGAGTCATCCAAGAGCGTGACATGCCTTATTCGAAATCTGTACGATGGAGCAGGTGTGGTTGTTCCTGTATGGAAACACTGATGGATCGGCATGTTTGCTATCGAATTGGTGTGCTCGTGAGGAAGTCTGAGCGGATCATTGTTCGCGGAGGAGGCTCAGATGTTTGCTCATCTTCTTGCCCTGATGCGGATGGGTTCCCATATTGCGCGTTCGACGCGCTGCGTTCGCTGCCGACGGATGATAATGGTGCTGCTGGTTGCGCTCGTCCTGGCAAGTATTGCTGCTCCCGCGCAGAAATCAACCGCTGCACCTTCTGCTTTGCAAATTGCGAACATACAGACCAACGCCAGCAACGTCGGTCTGTATGAGAAATTCGAACTGACCTTCACCATCAATGGCACCGTTGCGACCAACCCCTTCTTTCCCTATGACCCATCGCCCCCTGCAGGAGTCCCCGTCGGGGTGGGCATCAGTGTGGAAGGGCTGTTCAGCCCCGACAACTGGAAGACAGTTATCACCCAGCCAGGATTTATTTATCAGGGATATGAACGCCAGTGCATTGGCGGCGATCCCGACAATGGTTGTCTCGGCGGCGCTGAGTGGCTCTATCCGCAGGGCGATGCAGTATGGAAAGTGCGTTTCGCTCCCCAGCGGACAGGAGTATGGCGCTACCGTGTGCGGGCCACCGACGCTTCAGGTACGGTGCAGAGCAGCGAAGGCACGTTTACTGTGACCACATCGAACGTGCCGCACAACCATGGCTTCATCCGCGTCAGTCCGACAGACCCTGGATATTTCGAGTATTCTGACGGAACACCTTTCATCGGTGTCGGCTACAACGAGAGTTTTGACGGCAAACGTTTCACCTATGCTGTTGATGCTAGCATGCGTCGTCTTGCGGCGGGGCGGGTGAATTTTTTGCGCATGTGGATGACGGGATCCAGCATCTTTATGGCGCCATGGAACCCGTGGCACTCGCATCACCTGCCCGGCGAGGGGGGCTATTTCAACCCTGCCAGTCTGACCTATGCTCAAGCCTATCCCGGTCATCTGGTATCGCTGCGATTGTGGGATTATCCAGACCCCTCGATGGAAAACCGGCGTAATCCCTGCATGTTTCAGGGTTTTACCAACAATGTCTCTGTCAAACCCAACACAACCTACCAGCTGAGTATTCGTGCCAGAACAATTGGCGTGATCGGTCCGCGCAACCAAGACTTTCCAGATTATGGTTTGACGGTGCGCAAAGCGGGCTGGCTAGGAGACACGTGCGCCGATCCTGCAGCCACGAGCAGCGCGTCTACGCGGCTGGCAGGCTATGTCAATGGCACAACTGATGGCTGGAAGACGTTCACATCCACGTTCACCACCGGCGCAAACGAGTTCTTTCTCGGCAATCTCTACCTGATCCTGGAGAATACCACCAGCGGTCAGGCGTTTGTGGACGAGATCTCGATCCGTGAGGTGGCAGGCGGGGTGCCGGTTGGACCTGAGGTTTTGCGCAAGAATCGCTTCGCCTATCACCTTTACTTCGATCAGCAACCATCGTGGCAGTGGGACCATCTTTTTGCGGAAGCGGAACGCTATGGCGTCACCATCCGACCAGTGGTTCTAGAAAAAAATGATTGGATCGCTAATCATATCGATGCTAACGGCAATCCCACGGGCGGCTACTACGACCTCGATAACAACCGTTTTTACGCTGCGCCGAATACGGCAGTACGGCGTTTCCACGAGTATTTCTGGCGCTATCTGATCGCTCGTTGGGGCTACTCACGCGCTGTGCACTCATGGGAGTTGATAAACGAAGGTGACCCATACAACGGCAATCACTATGCTCAAGCCAATGCTTTTGGCGAGTTCATGCATACTCACGATGCTCATCCACACCTGGTGACTACTTCCAACTGGCATAGCTTCCCCATTGCCGAGTTCTGGGGAAATCCCGCCTATCGACATGTGGACTATGCGGATATTCATGCTTACGCCTGTTGCGGTGCGCTGGCAGCCGGTTGGGCTCAGAATATTCGCAGTCCGCTCAGCTTTGAGAACCGCCCAGCATATGTGGCTGGCAGTCGGGGGCATTCGGTGCGCATTCCGGGAAATACGCGATTCAACAATGCAGGCGGTACGCCCCGTTCACTGGTGATTAGTGGACGGGGTGAATGGGTCATCCGTTATCAGATGAAGGCGGAGCGGTTCACTGGTCGGTGCGAGTATGGGATTTCCGATACGCTGGCGGGACCACGTCTGCTGTGGATACTCGACAACACACGCTCTAATGTTGTGCCTCCGGCACCGTCGGGACAGAACTTTGTGTGCAGCGCACCAGCTGGCACCTATGACTGGCGCACCTTCGACAGTCGCACGACAGCCGATGGTCAGTCTGCGCCTCGCACTGCACGGCTGATTATTGATGATAACAACCTGCACGAACTGGCCATCTTTTTCCAGAATGGCTTTGGTACAGATGGCAACGCCTGGATCGACAATGTGGAACTCATCGGTCCTGACGGTCGGCGCGTGTACCTCAACGGCGAGTTCGACCTGACAAGAATTGATCACGACACTGCGCAGTTGACGGCGTCCTATAGCCTGGGGATCGGCGGACGAACGCCCTCCGGTCCTGGCAAACCTGTTACCCGCGGCGAGGTTGGGATAGGCGACGAGCGCGATTATCGCGGCGATCACGACCACGACCAGAGCCGCGATACGAAGGGTGTGTGGCTGCATCACTTTGTATGGGGCCAGATCAATGCTGGCGGACTGTACGAACTCTATTGGGATCCGTACAACATCCATCGTCACAACCTGTACTACCACTTCAAGACGTTCCGTGACTTTATGGACGGCATTCCCCTGAACAATGGGCGGTATACCGATGCCCGCGCGCTGACATCCCATCCCGATCTGCGCGCTCTTGGTCAGGTGGACCGTGTGGCTCGACGGGGGCATCTCTGGCTGCACCATCGTCAGCACACGTGGCGCAACATTATCGATAATGTCGTTCTGACACCTATCTCAGGTTCGGTCACTATTCCCGATGTGGCAGATGGCGTGTATCGTGTCACATGGTGGGACACGTGGCAGGGTGCACCTATCCTGACTCAAACGGTGGCTGCATCGGGGGGTAATCTGGTTATTCCGCTACCCCGCCCTTTGGAGAGCGACATAGCACTCAAATTCGAATCCGTCGATAGTCGCGTACACACGGTAGCCCTGCCGATCATCACCCGATGAAATGGAGACCAGACACGCACATTACGCTCGCAGCGTGGCTGGCATATCACGCGACAGCGTTGTCCACTCAAACGTCATATTCCGCTTTTTTCTTCGGCATCCCAGGAGATGTGGGGGGTTCTAGTTCGAGAAACTGGTCAACATTTTCGCAACACCGCTCCTGTCCGTGTAGGACATTCCCGCACAGCGCTTGTTACCATTCACTGATCACCATTATCAGGTGCTTAGTCCGAACAACACCTGGAGGTAGTTATGAACAACAACCGTTTCCTGCTCGTGCAGATCACAGCGATTCTGGCAGTCATTAGCGTTCTCCTGTCGCTTGCAGCTCCCCCGCAGGCAACGCCAGCAAGCGGCGACCACCCCGTGCAACCCTCGAACGCGCCCCTTTCGCCAGCGCCAGGTCAGGCAATTGATAAGGAAACCGCGCTTCCTTCGCCTGCTTTGTCCGTCGCAGCACCAATGCCGGAAGGCGCAGCATCGCTGTACCTGCCGCTTGTAATCCGTGAACTGCGTTCGCCAATGCCTTCCTCGACACCGACACATTCGCCAACGCCGTCACTCACGCCGACGGGGAGCGGGACGCCATCACCGCTGCGTTCGCCAATGCCTTCCTCGACGCCGACACGTTCGCCAACGCCGTCACTCACGCCGACGGGGAGCGGGACGCCGTTACCGCCGCCGGGTAGCGGGTCGCAAGAAGAGTGGAGCCAGCACGCGCACAATGCGCAGCGCACCGGCTACACCTCCCAGACCGTCCCTTACCCCTGGCGCTGGCGCTGGTCCTGGAACGGTCCCAACGCCAGCGGCGGC
>Ga0209809_1003421_pt1 | contig 10087 bp, 11 predicted proteins | sample YNPMSTMetaG_FD_186172 | JGI IMG/M metagenome (GOLD analysis project Ga0209809, IMG submission 186172) | Anoxygenic and chlorotrophic microbial mat microbial communities from Yellowstone National Park, USA - YNP MS-T MetaG (SPAdes) (version 2) ... | reverse complement strand
AGGTAAAGAGCTCTCCAGATAGGCAAGGATATATAGATGACTTTATAGAGAAACTAAGAGTATTACCTGAGTTTTTACCGGAGATAAAGTCTTACGAAGTGGTTCCCATATATGCGGGACTGACTATGTCAGAGAGTACGATAGAGTCTCTAACTAAGAATAACATCTATGCATTGATAGTAAATGGGGATATACTTGAGATAGTCAATTTTGATAAGGTCAAAAAGACAGAAGGGTAAGGTTATTATAGGTAGGACAAGCGTATCGTTTGTCCATCGTGATGGAATAGACTTGTAGGGGCAGATTGTGATAGAATATTATCTGTATGAGTTAAAGAATGGAGGTTAAGAGTTTGAAAGAAATAGATTTTATTTTATGGCAAGAAGGTAAATATTATGTTGCTCAATGTCTAAATATTGAGGTTTCCTCATTTGGAGAGACTGTTGATGAGGCGATAAAAAATTTAAAAGAAGCTGTCGAACTTTACTTAGAAGGTGAGAATATAGAATTACCTAAAATTGAGAAGATAATGCTCGGAAAAGAGAAGATAAATGTCTAAGTTATACTCTTCTGAGGAGATTGAAGTAGTACTTAGAAAACTTGGTTTTGAGCTTGTCTCTCAAAAAGGTTCTCATGGGAAATTTAAGAATAGAGTTGGCAGAATAGTTATTCTTCCAATGAATAAGAGGGAGATACCTATAGGTACTTTTAGAAGTATCTTAAAGCAGATTGGGATAGACTATGAAGAATTTAAAAGATTACTGGAGCAATAAGGCTTGAGTTTGATAAAAGATGAAAAAGAATAGAGAGTTGAGGAGGTCTAATTGAAAGCTCTTATCTTGGCAGGTGGTAAAGGGACAAGACTCTGGCCTCTATCAAGAGAAAAGTATTCGAAGCAATTCTTAAAACTTATTGATGGTAAATCCCTATTGGAAGCTACTTATGAAAGGATATTAGAATTAGTAAATTCAGAAGATATTATTACCATTACCAATAGAGATTACTACTTCTATGTAAGAGATACCTGTTTAAAGTTTTCGAGTAATTTAGAAAAGAATATCATCTGTGAGCCTCTTGGAAGAAATACCTGTCCAGCGATAGCATTGGGGGTCAAATATACACTAGAAGAGTTAAACTCAAACCCTGATGAGATCTTTTATGTCTTTCCCTCTGACCATATTATTAGCCCCATAGATAAATTTATAGAATATATGAAGATCGCTGAAGATGCTGGGAAAACAGATTATCTTGTTACATTTGGCATTAAACCTACCAAGCCAGAGACAGGCTATGGATATATCAAGATAGGAGAAAGCCTTGGCAAGTTTTACAGGGTAGATAGCTTTAAAGAAAAGCCATCTCTAGATGTAGCGGAGAGGTATCTTAGAGAGGGGTGTTATCTTTGGAATTCAGGTATGTTTGCCTTTAAGATCTCTTTATTCTTAGATGAGCTTAGATGCTTTCAACCAGATATATACAGAATAATTGATGCTGGTTATAAAGAGGCTTTAGAAAATTTTTCTATGATGCCTTCTATCTCTATAGACTATGCTATAGCTGAGAAGTCTAAAAGGGCTGTAGTTGTTCCTATGGATATCTTCTGGAGTGATGTAGGTTCCTGGGAATCTTTCTATGAGATTAAAGAGAAAGATACAGATGGAAATGTCTTAGTAGGGGATGTATGTGTTATAAATACTAAAAATTCTCTGGTCTTTAGTGATAAGAGACTGGTTACTGCTATAGGACTTGAGGATGCAATTATCATAGAGACAGACGATGCGGTACTTGTTTCTAAAAGAGGTAACGGACAGGACGTAAGAAAGGTCCTGGATGAGTTACAGAAAGATAATCGAGAGGAAGTGGCAAACCATACAGAGATTTATAGACCCTGGGGATACTATAAGATACATGAAAAGGGAGAAGGATATAAGATTAAAAAGGTTTTAATAAAACCTGGAGAAAGTTTGACTCTACATATCCACAATCATAGGACAGAGCACTGGGTAGTAATAAAAGGAGCCCTCCACATAGACCTTGATGGTAAAGAATATGATTTAAAAGAGGGAGAAAGCATATTTGCCTCTAAAGGGGTCTTGCATAGGTTATCTAATCGTAGTAAAATATCAGTTGAGTTTATCGAGATCCAGACAGGGGAGTATGTAGGAGAGGATGATATAGTAGTCTATGAAGGAGATAGTGACTAAGAGGAGAGTAATTCTATGAAAAGGGCTTTAATAACTGGAATAACTGGGCAAGATGGTTCTTACCTTGCAGAGTTCCTTTTAAGCAAAGGTTATGAGGTTCATGGCATAATTAGAAGGTCATCTACTTTTAATACCCAAAGGATAGAGCATATCTATGTAGACCCTCATGACCCAAATGCAAAGCTATTTCTTCATTATGGTGACCTTTCTGACCCTGGTATTTTAACAGAGATTATCTGGAATGTAAAGCCAGATGAGATTTATAATCTTGGAGCTCAGTCTCATGTTAAGGTTTCATTTGATATGCCAGAGTATACAGGAAATATTACAGGTTTAGGGACGACAAGGATATTAGAGGCGATAAGAAGAAGCGGCGTAAAAACAAAATTTTATCAGGCATCATCTTCAGAGATGTTTGGCGCATCACCTCCTCCTCAAAATGAAAAAACACCCTTTTATCCAAGGAGTCCTTACGCGGTTGCAAAGGTTTATGCTTACTTTATAACTATAAACTATAGAGAAGCCTACGAGCTCTTTGCCTGTAATGGAATATTGTTTAATCATGAGAGTCCAAGAAGAGGAGAGACCTTTGTTACAAGAAAGATAACAAGAGCTATAGCTAATATACTTTCGGGAAAGCAAAAGATTCTATATTTAGGGAATTTAAATGCTAAAAGAGATTGGGGATTTGCTCCAGAGTATATAAGAGCAATGTGGCTTATGCTTCAGCAGGAGAACCCTGATGATTATGTAATAGGAACAGGAGAAAGTCGCTCTGTAAGAGAATTTGTGGAGAGGGCTTTTGAGTATGCAGGAATAGAGATTGAATGGAAAGGTAACGGAGCTAATGAAAGAGGTATAGTTAAGAGTGTAGAGTCTAAATGGGAAGATATAATTAAGCCAGGAGATATGATAATCGAGGTTGACCCGAAATATTTCAGACCTACAGAGGTAGAATCTCTCTGTGCAGATATTACAAAGGCAAAAAGGAAACTTGGATGGGAACCTATAGTCAAGTTTTCAGACCTTGTTAAGATTATGGTAGATTATGATATGTTACAGAACGGTCTTGAACCAAAAGGAGAAGGAATTATAGCCTCTCAAAAAAGTGGATATGGATGGACGAATCATGAATTCTCATTTTATGAAAAGATCAGAGAGAGATTATGAATAAAGATTCTAAGATTTATGTAGCTGGACATAGAGGTTTAGTAGGTTCTGCAATATTAAGAAAGCTCCAAGAGAAAGGCTATACAAATATAGTAGTAAGAACAAGTAAAGAGTTAGATTTAAGAAGGCAAGAGGATGTAGAAAGATTTTTTGATAAAGAAAGACCAGAATATGTATTTCTTGCTGCAGCAAAGGTAGGGGGTATACTTGCCAATAATACGTATAAGGCAGAGTTTATCTATGACAACATAATGATATCTGCCAATATTATCCACTCAAGCTATAAATATGGAGTGAAGAAACTTTTGAATTTGGGTTCTTCTTGTATATATCCGAAATATGCAGAACAACCTATGAAAGAGGAATATCTTCTAACTGGAAGTCTGGAACCGACCAATGAGCCTTATGCCATAGCAAAGATAACTGCAATTAAACTTGTAAGATACTATAATGAACAGTATGGGACTAACTTTATCTCAGTAATGCCAACAAATCTATATGGACCAAACGATAATTTTAATCTTGAAACAGCCCACGTTTTACCTGCTCTTTTAAGGAAGTTTCATTTAGCGAAATTGCTCAGGATGAGAGATTTTGATAAAATAAGAGAGGATATAAAGAAACATCCAATTGGTTTTGGATTGGACAAGAAAATTAATCTTGAGAGTGAATATTCTATAAGAGAGACATTAAAGCGGGTTGGAGTTACAGAGAACTATGTAGAGATATGGGGAAGTGGAGAGGTATATAGAGAATTTCTATATGTAGATGATATGGCTGATGGATGTGTTTTTCTAATGGAAAACATAAAGGCAGAGGATATGAAAAGAATAAGTCCAGATTATTTTGTAAATTTAGGAACAGGGGAGGATATAAAGTTAAAAGATTTAGCTTTACTTATAAAGAATATTGTTGGTTTTGAAGGAGGGATAAAATATGATACCTCAAAGCCAGATGGGACTCCAAGGAAGCTTCTGGATGTGTCAAGGATGAAATCTCTTGGTTGGAAACCGAAGATTAGTTTAGAAGATAGAATAAAGGGAACTTATGAGTGGTATAGTAAAATATGGATGGAGTAATGAAGATGAAAGTTGTAATTTTAGCAGGTGGTTTGGGAACACGTCTAAGTGAAGAGACAGATTTAAGACCGAAGCCTATGGTAGAGATAGGCGGGAGACCGATTCTTTGGCATATTATGAAGATTTATTCTTCTTTTGGATTTAATGATTTCATTATTTGTCTTGGCTATAAGGGGTATGTGATAAAGGAATACTTTGCTAATTACTTCATTCATAATAGTGATTTAACAATATCTTTAAAGGATAATACTATAGAAGTTCATAACTCTAAATGTGAGCCATGGAAAGTAACTCTCCTAGATACAGGACTCAATACCCAGACTGGAGGAAGAATAAAAAGAGTTCAGAGATATATTGGAAATGAGACTTTTATGGCGACTTATGGAGACGGGGTAGGAGATATTAATATAGAGGAACTTTTGGAGTTTCATAAGAAGCATGGGAAATATGCTACTGTTACTGCTGTTCAACCTTCCGGAAGGTTTGGAGCATTAAATATTGATGATAAAAATCTTGTCTTAAATTTTGAAGAGAAACCAAAAGGAGATAAAGCATGGATAAATGGAGGGTTTTTTGTGTTAGAGCCAGAAATATTCAATTATATAAAGGGAGATGATACTATGTGGGAGAGGGAACCTCTGGAAAATTTAGCAAAAGATGGACAGCTTGTAGCATATAAGCATTATGGATTTTGGAAGCCAATGGATACATTGAGAGATAAAAGAGAATTAGAAGAACTCTGGAATAGTGGTAAGCCTCCTTGGAAGGTATGGGATGAATAAGACTATATTAATTACAGGAGCCACAGGATTTCTAGGAAGTCATATTACTTGGACTTTGTTTAATGAAGGCTTTAGTATTATTATACTCAAAAGAAGTTTTTCAGATATATGGCGTATCAGAGAAATTATAGACAAAATAAGATATTATGATATTGATAAGGTAGAACTTGAAATTCCCTTTAAAGAAAATGAAATTGATTGCATCATACATACCGCCACAAATTATGGTAAGAAAAGAGAAAAAATATCAGAAATCATAGAGACAAATGTAGTCTTTCCATTGAAACTTTTAGAAATTGCTACTTTTTTTAATACCGATACTTTTTTTAATACCGATACAATCCTTTATAGATATCTTAACAATTATTCTTTGTCTAAAAAACAATTTGTGGAATGGCTAAAAATATTTCAAGATAAAATTAAAATATTCAATCTTAAATTAGAACATATGTATGGAGATAAGGATGACTTTTCAAAATTTATTCCCTTTGTAATAAGAGAGCTATTACTAAAGGCAAAAGAGATAAAATTAACAAAAGGAGAACAAAGAAGAGACTTTATTTATGTGGAAGATGTAGTAAATGCATATAAAGCAATTTTACATTGCTCTGATAAGTATTCTAGAGGATTTTATGAATATGAAGTAGGAACAGGTATAGCAACTTCTATTAAAGATGTAGTATTATTGCTGAAAACTTTGACTTTAAATAATGAAACATATTTAAATTTTGGAGCATTGCCTTATAGAGATAATGAGATTATGGAATCTAAAGCAAATTTGGAGAAAATAAAGAAGGACATCGGATGGGAACCTAAAATTTCCTTAAAAGACGGCTTGAAAAGAACTGTTACTTGGTATAAAAGTAATATGGAGTTGATGAGTGTTTAGAGATTTTTTTAAAAATAAGAGAACCTTAATTACAGGTCATACTGGATTTAAAGGTTCTTGGCTTACATTGTGGTTAACTGAATTAGGAGCAAATATTATAGGTTACTCATTGGAGCCACCTACCAATCCCTCCTTATTTGAAGCACTAAATCTTAAAGAGAGGATAACTCATATAATCGGAGATGTAAGAGATGAAGAGAAACTTAGAAAAGTATTTAGAACGTACAAACCAGAGTTCATATTTCATTTAGCTGCCCAACCATTAGTAAGGTATTCCTATATAGCTCCGAAATATACCTATGAGGTTAATATTATGGGGGCAGTAAATTTATTAGAAGCAGTTAGAGAAACAGATAGTGTGAAAGTAGTCATAGTTGTAACCAGTGATAAATGCTATGAGAATAAAGAATGGATTTATGGATATAGAGAAATTGACCCTATGGGAGGGTATGACCCATATAGCTCAAGTAAAGGGTGTGTAGAGCTTATTGTTTCTGCTTATAAAAGAAGTTTTTTTGATAATCTAGGAATTGCTTTATCATCTGTAAGAGCTGGAAATGTAATAGGAGGGGGAGATTGGCAAGAAGATAGACTTATTCCTGATTGCATAAGGGCTCTTTCAAAAGGAGAGATAATAAAAATAAGAAATCCAAAGGCGATAAGACCGTGGCAATATGTATTAGAACCTCTTAGTGGTTATCTCCTTCTTGCCTTAAAAATGTTTGAAGATGGAGAAAAGTTTAGTGGGGCGTGGAATTTTGGACCTTCTGATTATGATATTCTGACAGTAGAAGAGGTTACAAAAAAAGTTATAGAGTATTGGGGAAATGGGAGATATGAGATATTAGGAAATCCTAATGATTTCCATGAAGCAAATTTATTGAAACTTGATTGTAGTAAAGCTTATTCTTTATTAAAATGGTATCCGGTGTATAATATAGATGAAGCTTTAAAAAGAACAGTAGAGTGGTATAAGAATTATTATAATGGTGATATAGACAAAATGTATGAGTATTCAGTTAGAGAGATTAAAGAATATACAGAGAGGGGATCACTATGTTAGCAATGAGGAAGATAATAAAGAGAGAAAATATTAAAGGAATAGATATTCCGGAAGAGATGGGAGAATATGTTGAGGTTATAATACTCCCTACGGAGGCTAATACTGAAGTAGAAGAAGGCTACTTTGAGATTATGACTGAAGATGGAAAAGATATAAGAGTTCCAAACTGGACAGAGGAAGAATGGAATTATGTGGTTTTAAGTTCTCTTTTAAATTCTAAAGAAGATGACGAGGATTGGGAGGACGTATTTGAAGCCCGGTGATATCTGTTTAGTTTGTATTCCTTTTAGCGATGGAAGTGGCTCTAAAAGTAGACCTTTGTTTGTTATAGATACAAGAGGGGAAGATGTATTAGGTGCTTTTATTACCACTAACAAAATATATGAAGGCGTATCTCTCACAGATGATGAAATGGAAGAGGGAACTCTAAAAAAGGAGAGTGTAATAAGGATAGAGAAACTCTATTATGTCTCTTCAAAATTATGTAAAAAGGTCGGAAGAGTGAAGAAGGAATATCTTGATAAAGTGCTAAGAGCTTTTACAAAATATGGAGGCAATATATACTTTGAGAATTTTCATAAGGATAGAACTTTAAATATAATCCCTGCTTCTGGCAAAGTTCTTGATGAAGATGATTTGTTTAATCTTATCGACGCTTCTTTAGATATGTGGCTTACAGCAGGAAGGTTTGCTGAGGAGTTTGAGAAGGAATTTCCAAAATTTTTAGGGAGAAGATATTGTGCTTTAGTAAATTCGGGCTCGTCGGCAAATTTAATAGCAATATCTGCTCTCACTTCTTATAAATTAGGAGAAAGAAGACTAAAACCAGGGGATGAAGTTATTACGGTGGCAGCAGGTTTTCCTACTACAATTACTCCTATTATTCAGAATAACCTCATACCCGTTTTTGTAGATGTAGATTTGGGAACATATAACGTAAACGTTGACCAATTAGAAATGGCTATTTCAGAGAAGACAAGGGCTATATTTTTGGCTCATACCTTAGGTAATCCTTTCAATATAGATAGAGTAATGGAAATAGTAAAGAAATACAATTTATGGTTAATAGAAGACAATTGTGATGCCTTAGGCTCTAAATATAAAGGTAGATTTACAGGTACATTCGGTGATATTTCCACTGTTAGTTTTTATCCAGCTCACCATATGACTATGGGAGAAGGGGGAGCGGTATTGACTGACGACCCTCTCTTATATAAAATAATATTATCATTTAGAGATTGGGGGAGAGATTGCTGGTGTCCTCCGGGAAAAGATAATACTTGTGGAAAAAGATTTAACTGGAAGCTTGGAGATATGCCTTACGGCTATGACCATAAATACATATATTCACATTTAGGCTATAATTTAAAAGCAACAGATTTTCAGGCAGCAGTAGGACTATCTCAATTGAAAAAGCTTCCTTATTTTATAGAAAAGAGAAAAGAGAATTTTGATATGTTATATGAAGGTTTTAAGAAAGAAGGTTTGGATAGATATTTTATATTACCTCAATGGCTTGAAGAGGCAGAACCAAGCTGGTTTGGTTTTATTCTTACTATAAAAGATAGCACTCCCCTTGATAGAAGAGAGTTATTAGAATATTTAGAACAAAATGGCATTGGAACAAGGTTATTATTCGCAGGTAATATATTGAGACAGCCTACTTTCACTAATAACGATATTAAATATAGAATAGTTGATGATTTAAAAAATACAGATAAGATTATGATGGATACGTTTTGGATAGGAGTTTGGCCAGGAATAGATAGAGAGAAAATAGAAAACATAATAAATAAATTCGTAGAATTTATGAAAATAAGAGGGTTAAAATGAAATACTTAATTACAGGTGGATGTGGGTTCTTAGGATCGAATTTAGCACTTAAAGTTCTAAAGAGAGGAGAAGATCTTGTGGTTTTTGATAGTCTTTATAGAGTAGGTTCTAGTAAAAATTTAGATTGGTTAAAAAGTCAAGGAGAGTTTAAGTTTGTTTATGGTGATATAAGAAACAGGGAAGATATAGAAAGAGTAATTCAAGAAGAAAAACCTGATGTTGTTTTTCATTTGGCAGGTCAAGTAGCAATGACCACATCCATACAGAATCCAAGATTAGATTTTGAGGCAAATGCTTTAGGTACTTTTAATTTATTAGAAGCAGTAAGAAGATTTTCTCCAGAAAGCATAATAATATATTCATCTACAAATAAGGTTTATGGAAATTTAGAATGGGTAAAGTATGAAGAAACAGAAACAAGATATATTGTTCCTGACTTTCCTAATGGCTTTCCTGAGACAATTCCCTTAGATTTTCATTCTCCCTACGGCTGTTCAAAAGGAGCTGCAGATCAGTATATGCTTGATTACTACAGAATGTTTGGAATAAGGACAGTAGTTTTTAGACATTCCTCAATGTATGGAGGGAGACAATTTGCTACTTATGATCAGGGATGGATTGGATGGTTTTGTCAAAAAGCAGTTGAGATTAAAAAAGGTATTTTAAAAGATGATATTGAGATTTCAGGTAATGGTAAGCAGGTAAGAGATGTTTTGCATTGTGATGACGTGGTAAGACTTTACTTTGAAGTTGTTAGGAATATAGACAAATGTAAGGGGAATGCTTTTAATATAGGTGCTGGATTTAATAATTCATTATCAATACTTGAGCTTTTTGAAATACTTGAAAGAAAACTTTATATAAAAATTAATTATAGAAGTTTGAAGCCAAGGAAGAGCGATCAAAAAATTTTCATAGCAGATATTAAAAAGATAAAGTCGTTAACTAAATGGGATCCATTGATAGATAAAGATAAAGGGATAGAATTAATGCTTGAATGGATATATGAGAGTACAAAAGATACCTAATCATATTATAGTAGCATCTTCTGCTTGGATAAGCAAGAT
>Ga0209809_1003418_pt1 | contig 10099 bp, 9 predicted proteins | sample YNPMSTMetaG_FD_186172 | JGI IMG/M metagenome (GOLD analysis project Ga0209809, IMG submission 186172) | Anoxygenic and chlorotrophic microbial mat microbial communities from Yellowstone National Park, USA - YNP MS-T MetaG (SPAdes) (version 2) ... | reverse complement strand
GCAACGTGATTTCTGGACGCCCCGCTTCTGGGCCGCAGAAGACGCCGGTAGGGACGCTGTGCTTTCTATATCATCTTTCCGCGTTCTCCGCGTGAGAATTAGCCTTGCCCCTGGCCGTGAATGCACCCGGGGTGAGCGCGTTTGTCGGATAGAGGCGCGGAGAGCACTTGACAAACTGGCCAAATGCGTATAGGATAAGGGTATGTCAATCCTAAGTATATCTAGCTTGAGGACGAAGTGGTTGCGCATTCTCTACCATCTGCTTGTTGAGCTCGGGGACGGGATTCGAGATATCCTTGAGCTGACTGATGCGCCGGTCGAAGTAACACTTGTCATTGTAAATGTAACTAGAATAGCAAGAATAGCAATATGTATTATTCAATATCATCATATTCATAAAGGATCAAAATGACACACATGGAAGATTATCCCTATCAGCATCGAGTCAAGTCATGCTTGCGCAACGGTCAATCAGTGGTGCTCCAAGCCCCTACTGGCGCCGGCAAGACCCGCGCTGCGCTCGCGCCGTTCATCGAAACCTTCTGTGACCCGAATCGTCCAGACGACGCCTTCCCGCGACAGTGCCTATACACAACACCTATGCGCGTCCTAGCTTCGCAATTCTATCGCGAGCATCGGCAACTTGCCAGTCAAGACGTGGCTTGTAAGCTGGATATCCGCATCCAGACCGGTGACCGCCCGGAGGATCCGCAGCTCGAGGGCGATCTTGTGTTTGTCACCGTTGACCAGTTGCTCAGCAGCACGCTGGGTGTGCCGTATAGCCTGCCGGCCAGCAGAGCAAACCTGAACGTCGGCGCCGTGCTTGGCTCGTATCTGGTCTTCGACGAGTTTCACCTCTTTCCAACCCAGGCGGTGCGAACAACGCTTCAACTGTTGCGCCTAGTTAGGCGTCTGACCCCCTTCGTGTTGATGACGGCGACCTTCTCACAGCAAATGCTCAGCGCCATTGGCGAGTTGCTTGATGCCCAGATCGTCATGCCCTCTCCAGACGAAGTCATCAACATAGAGACGCGCAGCGGTCAACAGCCGCGCAAACAGCGCATGTTCCGCGTTGTGAATGACTATCTCTCGGCGGATCACGTGCTCAGGACCCATGATCGCCGCACGCTGGCTGTTTTTAACACGGTAGATCGCGCCCTAGCATGTTATCGCGCCCTTCGCCAAAAAGGATGCCGCGCGCTGCCGTTTGATCTTCCCGAGCTGGGACCCATCTATAGCCGCTTGGCCGATGATCGCTTCGTGCACAAAGATCACGCCATTGCTGAAGGGGTGGAGATCGTCCGCCGACATTTGACCCAACAATCATCTGATGGTTTGCCGTGGGTTATGCTGCTCCACAGCCGGTTTGAACGACCGCATCGTCAGCTCAAGGAGGCTCTGCTCCAAGCCCTCTGGGGGCCTGAGGGGCTGGCCGGCTTGGAGGGCCTCTCGCTGATCGTCGTGGCAACCCAGGTCGTCGAGGTTGGGCTTAACATCAGCGCTCAGGTTCTCCATACCGAGATCGCGCCGGCTGCCAGCGTGCTCCAACGCGCTGGCCGCTGCGCCCGCTATCCTGGCGAGCAGGGGCAAGTGTTCATCTACAGCGCGCCGGACGATGCGCCCTACAGTGGGGCTGAGTCGGAAGTGTGCAAGCGCTCCTGGCAGGCTTTCAACCAACGCCATGCGGCTGTTTTGGACTTTGTGGCTGAGCAGGAAGTAATCAATGAGGCGCATGGTGACGTTGACCGCGCTTTGCTCCAAGCGATGAAGAGAGAGGAAGGCGCAATATGGCAGGGCATTGCCGATGCCTTGACGAAGAATGATGCCCGAACGCGCCCTCAACTCATCCGTGACGCAGATTCGCGCACGGTCATCGTGTGCGACGTGAGCGACCAAAGCCCCTTTACGTTCGAGGGCTTCTCGCTTTGGCATGGCACGGTGCGCGGCCTGGTTGAGCCGCTCCGGCGCCGGTGCGCTGAATTGGGCTTATCCTGGGCGATTCGTCGCCCGATCGCACAAAATAACGACGCCGAGGAGGGTGAGCCTGATTACCGCTGGGAAGATGTGAATTTCTCAGAGGAGGTGAGCCATTCCCTTGTCTTCGCAATTCACCCTCGGCTAGTCAGCTACAGCCCAGAAGAAGGCCTGCGGATTGGCGAGGTCTCTGGAGGCGACTACCGCTCCCCTCAAGCTGCGCAGCGTTGTGCCCGACCCGATTACGCCGGTTACCAGTTGGAGCCTTATGCCGCGCACGTTGCTGAGATGTGGCGCATCTTCGACGCGGGCGCTCCGTCAGGCGCGTTGGCGGCTGGCCGCTTGCGCCGGAGGCTTGCCTGGCTCAAGCGTCGCTTCGCCGAACAAGCAGAGGATTGGTATCTACCGGCTGAGCTGCTTGAGCGAGCTGTGCGCCTAGATATCGTCCTGCATGATGTCGGCAAGCTAACCGAGCAATGGCAGCGCTTCGCTGTTGAATATCAGAAGGCGATTGGCGAAGGGACGCCGGGCTTTCTCGTAGCCCACACGCACTATGACCCCGCGAATCCAACTCATCGTCAGGCCCAGCGGCAGGCTCGCTGCTACAAGCCCGCCACACATGCCGGCGAAGGCGCGCTGGCGGTGGCCGAGTTGCTCTATCAGGCCCTTGACTGCCGAGAGGGGATATGGCGCGCTGCGCTCACTGCCATCGCGCGCCATCACAGCCCTAGCCTCGATAGCGCTGGTTCGTATCGCCTGCATCGCGATGCGCCGCGCCTCATCGCCAACATCCTTAGAGAAGTAGGACTTTGGAAGGATGAGTGGGTCGCTCAAGTGAGAGTCGAAGCGCCAGCCCTTGACCTGAGGCAGTGTCTGCTCAAACCGCCTCCGGAACATCCTTGGGCCTGGTGGTTTCAGTATTTTATCATTGTGCGTATCTTACGCTTGTCTGACGGATATTCACAGGAGGAAGTGAATGAGTGAAAAGTCGTTTTACGTTCCTAAGCAGAGTGACACGTATAGTGATGCTTTGATCCTATACGGACTGGCAGCGCTGGCGGATCAGATCTATCGGAGTGCAAAAGGGCCGGACACCCGCTGGCGCATGACGCTTGAGGACCATGGAAGTCACTATGCCTTGCGCGTGGATGCTGAGCTGACCTTAGATGAGTTGTCTTCCTTGCCCAGCCTTGCACCTTACCTCACATCTGATGACGAAGCAGCACCTGAAGGCCTGCCGACGCAGAACGTCACCGCGGCTCGGGAGCAATTGAGGGCCTGGAATGAGCAGCGCCGCGCGCTGGCCGGCAGCGCCAGCAGGGACTCGGAATTGGAACAGCAAGTGCGCGATCTCGCCCCAGCGGATGAAGTCGCTGTTGCCCTGTTCGTCGGAGACTCCAAGATGCAAGCGATTGGCATCTACAACCGCCTGGTCGCGCAGTGGCCAAAGGTGCAGCCGAATCTATCGGCTCATCTCAAGGCTATCTTTGCCCCCTTCGACTCACCCGGCTCAGACCCTCAAAGCGCGCTCAAGGCTTGGGCCAAGCTGGCTGGGCAAGATGAGATCGAGCAAAAGGGAACAGCCTCTCAACTCCTCAACCCGCACCAGGGCAAGGGAGCTAACGAGCTGAAGGCAAATGCGTTGCGCATCGAGAATATCAAGGATCGCCCTTGGCCGGTGGAGTTTCTCAAAGTGGTGGGCCTCTGGTACGGGGTCGCGCCGCGCCGCACCATTGATACCAACGATTGGAAGGTTTACGTAGTCGCGCCGCTCCGCATTACATGGCAGGACTTTCGCGCCGCTTTCGCCGAGTTCAACCGCTATCTCTGGCGCGAGGGCGGGCAGACAACGCTCAAGACCGATATCACCAGCGTGTTGCTCCTCTACCGCGCGTGGTTGAATCACGTCGAAGCTGCTGCCAGCGACCAGTCGTCGTTTGGCTTGCCGCTGTCTCCGGAGGCGGTCATCGCCGGCTTCTACGTTGCCCAGTTTAAGCTGCTCAGCAGCCAGGCCTACACCATGCTCAACATGTCCTTTCTCAGCATGCCGGCTTGGGGTATGCATCTGCGCAACCGCGCCGATGTTCTCGCTCTTCAGGAAGTCATTGATGAGCATCTAGACGTCGTGCGCGGCGTGGATGAAACCCGCAGCAGTGGCTTCGATTTGCTGCGGCGTTACCGCGACTTCCTCAGCACTGGCGACTGGCAGGCTTTCTTTGACTTCGCCGCTGGCTATGGTCAGGAGATCCTGCGTCGCCTCAACGAAGGCCGGCGCAGCGTTCCGCTCTTTAGTGTGATGCGATTAAGGAGGTTAATCATGAGCAACAACCGTAAGGACCTAACCCAGATCGTCGAGAACGTCGGCTTTCAGAATGTCGCCTATGCCATTCGGCACGCGACCGTCATCCCGCAATCGCGCAAAGCCAGAGGGCAAGATGCGCTATACGAAGTGCGCTACGGCCTGGGCGCCGAGCTAAAGCGCAAGAGCGCCGTGCGCGATGAGTTCGTCGTCGCCCTCACCGATTTCATCCAGAGCTACAACCAGGAGAACGCTCAGAAACTCGAAAGCACCAACAGGCAACTGCGCAGGGACATTCGCACCAACGACATTGCTGAGGTCGTGCGCCTAATTGATGAATACGGGGCCGAGTTGGTAGCGAATTTGCTCATCGCGTTCGGCTATGCCCGTGAATCGCGCGAAGAGCAAGAGGAACAGCCAGCAGCCTGAGCTTTAAGTCCACATGCAACGAGGAGGATAAATACCCATGTCCAATCTCAAGCCAGTGTATAGCCTGTCCATCTGTGGTCGTCTTACCCTTGAGCTTCACTCGCTCAACAATGAAGGCGGTGAGGGCAACCAGACCATCACCCGCACAGTGGCCATCGTGGACACAGCCGGCAACGTGCATAAGGTGAATGCCATCAGCGGTGACATGTTCAAGCACATCCAGGCCGAGCATTTCTACTTGCTCGCCCGTCAGGATGATCTTCCCCTTTGTGCCGGCTGCCGGACCTTCCGCGCCGAGCGCATCCTGGCCGATGAGGAGTTCATGCGCAACTTGCCGGATACAGATGCTGAGGCAATCGATCGGCTCCTAGAGAGGTGCGCGCTGGAAGATGTCGAGGGGACGCTAATCGCCAGCGGCAGGCGCTCGATCCCGCGTAAGTCCGTCGCCGAGTTTAGCTGGGTGGTGGGCCTGCCGGATAAGGTGCGCACCGAGTCATACTTCCACGTGCGCTACGCTAAGGAGCGCGCCGGCGAAGATGTGAGCCAGCCCATCTTCCACCGTCCCGCCTCGTCCGGCATCTATGCCTCGGTCGCTAACTTTGAGCTAGCCCGCGTTGGCTTTAATGACATTAGCCAGACCTACCCGCTCGATGAGGAACAACGCTTACAGCGCTATCGCGCCTTCCTGATGAGCGTGCTGAACGCCTACATCGAGCCAGCCGGCGCGATGCGCAATACCCAGAACCCCCATATCCTTAACTTTGAAGGCGTCGTCACGGTGAGCTATCGCGTCTTGCCTGCGCCGACCATTAGCCCACTCGCCGACGACTACAAGGAACAGGTGCAAGCCATCGCTGCTGCGCTCGATAAGGACAATATCGTGGTGCGACCGTTTGCGAACTCTGCCGAGTTTGCCGCCACCATGCAGTCCATTGTGAACGACACCAAGCCCTTCCGCTTGTTCGAACGAGGAGCGTGACCATGCCTTGGCTGATTGCGCGTTACCAACCCAGTAGTCTGTTCTCGCTCAAACAGGGCGACGCGACCTCGACCGGCGCCAAGAGCTTACTTTTGCCGACGCCCTTCGCTGTGCGCATGGCGCTGCTCGACGCGGCCATTCGCACTGCCGGCGTCGCTGAAGGGCCGCGGGCTTTTGAAACTATCAAGGCGCTTCGCCTTGCCGTTCGGCCGCCAGCCTATGCTGCCGTTTCCAGCACCTTTCTAAAGGTCCTCAAGCCCGAGCGCGAAGCCGAAGCTCGCGGCCGTGCCATGACGCGCACCATCGCCTTTCGCGAATACGTTCACTTGGCCGGGGAGTTGGCGATTGCCTTCGGTGGCCCAGAGGATGGTCTAGCCGCGATCAGGCCCTGGCTAATGCAGATTAGCTACTTTGGCAAGCGCGGGGGGTTCTACCAGTTGCTTGCGCTGCCTGAATACCTTGATCTGCCTAGCGATCGGCTGCCTGAGGGCTTTTTGCCCTTTCCAGAGCGAATCGGAGCGAGCCGCGACTCTTTCCCTCTGGGTGTCCTACAGCGGGTGGACGAATGGGGAGCGCAGATGACTTTCAACCAAGCCAACATCTACAACCGCGGCAAGGGTAGTGAGATCAAGCTCGACAAAGAGCGCCTGCGCTTGAATGTGATTTTGCCCTATCAGTTGGTTCGCGCCGGACGTGGCGTCGCGCTGTATGCCAGGCTCTAGTTGCGGTGCTCATGGGTGGGCACGTGCCTTGGCCTGTGCCCACCGATGATTGTTCCCGAGAGAAGGTATGAGTCTGCAGTCTCCCCTCGTCGCCTACCCCCTGCGCTTTACGTTGCAGGCGGTGGATCCCATCTACCTGCACGCCCACAACGGCAGCGCGCTGCGCGGCATGCTCTACCGCGCCGCGCTCGCCCTCACCCAGGGCCACGCGCGCGCCGCCGACCTCGACTTCATCCCCGACCCTGCGCTCCAGCGCCTGTTGGCCACCCTGGACGAAAGCGACCCGCGCGGCCAGGATGTGCCGCGCCCCTATGTCGTTGACCCGCCTGACCATCTGCCGGACAATGAGGCGCACGTCGTGCCGCCCGGCGGCACCTTCACCTTTGGCCTCACCCTCTTTGGCCAGGCCATGCTCGAGGCCTTTCCCATCATCGTGCTCGCGTTGAACCACGCCGGCGCGTATGGCCTGGGCCGCTTTCTGCGCGCGCCTGGCCGTTCCGGATCGCCCGGCCGTGGCCGCTTTCGCCTGGTCGCTGCCTCGGCCCATAACCCGCTCACCCGCGTCCAACAGGACTTGTTCCACGCTGGCGAGCGCATGGTCCATCTCCCGCAGGTGTGCATCACCCATCAGGATATCCTGCGTCAGGCTGAATGGGATGCTCAGGCTGTTGCCGGGCGGCTGCGCATCCGCTTCTGCACGCCGACCACGCTGCGCGCCCAGGGCCAGGTCGTCCGCCAGCCCAGTTTCAGCGTCCTCATCCACCGCCTGATCGAGCGTTTGGAGCGGCTCAGCCGCAGCTTTGGCAACGGCCTGCTCGATTGCCTGCCGGCTGACCGCCAGGCCAGAAACGACCTCCTCCGCCGCGCCGATGCCGTCCGGCTGGCCGATGACCACACCCGCTTTATCACCGTGCAAGGCTACAGTGACCGAACGCGCAGCCATACCAACCTCAGCGGCATCGTCGGCTGGGCTGAGTATGAAGGTGAGGACTTTGCGCCTTTCCTGCCGCTGTTGCGCTGGGGCGAATGGACGCACGTCGGCAACCACGCCGTCAAGGGCAACGGGCTCTTCCGCCTGCACTTTTAGCGATGCCTGCATTACCGCTCACGGCTGTTCAACCGCTGCAGACCTTAGTAGTCGAAAGCTACGGCGCGCGCATCAGCAAACATAGCCAGCGCTTGCGCGTGATCGTCAAAGACGAGGTCCAAACCGAAGCCCCGCTTATCTATCTCCGCCAGCTCATTCTCAAAGGGCGGGGCATCAGCCTCTCGTCTGATGTCATCCTCGCCTGCGCCGAGCGGGGGATTGCCATTCACGTAGTCGCTGGCGTCGGCACCAATGCCGGCGCCTCGCTTTATACCGCTGGTCTCACGGGCACGGTTGTCACTCGCCGTGCCCAGTTGATTGCCTACAACGACCACCGCGCGCTTGCGGTTGCCGGCGCGATCGCCCTCGCTAAACTGCATAACCAGGCCCATCTGCTTAACTACTATGCCCGCAGCCGAAAAGATGACCAGCCTGAGTTGGCCCTCGAGTTGCGCCGCTTGGCGCGCGAGATCATCGGCCACCAGGCTGAGCTGGATCAGCTCCTGGCGCAGGCCAATGCTGACCCGCGGCCTGCGCCTATCGAACGCTACCGCGCTGCTGTGCTTTCGATTGAAGGGCGCGCTGCGCAGCGCTACTGGGCCGGGGTAGGGCAACTGCTGCCGACTGATTTAGGCTGGCCCGGTCGGCGCACCCGCGGCGCGCGTGACCCCTTCAATAGTGCCCTGAACTACGGCTACGCGGTTCTCACCCGCCTAGTCGAGCAAGCCATCTTATTGGCTGGCCTGGAGCCGTTCGCTGGCTTTTTGCATGCCGACCGCCCTGGCAAGCCTAGCCTCACCCTAGATCTGCTCGAGGAGTTCCGCCAGGTCGTTGTTGATCGCGTCCTGCTGGGCATGGTCGGCAAGCACATGCCGATCACCCTGCGCGACGATGGCCTGCTGGATGACGAGGCACGCCGGTTGATCGCCGAGCGCGTTATTGATCGCATTGAGCAAGCGTTACGAGGGCAAGCGTCGGACGCTGCGCGAGATCATCCAGACCCAGGCCCATCACCTGGCTACGTATCTGCGCGGCGACCGGCCGACATACTCGGGTTTCGTCGCTCGCTAAATGAATTGCATCGTTATCTATGATATCGCCGATACCCGCATCCGGACGAAGATCGCCGACCTGTGCATGGATTAACCGCATCCAGTACAGCGCCTTTGCCGGCTGGCTCTCGCGCAACCATCAGGAGGAGCTAATGAAGCAAGCTGTGCGCTGCCTTGGCCGGCAAGCCGGCAGGATCTACCTCTACTGCATTGCCGAGCGCGAGTGGCGTCTGCGCCTAGAGTATGGGCGCAGCGATGCTGCGCCCCGCGGCGATGCTGCGCCCGGCGGGGATATACGCTGATGTCGCCTGTCCGATAGCTACCCATGTTCACCGTTAAAGCAGTGGCACTACTGCCCGCGTATTGTCTATTACACCTACTGCCTGCCCAGCCTGCGCCCTGCGCCCACGCCCAAGATGGTCCTGGGACAGGCTGCCAATCAGACCGCCGAGGCAAATGAGCATCGCCGCACGTTGCGGGCCTATGGCCTGAAACATGGTTGGCGCGTGTTCGATTTATGGCTTGAATCTGACCAGTTGGGCCTTTGCGGTCGCCTGGACATGCTGATCGCCATTCCGTCGAATCCCGATCAGCCTTCCGCAGCCATGCCTACTCTGATTGCGGAGGCGGCTGAGCTGATACCCGTGGACTATAAGGATAGTCCCTTGCCGACTGGCGCAGATCGTCGCCATGCGCGATACAACTGGCAGGTCCAGCTCGCTGCCTATGCACTGCTGCTCGAATCCGTTTATGACCGACCGGTCAACTATGGCTTCATCTATTACATTCCGGCACGCCGTGCCCGTCGGGTGCCCATCACGCCTGATCTACGCCAGGCAGTATATGGCACACTGACCGCGCTTATCCAGGCCGAGCGCTATCCTGACCCGCCGAGTGATCGCCGGCGTTGTGCGGCGTGTGAGTTTAGGCGCTTCTGTAATGACATCTGACGCTGGCGAAAACCTGCCGGGTTTTCCAGCAGAAATCGGTTTTCGCCAAATGCCTTGATCGGTCGGACTTGTGCTATAATACGCATTGCACAGAAGGGCCGCTACAGCCCTCGAAAGCGCTGCGTAGGTCTTAGATCACCTAACAGCGCACTTCGACGGGGTGCGGTTGCGATACCTAACGACCGTTCGAGGTCACTGAAACGTGGTCTCGACATCAATGACTATCAGTTTCACTATGTTGCGATACCTAACGACCGTTCGAGGTCACTGAAACCCGACCCAGTACTCGACATGCAAGAAGTTTCCACTACGTTGCGATACCTAACGACCGTTCGAGGTCACTGAAACTGGGCGGACGCCACGCGCTTGAGCGCGAGGCTGTCGTTGCGATACCTAACGACCGTTCGAGGTCACTGAAACTCTGCGGGCATCATGGCTGAATTCAACAGTACGGTCGTCGTTGCGATACCTAACGACCGTTCGAGGTCACTGAAACTATCGCTCGCACGCGCAGGGCGGCGCGCAATCAGGCTGTTGCGATACCTAACGACCGTTCGAGGTCACTGAAACCAGCGGCGGCCAGTCCTACCCGACCTCGATGCAGAGT
>Ga0209809_1003416_pt1 | contig 10101 bp, 6 predicted proteins | sample YNPMSTMetaG_FD_186172 | JGI IMG/M metagenome (GOLD analysis project Ga0209809, IMG submission 186172) | Anoxygenic and chlorotrophic microbial mat microbial communities from Yellowstone National Park, USA - YNP MS-T MetaG (SPAdes) (version 2) ... | reverse complement strand
GTGTGCTGGCAGCCATAATTTTTGAGACGCTTGACACTCCGAAGGGAAAACTGCCATGAGCCTGCGCAGCTCAACCGCTTATCAAGTGACCCTCTGGGTTCTCACCCTGCTCTGTCTGGGAGCAGCGGGGTACATCGCCTATCTGACCTTCTGGGGTGGCAGCTCCCCAGCACGGCTGGCACGGAGCGCAGAACAAGCCTATCAGCGAGGTCAGGCTGCGGAGGCGGACAAAAACTGGGACCTGGCCCAACAACGTTACGATGAAGCTCGCCTGTTGGCCCAGAAAGGCTTGGAAGCTCTGCAAAAACTGGCCGAAGCCCAAAAAATCCCAGAAAGCGACTACAAAACCTTGCTGGGACGATTGAACTGGCTCAAAGCCCAGGCCATTCGCGATTTTTACTACGCCCAGGGTGCCGCGGAAGGGAAACCCCTGCAGGAGTTCCCCGATCCCTTGCTTGAGGAAAACTTTCGCCCATTCCTCCTGATACCGGATCAAGACGATCGGGTCGAAGCGATTAGCGCCTTACGTATCGCCAGCAGCCTGCTCAAAAGCGAGGACCCCCAGGTTCTCAAGGAAGGCATCCGCCTGGAAATCACCCTCAACCCCATTCAGTGGAAGCAAGCGGAACCTCTGCTCCGCGAAGCCCTCAAACGAGACCCGAAGGACCCCCGGGCGCACTTCTTCCTGGCCCGCTACGAATTCGACCAGCCTCAGGAGGACGGCTTGACTCCCACTGACGATCGGCGCAAATCGGGTGAACGGGTTCAACTGGCTCGCGAACACTTGGAACAAGCTAAGAAAAAGTCCATCCATTACTGGCGAACCGTGGGTCTGGAAGCGGAGATTCTCGATTGGACCTTACGCACCGCGGAAACCCGCCGGCTCAAACCGGAGGTGCAGGCAGCCACCCGACGCCAACTCGAAGACTTGCTCTTTGCTGAACCGGATGGGGCAATTGCCTTAGCGCAACGCGGCCAGAAGTACGAGCACTTTGGGAATGCCGACGGCCAGGGACTGTTACGGCTCCTGCGGATTGCCATGTCGTACGCTCTGGAAAAAGCTCGTAGTCCCATGGGAGACAGCCGCCAGGTTTCTGCGGTTGCTCAGGCAGCCTTGCAAGTCACGCACAAGATGCAGGCCGATGCCCAGCTGCGGCCCTTCTTCCCGAATGCCCTCGCCGCGCTGGCCGAGTTGGCTGCCTCGGCGCAACCGATCCTCAGTCGAACCGACCCGGCAACGTGGAAGCAGTTGAGCACTTCCCTGGAGCAGATGCTCACACAAGCCCCGCCAGGAACGGTATCTCCCCCTCAAGCCCGACGGCAGCTGGCGCAGCTGCGTGTCAATGAGGCGGTCGTCGCCCTACGGAATCAAGACATGGGCCGCTTCCGGGAATTGCTGCAACAAGCTCAGAAACTGTTGGAGGAAGGTCTGCGGGACGCCCAAACCGCCCATCTCTCAGATGTTCAAGTGGACGAGTTTCACTACGACCTGGCAGACTTGAAGCTCAAATCCGGAGCCAGGCGGGATGATATCGCCATTCATTTGAAGCGTCTGCAGGAATCCAAGTCCCCTCAACTCAAACAGCGGGGTCAGTTCCTCGAAGCCGTACTGAACGAGCGGGAGGGGAAACTGGAACGTGCCCGGCAAATCCTGGAGCCGATCGCTCAGCTCAAAACCGATCCGCAACTGGCCCTCCGCGCCAAAATGCTCTTAGCCAATCTGTGTCTGGCTTTGAATGAACCGCTGGCTGCAGTGGCCTATTTGCGGGAGGTCGAACCGGTCTTCCAAACCCTGGATGATCTGCCGGCATTGGACCGGGCCTGGTTGGAAGAGTTGACAGGAGGCCGGGACATGGTCCTGGCTGCTCTCGTGCAAGCCAACCTGGCCGCCGCCCTGCAAGCCGCCCAAAAGTACCAACGAGATAACCCCAAACAACCAGTTCCCGCCAGCCTTATAGAAGGCTATCTTCAAGCCGCCCTGGAGTATCAGAAGAAGCTACGACCGCCGTCCCCTGCCGATCGCACAGCCCGATTGCTCCTGGCGGAATTTTACCTGCGGACCAACCAACGGGAACAAGCGGAAAAACTCCTTTCCAGCTTGAACGCGGATTATCCGGATAGTGTGGATGTACTCCGGGCCCGCTGCCGTCTTCTTGCCTTAGCGCAGGAGCCGGGGAACTCCTCCCGCTTCGACCCCGATGGCGTTGCTGCCGCCGACACACTCATCCGCCGTTTTCTGAAAGATTATCCCAACGACCGAGCGGCCAAACTGTTTTACGCCGAATGGTTGATCCAAACCCAACGCACAGAGCGTGCGATCGACTACCTCAAGGACCCCGCCCAATTCCCGCCGACCGACCCCTTGGCCCAACGCTTGCTCGGCCTGGCTTACCTGCGAGCCGGTCAACGGGAGCAGGCCCAACAGATTTTGAGCACGCTGCCCAACGACCCCAATCTAGACCTGCTCCTGATTCAAACGGCAGCTACTCGGGAAGCGGGAGAAAAGCAACTTCGGGAAGCCCTGAAGCGGTACGAAAACCAGGGCCGCTTCCGAATCTATGAAGCCATGCTCCGCCTACAGGAAGGCAAGTTTGCGGAAGCTATTCGGGGCTTTGCCAGTGCGGTCGAGTTCAGTGAGGTACGTTCGGCAGCCCGTCAAGGAATGCTCCTGGCCTTCGTCAGGTACTTGCAAGTGCAGCCCGACAAAGCCCGGGAATTGGCATTGCAGTATGTGAATGAGCTGGAAAATTTCCCCAGTTTGTATCTCGTCCTAGCCGATGCGGCTCTGCTGACGGAAGATGTCGGTGAACCTACGGATCGGTGGGAAGTATGCAAGACGATGTATGCCGCCTTGAACAAGTGGGAGGAAGTGGCATTTCAGCAGGGCATTCCGCGTGCGGACATTCTGCTGACCAAGGCCCGTGCCCATCTGCTGGCCGGCTATCCCGAACGGGCCCGCCGCGAAGCTCTCAACAACCGGGCTCAGAATCCCACGCACGCCCCCACCTTGATGTTTCTCTGCGAATTATCCTTGCTCCCCCCTGCCGACCTGACCGGTGCTCAGAATTACCTGGCGGAAGCCCAGAAACAGGTACCCAATGACCCCGCTCTGCCCTACCTCCAAGCCCGTGTCGCGCAAGCCTCCGGTAACCTGGACGCAGCCATCGCTATCTATCGCAAACTCGTTCAGGAACGGCCTGATGACCCGCTCCCCCGCTCCTTGCTGGTCAAAACCTTGGAAGAGGCGGGACAGAAGGATCAAGCTTTGACGGAGGCCCGTCAGTGGTTCAGTCGTTTGCCGGATGACATCAACGCTCTGGCCACTCTCATCCGTCTGCTCGTCCTGCACAAGGCCCAACCGGAAGCTCTAACCACCGCAGATGAGTTCCTCAAGCGTCAACTGGACTCCCTACACAAACGGCTGGAGGGGCAACAACCACCCCTTTCTCCCCAAGAGCGTGAACAGCGACTCCAAGCTGCCCGCACCACCGTTCTGCTGGCCACAGCGAGTGCTTTTCACAAGGCCCAGGATTTCGAGGAGGCGGCCCGCCGGGCCCGTGAGGTCCTCACCAGCGACCCCAACCACGTCGGTGCATTGCTCCTTTTGGGTGAAATTGCTATGGCTCGTCAGCGATGGGATGAAGCCATCAGCATTTACAACACCATTCTCAAGTTGCGCCCACGACATTTCGTCGCCGGCAACAACCTCGCCTGGATTCTTGCCGAAAAACGCCAGCAGCCTGCCCAGGCTCTAGCAATCGTCCAGGATATCTGGAAAGGTCGCCCCGACTTGCCGCCGGTCGCACCCGAACGTCTGCCGGCTGATTTCCTGGACACTGTAGGTGTCATCTACAGCAAACTTCAACGTCCCGACTTGTACCCAGAAATGCGATCGATCTTCGAAGCTGCCATCCGACGGTATCCCAACGATCCACGGATGTACTTGTATCTGGCTCATGCTCAAGCTGCCTTGGGGGAGCGGTACGAGGCTATCAAAAACTACGACCAAGCTATCGGCCTGGCCTCGAACAATTGTCCTTTGCCACCGGATCAGGTCAAAGCCGTTCTGCACGCAGCCACACAAGCCCGCCAGAAACTGCAAAAGAAACTGCAAAACTGACCGGCGTCCCCGATTCCTGGATCCCAACACCTCACAAAGGGCCTGAAGGGCTTCACGCTGGGGAAGGTTCGGGAATATGAACCACCGCGGGCTGGATCACACGGGGGTCAGCCCCCTGAGGCACATCAGGCAACTTGACTTCACACGCACGCCAACCGGGATGTTCCACTTGACCTCGGTATGGTGGTGTACCGGTCACATGACCAATCACACGAATGGCCGAAGGGTCATAACCCGTGTTTACCGTTACGGTCTCCCCTTCCTGAGCCGAGAGAATCGGCTCCAATACGAGGTGCTCTTTGAGCACTTTCTGGGCCTGTCGGTGCACCTCTCGCGCGGCCTGACCGATCTGCGCATCGGTTGCTGTGCTGATATCCTCCAACAGAAAATCCACCAGTCGGGCATTCTCCTGCAATAGTGCCAGCATTCGTAAGGCTACAGGAGAACTCCCCGCTGTCGGTGCCGACTCCGGTGACTCCAATGCCTTCTGTACGCGTTCCGCTAGAGCAGGGTCACGGCGCATGCGAGTTGATAAATCCATAGCCTCCAGCAAACGTGCCGGTCCACCCGCGCGGAGCGACAGCACGATCAGAGCCCCAAACGCACCCAATACCAGCCCCACCAACAATCCGGCAAATATCTCCATAAAATACTCCCTCGTCATCGGACCATCTTCGACGTCTAAACTGCGGCTACGTAAGGATCACCACCACTGCCGTTGGTTGCAGGCCAAGCCCCACGACTCCTCCTGATTTCTCTCGAGAGGCAACCCTGCAATACCCTCACCCCAATTCGCATTCCAGTACCCCGCTTGTTATAGCAATTGGCACGTGTGGCTTGCACCTTATGGTTGCGAAGCAACCACCCGACCGACCCACGGAATCAGGGGGAACAGAAGGGAGGCCATTTCCGGTTCCGTAGCAGCTTTCGGGTTCCATAACAACTTTCCGGTGTCTGCATTCTCTGAGGAGGGAATTCCCAGCTTGGGAAGAGATTGCGAGTTTTTGGGGTTACCCTATTGACGTCGCCATTTCCGCGGACACAATAGGCGTGCTGAGTCTTCGGCCTTTTTTCTGAGATACAGAACAAGGCCAGAGCCGAAAGGCGGACCTTCTTCCCAACCTACCCCGTGCTTTGAGAGGTGTGACCCATGAGACGCTCGCTCCCCTGGTTGTGGTTGATTGTGATCGCTGCTATGGCCACCGGTGATGCTCCCGGTGCTCTGCAGGAGAAGACCCCCAAGAAACGTGTCCGCATTGCCATCGCCGATCCTGCAGAAGCCGCCAAAGACCCGGACTTTGCGGTCCAAGGGGAATACGTGGGTGGCAGCGGTGAGCAGAAACTGGGCGCCCAGGTCATCGCACGCGGCTTGGGTGAATTCGAGGTGGTGATTTACGCCGGGGGATTACCAGGTGCCGGTGCCGATATGGCCTCCGCCCGCCGCTATAAGGCTGCTCGACAGGAGGATGGCCGCGTCCTGCTGCAGGGTCCAGGGGTATCCGGCACATTACAAGGCGGCAAGTTCCAATTCCAGCAAACAACCCTAGAGAAGATCGAGCGGCAATCGCCGACTTTAGGTGCCCGACCGCCGGCTCATGCCGTTGTGCTTTTCGCCCAAGCAGGGGATGAGAAAAACCATTGGGACAAAGGGAAGCTTCTGGAATTGTCGGATGGCAAGTTTTTGACCGTCTCCCAGACGGGCACCATCCGCAGCAAGCAAAAATTCGGGGCCTTCACAGCTCATCTCGAATTCCGTCTAGCCTGGATGCCCAACAGCACAGGGCAAGCCCGGAGCAATAGCGGTGTGTATCTCCAGGATCGTTACGAGTGTCAGGTTCTGGACAGTTTCGGCCTGAAGGGGGAAAACAACGAATGTGGTGGGATCTACACCCAATACAAGCCACGCGTCAACATGTGTTTCCCGCCCATGGTCTGGCAAACCTACGATATCGATTTCACACCCGCTGTGTTCGATAATAGCGGCAAGAAAGTTCAGAATGCCCGGGTCACGATCCGTCACAATGGTGTGATCATTCATGACAACGTAGAGTTGCTGCGAGAAACGCCCGGTGGCCAGAAGGAAGGCCCCACCCCAGGTCCGCTCCAATTGCAAGACCATGGTGACCCCTTGGTTTATCGCAACATTTGGGTGGTGCCGAAAGACTGATGCCCTGCGATTTGTCGTTGGTTGATGTCCTTTAGGGTACAAAGGACAACACCCACCTGCACGACTGGGAAGCCGACCCCACGGGAAGAGCCATCGGTTCAGACCCATTTCTCTTCCCGTTTCATCCCCCTTAGAAGCAATGATGTAATGATGATCTGCTCATTCTCGATTATCTTCTTAGTTGATTACCCCCTCAGGGGATCAACGACGTTGTGTCTCGTTGATAAAGCAGTGATCTGATCAAGTCCTTGGAGGGTGGATCATGTTTCGCTCCCGCCTGGTGTGGCTGTTGACTTGCGCGTGCCTTGGCTGGGGAGGCGGATGGGCCAACGCAGCCGATGAGAAGATGAATGTGCTTTTCATCGTCTCCGATGACCTGACCAACAACGCTCTTGGATGCTATGGCAGCAGTCTAGGACGTTCCCCGCACATCGATCGTCTGGCTGCTCGTGGTGTACGCTTCGATCGGGCTTACTGTCAATTCCCTCTGTGCAATCCGAGTCGGGCCAGTTTCATGACGGGGTTGCGACCGGACCATACTCGGGTCCATGATAACGTGGTCCACTTCCGTCAGAATATTCCCGATGTGCAGACGATGCCGCAAACCTTCCGTAAGGCAGGTTACTTTGTGGCTCGCGTGGGCAAAATCTATCACTATGGTGTCCCCGCCCAGATCGGCACCGATGGTCTTGACGACTCAGCCAGTTGGGAGAAAGTGATCAACCCCCGTGGACGGGACAAAGATGATGAGGACAACGATCTTATCTTCACCCTCAATCCGAAGGCCAAAGGCTCCGCCCGCTACGGTGGCACCCTGAGTTGGTATGCCTCGGATGGCACGGACGAGGAACAGACCGACGGCAAAATCGCCACGGAAATCATTCGCTTGCTTGAAGCGAACAAGGACCGTCCCTTCTTCCTCGCCTGTGGTTTCTTCCGCCCCCATACGCCGTTTGTTGCCCCGAAAAAAATATTTCGCCCTCTTTCCGACCGACAAATTCACCCTGCCGGTTGTTCCCGCTGACTTGCGAATGGTTCATCCTGCCCCGGCCTTCGCCAGTGCCCAGAAAGTGCAGGATGCGATGACGGATGGCCAACGGCGCGAGGCGTTGCAAGCTTATTTCGCGGCCACCGCGTTCATGGATGCACAAGTAGGACGGGTTCTGGACGCCCTGGAACGCCTCCAGCTTCACAAGAAAACCATCGTAGTCTTCCTGAGTGATCACGGCTATCATCTGGGGGAACACGGCTTATGGCAGAAAATGAGCCTTTTTGAAAACTCGGCAAGAGTTCCCTTGATCATTTATGACCCACGAGCCAAGGGCAATGGCAAAGCGTGTCCCCGAACCGTGGAGTTGACGGACCTCCACGCTACACTGGCTGACCTGGCGGGTCTCTCTGCGCCGAAAACCGATGGGCACAGTCTCCGACCTCTCCTCGACGACCCGACAGCAACGTGGGATCGCCCCGCTCTCACCCAGGTCACGCGCGGGACCAAAGATCAGCGATTCTTCGGCTACTCCATCCGCACGGAACGGTATCGTTACACGGAGTGGGATCACGGCAAGCGTGGCGTGCAACTTCTGGATTACGAGAAGGACCCCAGCGAGAGTAAAAATTTCGCCTCCGATCCCGCTTACGGCGACATTCTCCGGCAAATGCAAACCCTCCTCCGGCAACAGCAGGGGGCATCGCATTAGTTGCGTCTGTCGTTGGTGCCCTGAGCCGGACTGCGCAGCTGGTTTCTCCCCGGTCCTATCGGCCTCCCAATCCTTAGGATTGTGGAATACCGTAGGATAGTGAGAGAGACCGGCGCGCTTTTCCCCCTGGGACGGTTATCGGGTAACTCCCATGCACTCCCTACGTATGCCTCATTTGAGCATTGTCATTCTCTTCTTGGGCACAGCAGCCACAGCCTCCATATCCTACGCCCAGTCCAACCCTGCCGAACGGGAGTTGCGTTTCGGCACCGATCCGACGGGTGGTGCTCCCTATATCTTCAAGGTCGATCCCGATGGACCTTACGTAGGCTTTGAGGTCGAATTGGCCACCTATCTGGCCCAGAAACTGGGGCGTCTTCCTGTCGCGGTCGAGGGAGAGTGGAGTACCTTGCCGGAGCTGCTCGACAAGCCCCGCGGAGGGGAAAAAGGAATCGACATAGTGCTGAACGGTTACGAACTGCGGGAGGACTTGCAACAACAATATGCCGCCACCGTCCCTTATTATGTCTATCGCCTGGCCTTGGTAGTCCATGCTCAGGATGATTCCATCCAGCAATGGTCGGACTTACGGGCGGGCAAGCGGATCGGGGTGCTGGAAGGATCTGTTGCCTTTGACTACTGTCAGCAACGCTATCCAGGTCAGGTTTTGCCCAACAAGGACGTGGCGGTGATGTTTGAGGAGGTCAAACGGCGCGGACGAGTCGATGCCACGGTGCAGGACAATCCCGCGGCTATCTGGTTTGTCCACTTCGATCCAGCTTATCGCGGCCTGCTGAGGATCGTCGAGCCGGCCCGTCAGCCCAGTTATTACGTCATCTACGTGCGCAAGCAAGACACACAACTCAAGCAGCGTCTCGATGAGGCCATCCGGGAGGGTTTCCGTGATGGCACCTTCCGCCGCATTTACAGCAAATACGGTCTGTGGAATGCAGATCAGGAATGGCTGGCCAAGGAATTGACCGGTCAATTCCCGCCGGACGATGACACCCCGGTGGAAGGATGGGCAAGCAGCGGAAGTGGCTCTCTCTGGCCCCTCATCCCCAAGCTGCTCCAGGCGGCCGGCATGACCGTGTTCCTTTCCGTCGCTTCCTTTCCCCTGGCAATGATGCTCGGCTTACTCATCGCACTGGGTCGAGTTTATGGCCCCGGCTGGATTGCGACTCCTCTCACCCTCTACGTCGAGGTCATTCGGGGCACCCCCTTGCTGCTCCAGCTCTACTTCCTGTTCTTCATGTTTCCGAAAATCCACCCGATTTTCGCTTTGGACCCTATTTACACAGGAATTTTAGGTCTGGCTCTCAACTATGCTGCTTACGAGGCGGAAAACTATCGTGCGGGCCTGCTGGCGATTCCCAAGGGACAGATGGAAGCTGCCCTGGCCTTAGGAATGACTCCCCTGACAGCCATCCGTGTCGTCATCGTCCCCCAGGCCCTGCGCCTGGTCATTCCACCGGTCACCAATGACTTTATTGCCCTGTTCAAAGACACATCGGTCTGTTCGGTGATCCTCATCACTGAACTCACACGCCGTTACAATGAGCTGTACAATTTCAATCGCGACCTGGTGGTGGAGCTGGCCATTGTGACGGCTGGGCTCTACTTGCTGATGAGCTATCCTCTGGCTCTGTTGGCCCGAACCCTGGAGAAACGCTGGGGGGTACCCCATACGCCCCGTTAGATGCCAGCGATCAGTCCGGGTAGAACCCTCCTGCTTACTTTTGAGATCTGAGATTCGTGGATTTTCATTATCGCCGATTCGCAAGGTTGACTTAGCTGACAGATACCAGAAAGCTAAAAGTTCGGTCTTTTCCGTGGTCAACAGACCGAGGCCCACCCCGGCATGGTCGAGGACACCCTTGACACCACCTAGCACATAAGAGTCTTCCCATGAGCATCATGGAACCCATGAGTATCATCGAAGTTCAACATCTGGTGAAGTATCACGGCACGCATCGTATTCTGGATGATATTAGCATCACTTTCACAAAGGGGGAGGTAGCAGGGATTATCGGTCCCTCAGGGAGTGGCAAAAGCACGTTCTTACGGTGCATCAATGGTCTGGAGGCTTTTGAACAGGGAGAAGTATGCGTTCA
>Ga0209809_1003415_pt1 | contig 10101 bp, 12 predicted proteins | sample YNPMSTMetaG_FD_186172 | JGI IMG/M metagenome (GOLD analysis project Ga0209809, IMG submission 186172) | Anoxygenic and chlorotrophic microbial mat microbial communities from Yellowstone National Park, USA - YNP MS-T MetaG (SPAdes) (version 2) ... | reverse complement strand
CCAGGCCTGTACCAGCCCCTCCCCGATGCCCCTCTCAGGCGTTCGGCGGAGCCCGCCAGAGATCCCAGTGTTGATTCTTGCCATTCGCACTGACCTCCCTCACACGCCCAGGTAACGGTGCAGCACAGCCTGGCTGGCCTCCTGGGGCCGCCCTTCCCAGACCACCCGGCCATGCTCGAGGATGTAGACCCGATCCGCCACCGAGAGGGCCATCTGCACGTTCTGTTCCGCAAGCAGCACGGTCTCCCCTTCCGCCTTGAGCGTCCTTATGATCTCGGCCACCTGCCGCACCATCAGGGGTGAAAGTCCCTCGGTGGGTTCGTCCATCAAGACCAGCCGAGGGTTGCGCAGCAGGGCGCGGGCGATCGCCAACATCTGCTGCTCCCCCCCGGAAAGGGCCCGCGAGGAGCTTTGGCGGCGCTCGGCCAGCCTGGGAAAGACCTCCAGCACCCGTTCCACCGTCCAGCGGCCGCTCTGGCCCCAGGCTGCCATCCGCAGCTCCTCCTCTGCACTAAGGCCGTCGAACATGCGCCGACCTTGGGGCACCAGGGCTAGGCCCAGCGCGGCACGGCAGTGGCTGGGCAGGTGGCCGATCGCCTGGCCCTGAAAAAACACCTCCCCCTCCCATAAAGGGAGCAGGCCCATCAGAGCGGAGAGCAGGGTGGTTTTGCCCATGCCGTTACGCCCTAGGAGGGCCACCACCTCGCCCTGGGCCACTTCGAGCCGTACACCCGAGAGCACCTGCATGGCCCCGTAGCCAGCTCCTACCCCTTCACTCCGCAACAGCTCCGCGCCCCTGGTCGCGACGGCTGGGGTTTCGAGCGTCCAGCTGGCTCCCACATAGACCGCCTGCACTTGGGGGTTCCGCCGGATCTCCTCTGGTTCCCCTTCGGCGATTACCTGGCCTTGGTGCAGGACCGTGACCCGCTGGGCGAAGCGCAGGGCATACTCCAGGTCGTGCTCCACCAGCAGCACGGTCATCTGCGAATCCAAGGCCAGGATGAGCTCCCCGATCCGCTCCCGCTCAGCCCCAGAAAGCCTGGCCAGGGGCTCATCCAGCAGCAGCACGGCTGGCTTTTGCACCAGGGCCATAGCGATCTCGAGCTGGCGCTTTTCTCCATGCGAAAGCTGGCTGGCGGCCACATGGAGCCGCTCGGTCAGGCCCACCTGTTCCAGCACACGCCGTACCTCCGGCTCCGGCACCAGGCATCGGCTTAGGCTGGCACTCTGGCCCAGTGCCGCCCATCGAGCCAAGGCCACGTTCCCCCAGACCAGAAGCTCGGGAAAGGCGTTGGAGCGCTGAAAGGTCCGGCCTAGCCCCAGCAGGGCCACGCGCTCCTGGGACATCCCGCTCACCTCCCGCCCCTGCAGGATAACCCGGCCTTGACTGGGCCGCAGCTCCCCTGCTATCACCTTGAACAAGGTGCTCTTGCCGGCTCCGTTGGGCCCGATGATGGCCCGTCGTTCACCGGGGGCGACCTCAAGGCTCACCCCTGCTAGGGCCAGCAGCCCCCCGAAAGCCTTGCTTACCCCCTCTACCTTAAGCGCGGCCACGGTTCCCTCCCAGGTAGCGCTCCAGCAGGGGCCACAGCCCCTCGCGGGCAAACAGCACCGTCAGCACCAGCAGACCTCCCACAAATAAACCCACAGGTCGGTAAACGAGCTGACCCAGGCTTGCACAAAGGTGTAAAGTAGGGCGCCGAAGACCGCCCCCAGAGGCCCCGGCTGCCGCCCAGCAGGACCATGACCATCAGGGTGGCCGAGGTCAGCCAGAAGAGGTCGTGGGGGCTGATGAAGCCCCGGTGCAAGGCCAGTCCACCGCCCGCCAGCCCCGTGATCGCAGCGGTGAGCAGGTACATGGAAAGCTTGTAGTAGAAGGTAGGAACGCCCAAGGAGCGAGTCTTTTCCTCATTCTGCCGGATGGCCTCAAGGGTCTTGCCATAAGGGGTTTGCAGCAGCGCACGTAGACCGCTCACTACGGCCAGCAGCACCCCCACCGCCACCAGGTGCAGCACCACCTGGCTAACGGTGAGTCCGGAAAGGCTCAGCCCGTCGTCCCCTCCGGTGAGGGCCGTCCATTTGTGGGCCGCTGAGTAGACCATCTGCCCGAAAGCCAGGGTCAGCATCAGGATGAAAATCCCGTGGGTACGAAAGACCAGGAGGCCCGTGAGCAAGGCCAGCGCGGCGGACGCAAGCGGCGCCAGCAACAAGGCCAGCCATAGCGGAAGGCCCGCCTTGAGGGCCAGGCCCAGCGCGTAAGCCCCTAGCCCTAAAAAGGCGGCCTGCCCAAGCGAAGGAACCCCCCCGTGACCCAGCAACAGGCTCAAGGCCACTGCGGCCAGGCCCAGCAAGGCTGCTTCGGTGGCTAGGTATAGCGGATAGCCACCCAGCAACAGGGGCAACAAGAGCACCCCCACCAGCCCCCAACGCAACAGGGTCTGCCGCCGGCCTGCAACCCCCAGACGGGCTTCACGCAGCACGTCTGCCATCACGCCATCCTCCGGCCCAGGAGGCCCTCAGGCCTTAAAGCCAGCACAAGCGCCATTAAGGCGAAGATCAGGAACATAGCCAGCTGGGGCAGAAAGAGCCGCCCAAACCCGTCCACCAGGCCTACCAGGATGGCCCCCCAGAACGCACCCTCGATACGCCCTAGGCCTCCAATCACCACCACGATCAGGGCGAACAGGGTCATCTGGGCGTCTAACCCCGGCGCCAGGGCGATCATTGGGGCGCCCACCACCCCGCCCATCCCGGCCAGGGCCGTGCCAATTCCGAAGGTGAGCAGGCTCACCCGGGCAGGCTGGATGCCCAAGGTGCTGGCCATGCCGGGATCGGCCGTCACCGCCCTAACCTGCATACCGAAAGGGGTTTTGGTCAGCAGCAACCTCACCAGCAGGAAGAGCAGCACCCCCATGATCAGCACGAACAGCGGATACTTGGGGTAAACGAATGATCCTAGGAGAAGCGGCCCCGCCAGTTCTGCCGGGGGAGGTACGGAGCGGATGGCCGCGCCAAAGAAGGCCCGCAGCAAGTCGGCCAACACGAAGCCCAGGCCAATGGTGATCAGGACCTGCTCGAGTTCCTGCCCGTGCAGGCCCCGCAGTAAAAAGCGCTCCACCAGAACCCCCAGAAGGCCCCCAGCAGGGGACCAGGCCCAGTGCCAGCCAAAAGCTGCCGAGGCTGGAACCCAGCGCCAGGCCTAGGTAGGCTCCCAGCAGGTAGAAGGCTCCGTGGGCCAGGTTGATCACGCGGGCCACCCCAAAGATCAGGGATAGCCCCAGTGCCAGCAGGAAGAGCAGCATGGCGAAGGCCAGACTGTTGAGCAGCTGGGTGAGGAAAAGCAGCGCCATGTCTATTAACCGGGGTCGCGAATGACGCCTAGGTCTGCCAGCAGGCGGTTGGTTAGAATCCCATCGATGCGAGCAACTTCCCGTACGTACACGCGCTGGATGACGTTGTTGGTTACCGGATCCATCTGCACAAAGCCGCGCGGACTGATGATCTTTGCGCTCTCAAAGGCCCTGAGCAGCCGTTGGCGGTTGGTCACATCGCCCTGCACAGTGTTGATGGCATCTACGATAAACTGCATGGCGTCGTAGCCCCTTAGGGCAAAGTGATTGGGTACCGCGTTATACTTCTGCCGGTAGGCACGTATGAACTCCCGGTTGGCGCTGTTGTTGAGGGTGTAAACCCATTGATTGGTGCTCCTGGCTCCCACAGCTGCGTCTCCGATAGCCTCTAGAACGGTCTCGTCGGTTACTTCGCCGCTCACGGCGAGCCGCACCGTGCGGTTGAGGCCGAACTGGCTAAACTGCCGTAGGAAGATCACCGCGTCGCTGCCGGACAGCACGGCGTGCACAGCCTCGGGGCGAGCAGCCGCGATGCGGGAGATGACCGCGCTGTAGTCGGTGCTGCCAAGCGGGGTGTACAGCTCGGCCACCGGTTCCCCCCACCGGCCTGCAAGAAGCCCTCCTTGAAGGCAGCCGTGGCCTCCCTACCAAAGGCGTAGTCCAGGGCCAGCAGGAAGACCCTCTTACCGGCATTTTGGGCCACCCAGGGGCCCATGGGGTAATGCTGCTGCCAGGCGCTAATGGAGGTGCGGAAGATGTAAGGGCTGCGCCGCTCACGGGTGATGCCGTTGGCTTGGGCGTTGGCAACAACCAGCGGAATCTGGCGCTCGTGCACGTAATCACGGATGCCGTAGGCCGAAGACGAGAGGATAATGCCGCTAAGGAGGTCGACGCGATCCTGCTCGACCAGTTTGCGCACCTTGCGCACTGCCACAGCAGGGTCGGCCTCCTCATCTTCCCTCAGAAGCTGAATGCGCCGCCCGCCGGCCTGGTAGCCCACCTTGTCCAAATAGAGCTCCATCCCGCGGGTAATCTCCTGACCCAGCCGGGCATACGGCCCCGAGTAGGAAAGAACCACCCCGATGCGGATGGGATCTTGCTGGGCCAGGCTAAAAGAGAATCGGCTCGAAGCGGCCAGCCCCATGAGCCCAAGCCCTGCCTTGACAACCTGTCTGCGTTGTACTGTGGCCATCCTATACCTCCACACCTTCACGTTTCTGCCGGTACCGCCGTCCTAGCCCGGATTGTGGGCAGTCTTGTGAGCCCGGGGTGGCGGCGCCTGGAGCCCGACCTGTTCGTAGAGCGAACATATGTACAAGTTTTGAGCAAGCGCATGGTACACTACATGAACCTTCAAGTACTTTCGGCCCCGAAAGAGGGCGGGACATCCCCGGGTGGGCGCTTTTTCGTGGAGGCGCTGGTTCGAGGCCTGGCCGTAATACGAAGCTTTGACGAGGAACACGAGCGTCTAACCGTCAGCGAGGTAGCCCGGCGCACCGCGCTCAACCGGGCCACTGCCCGGCGCTTCTTGCTCACCTTGCAGACCTTGGGGTATGTCGCCGGCGATGGCAAGTACTTCTGGCTCACCCCCAAGGTGCTGGGCTTGGGCCACGCCTACCTTTCCTCCACTCCCTTGCCCCGGTTGTTGCAGTCGGTGCTAGAGCAGGTGAGCGAGGAGCTGCGCGAATCCTGTTCGGCCAGCATCCTCGAGGGCGGCGAGATCGTCTATATTGCCCGGGCTGCCGCCCGCCGGGTGATCTCGATAGGGCTGGGGGTGGGCAGCCACCTGCCGGCCTACTGCACCTCTATGGGGCGGGTGCTGCTGGCCGCCCTAGAGGCTGATGAGCTAAGGGCCTATCTGGAAACCACGCCCCTAGTGCCCCTAACCCCATACACCCTGACCGACCCGATGCAGCTAAAAGCGGAGCTGGCGCAGGTACGGGCACAAGGTTACGCCCCGGTGGATCAGGAGCTGGAGCTGGGCCTGCGCTCGATTGCAGTACCGGTCAAGAACGCCCGGGGGCGAGTGCTGGCAGCCATGAACGTGGGGGTGCAGGCCGGGCGGGTAAGCAAGGAGGAGATGCTCGAGCGCTTCCTGCCGGTACTTCAGCGTGCAGCCTAGTCCCTCACACCCTCGCTGGGGATCTGATCATGGCCGATTTTGTCCAACTCAACCGGCTAACGCTGCATTACCGGCTCGAAGGCGAGGGAGAGCCCACCCTGGTCTTCCTCAACTCCCTGGGTAGCGACCTGCGCATCTGGGATGGGGTGGTGGCGACGCTGAGGGAACACCGGGTGCTCCGCTACGACCTGAGAGGGCACGGCCTTTCCGACGCCCCGGCAGGGCCTTATACCCTGGAGGACCACAGTGCAGACCTGCAGGCCCTGCTCGAGCACCTGGGTATTGCCCGAGCGGTGCTGGTAGGCATCTCGGTGGGCGGATTGATCGCGCTGGATCTGGCCCGGCGCTGGCCGGAGCGGGTGGAGGCCCTGGTGCTGTGCGATACCGGAGCCCGCATCGGCAGCGAGGATTCCTGGAACGAGCGCATGGCCGCCATCCGGCAGAAAGGGCTGCCCGAGGTAGCCCGTGCGGTGATCGCCCGCTGGTTTACCGAGGATTTCTTTCTCCGGCGTCCGGCCGAGGCCGCCGGCTACTACAACATGCTGAGCCGTACCCCGGTTGAGGGCTACCTGGGTACCTGTGCGGCCTTGCGCGACGGAGACCTGCGCCCCTGGCTCAGCCGGATCCGGACGCCAGCCCTTGTGCTTTGCGGCGAGCTGGACAAAGCCACCCCACCCGAACTTTCACAAGCTTTGGCCGAGGGGCTGGGAGCCCGGCTCGCGCTGATCCCTCAGACCGCCCATCTGCCCTGCGTGGAGGCCCCCGCCCTGGTGGGGCAGCATATCCGTAGCTTTTTGAAGGAGCTGCGATATGGCCGATAAGTACCGACAGGGCATGAAAACTCGTCGCGAGGTGCTGGGGGAGGCCCACGTCCAGCAGGCCGAGGTCGGCAAAACCGAATTGGACGCCGACTTCCAGCGCCTGATCACCGAGTACGCCTGGGGCGAAGTGTGGCAGCGGGGCGGTATTGAGCGTAAAACCCGTCACCTGATCACCATCGCCTTGCTGGCTGCCTTAGGCCATGAGAGCGAGCTGGCTATGCACATCCGGGCCACCGCCCATACCGGCACCAGCCCGGATGAGGTGCGGGAGGCCTTGCTTCAGGTCGCGGTGTATGCCGGCGTTCCTGCAGCCAATCGCGCCTTTGCGGTGGCCAAACGTACCTATGCCGAGATGGGGCTGCTGGCCCCCCAAGGAGGAAGCCATGAGTGAATCGGGTCATAAAGGCGTTTTAGACTGGAGCATCCAGCCGCCCTACCTGTACGCACCCTACGTAGCCACGGTGCGCAGGGCCCCCCACCACCCCTTGGTGCCGCTTGCCGCGTCGCTTACGGAGCTTACCGGCCCGATATACGGGGAGGGCGATATCGGGCCCCTTGACCACGACCTTACTAAAAACGCTGCCAAGAACGGCGAGCCCCTGGGAGAGCGCATTATCGTGACCGGCCGGGTGCTAGACCAGAGCGGACTCGGGGTGCCTGGCGTACTCGTCGAGATCTGGCAGGCCAACGCTGCCGGCCGGTACATTCACAAAAACGACCAGCACGAGGCACCCCTCGACCCTAACTTTGTGGGGGCAGGCCGCACCCTGACCGATGCGAAAGGGTTTTACCGCTTCATCACCATCAAGCCGGGGGCCTACCCCTGGAAGAACCACTTCAACGCCTGGCGGCCCGCGCACATCCACTTCTCCCTGATCGGGCGCAATTTCAGCGAGCGCCTGGTGACCCAGATGTACTTCCCCGGAGATCCTCTACTGGCCTATGATCCGATCTACCAGGGGATCCCCGATACCAAAGCCCGCGCCCGCCTGATCGCCAGCCTCGACCTGGAAACCACCCAGCCCGAGTGGGCTTTGGGTTATCGCTTCGACATCGTGCTGGCCGGCTATGACCGGACCTACTTTGAACCGGGGGGCCGCTGATGCATCCGCAGCACCCCAGCCAGACCGTGGGTCCTTTTTTCGCCTTCGCCTTGCTGCGCGAGGGCAGCAACGTGCTGGTCAACGACCAGACCTTGGGGGAGCGCATCGTCTTGCGGGGTCAGGTGCTTGACGGCGATAACGAGCCAGTGGACGACGCGCTGGTAGAGATATGGCAGGCTGACGCCGGAGGGCGCTTCCGCCATCCCGCCGACCCGCGGCATGCTCAGGCCGACCCCCATTTCAAAGGCTTCGGCCGCTCCGGTACGAGCGGCGAGGGCTTCCGTTTTTTGACCGTCAAGCCCGGGCCAGTGCCACCTAGCCCGGTACCCTTTGTGGCCGTTCGGGTCTTTGCCCGCGGCATGCTGATCCATGCGGTGACACGGGTTTATTTTTCCGATTATGATAACACCAAGGATCTGGTTTTTGCCCGGCTCGATCCGGCGCGGTGCCATACCCTGGTGGCCCAGCGCTGCGAGCTACCCGGCGGGGTGGTGTACCGCTGGGACATTCGCTTGCAGGGCGAGGGTGAGACAATCTTCTTCGATCTGTGAGCCATGCCATTTCTGCCACACGAGTCGGGGGTCTGGTCGGGGGTCTTTGGCGACCCTGGGCTAGCCGAAATTTTCTCTGAAAAATACTGGCTCGAGCGGGTGCTCGAGGTTGAGATAGCCCTGGCCAACGTACAGGCCCAGCTGGGGCTGATCCATCGGGAGGCCGCCCAGGCCATTAGCCAGCTCGCCGGTTTCACCCCCGACTGGGAAAAGCTGGCCCGGCAGACCGGGCGGGATGGTGTGCCCATCGCAGGCCTGGTGGCCCAGCTCCAGGCCCACCTGGGATCTGAGCACGGCCGGTACTTGCACTTCGGAGCCACCACCCAGGACATCCTAGATACCGCCTTGGTGCTACAGTTGCGTGCAGCACTGGGGCTTTTGGAAGAGCGGCTACGCACCTGCCTACGGGGCCTGGCCCGCCTGGCCCAGCAGCACCGCGATACCCTGATGCCCGGGCGCACCCATGGCCAGCAGGCCCTGCCGATCACCTTCGGGTATAAGGTAGCCGGCTGGATGGCCCCCCTATTGCGGCACTTAGAGCGGCTGCAAACCCTCAAAGCGCGGGTGCTGGTGGTGCAGCTGGGTGGGGCGGTGGGCACCCTGGCGGCCCTAGGGCCGCGGGGGGTGGATGTGATGGAGGGGGTGGCGCAGGCTCTGAAGCTGAACACCCCTCTGCTGCCCTGGCACACCAACCGCGACAACCTGGCTGAGCTGGCCGGCTGGCTTTCTTTGCTGAGCGGTAGCCTAGCCAAGATGGCCCAGGACATAATTCTGATGGCCCAGAATGAGGTGGGTGAGCTGCGGGAGAGCCACGAGGTCGACCGGGGCGGCTCCTCCACCATGCCGCAGAAGACCAACCCGGTGAGAAGCGAAGTGATCATCGCCTCAGCCCGGACCAACGCAGCCTTGCTGGCGGCCATGCATCAGGCGCTGGTGGCCGAGCACGAGCGGGCCACCCACAGTTGGCAGGTGGAGTGGCTGGTGTTGCCACAGATGCTGGCCCATACCGGGGTGGCTCTCAACCAAGCCACTGCGCTAAGCCAAAACCTGGCCGTCTACCCCGAGCGGATGCAGGCCAACGTGGCGGCCTCACGGGGGCTGATGCTGGCCGAGGCCCTGCGCCTGGCCCTGCTTGAGCACATGGCACCGACCCAGGCCAAGGCCTTGGTACAGCAGGCGGTGCAAGTAGCCCTGGCTGAGGGGCGGCCTTTGGTGGAGGTGGTACAGGAACGGACGCAGCTACCACTGGACTGGGCAGCCTTTCGCGAGGAGGCTTACCTGGGGTCGAGCCAGGTTTTTACCGAGCGTGTGCTGGCGGAGGCCATTCGGGTACTGGGGGGGCTGGAGGAGGAGGAGGGAAGTGAGAAAGGTACCGCGCATTAGCCCAGAAGAAGCGGCAGCGATGGTCAAGGATGGAGATACCTTGCTGGTGGGGGGGTTTGGCATGACCGGCAACCCGGTGCACCTGCTGCACGCCCTGGCCAAGAACCCTGTCAGGAACCTGGTATACGTTGCTAACAACGTAGGTGAACCGGGTTTAGGGGGTGGAAGGTTGTTGCGCAACGGCCAGATCCGCAAGGTCATCGGTTCATACCTTACCTCTAACCCCGAGGCAGTGCAGGCGGTGCTGAGCGGGGCCATCGAGGTGGAGCTGCTGCCGCAGGGCTCGCTGGCCGAGGCCATCCGGGCCGGGGGGGCGGGCCTGGGCGGCTTTTACACCCCCACTGGTGCCGGAACGTTGTTGGCTAAGGGGAGGGAAACCCGCATAATAGGAGGTAAGGAATACGTGTTGGTCGAGCCCATCCGGGGCGATGTGGCTTTCATCCGGGCCTGGCAGGCCGACGAGGCAGGCAACCTGGTCTACCGCATGACGGAACAAAACTTCAACAGGGCCATGGCCACTGCTGCCAATCTGGTCATTGCTGAGGTCGAGGAGATTCTACCTGTGGGGGCCTTAGATCCTAACCAGATACACACCCCCAGCTGTTATGTGGACTACTTGGTAGAAGCCAAGATAAGCCCTGAGGACCCCAATTCGGAAAAGCCACCAGCCACATTCCCCCAAGCTGCGCCAACAGGAGACGCCAAGCGGGGTTGTGCTCCATCAGCTTGAAGAGACCATAGCCCAGCAGCACCGCATAGAGGTGAAAGACC
>Ga0209809_1003412_pt1 | contig 10108 bp, 12 predicted proteins | sample YNPMSTMetaG_FD_186172 | JGI IMG/M metagenome (GOLD analysis project Ga0209809, IMG submission 186172) | Anoxygenic and chlorotrophic microbial mat microbial communities from Yellowstone National Park, USA - YNP MS-T MetaG (SPAdes) (version 2) ... | reverse complement strand
CGCTTGAACGCATCTGGGCGGGCATCGCTTGCCTCATCCCTGCACCCTTGGAATCAAGAAGAGCGTCATAAATCTACGATGAAATTCTCCATTCAGTTTTGAAGTAAACTGAGCGAAACAATATAGTTTTATATTTATCAACGCATACTAGCAGAAAGCAAAAACAGCCTACCATGCCCATCGTTGAGGCAGAGGGCGCTTACACGATTGGGCGGACGATCTCGCCCTCAATGGCCCCCCGCATATTGTGATAAAAATCACATATCGCTTGGGATAAACGTGCGTGGCAGCGACCAGCTTATTCTGAGAAGATCGCGCCTAGGAGTTGAGCCTATGAAAGTGCAAAATGCCTACTTCCAAGCGCGGTTCGACCAGCTTGACCGCAGCATTACGCGCTGGATGGCGCGCTATGGGTTGATCCTGTTAAGGCTGGGGCTGGGCGTTGTGTTTCTCTGGTTCGGCGCGCTTAAGCTGCTGCCGGGCCTCAGCCCAGCCCACGACCTGGCAGCGCGCACGATCAGCCTGCTGAGTTTCGGCCTATTGCCAGCGAGCGTGAGCGTGCCGCTGCTGGCGATCTGGGAATGCGCGATCGGCCTGGGCCTCATCATCGGACGGCTGATGCGCGTCACCATCCTGCTGCTCCTCGTTCAGATGCTGGGCACGCTGACGCCGCTGGTGTTGCTGCCGGCGGAGACGTGGACGATCTTCCTGCTCGCACCCACCCTGGAGGGGCAATACATTATCAAGAACATCGTGCTGGTGAGCGCTGCCCTGGTGATCGGCGCGACGGTGCGCGGCGGCTACGTGCTGGCCGAGCCGGGCGATCGCCGCTGAAAGGCCGCGCGCAGCCCAACCGCCAACGGCTGCGGCCGGAAGCCGAACGCCTCTTCGCACCCCCTTCCGGTGCGGCAGGATTGATCGAATTGCGTGATGAAAGTCACCGCGTCGCGCGAGAACAGCGGCGTGGGCAGGCGCTCGCCGATCGCGCCGGCCAGCATCAGCAGCGGCTGTGGAATGGGCAGCACAATCCAGCGCCGTCGCGGCGCTGCGGCCTGCGCCACGGCCAGCATGAACGCGCGCCACGTCACCTCATCCGGGCCGCACACGTTCACCAGGCCGGTGACCTCGGGGCGCTCAACCGCCAGCGCGATCGCGCGGGCGACGTCGTCCACGTGCACCGGCGCGCAGCGTGCCTGCCCGCGCCCCAAGATGGGCAACAGCGGCGACCAGCGCGCCGCGCGCGCCAGGCGCGAGAAGTACTTGTCGTCGCTGGCATACACCACGTTGACCCGCAGCGCCACGGAGGAGATGCCGCTCTCCAGCACAGCCTGTTCAGCGGACAGTTTGGCGCGGATGCCTGGATGGGGTGGGTTCGGGTTATTCAGGGCGATCCCGCTGACGTAAACCAGCCGGCGCACCCCGGCCGTCTGGGCCGCCCGCACGCAATGCAGCGTGCCCAGCCGATCAACCGCGTCGAACGTCTCGGCGCGCCTCGGATTCTCAACCGGGAAGTTCTGGAACTGGTGCGAGAGGACGACGGCGTCACAGCCCTCAAAGGCCGCCGGCAGCGAGTCCGGCAGGCGCACGTCGCCCTGGTGATACGCCACGGGCGCATCGCGCAATAGCGGGACGTGGGGCGCGGCGCGGCGCGAGAGCACGCGCACCGCGTGGCCGCGCGCGGCCAGCGCGCGTGCGGCATGGCGACCGATCAGCCCCGTGCCGCCGGTGATCAACACGCGCATGTCAAGCAAAAGCCCGCTGCGGTGCGCAGCGGGCCTACGCGCGGATACCGACTGAATTAGGCGGCCGGCTCGGCCTGGGCAGCAGCGGCCTTGATCTCCTCGGCGCGGCGCATGTCCACCAGGTCAGGGCCGAGCACCGGGATGGGCACCACGTCGTCTTCGCCCTTGCGATACCAGGGGACGTCGCGCAGGGATTGCTTGTCTATCTTCTCTTGGAGCTTGATGAAGCTATGCAAGAGCGCCTCGGGGCGCGGCGGGCAACCGGTGATGTAAACGTCCACCGGGATGAACTTATCAATGCCGCTGACCACGTTGTAGCCCTCCTTGAACGGGCCGCCGGCTGTGGCGCATGCGCCCATGGCGATCACGTAGCGCGGCTCCGGCATCTGATTATAGAGGCGGACGATCTGCGGCACCATCTTCTTGGTCACCGTGCCGGAGACGATCATCAGGTCGGCCTGGCGCGGGCTGGCGCGCATCAGCTCCCAGCCGAAGCGGGCCAAGTCGTGCCGGCTGGCGGCGGTGGCGATCATCTCGATCGCGCAGCAGGCCAGGCCGAACAACATCGGCCACATGCTGCGCTTGCGCCCCCAGTTATAGAGCTTGTCTAGCGTGGTAATAAATACGTTATTGCGCAGATCCGGCGGCACGCGCGGATCGTTCTGTAGCTCCTCTGGCATATTCGCACGGTTCAACTCTGTCATTTCTTGCACACCTCTCGCGCTATTTCAACTCCACCCACTCCATTTGAATGCGCTCTAGCCACTCTATGGGCATCACATCGCGCTCATCGCTGAAGCCATCTAGGGCGACGACCCAATCGCGTAATAAGGCCAAGTCAAGGCCGGCCGGGTCGTCCACGCCCGGATGCGCGGCGTTGAGCAAGAGCGCGATCGGATATGTGTCGTCCCAGTAGAGCGGGTCGGCCACTGTTTGTCGGCGTGATTATACTGACGGCGAGCGATGGGCGGCGCTTGCTGAGGATGCGTTAAGCAAGCGCGGTCAGCCACACCCCGCCAGGCAGCGATGCACATACACGCGAGCAAGCCGATGTTTCGCTTTCGCGATCGCGCCCACGCTGGCCAGTTGTTGGCCCAGCGCCTCCAGCATCACGCAGGCCGAGAGGGCACACTGGTGCTGGCGCTGCCGCGCGGCGGCGTCGTGGTCGGCGACGAGGTCGCCCGCGCGCTGCGCGCGCCGCTCGACGTGCTGATCGTGCGCAAGCTGGGCGTGCCGGGCCGCGAGGAACTGGCGATGGGCGCAATCGCCTGGGGCGGCGTGCAGGTGCTGGACGAAGCGCTCATCAACGCGCTGGGCCTGAGCGAAGCGGAGGTGGCGCGCGTCATCGCGCAGGAACAGGCCGAGCTGAGCCGGCGCGAGCGGGTCTTCCGGGCAGGCCGTCCCTTCCCCGCGCTCGCGGGCCGCACCGTCATCCTCGTGGATGACGGCATCGCCACCGGGGCGACGATGGAAGCTGCTGCGTGCGCCGTTCGCGCCCACGCGCCGGCTCACTTATGCATTGCCGCGCCTGTCGTCGCGCCCCAGGCGCTGGCAAGCCTACATGCACTCGCCGATGAGGTCGTGGCCGTGCTCATGCCGATGGTGCTGCGAGGGATCGGCGCGTGGTACGAGGACTTCTCGCAACTGAGCGATGAGGAGGTGCTCGCTTACCTGCAGGCGCGTTCATAGCCAGGGGCAATTGTCATGTTGGGCGCAGCGAAGCATCTAAAATCCTGCCCGACCATACCGTAGGGGCGTAGCGGTGCTAAAACCCCCCGCAGCCACCAAACATCCCCGCCTCAACGCCCCCGCTGCGCTTCAGCCGAGCGCACGCAGGGGCGGTTCGCGAACCGCCCCTGCTGCGTTGTCGCCCACCCCGGCGTGCTCCCCCTGGCCGGGAAACACGCGCCATCCTGCGCGGTGAGCGCAGCGCTAATACCCGCTGAAGCTCGGCAGGGCCTGCATCATCAGGGCAGCAGGCGTGTAGTGCATGTGCTCGTACAGTTCGTCATACATGGCATAGGTGCTGCGCACCACGCCGGCCAGCGGCGTCCACGCCGAGCTGCCCACTGCCACGTCGTCGAAGACCCAGCGGTTCTGGCGCGCGTCCCAGAACAGGTAGACCACCGCGGTGAGCAGCGGTCCGCCGCCGTTTCTCAGCCTCGGCGAGGCGGCAAATTCGCAGGCGACGTGCCCGAAGTCCCTCACCAACCACATCAGCTGCGGCAGGTAAAAGCCCGGGTTGTCCGGGTCGCGCGCGCCGATCACCAGCGCGGAGGCCATCGGGTCGCGCCCGCACACCACCGCCTCGTCCGGCGAGTAAAGGACGAAGGGGATGCCGACGCGCCCGGTCCACGGGATGAGCGTGTTCCTGCCGCTATCGTCGAGCGGCCGGGGGCGCCAGTAGCCGGCGAATCGAGGCGCTTCGTTGTTGTTTAACCCGTGCTGCGCGGCCATGATGGCCTCGTCGTAGTCATACGCGATCGGGCGAAGGCGCGGGTCGCCGGGCGGATGGACCAGCAACCAGTACAGGCGCTTGTCCTCGTGGCCGGGCGGCAGGAAGAACATGCCACCGCCGGCGGCGCGCAAATTGCCATACTGGTCTGTGATGCGAGGGGCGTAGCGGCCCTGCGCCCCTCGCGTGACAATCAGCAAGCACAAACGGTTGCCCCTGCGCGTGAATGCACCCCGGACGCCGCAGCCCGGCCCGCTCAACAAAGACCCACGTGGGCTTCTTCGATCAGCCTTTGCTTTAGGTCCCAGAGCTGCTGGCTGAGCGAGACGTGATAGGCGTGCGGGCGGATCAACCGGCGCACGCCGGCGTCCAGGCGCTCGACGTCGCGCTGGCGCACGGCGCGGATGTGCTCCAGCGGCGGCAATTCGCAGACCAGCTTGCCTTCGCGCAACACCTCGACCAACAAAGGCTCCCAGGCGGAGATCTCGTCTCGCGGCAAGACGCGGAACTTGGTGTGGTCGGTGGGATGGCGGAGCGTCACGCTGGGGTGCTGGCGCGGGTCCTCGTCGGCCAAACACAAGAGGTCAGCGGTGGCCAGGCCGCGCTTGTCGTACAGTCGCCAGACCATCTTGTGCCCAGGGTTGAGCGTCTTGGCGGGCGTCTCGGAGATCTTGATCGCCGGTATCCAGCGATCATCGCGCTTGAGGGACACCAGCTTATATACGCCGTCCAACGCCGGCGCGCCCTGCGAGGTGATCAGGCTGGTGCCCACGCCATACACCAGCCGGCCGATGACGTTCTCCGCATCCACGCCGTAACGCGCGGCCTCGGCGCGAATCTGCGACGTGATCTGCCAGATCACCAACTCATCAAGCTGGTTGGAGAGGACGATCACCGTATCGGGGAAGCCGGCTGCGTCGAGCATCTTGGCCGCCTGGATGCTCAGGTAGGCCAGGTCGCCGGAGTCCAGGCGCACGCCGACGGGTTTGTGCCCTTTGCGGCGCAGGGCCTCGAACACCCGGATCGCGTTCGGCAGGCCGCTCTCCAGCGTGTTGATGGTGTCCACCAACAGGAGGCAATCGTCCGGATAGACCTCGGCATAGGCCTGGAAGGCGTCCAGCTCGCTGCCGCCGAGGGCGATGAACGATTGAACCATGCTGTGGGCGTGCGTGCCCTTTGGTGGCAGGCCGAGCGCGTGCGACATGCCGGCGTTCGAGGAGAAATCCGCCCCGCCGATCAAGGCCGCGCGCGTCCCGACGTTCGCCCCTTTATCCTGTGCGCGGCGCAGGCCGAACTCCAGCACCATCCGCCCCTCGCTGCTCTCGCGGATGCGCGCCGCTTTGGTCGCCACCAAAATCTGATAGTTCAACTGATTCAACAGGGCGCTTTCCAGGAGCTGCGCGTTCGCCAGCGGCCCCTCGATCACCGTGATCGGCTCATGGGGATGCACGACGTGGCCCTCCGGCACGGCGCGCATGGAGAGCGCGTCAAACCCGCCACACTGCTTCAGCCAGCGCAGGAAGTCCTCGCCGAAGAGCGGCCGGCCGGTGCGGGTGCGCTGCGCGCGCAGGTAGGCGATGTCTTCATCGCGAAAGCCAACGCGCTGCATCCATTCGATGAGCGTGCCCAGCCCGGCGTTGACGCAATAGCCGGCCTGGTGCTGGCCGTAATCGGGGTAGCTGCGGAAGAAGTGCTCGAATTGAGCGGGCCGTTCGTGAATGCCGGCGCGGAAGTAGAGCTGCGCCATCGTGAGCTGATATTGGTCGGTGAACAGAATGCCTTCGGCAATGAGGTGCATAGCCCTATGATAGCCAGACGTGGAATGATGGGGGCGTTCACCGGTCGGGGCGGTTCGCAAACCGCCCCGACCGCTGGCCTATCCCAGCACCTTCGCACCCTCGACGAACGTCCAGGCTGCGCATCCTGTGCGAACGGAGGATGGACGCGCGCGCCGTCTTCGGCTATCCTACGCCCCGATCAAGCGCGTCAGGAGATATTGAGAGATGTCAGACAATCCATTATTCGCACTTTCCCAAGCGATGGCCGACGCCGTGGAGATGATCGGCAGATCGCTGGTCATGGTCAACGGCCGGCCTCGCCAGCCGGCGACCGGCATCGCTTACGAAGCAGATCTGGTGCTCACCGCGGATCACGTGTTGGAACGCGAGGACAAGCTAACGGTTCAAACATACGATGGGCGCGTGCTAAACGCGCAGATCGTCGGGCGCGATGCCTCGACCGATCTCGCCGTGCTGCGCGTCAGCGGCCTATCCGTGCCCGTGGTTGGGCCGGCGGCCCAGGCGCGCGTCGGCCAGCTCGCCCTCGCCGTGGCTCGCCCGTCGCCCGAGGGCGTGATGGCCAGCCTGGGGGTGATCAGCAAAGTCGGCGGGCCGCTGCGCGCGGGGCGCGGCGCCTCGCTGGAGCGCTACATCCAGACCGACGCCGTCCCCTATCCCGGCTTCAGCGGCGGCGCGCTGACGGACGCCAGCGGCGCGCCGTTTGGGCTATTCACCACCGGCTTCGGGCGCGGCTTGGCGATTGCCATCCCGATGGCGCTCGCGCTACAGGTGGCGCAAACGCTCACCCGCCAGGGCTACGTCAAGCGCGGCTACCTGGGCATCATCAGCCAGCAGGTCAAGCTGCCGCCGGCACAGCGCAGCGGCGGACAGGAAAGCGGCCTGCTCGTTGTGCGCGTCGAGGAGAATAGCCCAGCCGAGCGCGGCGGCGTGCTGATCGGCGACATCCTGCTCGCCGTGGAGGAGCAGCCGATCCGCGATGCGGACGACCTGATCGCTGCCCTGAGCGGCGACCGCGTGGGCAGACCGGTGACGGTGCGCATCATCCGCGGTGGGGTTCTCCAGACCTTGACCGTGGTCGTGGGTCAAAAGGCCTAGGATGCCATGGTGCTCGCGTCAGCGATAGATACTACGCAAGCCTTGGCCGGCGCGGTTGAGCGCGCCAAGGCGAGCGTCGTCCAAGTGCGGGTGGGGAGAGGCGGCGTTGGCACCGGCATCATCTGGCCAGCCAGCCGCGCCGCCGGCCAAAGCAGCCTGATCCTGACCAACGCGCACGTGGTCATGTTTGCGGGTGACGTGGACATCGTCACCGCCGACGGGCGCGTCTTCGGCGCAGCGCTGCTGGCCAACGACGGCATGCTTGACCTGGCTCTGCTCGGCGTGAACGCCGCGCTGCCGGCCGCCGAGGTGGGCGATTCACAGCGGCTGCGCGTCGGGGAGCTGGCCTTCGCCATCGGCAACCCGTGGGGACAGGCGAACGTGGTCACCGCCGGCGTGATCAGCGGCCTGGGCCGGCTGCCGCAGAGCATGCGCAACCTGCCCTATATCCGCACCGACGTGCGGTTAGCGCCCGGCAACAGCGGCGGGCCATTGCTCAACGCCGGCGGCCAAGTGATCGGCATCAACGCGATGATCCTGGGCGGAGACCTTGGGATCGCCATCCCCAGCCACATCGCCGACGCATGGCTGGCCGAGCGCCTGGGCCGCGCGCCGGTGCGCTGAGATGCTCCGCGTCTGCGTCCTCGCGCCCACCCCCACGCTGCGCGCCGGCCTGAGCGCGCTGCTGGCGCAGGCCGATCCCGCGTTGGAACTGCTGGAGGACGCAGAGGGCGGGCGGGACGACGCAGACGTGCTGGTGATCGCCGAACCAGAGGACGTGGCCGCGCTGATCGGCGAGGGCGGACAGGGCGTGGTCGTGCTCAGCGACGACGAAGCGATCGCGGAGACGCTGCGCAGCCTGCCTTTGCGCGGTTGGGCCGTCTTGCCAACCTATGCCACGGCGCCGGAGCTGCGGGCGGCAGTCCTGGCAGCAGCCCATGGCATGGTCGCGCTGCCTTCGGCCATGGCCGCTCTCCTCATCGCCGCGCCCTCAACGTCGCGGCCCATCGAAGCGCCGCGCAAGCCCTTGACCCCGCGCGAGCTGGAGGTCTTGGAGCTGGTCAGCCAGGGACTCCCCAGCAAGTTGATCGCCCACGCGCTGGGCGTGAGCGAATCCACGGTGAAATACCACCTCTCTTCGATCTATGCCAAGCTTGGCGTCGCCAGCCGCACCGAGGCGGTCAGCCGCGCCGCGCGGTTGGGGTTGATCACGCTATGACGCCGGCGCGCACGTGCGCCTGGAGCTGGGGAAAGAAAAGGTGAAAGTCGCTGCGCAGCTCGGCGTAGTGGGCGCATAGCTCAGAGGCTGCCGCGCCGAGCAGGTTGGGCCGGCTGAGCCGGCGCGACATGCGCGCCAGGGTGAGCGCGATGCCCTCGGGCGTGGCGTATGCGCCCAGCCAATCCTCCGCCACCATGCGCCGAAGGCCGGCTTGCACCGGCTCAGGCAGGTGCTGCCAGTGCGCTGCGAACTGCCGATAGACATCGCGCGTCCAGCGCTCGAACGGCACGGCACAATAACGCAACCAGTCCACCGCCAGGAAGTGGTCGTAAAACACGTCCACCAGCACCGCTGCGTAGCGCTTGAAGGGTGGCTCGATGCGAGCGCGGCTGCGCGCGACGACCGGATGCGCGTCGGTGTAAAGGTCTATCTGGCGGTGGCTGGCGAACCCGCGCTGGATGCCGGCGCTGAACTGGGCGCGCGCAGCGCCCTTCACCCAATCCGCGATGAGGTTGCCGACGCGATGCTCAACATCTTCGTCCGCGAGGAGAAGGTGCGCCAGCCAGTTCACCCGACGAACGATAGAACGACGGCGAGCACGGTCACCAGCACGCCGATCAAAGCGGCGCGCTGCTGAATGCTGGCGGCGCGCGCGCGCAGCGCCTGCTTCTCGGCCTCGTCCGTGATCGGCTCTGGGCCGCGGTCGAGGTTGCGCACTCCTAGGCGCGCAAAGGCGATGCAGGTGCGCTCGCGCCACTGAATCAGGCCCACCGCGCCGGCCATGAAGATCGGCATCAATACCAGATAACCCCACCAGGGCGCAGCAGACGCGCGCAGCATCACAAAGGCAGCGATGCCGACGACGATGCCCATCAGGCCCACCATCAACCGCTTCTGGCGCTCGCGCGGACCCAGGTTAAAGCAGACCATGCTCGTATCCATATCTTCTCTTTACTCCTCAGCAGACCGTATCTACTAAAGTCTAGAGGTGGCATCTGAGAGGCGGTTAAGCATCAAGCGATGGTGGGGGGTTAACCATCGCTACTGGCAGAGGACGCGGCGGCCGCGGGACTTTCGCCGCAGGGCTACATCAACAGCCAGCCGGCGGGGCGGGCGCTGACCCTTCCCAGATGGCGCTACAACCGCGCCACTCGTTTCAGTGACCTCGAACGGTCGTTAGGTATCGCAACTGGTTAGTTGCGAATAGTTGGTTGCGAATGGCAAAGTTTTAGCGATCTAGAACGATCGTTAGGTATCGCAACCTCAAAATAATCCTCGCCATTCGCCATTCGCCATTCGTCAGAGTTTCAGTGACCTCGAACGGTCGTTAGGTATCGCAACAGCCGTGCCATGCTGGTGGTGCCCAACCACCTGGTCGTTTCAGTGACCTCGAACGGTCGTTAGGTATCGCAACCGACGTTGACATCATGAGAGAAATGCTTGACATGATGTTTCAGTGACCTCGAACGGTCGTTAGGTATCGCAACTGCCCGCGCACAGTAGCCCTCTCCCGTAATCAAAAAGGTTTCAGTGACCTCAAACGGTCGTTAGGTATCGCAACCAGATCACAGCCGCCGAGGTGACGGCGCGCACAGCCGAGTTTCAGTGACCTCGAACGGTCGTTAGGTATCGCAACCAACCAAAAATCACCTATCGCTGCGCCGATATTCAGTTTCAGTGACCTCGAACGGTCGTTAGGTATCGCAACGGCGGCCAGCTGGTGGTCAAGCACGGTGGCCGCCAAGTTTCAGTGACCTCGAACGGTCGTTAGGTATCGCAACCTGATGCGGTATCTGAT
>Ga0209809_1003411_pt1 | contig 10108 bp, 9 predicted proteins | sample YNPMSTMetaG_FD_186172 | JGI IMG/M metagenome (GOLD analysis project Ga0209809, IMG submission 186172) | Anoxygenic and chlorotrophic microbial mat microbial communities from Yellowstone National Park, USA - YNP MS-T MetaG (SPAdes) (version 2) ... | reverse complement strand
ACTTTTTATTTTTCATTGAAGAAATCTCAAATGGCTCTTGAAAGTGGAGACACACCTTGGACACCAGCAATAACTTTAGTAATCGGTGCAAATGAAGCATTAAAACTTATCAAAGCAGAAGGATTAGAAAATATCTGGAATAGACATCAAAGATTGGCTGAAGGAATTCGAATCGGAGTTAAAGCACTAGGATTAAATTTGATGAGCAAAAATCCTTCAAATGCAATTACTGCTGTTTTTATTCCCGAAGGAATTGAATTCAAAAAATTTAATGACGCACTTAAATATGAATTTGGAATAACTGTAGCCGGTGGACAAGAACAATACAAAGGAAAACTGTTCAGAATTTCTCATCTCGGCTATTATGACGAACTAGATATGGTCACTATGATTTCAGCTCTTGAATTTGCTCTTAAAAAGGCCGGATATAAATTCCAATTTTCATCTGGTGTAAACGCAATCCAAAATTACTTCTTGATGAATTTATGAATAAAAATGTAATCCTTTATATAACTGAAAATTGTGGAAATTGTAAAATTGCTAAAATGATTTTAGAAAAATATAATCTACCATTCATCGAAAAAAGAGTTGATGAAGATGAACAAACATCTTTAGAGTTTGAAAAAATCACGGATGGACAAAAATTTGTTCCAACCATTGTTGTAAATAATAAAGTTTATGTAAATATAAAACCACACGAATTGCTTGAACTTGCAAAAATTTTGAAATCGAAATGAATGAACAGAACAAAGTTGAAAATTTAAGTCTTTTACTATCTCGAATACTTGCTTTTGCAATTGACAACTTGATTGCCATTCTAATTTTGTTGATTGCTTACAACTACATTAAATCGTCATTCAAATCTATTTATTTTCTACTCTTTACCTTAATATTGATTTACGAACTTTACTTTCTACTTTTTGAAATCGTTTTTCATAAAACACCTGGAAAATTTTTGATGGGATTAAAAGTCATAATTAAAGACTCTATGATTTTTAGTGATAATGTGGTTAAAAAATTTCTCAAATATTCTTACGAAGTTTTTATCCGCAATCTTACAAGAGTTTTCATCTTCATTCCCCCGCTCTTTTTCTGGAATGAATTGTTGATAATTTTATTTAACAAAGGTAAAACCATAAGAGATTTAATCACTTCAACTTCTGTTGAATTTTCTCAGAAGTTATTTGATAGATACTATCAAAAAGATTTTTCCATTGAATAATAAACTTTCAAAGGATAATCTATGAACAAAAAATACGGATTCTTCTTAATCGTAATTTTTCTTTTAATTATTTCTGGTTGCGTCACAAAGAAAATTTATTACAATGTTTATTATGTAAAACCTTTCGATTGGTATCCAAAAGAAAAACAAGATTCTACAATTAATTTCTATTCACCATACTTCAAAAGAATAAAAATTTTTCTTGACCCTGGACACGGAGGCACTGATAGAAAAAACAAAGGTCCAGCTGGACTTGCAGTCGAAGCGGACTTAAATTTAAAAGTTGCATTGTATTTAAGAGATTATTTACAAAGAGCTGGTGCAATAGTTAATATGTCGAGAGATAGAGATACATTCATCTCACTTGACGATAGGTCAAGACTTTCAAATGAATGGGGCGCTGATATTTTCATTTCTATTCACCACAACGCACCTGCCAGACCAGACGATATTTATACCAATTACACTTCAACTTATTATCACGCAACTCAAAAAGATTATGAATACGACCACTCAAGTCACGACATCGCAAGATATGTTCAAAGAGATTTAGCTTATGCGATGGGGAACAGTGGTGGACTCGGCTCATTTGACGGTACATACTCTGACTACTGGATTTATCCTAAGGCTGGATTTTCTGTTTTAAGAAAAACAATTGGTCCAAGAATTTTAATTGAATGCGCATTTCATACTTCTGCTTATGAAGAACAAAGATTAATAATAGACGAATTCAATCAAATTCAAGCATGGGGAATTTTCAAAGGACTTGGCCGTTATCTCAGACAAGGAATTGTGATTTTACAATTAGAAAAAGATTCACTTAATCTAAGAAATGAAAAATTTCTAAGCGTTATAATAAACGATAAAAATATTGGAATTGATACAACTTTTTACATTGCTCAGATTGATTCACAAAATGTCGAAGCAAAATTTTTACTGAACAAGAATTCAAAGAAAATTTTGATTCCACTTCGGCAAGATTTATCAACTGGTCAACACGAATTAAAAGTTGTCGTAAGAAATATTAATGGTAATCATTCCTTCCCATTTAGACCAAAATTTTATGTAGTAAATCCACAAAACAAAACTCCCATCAAAAAGTGAGGTAATAAATGTTAAACTATGTCTGGATTGCTCTCATAATTCTTGGAATTGGAACAGCTCTTTATTTTGATGCAAAAGATACTTCGGAAAATAAATACCGCAATAAAGAATGGCTTGAGTTAAACTTTTTATCAAAAACAAAGCAAATTGAAAAAGAGGCTGATGGATTAATCTACATTAGTCAGGGAAATTTTAATCAATTTTATAATTCGCAAATTCAAGCTGACATAAATCTGCCTGCGAAAGTAATCTTTACACAACAAAACAAAGGAAGAATTATCATCACGATAAATGATGCATCGCCAGAAATCTGGAAAATAATGGCAAAGGCTTCAGGTGAAAAAAATGATTTGATGGGAGATTTTGTTATTGAAAATCAAAGCGAGTCAGAATTAGTAATAAAAGTAAAGTTTGAGGAAGTAAGTTTTATTAAAATGAGAAATGTTACAAATGGTTTGCTAGATATTGTGAATACTGCAGTTCAAATTGCAATTGGATTAATTGGAATTATGGCTTTGTGGCTCGGTGTAATGAAAGTCGCTGAAGAGGCAGGATTAATTAAAATCATCGCAAAATCAGTCAAGCCAGTTACAAAATTTTTATTTCCTGATGTACCGCAAGACCATCCAGCAATGGGCTCAATGATTATGAACATTTCTGCCAATATGCTCGGCTTGAGCAATGCCGCAACTCCATTTGGATTAAAAGCAATGGAAGATTTGAACACACTCAATCCACAGAAAGATACCGCATCAGATGCAATGTGTATGTTTCTTGCTGTTAATACTGCAGGATTAACTTTAATTCCAGCTACAGCAATTGCAATTCGCGCTGCTTCTGGTTCTTCTGACCCGGCAATTATAATTGGAACTTCAATCTTTGGTGCAAGTTGTGCAACAATCACTGGAGTCACCGCAGCAAAACTTTTTGCAAATTATCCTAAGATGAAAGAAGATTTTAGTGGATGGATGAAATCAAGAAAAAAAAGTTTAACTGTTATTTTATCGCTGATTTTGGTTCTCTTAATTTCTTTCACAACTGGACTTGGAAAATTTTTAGGACAAATATTTGGCTTCATTAATCCAGAGACTTTCAAACTTGTTATCGGTTACACTTCAATTTTAGCAATACCATTTTTGATTTTTAGTTTTTTGACTTATGGATTAATTAAAAAAGTGAAGGTGTACGAAAAATTTGTAGAAGGAGCAAAAGAAGGATTTAATGTTGCTGTTAGAATCATTCCATACTTAGTGGCAATGCTTGCTGCGATTGGTATTTTTAGATTTGGTGGCGCAATGGATTTACTTGTTTATGTTCTCTCGCCAATAACTAATTTAGTTGGAATGCCAGCTGAAGCTTTGCCTATGGCTTTGATGCGACCACTCTCAGGTTCAGGTTCACTTGGAATTATGACAGAAATTATTAAAACACATGGTCCTGATTCATTTATTGGAATTTTAGTATCAACTTATTTTGGAAGTACTGAAACAACATTTTATGTCTTGGCAGTTTATTTTGGTTCAGTGAATATTCAAAAAACAAGATACGCTCTTCCAGTCGGATTAATGGCTGATGTGGCTGGAATTTTAGGTGCAACTTTCATTGTCAGTATGCTCTTAAATAAAATTTTTTTTTGATAAATATTAAGATTATTGAATTTGAGATTTTGATGTTTATGCTCTCCAATAAATCAAATCAAAAATTTTGAAAGGAATAAAAATGAAGGTCTTCGTAACAGCAATAGTTCCTGAAATTGCAATTAAAATTTTACAGAATAACGGTATCGAAATCATTCAAAATAAAAGTTATTTACCAATTGAGAAGAAGAACTTCATTAAAAAATCAAAAGATTGCGATGGGCTGTTATGCCTTCTTTCAAATAAAATTGATAAAGAAATTATCGATGGTCTACCGAATTTGAAAGTAATCGCAAATTATGCAGTTGGCTTCAACAACATTGATGTAGAATATGCAACACAGAAAAAAATTTGGATAACCAACACTCCCGATGTTCTAACAAATGCAACAGCTGATTTAGCTTTTGCTCTGCTTCTTGCTTGCGCCAGAAGAATAGTAGAAGCGGATGAATTTACAAGAAAAGGAAAATTTAAAATCTGGCAATCTGATTTGATGCTTGGAAAAGAATTGAATGGTCAAACTGTCGGAATTATTGGTGCTGGTAGAATTGGCCAAGCTTTCGGGAGAAGAGCCAAAGGCTTTGGAATGAAAATTCTTTATTTCGATAAAAGTAGAATCCCTGCATTTGAAGAAGAAACTGGAGCTAAATTTTCATCGCTCAATCAATTACTGAGAAAATCTGATTTCATTTCACTTCATACACCATTGACAAAGGAGACTTACCATCTAATTGATAAAAAAGAATTTGATATGATGAAAGATGGTGCAATATTAGTTAACACAGCAAGAGGAGAAGTAATAAATGAGAAAGAACTGGTCAAAGCATTGAAATCTGGAAGACTCTTTTCCGCAGGACTTGATGTTTATGAGTTTGAGCCAAAAATCACAAATGATTTATTGAAGATGAAGAATGTAGTTCTACTCCCCCACATCGGAAGTGCAACTTATGAAACAAGAAATAAAATGGCTGAACTAACCGCAAAAAACATCGTCAATGTTTTGAAAGGCAAAAAGCCAATCACTCCTGTGAATAAGGTCTGAAAATTAGACAGAATTATTTTGAATAAGTAAAGAATTATAGTTGAGGAAATTCAATTCTTTAATTGTAGTTCTTTTAATTCTCTTTAAATAATTTTTTTCAATTTCGTTTGCAAAGCAATCTCAAGCCAAGCAATAGGTTCATCGATTTAGTTATTATGTTTCGTTGGTGCTTTTTTACGCATTGCTATAAATTACAATGCTAAGCAAAAAAACATTATGAATGATTTTGGTGTATTCAATCCGGTTTTCGAGTAGCCTCGAGCTTGCGAGAGGCGTATCGAGAAAACCAGGGGCTGTCGGTGTTCTCATTACGCATTGCCGTAAACGACAATGCTAATCAAACAAAACATCATAAATGATGTTGGTGCTTTCAATCCTGTTTTTCTAGTAATCCTGAGCGAAGAGAAGGATGTATCGAGAAAACCATTATTTTATTATTAAACTATTTTCTATCAATTGCGAATTTTAATAAAGATTTAATTTCAGTCACTACTTGTATAAAAGTAAAAGTCTTTTCATTTCTAAGCTTCTTTTAATCAATCAAACAATAATTAATTAATCCACATCATTGTAATAAAACTCATTTATATTAATTTTGAGATATGAAATCGAAAAAGAAAAAAATCGATTACAATAATCTTATCCGCATCGGAGTTGTTATTGCTACAATAATTGTGGTCTCACTTTTCTTCCCACGAAGTGAAACAATCGAACGAGAAATAAAAGTTGGTGATGTGTGGACATCAAAAGATTTAATTGCACAATTTTCATTTCCAATTTTGAAATATCCAGAGGAATACGAGAGAGAACTTTTAGAAGCCGAAAAATCTGTCTTACCAATTTTTGAATTCAATGATACAATCCAATTATTCTGCTATACTTCATTGAGAAATTATTTGGAAAAGACTAAAAATGATTTTAGACTAATTTCTACTACTCCTTTAGTTACTGATTCAATTCTTAAATTTTACTCAATTGAACTTGATACATCAAAATTTAAAAGTTTACTAAACAACCTAAGACAAGATTACTTTAACTCGATTGATTTGATTCTTAAAAATCTAATCAAATACATTTACGATATCGGTTATTTGAATATCTCCAAAGATGAAATTGAGAGAGATTCAATTTTTATCAGAGTAAAAAACGAAGAGAAAAAATTTGACAAAGACAATTTTCTTGATTCAAAAGACATCGAAAAAATAATTCTTGAAAGTCTTGAACGATTTGAGAATTTGAAAGAAATCAAAATTCCATTAATCAAAAAATTCACCAACCAATACATTTTACCAAATATAATTTACAGCGAAGAGGAGACTCAATTAGCAATTCAACAAGCCAGATACAAAGTTTCGAAAAATATTGGAATTGTTCTTGAGAACGAAAGAATTGTAGCCAAGCACCAGAAAATCACAGAAGATATTAAACGAAAAATTGATTCATATAGAAAAATAAAATTTGAAAAAGGAGAGAGATTCAGCTCAATCCTTCAGTTCATTGGAAAATTTTTGCACAATACCGCTATCATTCTTTTACTTGGAATCTATATTTATCTTTTCAGGAAAAAGATTTATAACAACACAAGTAAAATTCTAATCATTTCAATTATATTAATTTTAATTTCTTTCTTTGCTTTCGTTACATCAAGAATTGAAATTGATTTACCTGTCGAATACCTGATTTTAATTCCAACTGCTTCGATGTTAATTGCTATCATCTTTGATTCGAGACTCGGATTTTATGCAACAATTGTAATTTCATTAATCATTGGTGGAATTCGTGGTAACGATTACACAATTACAACCGCAAATATTGTAGCTGGTGCACTTGCTGTTTATTCTGTGAGAGATATAAAAAACAGAGCTCAAATCTTTCGTTCTTTAATTTTTATACTTTCTGGATACATTATCACAATTATTGCATTTGGACTTGAGCGATATTCATCATTAATAGATATGGGGAATGAAGCCATATTCGCTTTTGTTAATTCGACTATATCTCCTGTATTGACATACGGCTTGCTTATTTTCTTTGAGCGAATATTCAAAGTCACAACCGACTTAACACTTGTTGAACTTGCCGATTTTAATCATCCCCTACTTCAGGAATTGAAATCTAAAGCATCGGGGACTTTTCATCATTCTGTGAATATGAGTATACTTTCTGAAAGTGCCGCTAAAGTAATTGGAGCAAACACAATTCTTACAAAAGTCGGTGCTCTCTATCACGATGTTGGCAAAATTGTTGAACCAAATTATTTCATTGAAAATCTTCGTTATGAAAAGAGTGAACATGAAGATTTAGACCCTGAACAGAGCGCCCAAATAATTTTAAATCATGTTGAAGAAGGAATTGAACTCGCAAGAAAATATAATTTGCCAGAAGAAGTGATTGATTTTATTCCAATGCATCACGGTACAACACATGTTCAATATTTTTTAAGTGTCGCAAAACAACTCGGTAAAAAAATTGATGAAGATAAATTTCGTTATCCAGGTCCAAAACCACAATCAAAAGAAACAGGCATAGTAATGTTAGCCGATGCTGTCGAATCAATGTGCAGAAACTTAGAAACAGTTAACGAAAACACCCTTAATCAACTAATTGACGAAGTAATTCGCAAAAGATTTTTAGAAGGCCAACTTGATGATTCAAATTTGACATTAAAGGACCTTAATCTTATCAAACAAAGTTTTGTTGAAACTTTACTTGGTTTCTATCATCGGCGAATTGAATATCCTGAAGTTTAATTATGTCAGTTCAATTGTTCAATAGTTTGTTAAAAGAATTTCTCACATATCTCAAATTAATGAGAGGTTACTCTCAAAACACAATCGATTCTTACAAAAGAGATATTCAGCGATTGTTTGATTTTTTGGAAGTCAGAGGAGTAGATGATTTGAACGATGTAAACAAAACCATACTAAGTAGTTTTTTCTCTACTCTTGATACACTTGGACTTTCGACTAAATCAATTGCGAGGAATTATTCTTCAATAAAAAGTTTTTTTAGATACCTTACAGTTAACGATTTCATTCAATCAAATCCGACAATAAAATTTAAGGGACCAAAGATTTCAGTCCATCCACCAGAAGTTTTATCGCTTTCAGAAATCAACAAAATTCTTGACCAGCCAAACACAAAAACATTACTTGGAATTCGCGATAAAGCAATGTTAGAATTTGCTTATGCAACTGGAACGAGAGTTTCTGAATTGCTTAATGTCAAATTAAACGATTTATTTCTTAAAGATGAAGTCGTAAGAATTTTTGGAAAAGGTTCAAAGGAAAGATTAGTTCCAATTGGTTCTTATGCGATATACTGGTTAAATCAGTATCTAACAAAAGTTCGTCCAGCTCTTGCTAGGAAATTAGAATCGAAAAATTATGTTTTTCTAAATAATCGTGGGAAAAAGTTAAGTCGAATGGGATTTTTTAAAATCTTGCGTCAATATGTAGCTCAATCTGGTGTTGATAAAAATGTTCATCCACACACAATTAGACATTCTTTTGCAACTCATTTATTAGAGCGAGGCGCTGATATACGAATAGTTCAGGAATTACTTGGACATTCGAAAATTTCAACAACACAAATTTATACTCATATCGACAGAACAAGATTAAGAGAAACTTTGATTAGATATCATCCGAGAGGTCAACTAAATTAAATAGAGAAAAAATAATGGAAAATCTAACAGTAAACTTCAAATTAATTTTATTTCTATTGTTCATTCCCATTTTTTTAATTTCAATTACAGTTCATGAATTCGCACATGCAGTTGTCGCTTACAAGATGGGAGACTCAACGGCTAAAAATGCTGGCAGATTATCACTAAATCCATTAAAGCACATTGATTTAATTGGAACAGTTTTAATTCCAATTGCAGCATTTTCTTCTGGAATTGCGTTGATTGGATGGGCAAAACCAGTTCCAGTTAATCCAAATAATTTTTTCAACAGAAGAATTGGTGATGCAATAGTTTCATTTATGGGACCATTTTCTAATTTTTTATTAGCCTTCTTACTATTAATGATGATTATAATTCTTCCCGAAGTTCAATTGTTCGAGATTAATCAGAAGAGCATTTTATTATCAACGATATTGAAATACGGAATCTATATCAATTTATTTTTATGTCTTTTCAATTTACTGCCAATTCCACCACTTGATGGAATGCATATAGTTCATTCAATATTCAATTCAAAAATTACAGAAAGATTATTGAGCTATGGTTATTTAGGCCCAATCATTCTTCTAATTTTTATCTATAGCCCATTGTGGAAATATTTCCATCAACTGCTTCAAACTGTAATGAAAATTTTTCTTGAACCTATATCATAAATCATCTCTAAACATTTAATTAATCAATATCTATTGTTCTTTCTAAGTAATCACTATAATCATTCAAAATTGGTTTATAATCTTCTTTCATTAAAGGAGATGAAATAATAAAATCAGCTGTTGATCGATTGCAAGCGGTTGGAATATTATAAAGCACAGCAATTCTTAAAAGAGCTTTCACATCAACTTCGTGAGGATGCGGTTGCATTGGATCCCAGAAGAAAATGAGTATATCGATTTTCCCATCAGCAATAAGTGCACCGAGTTGCTGGTCACCGCCGAGTGGACCAGATTTTAATTTTTTCAAATTAATGCTTTTAGATTTTCCTTTATTTTCCTCTTCAAATTTTTTCAACAGAATTTCTTCGATTAGCTTACCTGTTGTGCCGGTGCAAACTAAATTATGCTCAATTAGAATTTTCCAGTTCCACTCAACCCATTCGATTAAATCTTTCTTGCAATTATCGTGAGCAACAAGTCCGATAGTTTTTTTAAGTCCCATATTTCCTCCGATTCAATTATTGAATTTTTTATTCTTCAGCTACAAATTAAAAAATGAGAGTTAATCAATTGTTAAATTTTTGAGAGGAATTATTTGGAAAGTTTAAGTGGTCAAATCAATTTAGATTAATTAAAAGATTTTGAACTTAATTGTAAGCTTAATTAAATCGAATGAAATTAAGCAGTAAATTTTTTCTCAACTTCATCTTTATCAAGTCCAATCAGTTTGATTGAAATATCCCAGAGTTCTTCCTGAAGTTT
>Ga0209809_1003404_pt1 | contig 10117 bp, 8 predicted proteins | sample YNPMSTMetaG_FD_186172 | JGI IMG/M metagenome (GOLD analysis project Ga0209809, IMG submission 186172) | Anoxygenic and chlorotrophic microbial mat microbial communities from Yellowstone National Park, USA - YNP MS-T MetaG (SPAdes) (version 2) ... | reverse complement strand
CGGCGAGGGCCGCCCGCGCCCGCTCGGGCAAGGGGCCGGAAAGCGCCCCCATGTTCAGATCGTCGCTCAAGAGCAGGCCTCGAAAGCCGATCGCACCGCGGATCGTCTCCCCGACGAGGCGCGGCGAGAGGGTGGCCGGCCGCTCGGGGTCGAGCGCCTCGTACACCAGATGCGCGCTCATGCCCAAGGGTGCATCGGCGCAGGCGGCGAAGGGGCGCAGATCGGCACGGGCGAGCTCGGCCGCGGTGGCGCGCACCACGGGCAGGGTGTGGTGGCTGTCGAGCCGGGCGCGGCCGTGGCCCGGCATGTGCTTGATCACGCCGAGCACGGCCCCCTGAGCGAGCCCGTCGAGCAATGCCCGGCCGAGCCGGCCGACGAGCTCGGGGTCGGGGCCGAAGCTGCGGTCGCCGATCGCCTCGGTCGTATCGGGGAAGGCGAGGTCGAGGCAGGGAGCGGCGGTGGCGTCGATCCCGACCTCGGCCAGATCGTGGGCGATCAGCCGCCCGACCAGCCGGGCGGCGCACAGGCCGGCCTCGGGATCGCGGGCGGCGAGGGCGCCCACCGCCGCCATCGCCGGCAGGGCTCGCCACTCCGGCGGACGCAACCGCTGGACCCGGCCTCCTTCTTGATCGACGAGGAGGAGGAGCGGGCGCGGGCCGCAGGTGGTGCGCAGGTCGCTCACGAGCCGGCGGAGCTGGGTCCGGTCGCGGCAGTTGCGGGCGAAGAGGATGACGCCCGCGGGTGGCCTACGGGCGAAGAGCGCCGCCTCCTCGGCGGCGAGGGCGGGGCCGGCGACCGCGACGATCGCCGGGCGAGCCCTCGTCACCGGCCGCCCACGACGAAGCACTCGGTGCCGGCGGCCTTGAGCCGGGCGCAGGCCTGGGCGGCACTCTCCCGGTCGGCGAAGCCGAGCCCCTGCAGCCGGTAGAGGGTGAGACCGTTCGCCAGCTTGGCCTCGTCGACCCGGAGCTGCAGGCCGCCCAGGACCTCGGGATGACGGCCCTGGAGCTGGGCCCAGCCGCGCTCGGCGGCCTCGCGGGAGCTGACCGCGGCAATCTGCACGCCCCACGGACCGCGGCCTCGCGAACCGACGGCCGGGGCGCTCGGAGGCTCGCGGGCGGCCAGCTGCTCGGGCGGCGGGGCGGCGGGTCGAGCCGGGCTCGGCGACGCGGTCGGGCCCGGCGGCGGCGCTGGCGCGGTCGCCGCGACCGGCGGAGGGCTCGCGACCGGCGCCGGGGCGGGTGCCGCCGCGGCGGGCGCCGGTACGGGCGGGGGCATGGCGGGGGCAGCGCTCGGGCCGGCTGCGGTCGGCGCGAGAGCCGGGCTCGGCCGGGCGGCCGCGAGCGATCCGGGCGGCGCGGCAGGGTTCGGGGCCGTCGGGTGCGGCGCCGCGGCCGGCGGCACCGGCATCGGCCGGACCGGCTCGGCGGTCCGGCTCGGCTCGGCTGGGCGCGCGGGCTCGGGCGGCGACGCGACCACCGGCGTGGCGGGGGCCGGAACCGCACGCGGCTCCGGCGCCGGCGGGGCGAGCAGGGTCGGCTCGGCCTCGGCCAGGCTCTTGGGCGGCGTCGGCTCGCGCGGCAGGAGCCGCTCGACCCGCGGCTGCGGTGGCGGGCCGGCGAGCAGGCTCGTCACACCGAGCCGCTCGCCCTCGATGTCGACCCCGCCCGGGGTGTCGGGCGGCCGCTTGATGGGCCCGGCGGCGGCGCGGATCAAGGGCGGCTCGCCGCTGCCCGAGAGGCTGTCCTGCCAAGCGAGCCAGACGATCGCCGCGAAGCCCAAAAGCACCGTGGCGAGGGCGGTCGGCAGGACGATCCGGCGGATGACACCGCGCCGCGGCGGGTCGGCTGCGATCAGTGTGGCGTAGCCCTTGCGACCCGCTCCCAGGGTCTCTTGGATGCTCGCCATCCTCGTCCTCCCTGCCGGGCTTCCTCAGTGGAGCTCCTCGACCGGGGTCACGCCGATCAGGCCGAGCCCGGTCGCCAGCACCGTGCGGACCGCCTCGAGCAGCGCCAAGCGGGCGAGCGTGAGCGAGCGGTCCTCGGCCACCAGGAAGCGAAGATCGGGCATTTCCTTGCCGCGCGTCCAGAGCGCATGGAAAAGTGCCGCGAGCTCCTGCAGGTAGAAGGCGATCCGGTGCGGCTCGCTCTGCTCGGCGGCCGCCCGCACGGTCCGCGGCCACGCCGCGACCGCCCGCACGAGGGCGAGCTCGGCCGGGTCCGTGAGCCGGTCGAGCGGCGCGTCGCGGAGCGCGGCGGCGGTCCCGGGCAAGCCCTGCTCGGCGGCGTGCCGGAAGACCGAGCGGATCCGGGCGTGCGCGTATTGGACGTAGAAGACCGGATTGTCCTTCGATTGCTCGGTGACTTTGACGAGGTCGAAGTCCAAAGGCGCGTCGTTGCGCCGGGTGAGCATCATGAAACGGAAGACGTCCTTTCCGACCTCGTCGACGACGTCCCGCAAGGTCACGATCCGGCCGGCCCGCTTGCTCATCTTCAAGGGCTTGCCGCCGTCCAAGAGGTTGACGAGCTGGCACAGCCGGATCTCGAGGCTGGCCTTGCCGTCGGAGAAGGCCTTCACCGCCGCCTGCATGCGCCTGACGTAGCCGGCGTGGTCGGCGCCCCAGACGTCGATCATCCGGTCGAAGCCGCGCCGCCATTTGTCGAGATGGTAGGCGATGTCGGCCGCGAAGTAGGTCCAATGGCCGGTCGAGCGCTTCAAGGGCCGGTCGGTGTCGTCGCCGAAGGCGGTGGCCCGGAACAGGAGCTGGGGCGCCGGCTCCCAATCCTCGACGGGCTTGCCCTTGGGTGCCGGCAGCGTGCCGACGTAGAGGAGGCCCTTGCGTTCCATGAAGGCGAGCGCCGCCTCGACCTCGCCGTTCTCGACGAGCTCGCGCTCGGAGCGGAAGACGTCGTGGTGCACGCCGAGGGCCGCGAGATCCTCGCGGATGCGGGCGAGCATCGCGTCCACGGCGCGGCGGGCGAACAGCGGCAGCCACTCGGACTCGGGCCGGTCGAGCCAGCGCGCACCTTCGCTTTCGGCCAGCGCCCGGCCGACCGGGACGAGATAGTCGCCTGGATAGAGCCCCTCGGGGATCGGGCCGATCGCCTCGCCGAGCGCCTCGCGGTAGCGCAGATGGACCGAGCGGGCGAGGGTTTCGATCTGCGCACCCGCGTCGTTCACGTAATATTCGCGGGTGACCTTCCAGCCCGCGTAGGCCAAGAGATTGGCGAGGGCGTCGCCGAACACCGTGCCGCGGCCGTGGCCGACGTGCAGCGGGCCCGTGGGATTGGCAGAACAGTACTCGACGTTCACGGGCCGGCCGCGGCCGAGATCGACCTTGCCGTAGTCCGCGCCGAGCTCCAGGACCGTCCGCAGCGACCGTCGCCAGAAGGCCGGATCGAGGCGGAGATTGACGAAGCCGGGCGGTGCGGCGGTCGCTTCGAGCACCTCGCCCGCCCCGGCGAGTGCGCCGGCGAGCCGCTCGGCGAGCTCCATCGGCCGGAGCCCGGCCGGCTTGGCGAGCAGAAGGGCGGCATTGGTCGCCGCCTCGCCGTGCGCCGGGTCGCGCGGCGGCTCGACGAGCACGGTGTCGAGCGGCAGGCCGGCCGGCAGGCGGCCCTCGGCGATCAGGCCCTCGAGGGCCGCGCGGACGAGGTCGGCGATGGCGTCGAAGGCGTTCATCTCGGCTCACGGCCCGTGGCGAAGAGGCGGTCGTGCTCGTCGATCGCGTATCGGTCGGTCATGCCGGCAATATAATCGCGCACCGCGGCAGCCGTCGCCTGGCGATCGACCGCCCGGGCCCGCCAATGGTCGGGCAGGCATTCGGGTGCTTCGAGGAAGGCTTCGACGAGCTCGCGGACCAATCGCTCGGCCTTGCGGCTCATGCGGCTCACCGTGAAGTGACGGTAGACCCGCTCGCCCAAGAAGGCGCGCAGGGCCGCCACCGTCTCGGCCATGGCGGGGGTGAAGGCGACGAGCGGCCGGTCGAGGGCGCGCACCTCCTCGGGCGAGCCGGGCTCGGCCGCGGCGATCCGCCGGCGGGCCTCGCTCACGAGATCGCTCACCATGGCGTCGATCAGCCGACGGGTGGTCTCGTGCGCGAGTCGACTGCGCTCGAGCCCGGGGTGCGCGTCGAGCAGGCCCTGCACGAGGGGGCCGACGCCGGGCAGCGGGAGGAGCTCCTCGGCGGCGAAGAAGCCCGCGCGCAGCCCGTCGTCGAGGTCGTGGGCGCAATAGGCCACGTCGTCGGCGACCGCGGCGATTTGCGCCTCGACCGGCGGCTGGCTCGCAAGGTCGATGCGCTCGGCGAGCGGGTGGCGGGCGATCGGCTCGGGCAAAGGCATCCGGGCCGGGCCGTTGTGCTTGACCACCCCCTCGAGGGTCTCGAAGGTCAGATTGAGGCCGTCGAAGGCGGCGTAGCGGCGCTCGAGCGCGGTCACGATCCGGAAGGTCTGCAGATTGTGGTCGAAGCCGCCGTAAGCCGAAAGCGCCTGGTCGAGCGCCCGCTCGCCGGCGTGGCCGAAGGCCGAATGGCCGAGATCGTGGGCGAGCGCCACAGCTTCGGCGAGGTCTTCTTCGACCAGGAGCGCGCGGGCCACGGTGCGGGCGATCTGCGCCACCTCGAGGCTGTGGGTGAGGCGGGTGCGGTAATGGTCCCCGCGCGAGGGGGCGAGCACCTGGGTCTTGCCCTCGAGCCTCCGGAAGGCCGTCGAGTGGACGATCCGATCGCGGTCACGCTGGAAGACGGTCCGGAGCGGGCTTTCGGGCTCGGGCACGACCCGTCCCGCGCTCGCCTCCGGCCGGCAGGCGTAAGAGGCGAGGGTCAGCCGCATCGGGGCCTTCTCCGTGCCGAACCGATGCGCCGTGCCGCGAGCCGGTTTGACAAGCGCGGCGCACTTCTTACATCGTTGGGGCAAGTAGCCGGAGGATAGGGGCTCGCCATGGCGGAGATCAAGGGTCGGCCCGACCCGATCCGGGTCACGCCGGCCGCGGCGCGGCGGATCGGCGAGCTCGTGCGCAAGGACGGCCGCCCGGGGCTCAAGCTGCGCATCGCGGTCGAGGGCGGCGGCTGCTCGGGCTTCCGCTACAAGCTCGCGCTCGACGACAACTCCTTCCCGGACGACGTCACGGTCCGGGTCGAGGGCGCCGAGGTCGTGGTCGACGGCATGTCACTCCTCTACGTGCTGGGTGCCGAGCTCGACTTCGTCGACGATCTCTCGGGCTCCTACTTCAAGGTCGCGAACCCGAACGCCTCGAGCTCCTGCGGCTGCGGCTCGAGCTTCTCGATCTGAGCGGCGGGCGGCCCGCCTCGGTGGCGCCGCGGGCGGCGGTCGCGGGCGGGCGGGCGCGGCTCAGGCACTGCCGATCAAGATCCCCGACAGGAACACGAGGAAGCCGCCGACGACGATCTGGAAGGCGGCCTGCAGGAAGGGCGTGTCCATGTAGCGGGCGCGGACCCAGGCGATCGCCCAGAGCTCGAACAGGACGATGATGACCGCGAGCGTGGTCGCCACCCAGAAGTCGGGGATGAGGTAGGGCAGGGTGTGGCCGAGCCCACCGAGGGTGGTCATGCCGCCGCAGACCCAGCCGCGGACCCAGGGATGGCCGCGCCCGGTCAAGGCCCCGTCGTCGGAGAGGGCCTCGGCGAAGCCCATCGAGATCCCGGCACCGACCGAGGCGGCGGTGCCGACGAGGAACGTCTCCCAGGAGCTGCCGGTGGCCATCGCCGCGGCGAAGAGCGGGGCGAGCGTGCTGACCGAGCCGTCCATGAGCCCGGCGAGCCCGGGCTGGACGAACTGCAGCACGAAGCGCCGACGGGCCTCCTCCTCTTCGCGTTTGCCGACCTCACCCGCCACGTGCTCGGCCTCCAGCCGCTCGGCGGTGGCGACGTGCCGCTGTTCGGTCTCGGCGAGGTCGATCAGGAGCTTCCTGATGCTCGCATCGGTCACGTGCTGGGCGGCTTTGCGGTAGAAGTTGCCGGTCTCCTCTTCGATCTCGGCCGCCTGGCGGCGGACCGCCTCGAGGCCGAGCGGGCGGGTGAGCCAAAGCGGCTTGCGGCGGACGAAGCCGCGGATGTCCTCGCGGCGGACGAGCGGGATGTGCTCGCCGAACTTCTCGCGGTAGAGGTCGATCAACCGGCGTCGGTGCTCGCTCTCCTCCTCCGCCATCGCTTCGAAGACTTTGGCGGTGGCAGGATATTGCTCACGCAAGCCTTCCGCGTAGTCACGATAGATCCGGCCGTCCTCTTCCTCGAGGGTGATGGCGAGCGCCAGGATCTCGCGCTCGGAAAGGTCGGTGAAGCGCTTTTGCGGGCGCAAAGCGAAGCCGAGCATCGGGCCTCTCGGGCGGACGGAAGGCGGACAGCCTTCAACGGTACGAGGTTGGAAGGGTTCTAGATCAGACCCCGGAAGGCGCCAAGGCGGCCCGGCCTCGGCCGCGGCGAGGACGCGGGTCGGCTGGGCCGCCCCCGGGGGGCGGGCTCAGCGCATCGGCACGAGGAGGGGCGTGAGCCCGCGGGCCACGAGGTCGCGGCGGATCTCGTCCACATAGATCGGGTTCATGACGAGCACCACCTCGGGGCGAACCGCCACGAGATCGTCGGGGCCGAGGATCCGGTGGCCGGTGCCGGCGAGCCAGCGGCCGTGCTTGTGCGGGTTGACGTCGACCACGGCCGCGACCTCTTCGCCGAGGCCGAGCACGACCAGGAAGGCCACAGCCTTCGAACCCGAGCCCCAGACCGCGATCCGCTTTCCCTCGCGCCGCCAACCCTCGATCCGGCCGCGCAGCTCCGCGAGTTTCTGCCCGATGCCCGCGCGGAAGGCCGAAACGAGCGCCCGGGTTTCGGCGAGATCGTCCTCGAGCGGCAGCGCAGGCGCGGTCGGGCCGAGCGCGGGGCGGGCCTCGAGGAGGAGGTATTGATCGTCGTAGCAGCGCCGGAGGGCGTGGACCGAAAAGCCCTCGCGGCGGAACAGGCGGGCGAGCGAACCGGCCGTGAAATAGCTCGCATGCTCGTAATAGAGGTCCCAGAAGGCCTGCTCGACCAAGATCCGGCGGAGATCGGGGAGCTCGAACATCACGACCGTGTCCGACCGGGCGCCGAGCGTGCGGCGGATGTCGCGCACGAAGGCGGCAACCGGGCCGATGTGCTCGAGGGTGTGCCGGCAGGCCAGATAGTCGGGGGCGAGCCGGGACCAAGCGGGGCCGTAGAGGTCGCGCACGAAAGTGAGCCGGGAAGCGGCGCGCGTCGCGAGCCGCTCGGGCCGGAAGCCCGGGTCGATGCCGATGCCGCGACAGCCCGTGCGCTCGACGAGCGCCGTGAGGAACTCGCCCTTGCCGCAGCCGATCTCGAGGGCGAGCTTGCCCGCGAGGTCGTACTCGCTCGCTTGGTCCTCGCAGAGTTCGGCCAGGAACCGCAAAAAGCGCGGCGAGAAGGCCTGGGTCTCCTCGTAGGCCGGGGAGTAACGCTGCAAGGCCGGGTCGAAGGCGGCGTTGAAGAGGAAGCCGCAGGCCGGGCAGAAGACGAGATCGAGCCGGCCGCGCGGGAAGGCCCTGGCCTCGGCCTCGCTTTCGACCATGAGGCAGGAATGGACCGGGACCGAGGGCACCCGCCAGACCGGCTCGAGCGTGCTCCCGCCGCAAGCCGGGCAGGTCGTGGCGGGGCTCACGCGACGATCCGCGGAGACGGCACGGGCACGAGGAAGCGGCCGCCGCGCTCACGGTACGCGGCTTCTTGGGCCACGATCTCGGCCTCGATGTTCCAAGGCAGGATCAAGAGAAAATCCGGCATCTCGGCGAGGATCCGCTCGGGGGCCACGATCGGCAGCCGCACCCCCGGCACGAAGCGGCCCTGCTTGAAAGGGTTCTTGTCGGCCACCCAATCGAGGAGCTCCGGCCCCAGCCCGCAAAAGTTGAGGAGGGTCGTGCCCTTGGCCGCGGCACCGTAGGCCGCGATCTTCTTGCCCGCTCGCTTCAGATCGGAAAGCACGGCCCGCAGGTCTTCGCGCAGCCGTTCGACCCGGGCGGCGAAGCTCGCGAACCAGGCGTGGCGGTCGAGCCCGATCGCCTTCTCCTCGGCGAGGATCGCCCCGACCGTGGCATCGGGGCTGTCCTCCTTGCTCAAGAAGAGCCGCAGCGAGCCGCCGTGGATCGGCACCCGTTCGACCCGGACGAGGAACAGGCCGTGCGGACGCACGAGCCGGTCGACCGCGCGCACGGAAAAATAGCAGAGATGCTCGTGGTAGATCGTATCGAAGGCGAGCTTCTCGACGAGGTCGCGCACATAAGGCACCTCGACGACCGCTCGCGCCCCGTCTTTCAGGAGCAGGCGGATGCCGTCCAGGAAGCCGTGCAGGTCGGCCACGTGGGCCAAGACGTTGTTGGCGTGCACGAGGTCGGCGTGGCGGCCCTCGGCCACGAGCCGTTCGGCGAGGTCGCGGCCGAAGAAGGCCTCGATCGTCTCGATACCCTTGGCCCGCGCCGCCGCCACCGGCCCGGGCGCCGGGTCGATGCCGAGCACCCGAACGCCGGCTTCGCGATAGAATTGGAGAAGATAGCCATCGTTCGAGGCGACTTCGACGACGAGCGTGTCGGGCCCGGGCGGCAGCTCCGCCAGCCGTTCGGCCACGTGGGCTTTCGAATGCGCGAGGAGCGTGGCCGAAACCGAGGAGAAATAGGGATAATCGCGGCCGAAGAGGATCTCGGGCGGGACCGTGTCGAGGATCTGGACGAGCCCGCAAGCTGGGCAGAAGGCGACGTCGAGCGGAAAGCGCGGCTCCGGCCGGTCGAGTTCGGCCGCCGTCAAGAAGCCGTCGGAAAGCGGTAGCGCGCCGAGCGAGAGTACGGGCAGGAGCTCTTTCGCGCCGCAGGAGCGGCAGCCCGTGATCCGGCTCATGCGGCCTTCTTCCAAGCGAGATCGGGGCCGAGCCGGCCCTGGGCCGAAAGCTCCTTGATCCGGGCGGGGCGGATCAGACGGCCGCCCTCGAGGTCGGCGAGGGTGAGGCCGTACCGCTCGTAGGCCGCAGCCAGGTCGCGGATCCCCTCCTCGACCGTCCAGCGCGGGCGGAATCCCGGCACCCGTTCGCGGATCTTGGCGAAGCTCACGCGGTAATTGCGCTTGTCGGGCCCGCCGCCCGGGGCGTAAGCGATCTCGGCACCCGGGACGGCGGCCGCGACCATCTCGGCGAGGTCTCTCACTCGCCAATTGTCCCGGTCCCGACCCACGTTGAAGGCTTCGCCGTGGACCGCCTCGCGCGGCGCTTCGAGCACGGCCACGAAGGCCGCGGCCATGTCCTCGACGTGGACGAGCGGCCGCCAAGGTGTGCCGTCCGACTTGATCAGCACCTTGCCCGTGGTGAAGGCCCAGCCCAGGAGGTTGTTGACGACGAGGTCGCCGCGCAGCCGGGGCGCCCAGCCATAGGCCGTGGCCGAGCGCAAGAACACCGGCGAGAAGCGCTCGTCGGCCAGGGCCGCGAGGTCGCGCTCGACCCGGATCTTGCTCTCGGCATAAGGGGTCACGGGGTTGAACGGGGCGGTCTCGTCGAGGATCGCATCGCCCGCCGCACCATAGGCCGAGCAGGAGGAGGCGAAAACGAACCGCGTCACCCCCGCCTCCTTGGCGAGCCGCGCGAGGCGGACCGAGGCTTCGTGGTTGATCGCGAAGGTCACGGCCGGGTCGAGGTCGCCCAACGGATCGTTCGAGATGCCGGCCAGGTGCAGGACGGCGTCGATGCCTTCGAGATGGCGGCGCTCGATGGCGCGGACGTCGAGCCGCAAATCGAGCGGCTCGACGGGCTCGGGGCCGAGGCCGCATCCTGCGAAGAGGCCCGAATCGAGGGCCACGACGGCGTGACCATGTTCGCGGAGCTGGCGCCAGAGGACGCGGCCGACATAGCCGTCGGCTCCGGTCAAGAGCACGCGCACGGAGGTTCTCCCACGGCTCTCCGCCTCAATCCCAGATCTTCCAGGGCGCTTTGCCCGACTCCCAGAGCCGTTCCAGAAGGACCTTGTCGCGCAGCGTGTCCATGCACTGCCAGAAACCCTCGTGGCGGAACGCCATGAGTTGCCCCTCCTCGGCGAGCCGCCCGAGCGGGCCCTGCTCAAACATGGTGGAGTCGTCGGG
>Ga0209809_1003402_pt1 | contig 10118 bp, 7 predicted proteins | sample YNPMSTMetaG_FD_186172 | JGI IMG/M metagenome (GOLD analysis project Ga0209809, IMG submission 186172) | Anoxygenic and chlorotrophic microbial mat microbial communities from Yellowstone National Park, USA - YNP MS-T MetaG (SPAdes) (version 2) ... | reverse complement strand
CCATACTTTTCCTTCTTTCTTGTCATCAAGAATTGGTTATGTTAAAGTAAACCAAGATTCCATTCAACATTGCCTTCCAAAATACTCTTCGCTAATTTTGAGAAACTCCTCCTGCATCGCTTTCACCGCATCCGGATGATGCCCCGCACTCACAGGATCCCCGTACCATCTTGCGATAAATCCACCTCTTGTAGAACCAAGGCATTCAAACATACGCCTGCAATATGAACGCACCATGGGTATGTCGCCGCTTGTCAAAATCTTCTGGACATCAGCCGGGCAAAAGAACGTGATGCGCCCCTTGTAAGCAGCCAGCCGTTCAAGGCCCATATTAGCCTGCTGATCCATGTTAATCACATCAAGTCCCGCTTCAATCAGTCCATCCAGGATATCCACAATATACCCGCAACTGTGAAGAAACATTTTCATCCCTCTATCATGGACCTGTTTAAAGATTTTTGCATAATAAGGCTTCCAAAGCTTATGCCACAAATCCGGAGAAATCATAAGCTTATCCTGAAGTCCCCAGTCGTCTGTGAACATATATCCGTCAAACCCACTCTCAGCATATCTGTCAATTGCATAGGCATTCATTGATACCAATTTGTCAAGAAGCTCAAAAAGTTTTTCTTCTCCAAACGCCATATCCTCAAACAAATTAATCATTCCTCTAAGATGCTGAGCAGTCTCATATAATGAAATACCCATCCCAATCAGATATTTATCAGGGTATGTACTTCTTGCAGCATTTACTGCCATCCAGCAAGAAGGCTGTGTTATGTCGGGATATCTATAACTCTGCAGCAATGCCCAATCTGACAGAGGACAATCCTTTACATAACCAATTCGTGCAACTTCAGAACTTTCCCATCCCACTCCCCACTCATCAAAGCCTTGTTCCTGGCCAATTGCCTTCACGGGTTGATAACGCATCTGCACTATATCTGACCCAAATTCAGGGCTGAACTGGTAAGCCAGCCTTTCCGGATATCGCATCTCAATCGTTCTGATTACATTTTCTCTACTTGTCATGTAAAACACTCCTGTTATTCTGGTGTAATATTAAAAGCTTTATAATCTTTTGTTCTGTAGTCTCTGGTTATATTATTTTTTATTGTTTCTGAATGTTGAGGAGACTACAATTGTATACAAAAAAGAAAGATGCCAAACACTTTGCAAAGACTGTTGACATTTTAGTAACACTCATTAAGATTTGCCGGGGATTACATAAATCTCATATAATCTCTAAAAATGAGATCTTGCAGTATAACATCAAAATAGCCACCTTCACTAATCTGTGAATCTTATGGGTAACCTTCCAAATTGAGAAATTTTGGTTACCCATAAAATTCACAAGTAATCTTTCAGCTAAATATCTTTATTATTTTTCCGTTTCTAATAAGCATGTTGTCTTCTTATTTATATTCTGACTCTATAATTCATTATTTCATTTTATTGAAAACAAAGTTTAGAGACATATTCATGTTGTGTTATCATTATATCATAATTATTTCATAAAAGTTAGTCTAATTTTTTATTACTTATTACGAGCCTTCATGTATTCGCTAAATTGCTCTTTATATGAATTAATTACCTTATCAGCACCGGCAGCTTTCAATTTTTGCTTATATTCATTAATTGCAGAGTCCACATCTTTTACAAGGCCTAATGTGATAGGCATCCAATACTGGGAAGTAACATTTCCAATATTAGACATCTCCGTTTTTACGCTTTCGATTGTAAAATTAAAATTAGCCAACGGATGCGAAATCGCATTTTTTACCAGCTTCTTTTTGATGTCAATATAATCCTGTGTATAATTTTCAAGAGGGGGCCACAAATCACGGTTTGCCGGCCAGAATCCCGAGCTATACATGGGAAAAGGATTGTTTGAAGGGTCAATACCAGGTGCAAGTGCCAACTTGCCGTCGCGGATGATATAGTTTTTCCCTTCTATACCGAACGATACAAGCATAACATAATCGTTGTGCTGATTGATAAGCTCAAGTACCATCAATGCTCTTTCATAATTCTTGCAAGCAGGTGAAATCGCCCAGCCATTTCCGGCTCCTGATCTTTTAAATGTAATACCTTTTTTTGACATATAAGGTAATGCTCCTAACTTCCATCCTTTCGACTTCATGTCTGCAGCGTACTGCGGATAGTTCTCAAAAGCATTATGCCATATAGACGTTTTCCCGGCTTTACCTAATTCTATTGCAGATGTTTTCTGACCAAAAGGATTCTGAGGCAAGTACCCCTTTTCATAGAAACTCTTAACTTTATAGGCTGCTTTTTTGACAATTTCAACTATTTCATCATCAAATATTGTTTTTACCTGATATGTTGTATCATCAGGATCATAGTAGAAAATCCCACTTTGGGTATACCCCTGTGCACCAATCAATAAGCCAAAAATCGCTGCTATCTCTGTATCATAGCCATTAACGGGCAACATGTCTGGTTCATTCTTTTTTATTGCTTCAAAATAAGCTTCAAAATCTTCTCCCGTATTTATTTCAGGCACATTGTACTTTTCTCTGAGATCGTCTCTGTAAAAAGCTGCACCTACGCCCAACTCAGCAAAAGACATTGCAAGCATGTATGCTTTTCCTCCAACCAAAACATCCTGCCAACTGTTCTCATCAATCCTTGAAAAATATAGAGGCGCATACTTCTTTACTTCTTCCTTGGTTAGCTCCCGGAATGCTCCTTTTGCAGCATGATCCGGATAGCCAAATACACCTGTGCCAGTAAAAATTACATCCCATTCACCGGGTGTGGCAAGCTTGAGCGATGTCTTTGTTGAAATATCCGCAAAAGGAATGTATTCAACATCAATTTTTGTATTTATATCCTTCAATAATTTCTTGTTTAGTTCTTCCAGCACAGGAGGAAAATCCGGAGGCGCCTCTCCGTATAAAACAAACTTAAGTTCTACATAACTTAATTCTTTTTCGCCCTCTTCTGCAGTTGGTTTCTGCTGCTTGATTTCACCTTGATCGGACTGCTGGCTTTTTTTATCATTCTTCCCGCATCCAGCGAACACAAATGTCAGCCAAAGCAGAGCCGATAAAACCATGCATAAAATCTTAACACTCCTTCTCATTGACACTACCTCCTTAAAATATATTAATTTATGTTAACCCGCTTTGCGGTATTAACCTTTGACTGCGCCAATGGTCATTCCCGATATAAGATAACGCTGAGCAAAAGGATATGCCAATATAATGGGTCCCGTTGCAACCACAGTCATTGCTAGCTTCATAGTTTCCTGCGGAAATTGCATTTCAGTTACAAAACCGCCCTCTGACAGCATCTTCTGGGTATAACTGGCAAATGCAAGCATCCGGTATAGCAAATACTGCAATGGATAAAGCCTTTGATTAGAAATGAACAGCATTGCCGTGAACCAGTCATTCCAGTAATTCAATACGGTAAATAACCCTATGGATGCAATTACTGGCTTCATGAGAGGCAATACAATCTTCAAAAACACATAAAAACCATTAGCTGCATCCATTTTTGCAGACTCGCATATGGACTCTGGAATACTGCTCATGATATAGGTACGCATAATAAAAATATATATTACATTCAGCATACCTGAAAGTATCAAAATTGCAAGAGTATTTCTAAGCTTGAGATAATTTGAAATTAATAGATAAAAAGGCATCAAACCCGCGTTAAAAAGAGTTGTAAAAAAAAGATAAAAAGCCAAGGCATTGCGGTATTTTAATTCTTTTCTTGACAAAACATAAGCTGTCATTGAAGATATAAAAAGTCCTGCTATTGTACCTATAACAGTTATAATAACAGTAATTCCATAGCTGTAGATGATTTTCTGTGGATTTCTGAAAATAAAAACATATGCTTCTGGCTTAATCTCGCGAGGAATGAGTGAATAACCGTGACGAATGACACTTTGTTCAGATTGGATAGACCCACTGACAAGAAGAATAAATGGCAAAACACACAATACAGCTATAATTCCTATATAAAAATATGCAACCACATTTAGTATTATATAATCAATGCCTTTTTTCATAAATGCACACCTTCCTATCAAAACAATGCGTTTTCCTTGCTTATTTTTTTTGTAATTTGATTCACCATTACGATTATCGCGAAGCAAAGCACCGATTGATAAAACCCTGCAGATGAAGCCATACCAAAATCATTAGTAGTAATTAAAGAACGGAAAACCAAAGTGTCTATAATATCAGTTGCATCCATAAGCTTGCTGTTGTTGCCAATCAACTGGTAGAACATATCAAACTGTCCCCGCATGATTCTGGATATACCGAGCAATGTCAGCGTTATTATGGTAGAGCTTAACATAGGCAATGTTATATGCCATATCCTTCTAAAAACATTAGCTCCGTCGATCATCGCTGTTTCGTAGCTCTCTTTGTCAATGCCCATAATTGCAGAAAGATACAAAACACTTGAAAACCCTATGGTTTTCCATATATATAAGAAGGGAAGTATAAAAATCCACACACCAGGTTCAGAATATATACTTACAGGAGGTATTCCCAAAGTCTTTAGAAACGTATTCAAAGAACCGTATTCAAAATTAAATATGTTATAAAAAAACACTGCCACAATAACCCATGATATAAAATGTGGAAGAAACATCAGTGTCTGAGATGTTTTCTTAAACCATATTCCCTGCATTTCCGCAATCAATATTGCAGCCGCTACTGACAAGATAGTACTGGTGACTAAAAACAGAAGGTTGTATTTTAAAGTATTCCAAGTAACAAGCAAAAGCTTGCCTGATTCATAAAAATATCTAAAATTTTCAAGTCCATTCCACTCACTGCCAAATATCCCTCCTCTGTAGCTATAATTTTTAAACGCAACCACTATACCGGGCATGGGCACATAGGCAAAAATAAAGAAATATAAGCCAGCTGGCAAGAACATAACATAATAGAGCCAATTTTTTCTTATTTCACAAAAAAAACTTTTATTTCTGGTTTTTTGCAAAGACATATTGTCGTCACACCTTATATATAATGTTATGCCTTAATTCTATCAACAGTTCTTTTTACTCGCTACATGACAAATTTAATATAGCTTGGTTATTTTAATTTAACTTCTTGCGCTAGCTTTTTTGTTTACCGGAATTATTATTATGAAATAATTTTGCTCACACATTTTCAAACATACAGAAAAATTTATGCACCAGGGAACGGAATAGTGCAGATTACCGTAGTGCCGCTTCCTTTTATACTCTCAAATGAAAGCCCATATTTTTCACCATATAAAAGCTTGATTCTTCGGTCGATATTGCTTAATCCGAATCCTTTCGAACTGCTTGCGGCATGTGGAGCAAGCATGTGTTTTATTTTATCGCAATCCATCCCAATTCCATCGTCACGCACTTCAATAACAAGGCATTCTGTTTGCAACTGGAAAGCAACAATTTCAATAATACCTTGCTGAGAAGTCTTTTCCATAATTCCATGAACTATAGAATTCTCCACCAGAGGCTGCAAAGTAATTTTCGGCAATTTGCACATTTTTAGACTGTCCGGAATGCTGATAATCAGTTCTATTTTATTGCCAAAACGAGAGTTTTGAATCTGTACATAAGCTTTTGCATGTTCTATCTCATTTTCAAGCGTTACAATATCATTTCCGCTACTAAGGCTAAGTTTATAAAATCTACTTAATAAAAGAATAATATCTGAAATTGATTGATCATTATTTTTTACTGCCTTCCAGTAAATCAAATCAAGCGTATTGTATAAAAAATGGGGATTTATTTGCGCTTGCAATGCTTTCAGTTCAATCGCCCTGATTTCGCGCCCCATTTCATATTTTTCGTCCATTAGTGTCGAGATTCTTTCCAACATCGCGTTAAAACTTTTAATGAGGCTGCCTATTTCATCTTTCCCGGACGAAGGTATGGCGGCAGTGGAATTGAAATTATTAATGCTGTTTATGTAATGAATAAGACTACGTATCCTGCGAGTCGAGGAGTTAGCAACCATCAGAGCCACAGGGACGGCTGCGATGCAGAAAAGTATAATCAGCATAATCATTTTTCTGTATGATCTCAACTCTGTTGACGCAAATTCACTATTAGGTATTATCATTACCAGGGAAAAAGGGGTGTTCTTTATCGCTCGTTTCCCTACAAGGTATGACTGTTTGCCAAAAGTATTAATAGACCAAACGCTTTTGCTGGAATTTTGCGGGGCAAACCTATTTATATGGCTTGCTGCAAAACTATCCAAATCAGGATTTGACTGGGAAGAACTTATAAATATTGTTCCATAAATATCGAAAAAATAAAAGAAGCTATTTTTGCTTATTTTTGCATTATTAAGCAGTTCCGTAAACATTTCTCGCCGCACATCGACGCGAAGCAGTCCCATGGTGTCGTGGTAGCTTTCAGGACTTTGTATGCCTCGGATGACAGAGATGCAGTACGTATCAGCATATCTATAATTATCTTGAATGAACCATAAAAATGACTCTTTTCGGGTGAGAATTGGCTGGTACAGCTTGATATCAAGACTTTGGATTTGTTTTACCGAGACAGTTTCCCCAAATAAAGTCAAAGGCTTGTCTGTATAAATACTTGTCAACATGATGTCCCTTGAAGGATTTGCATTGTTGAACTGCTCTTCTATTCTTTTGATATCATACCCCCATAAACCCAAATTCTCATTATATTCGGAAGAAGGCTTTTTAAGTATATCCTGGATAATACTGTTGGTTGATAAGACATCCATGTATGCCTTTATTGCCGCCAACTTGTATTCAAGATAAGAGCAAGCTTGCTCGAACGTTTGCTTTGCAATATAAATGTATTTTTGCTCAAGATCTTTTTTGATTGTAATATTATTAAATGTAATAAAAACAACAAAACATATCAAAATAATCGCAACATAAGTGATAAACATTTTCCATTTTAAATTCAAATTGCTTATAATGTTTAAAACTCTAATCTTCATTTAGCACCCTCTCCCTATATTCTGAAGGTGTAAGTCCGGTATATTTTTTAAACAGCTGTGTAAAATAATTAGAATCGGTCAGACCAATCATAGAACAAATTTCATAGAGTTTTACATGTCGGTTCTTAAGTAGCTGGCAAGCCTTTTCAATACGCAATTCGGAGATATACGCGTTGATAGTTTTGCCTGTATTTTTTTTAAAAACCCCGCAAAGATAAGGTTCGCTTAATCCGGCGTAATGGGCAATTTTTTTTATCGAAATCTGGTTGTCGGTAAAATGATTCAAAATATAATTCTTGACCTTTGATATTTTAATATCCAACAAATCGTCAGTTGATACCTGTTCCATAATATTTTCAATGTTATCTATGACAAGATGGGCCAAGCTGTCTAAAGTAATTTTTGAGTTAATGTCACGCCATATATAGCTAATATCTTCATCCTGTCCTCCGTTCCCAAATACATCCCATTGCATGGTAATATCATAGAGAATTCGGATAAGGTTAAAATATATGTTCCTTATTTTACCTATATCATTATCCAAAGTCCTCTTAATCTCCTCTGTAATGTTTTTTACCATGATTACTGCATTTTTGGAGTTTCCTCGGCGTAATTGCTCCTTGAAATCGTGGTAAAATTGCTTTTTAAGTACAAAAGTGCTTCTTTGAGCTTTTATTTGGTTGTATACCTGTTTTTCTCCCATATAAAACTGCATATCAAGAATATTGAGGGTATCTTTGTAAATCGAAGAGATTAAATTCCAATTAACTTGAGTGTGGCTGTGCGCAAAAGCATAAGAGTGGTCAGGTGATAAGTATTTTGAGAAAAGTAACGAAATGTGGGAAATATTTACCCAAAAGCTATCATTGACATTTTGAGACACTAAAATTGCAGCAAAAATGTCTCCTCCTACAAAACCACACAATGCACTGTTTCCAAAATCACTGTTAATCTTTTTCAACAGGTTGTCTCTGATAAATGCCCAAGAGGCAGGATTTGAATTTGGATTCCAGTTTATCTTGGCACACAGTATTTGAAAAGGATGATCTATGCTGGAATTTATAGTTTCTGTACCATACCTTTGTTTTACTTCAAATGCACTAAGTACCCCCAGCACAAGATCAATTGTAAGTTGCTGGCATATCAAATGCCAGTTGGCTTTTAATTGCATTTCCTTAAGTCTGATTTCCATGATTTTGCGATTATTTTCATCGATTTTGCTAATGATTCTATTGCATGCATCCTTCAAAGCTTTTATTTCTACAGGTTTTTCAAGATATTCTGCAGCATTCACATGTATGGCATTTTTTAGGTACTCTTTATCGGAATACCCGCTTAAAAAAATAATTCCACAATCGTTATACTTTTCACGGACTATTCGGGACAATTCAACGCCGTCTAGCTTCGGCATCTTGATATCTGTAATTAGAATTGAAGGAATAAAGCTCTTCATAAGTTCAAGGGCGGCAATGCCGTTTTCAGCCGTCATTACGGACGCAACGTTCATGTCTTTCCAGATGGGCAGTTCTGAAAGCCCCGTTCTCGTATTTTCTTCATCGTCCACAATCAATACGTTAATCATATAAGTTCCTCCTTCTGGCTGGCACATCATAGATACTGCGTACCTATCATACTCAACACAGCATAAGTCGCAAAAAACTGTTAGGAGAGATTAGATTTACGCAACAAAGCTTAAGATTAAGAAACAACTCAACTTATTTACGTTAAATATTTTTGGCATAAATATTGCAAACCTTCATTCTCCTAACATTCTAGCGTATGCAAAACAAAAATGCAAGAATATTTTGCTTCTTGCTCTCATATGTGGGGCTCGCGTATCTTGCCTTGGGTCAGTCATCAGCAACCCTTTCAGGTGGAGAAGCACAGAGGGTAAAGCTTGTTGATCTTTTACAAAAGCTGGTTATGCAGGCAATACAGTAATTATCATAGAGCACAACCGTCATGTAATAAAAATTGCCGATTATATTATTGTTCTAGGCCCTGAAGGCGAGGATAAAGGCGGCTATTTAGTTGCAACAGGTACTCCTGAAGAGATAATAAATATTAAGGAATCCTATACCGGCAAGTACCTGGCTGAAGTTCTTGCAAAAGAAATTTAAGTAAAAATACCCGGCAAAGCTGAGACTAGAGGCTGACACGCCTCTGCTACTTTACCGGGGATGTTCAAATCAAGATATCAGTAAAGATTTCATGTAGAAATATAATTACTGGATAGGCTCAGCTTTGTGATGTTATTAGCAGCTTGCATAATTTGTAATATTTCTCCATAAACATAAAATTTTATGCTCCATATATCTTTCTGTTTGATTACATATACTATAATATTCTCAATAATTCTTCCATAAGCTCATTGCTTATATCTTTCCTGTCAGAAAATACAAGTATTCCGCTTTTTGAAACAACCAGCTGCTTACCTAACAATTTCGCTGCCTTATTTGCTTCAACATATGGCAGTCCGTTAAGCATAATTACATCTGCTTTATCAACCGCCTTACCAGATCTTTCTTCTACAAATGCAGCGGGAACATATGCTATTTTTTTTGCACCAAGGGGGCATTGCCTCGTATCGCTTTTTACTACAAGCTCATGCTTGCCATCTACAAATGCCATATAAGAGTTAAGTTTCATGGCTATTGCACCATTTGATAAAATTCTAGCAAGCTCGCCACTAGGAGTTATATCTATTGAGGTATTTGTGTAACGATAGTTAAATCTAGCGTTTGGAGCACAGTCACCCAAGTCATAGAACTGCATTACATCTCCGTCTGCTACGGAATTATCAGCCCATTTGAAGTCAAAACCTTTCTTTTCGTTAACTTTTAAAAGTTTCTTCGGTATTTCTATGTGTATCTGATTCCCATTTACACGGTAGTGACCTTCACCAACAGTTTTCCACTTCCACTGTCCTCCAACATTTTTTTCAATAGATACCTTACCATCCTTTTGTGAACGATTAACAATAAAATCATAACCCTTCCAACCGGTAGATGAATTCTGGTCTGTATCAATATAGAGGTTCATCCAGTTAGTGCCTTCCGGTGCAGTAATATCAGATACACACGCTGCGTAAAAATACCATTTCCTTTTATCGTTGCTAACTTTTGCTGTTTTTATATCATTTCT
>Ga0209809_1003397_pt1 | contig 10128 bp, 9 predicted proteins | sample YNPMSTMetaG_FD_186172 | JGI IMG/M metagenome (GOLD analysis project Ga0209809, IMG submission 186172) | Anoxygenic and chlorotrophic microbial mat microbial communities from Yellowstone National Park, USA - YNP MS-T MetaG (SPAdes) (version 2) ... | reverse complement strand
CTCGCAGGGACGATCTCCCCGCTCCCTCCCCACTTATCTACGTATTCCTTAGTTCGCTCGATGAAATACAGCGCATTTCTCCCTAGCGCAGCCTCCAACAGCCACGCGATGATCTCCTCGCCCTTGGCGCTTGGCTCAATCAGCCAGCGCTTTGCAAAATACTGCGCCAGCGCCCCCGGCTTATTAAATTCCAGTTTGTCACTTGCCACGCATGTGCCCACTTGGAGTTATTTTAACATCAGCTCGGATTTACATACATGAAGGGTGCACTCACAGCCAGGGTGGATTCTCACGCGGAGAACGCAGGAGAAAGCATTCCTGGGCACCTAGCAGGGGAACTTCTAGGAAATCGCATACATCAACCTAGGTAAGAGAACCATGTACCACGTACAAGTGGCTCAGTGATTTTATTATGCCTTCTTGCTACAAGAACTGAAATATATATATAAATACCCGCAAATCCGCGCGAAATATTGAATAACATTAAATTAAGATTTTTAATTGATTTTATTTTGTTAATACGTAATTTTATAGTTAGCCCAACGATTATGAACGATGCCTCTTCATCTACTGCACGACCTCACTAGCCGAAACCACCGCCACCGCCCCCTGAGCCTCCACCGCCTCTGCTCCCGCCACCGCTCCACCCGCCCCCATCACCCCCTCCGATGGTCTCCCCGATCGAATCAAACAGCGACGACAAGCGATTGCTCAGCTGGTTAATACCCTGCCCTATGCTGCGCTCCACCCCGACGAATCCTTGGTCGGCACGGGCTTGGCCATCGATGCTGGGCAGTTGGTGTGCGCTTGACCGACCTTCAGAGGCCGTGTTATGGCCCGCTGTCACACCGTACCAAGAGAGCGGCGGGCCGACTATCGCCGCGAATTTATTCACCCACTGGCGCTCCAAGCCAAACGCGATCGCGTATGGCAAGTACCGATCGAACAAGTCCTTCGACTCCCGAAGCTCGGTATATCGCTCGATATCCGCCAAGTAGCGCCGGAAAGCCTCAGCCCGTTTGCGCATCTCTGCGCCCTTGCGCGTGCGTATCGGCATGTGTTGCCCAACGAAGTACAGCGCTGCCCCTACAACGAAGGCCGCAATCGGCGGGGCAATGCTGAACTCAGTCCAGCCCATTGCCAGCCTTATCACAGGCACGAGCACAATTAGAGAGGCCGCCATGATAATTTTTGCTAACTTCTCGTATCTATTGCGCGTCTGGTCTGGCCGGTGCATGTAGTAACCATCCCTCACCAGCACGTGATAAATGGCCGACTGTATGTCAGGGACGCGGATGTAGAACCACCTGCGAACCTCGGAGAAAGTGCGAACGCCACGGATGACGCCAAGCGCCGTGATCAGGAGGCGCTCATACGGTTGCAGGGTAACCTCGCCGTAGCACGGACCGAGCTCAATCGCCCAGTCTTGGTCATCCCCCTCGCTCTGACACTCCCTGATCTTGAGCACGCCACGACGCGCAAGATCAATCACGACCGCAGTGATGTCCTGGTCATCTACAGTCTCGTCCACCAACGCCCCCGCAATGGCTGGTGGGAGTTCAGGCGGGGGGGATGTGATGTGCTCGGCTGCCCAGCTGACCTGTGGATCCCGCCCGCCAACGTAGTAAAGGACGAACACAGTGGTCAATCCACCGCAGAGAATGAGCGCGCTTAAAAGAAGCGCGATCGCGTTGTAGATCGGCTTCTCGAACTCCTCAAAGTGCCGTCGTTCATCAAATTCCCGCTGCCAAGGCGGTGGTTCACCCTTGACTATCCCATGCGGGAACTGGACGCGCACCTCCATCTCACTGCCGCTTGGGATAGGCTCCTGCGCCTCGCCAACGAGGACGTTTCCCCCCAGCCCACGCAAGTTTGCCCGAACCCCATAGATCTCAGCCTTCTGCACCGTCGCATCGGCCGGCAGGCGCACGGTCACCCGCGCTGCCTGAACCGGAAACCCCGCACGGTCCGCATACACCGCCACCCAGAAGAGCTGATCGCCCTCCGGGTAATAGCGCAGCGCCCCGGAAACCGTGTAGCGCAGCTTGAAAGTGCGTCGCTCGAAGCGCGCCGGGCGAGAGAAGTAATACTTGATGCGCACGATCCCCGATTCGCCTTCGACGACGTCGACGCGGAGCGACCGCCCCCCCTCGGTGACCTCAACGTCACGCACGCCCGTGATCCTGTTGAGCTCAATGTCGCGATAGCCCCAATGAAAGGTCCCCGCGGTGAATTCGATCACATTGGTCTCAGTGACCCGGAGATCGCCATTTGGCAGCACCTCGACCTCGGTATCCAAGCGCGCCCAGACGAATGCCCTCTCGTCGGCATGTGCCGGGAGGGATAAGCTCATGCAGGTGATCAAACAGAAGAGGACAGGGAAGAGGCGGCGTTTCATCCACTCATTCACGAATTACCTCAGATCACCGTCGCCGCCAAGTGAGCGCGCGCGCCGCGCTCGGCGGGCTGAGGTCGGCGTATATGCGCTGGCCGGTCAGCGGATCTATTCCCATCAGCCGCCTGACCTGCACCCACCAGATGACTTCACCGGCTTGGCGCTCGCCTAAGATGTCGCTTGTGACCCTCAATGACGTTGCCTTGGTCTCGAAGATCGGGACGCTCACCGCCCCGGTCGGCTGAACTTGGACGACGTACCACTCATTCGGTCTGAGCAAGCCAACGGTGAGCCATTGTAAGGTCACGACGCGCCGATCCTCACCGATGTGCGCTCCGTCAGCCGGTGCCAGCAGCAGCGGCGCGTCATAGGTCGCCCGCGGCGTGGGCGAGGCGAAGATGATGGGATCGTCGCCCTGACAGCCCGCCCCACGCCCTTGACACATGGCATTCGCATCACCGATTGCCGCAACAAAGTCAGGCTGCGGAATGAGCAAGCGTTGGCCAATAAGGATGAGGCACGTGCGCGGATCAAGCTGATTGGCCGCGAACAAGTTTTCCAAGTCAACTCTGAAGCGAAGCGCGATATCGATACAGGTGTCCCCCTCCTGAACGACGTATTCGATGGGCGTCGGGGATGGGATGGGAGATGGCGCAGTGGGAGGTGAAGGCGTCGCTAGGGTCGCGGTGATTACCGCCGGCGGAGTTTTGAACTCAATCGTGATCCTCGGCTCGCTCTGCGGCTCGGACGCTGAATACACTAGGGCGGCGATCACGAAGAACGCAATTGAAAAAACAATTGACCCGAATACGCCGATGACTCCCCATGAAACCCGCTGCCTGCGCAGCCTGTGGTTGGCCGGCGATGGATGATGAGGGAGCGGGGGACTTGACACCCTTTGGCTTGTGTTCTTCGGCAGCGCGAGGAGCTCGTCAGCCTCGTGATCCGCGGCCATGTCTTGATTTTTATAACTTCAATCAGCGCAAGGCTATAATACCATATATGGCACAGGTTGAACTCCGCGACGGCGACATCTTCGCCGCCAATTGCGAGGCAATTGTGTGTCCGGTGAATTGCCGCGGCGTGATGGGCAAGGGATTAGCCCTGCAGTTCAAGCAGCGCTATCCAGACAACTATGCCGCCTATAGACAGGCTTGCTTGTCCGGCCAACTGCGCATGGGACAGGTCCTCGTGTATCAGCGCCCAAGCGCTGATAACCCGCGCTACATCATCAACTTTCCCACAAAGGACCACTGGAAGGACATGAGCACTATCGCACACATCCGCATCGGGCTGGCGGCGCTCTCGGCGCAGCTCCTAAAACACGACATTCGCAGCGTCGCACTGCCCGCGCTTGGTTGCGGCCTTGGTGGGTTGGCATGGGGCATGGTTTGCCGTGAAATAATCAATCATTTTGCAACGAAACATGGAGAATTAAAGGTAATTTTATTTAAGCCTCAGTCTGAATTTAAAACAGAAACAAACTATTTCTCTATGAGCGTTTAACCTTTCACCGCGCAGAACAATATTTGTGCGTTTATCCGCCAGTTGTCCACGCTGTATTCTCACGCGGTGGCTTGTCCCGACATGGTAGCGATCACAACCACCCACACCTGTATACATTGGCCCAGATATGTCCTGCGTTAAGCCGGCGGAGCACTTCCTGTTGCGTAATCTACAAAGCGTTCGGTTTGCTGTCTATTCCGTACCCCAGCATGCGCACGAGGAGGGTGAATTCACGGCCAGGGTGATTCTCACGCGGAGAACGCGGAAAAGATGATATAGAAAGCAATACCGGCGTCTTCTGCGGCCCAGAAGCGGGGCGTCCAGAAATCGCGTTGCCCCTATTGGTGAATGCACCCCACGAGGATCAGCGTCAACAACCCGTGATATAATTCTCCACGACTTGCTGCGCCCCCGGCAGGACATTTGCCTAGCCCTCACTAGCTTCCCTAGGTTTACCTGCTCTCTCAACATCCTCGATACCGCATAGTACATAGTACTGCAGGGTATGGAAGTTCGGCAGATGGCGAATCTGTTGATGCCTATCCGGTGCATCCCATAATTCGAGCAGCGTCCGATCATCTGCATAGCATAACAACCACACCCGCCAAAGGTCGAGGACACAGCTGACTGTTCAACCTAGTGAAGATGCGTTCCTCTACGTCGTATATTCCCGATTTGCACCGCAGGGCATATCGCCCACGCCTGAGCCTGATGAGGCTGCCCTTTTTGGCCAGCCAAGAGACAATGACCCTGTCCCGATCTACAAGCTTGCGCATCTTCACCCGCCTATCCGGAGCGTTCCATAAGCGAATAAGCGTCTCTTGGCCAGCGTAATATACCAACCAAACCCGGCACAGGTCGAGGGGACCGCGCAATCCGTGCGCTTCCATGCGCGCGACGATCTCGGCCAACTGTGTTGAGGGCGGCGTGTAATCGCGTCCCCTTGACCGGGAAGCGTATTGCCCAACTTGGAGCAACTCGCCGCGGCTGCTGCCTGCGCTGAGCAACTCGTAGAGCGCATAGATTTGCTTTCTGGCATAGCCCTCAAAACTTTTTGCGCCTGTCCAGAGCATCCCATAGCGCTACCAACGCCGCGTCGTCGCGCAGCAGCCACGCGCGCCAGACATCGAGTGCACCGGTCAGGCCGTGGTCATCCATGCGCCTTTTCATAACCACAATTAGAGATTTCATGTGTTAATTTTTATATTTTAACATATAAATTTTATACGATTTTTTAATAAAAATAAATATAATGCTATGAACCGGCAGGCGCACCTCCATAGCCCCCATCTAGGGGCATCCCGATCATCATCCGTGACTTGACATCCTCTAGGTTGTCCGTCGACTGGTAAATTGCCGCCTTGAGTATCTCTTGGCGTGCGTCGCGATACGACGCGCGCGCCAGCAAGCTGCGTCGGCGCGGCGCGATGACCGAGATCCCGCACATCTGGCCATCCTTGTAAAGCGCTCGCCCAATCAACGCGATATGCTGGTAATGCACCCAAGTCCCATTTGCTGCGAGCGCCTCCTGCAACGCCAACGCCCAAGCGCGCGGCGTTGTGCCGTAGCGCTCTGGGCGCTCAAAGTAATCAGTCACCATCTCGCGCCGACGGCTGCCAACGTAGAACGCGCGCAACATCGCCTGCGTGATCGGTTCGCCAACTGCCTGCGCAGCGACGACCCCGACCCACTCCCCGACCGCCGGCGGCTCAAGGACGCTTAGCTTAAGCCCGTAGCATCTTGCGCAGACGCCATCGCCGCCTGCAGCACACCCATCCGGCGCATACACATCCAGCTTGGCCCCCCTTTGCATCGCCAAGCGCACATGCAGCGGCGTGATCAAGTCCCCGTGGTGCAGATAGCAATCCGGGCAATCCGCTGCGGCATAACACCACGTCGCGCGGTATGGCAGCGCCTCGTTTGGCTCGCAGCGCAATGGCTCGCGCATCGCCTCGTCACACGCGGCGACGACGCGCACGTTCTGGACCACCTCCATGAGCCGGCGCGTCAGGTAGCCGGCCTTAGCCGTCCCTTCATAGGTTTCGTACAAACCGCGGCGCTGCGCATGGCACGCGCGCAGGTACTCAGCAGGCGACAGCCTGTACAGGATGCCGCGGATCAGCGGCGCGCCGTCCAGCTTGCCGTGCATGTCGCGCACCGGGCCATGCCCACCGGTTGCGATCGCTAGACCACCAACCCCGCTCTTGCTTGCCCCGCGGGACAGGATTTCCCTCACGACCGGGGGCAAGCGGTCAAGCATGCCCGCCCCGTGGGCAGTCAGCTCCTCCTCGCTGCGACGTGCAGCGATATCCATGTACTCATTTTCCCCAATCAACCCGCGCTTCAGCGCACGTTTGAGCTGCGCTGACCACGCGTGTTCTGCTCCTCCCACGTCTACGTCAGCCAGCCCAACGCTGATCGGAACGCGCAGGGATTCGCCGGCGCGGTAATGGGCTTGGACGATCTCAGCGACTGAGCCGGCGTGCCCATCCACGATCATCGCCAGCCCCAGCAAATCGCCAATCAGCGTCTGCCAGGCGCGTTTGCTCGGTTGCTGGCACAACGCTCGGCAGTCCGCCTTGACGATTTCGGCAGCCCAAGGAGGGGAAGCTTGTAGCAGCTGCTCAAATCTTGGATGACTTAACCCCGGCGGGACAAAGAGGTATTCCTTCGCCGGCGTCCAGCTTGGTTCGCCCTCAGCAGCGCGACAGAAGTGCCTAGTAGAAAGCGCACGCCTATGTGCTTCGCGCTGTGATGCCTTTGTGCAGCATGCAAATGTGCTCATCTGGTCGCCGTCGAAGTCGGCGTTGAAACCGCTGCACACTATGGGAGAAATGCCAATCGCCAACTCGTCCCAGGCCCTTGGGATAAAAGCCAACAGGTTGGCTTGGTGCAGCGTCGGTGGGCGGTTGAGCCATACAACCTGCGATTGCAGTACTTCATCTACCAGCTGGCGTGCTTTTTTGCCTCGTTCCTGGAGCTTGGCGCGCGCTTCGCGGATGCTCCCTGCCAGTCCAGCACGGATCAAGGCGTGGACGAGGACGGGCTGCCAGATCTCGATGGCGATGTGGTATGGCAACCTGCATTCACCTATTGCCAGCGTCTCGTCCTGCACGATCACCGCTCGAGCGCTGTAATCGACGCGCCGACCAAGCAGATCGTGGCGCAGCCAACCATATTTGCCATGGATGCGCTTCGTCCAGGTTGTCATTAGATCCCTGACCTGCGCGTAGAGGACGTATTGGTATGCTGCTTGTATGAAGGGCGGCTGGCTTGACTGCTGGGCAGCTTGCAAGCGCATGTTTGCGGCAAAGATGCCCTGATAGCGCTTGTTAATCGGGTCACAGGTCCAGTAGTTGTGGGTCACTCTGAGGATCGGTCGGATGGCCGGCGGCGGGATGAGGATGACGTCGAGGAGGAGCTGCGACGGATGCGTCGTGGTTGCCAGCGGGAGGAGCCAGGCCGCACTTGGGGCATCAGCACTGGCGACGAATTGCAGCACATCATTTTTTGATAGATTTTTTAATCTGTCTACGACCCAGTCAATTGGCGTCTGTTCGCAGGTGTTGACGACCCCTTCTGCTTCGCCAGCCAGCAGCGCCCGGTATTGCCGTGTGCTCATGGCCAACAATTGTGCGATCAGCGATTCATAGAGCGGATGGGGTAATGTGCAGGCAAGCTGCAGGTGTCCGCGCCTTTGAAGGTGATCTTCCGGAGACAGTATCGTTGTTTTGCAGTGCGGACAACGCCAGCCTGGGCGTGCATCCTGTAAGTATCCGCAGAGGCAGGCGTATAGGCGTGGCGGGCCGTAGATCGCTGGGTCGAACAGGCCCCCCTTGCGTGGGCGACCTGTGCTCGGGTGGATGGTGTACCAGCGTGTGAGTTCGCCGTTACTTCTTTGCAATGCTTCTGCGCTTGTGAGTAAGCGGAATTTTATCTTCATTGCTTGGGATGCCCTCAGTGATGGTCAGTCAGTATAATATAAACCAGATGGGGAAGAAACCTGAGCTCGACAGCCAGATAATTGAGGAGATCAGCGCTGAGGAATCCTTGCTTAACCTCGGGCGTGAGCGCGGATATGTCACTTTTGACGATATTTTTGGCATTTTCCCGCTGGCAGCTGAGGATAAGGACATATTGTCTGAGTTATGCGAAACACTTGCTGACGCTGGCATTGAAGTCGTCAGCGAGCCTCCCATTGTTGCGATGGACGACGAGGAGGAGGAAATCGAAGACGAGGAAACGTCCGTTGAATATGAGGATGAGCAGATTACCGAGGTTGACGACTCAGTCGGGCTGTATTTGCGTGAGGTCACCAAAGTGCCGCTGCTTACGGCAGCGCAGGAAGTTGACCTCGCCCAGCGCATGGAGCGCGGGCGCGAGGCGCGCGACACTTTGGAGAACGAGGGCGACAACCTTACCAAGGCGGAAGTTGAGGCGCTGCATATCTTGATTGAGGATGGTTTACAAGCCAGAGAACATCTGATCAAGGCGAACTCGCGCCTGGTCGTCAGCGTGGCCAAGAAATACATAGGGCGCGGGGTGCCGTTCGTCGATTTGATCCAAGAGGGAAACATCGGCCTCATCCGTGCGGTGCGGAAGTTTGACTGGCGGCGCGGACACAAGTTCAGCACATACGCAACGTGGTGGATTCGCCAAGCGGTCACCCGTGCGATTGCCGATCAGGGGCGCACAATTCGCCTCCCTGTCCATATGGGTGACACCATCAACCGTGCCATCCGCGTCTCCCACATCCTGACGCAAGAGCTCGGTCGTTCGCCCACAGTTGAGGAGATCGCAGACGCGTTGAAAATCCCACGCCGGAAGGCTGAGCAGATTATTGAGTATATGCGCCGCCCGATCAGCCTTGACGCACCAACTGACGATGAAGAGGAGACGACGGTGGGCGACTTCGTGGCAGCCGCGGAGCCGTTGCCGATGCAGGTCGTGTTGGACAATTCGCTGCGCGAAAAGATGCAAGAGTTAATCGGTTTGCTCACGCCGCGCGAGGCACGGGTCATCCGCCTGCGCTATGGGTTTGAAGGTGAGCCGTTGACCCTTGACGAGGTCGGCCAGAAGCTCAGGCTGACCCGTGAGCGCGTGCGCCAGATCGAGGTACAGGCTTTGACAAAGCTGAGGCAGCATGCCGGTCCATGCAGGCTGCGCGAGTACCTGAGCAACACCTGAGCAAGCGTTATGATATCATTGTATAACGCGATGAGCGACAAGCCAACCCAACAGCCAAGCACCGACCAAGTTCAGCAGCGTGCGCTTGAAGCGCTTGAACTCATCCGGAAGATCGCCGCCGAGCATGGCATCACCGAAGAGGACGTCCTCCGCGAGATTGAGGCATACAGGGCGTCAAAGAGAAAAAATCAACAATTTTCTAAAGAAGAGCAACAACATGAAGATACATAAAAATAATGATTATTTTTGAGTAGATCCTGTAAGCATGCGATGGAATTGGCCTGCATCCTGATCGCGTGCCCAACCACGCGATCAGGGATATCTCCGAGGAATTCGTCAGACGCTTCAATGAGGGATATAGCAAGGGGGCGGTGAATACTTTACGCCGTGCGATGTCGTCGCGCTCATGATCGACCTGCTCCTCGACGCGAAGACGATGCAAGCCGGGGAGCATGCTCATCAAGGCTGGCACCGCCGTCGCCGCATATGCCGAGCAGCTCGACATTTCCGCGCAAGTGCAGCTCTAGATGAACCCGACTGTCTATGCCATCGCCAAGGCCGATCTGCTGCTGCGAGTCGCTGATCCAAGCTGCTGCGAAGATGGGTATGACGGCAAGCGCTTCCGCCTCATGCTCGCTAACCCGCCGTTCGGCGTGGAAACGGGTCGAGCACATTATCCGCAGCCGCGTCCTCGACAATTCTGATTCTGAATTGGGCTATCGCCGCATCCGCGTTGAACGCCCGCTGCGCTTGCGCTTCCATGCTTCCCCTGTAAGTGCCTACAGGAACACCCAACCTTCATCGCGTTGTCAAGCGACCTCGCCGGCGAGCAGCTGAAGTGTGCTGTCGTCGCTGCCCTGCAAAGGTTGCCCTAGCACTAACCCGAACGAGTACTTGAGTTAGTTGGACAAAGCGCTCAAGCCGTTATCGCCAATTTCGCGGCCTCGGAGCGGCGCACATGCGCAGGACGGCAGGGCAAAAGCGCGCGCCGCGCACATTTATCGCCAACTATCCACTCCCCCCCTTATTTTAATAATATT
>Ga0209809_1003394_pt1 | contig 10132 bp, 10 predicted proteins | sample YNPMSTMetaG_FD_186172 | JGI IMG/M metagenome (GOLD analysis project Ga0209809, IMG submission 186172) | Anoxygenic and chlorotrophic microbial mat microbial communities from Yellowstone National Park, USA - YNP MS-T MetaG (SPAdes) (version 2) ... | reverse complement strand
GCAGTTTTGGAGTCCGGCCGGGGACGAAGCGCTATTGTGTCTGGACACCTTCTGGCGCAACGAGCGCTGGCATTTGCTCTTCCCGCACACCCGCCCTGCCAACCTGTCCAAAAACTGAAATGCGCCGCCATGGGGCGCTGGCAGTTGAATGCGGTTGACAGGGGTGCAGCTGACGGCTTGTATTAAAAAGTTAGAGACTGCCTATGAGCAAAACTCTTGTTGGGTTGGGACGGCGGTTTCCGTTGCTGGGGGCGTGGGGCTTATGGGGGGCCTTTGGGGTCGGCATGCTTTTGGAGCCCTGGCAGATGGAGGCTCGGGACTTTCGCGTCAACCAGATCCCCAACGGCCAGGTCTTTGGCTGTGCCAACTGTCACCTCAGTCCTTCGGGTGGTGGGGCGCGGAATGCGTTCGGCAACCGCGTGTTTCAGTTGGTGGGTACTTCCAGTCGGGCTTTTTGGACCCCGAGCCTGGCCGCGGAGGATTCTGACGGCGACGGCTATTGCAACGGAGAAGAGCTGGGAGACCCGGACGGCGACGGCGTCCCCGTGCCGGGGGCTCCCGTAACCAACCCCGGCGTTAGCACCAGTCGGCCGGCGAATGCGCAGCCAGTGTGGACGGGTGTGTCGGCCGTGGTGGCCGTGCAAGGGCTCCCCTACAATGCCACGGCGATCGCAATCGACCCAAACCTCTGCCAACGGCTGACGTTCAGCAAGGTTGCGGGGCCGGCTTGGTTGGTGGTCAGCACCAACGGGGTGCTGGGCGGCACACCGCCGGAAGGCTCGGGAGGCACCTATGCGGTGACGTTGCAGGTCACGGACAACGGTTCTCCGCCGCAATCGGCCCAGTTCACTTACGATCTCCAGGTGGTGGCGAGGTACGCCGGTTGGCAGGCGCTTCACTTTACCCTTCCCCAAGAGGCCGAGCTGGCGCGGCCGGACCGGGATCCGGACGGGGACGGGTTGAGCAACGCGGCCGAATATGCCCTGGGCACGAATCCGCGTCAGTTCACTGCCGTGCCGTGGCGGCCACCGACGTTCGATGTGCAGGGTCGGATGACGTTGGAGCTGCCCATGCGGGATGATGACCCAACCCTCCGGGCCTGGCTTGAGATGAGTGACAACCTGCAGTTCTCGGAGGTGACCCGCGTGGAAGGTACAGTAACCGATCCCCGTCCGGGAGACGGAAAGAAACTGTGGAGCTTCACCGACCCTGTTTCGCGGACGAACACATCCGCTCGGTTCGGCCGGCTGCGGGTGCAATTTGAGCCCTAGTCCGGGAATGCGGGTGCGCTCAGGAGTTGGAGCGCACCCTCGGCGGCGGCAAGCCCACCCAGTCCGAACGCTGTCACGAGCCGCAACGGCGCGCTCGTACCCGCGAACCGTTTGGAGTGCCCCTGTTTGCGGGCGCTTGGAGGACTTGGCGATGCTGACCCTTCGTGCGTAGCCATGCCACTCCGCTGACATTCACAAGCGGGCTTTGCCCCTTGCTCCGGCGCCGTCCAGGGCCAGGACAGCTGGAAGGCCCTCCTAGTCCCGAAAATCAGCGCCCGGATTTCCTCCGGAGCGAAGGCGTTTGGTTGGGACAGGCGGGTGTCCGGGCCCTCGAGGCCGTGAAACCCAGCCGGTGCGGCAGCCGACCGTTGGCCGACGCCCCTCGGCGGATCGGCCACGGCTTGTTGTCCCACAAGCCCGGGCTGTTGCTTTTTCCCCTCCCGGGCACCAAACCTATTCGAAAACGAAAATGCGCCCTCTGCCGACCGGGTACAGAAGTTTTTCGTGGTCGTGGCGAGGCTTTTTGCTAGCCTTGGGCCTGGACAAAATCGTGCGACCGATGAGCTTTTTCGATCAATTGAAGTTCGACAGCAACGGCCTGATCGCGGCCATCATTCAGGAGGCCGGCACGGGACGGGTGTTGATGATGGCCTGGATGAACCGGGCCTCTCTGGAAAAGACCATCGAGACCGGGTTGACCCATTTCTGGAGTCGGTCTCGGCAAAAGTTCTGGATGAAGGGGGAAACCAGTGGGCATGTGCAGCGGGTCAAGGACATCGCCTTTGATTGTGACGGTGACACGCTGTTGATTCAGGTGGAACAGGTCGGGGCCGCATGCCATGAAGGCTACCGCTCTTGTTTCTTTCGGTCGATGACCGATGGGGGGCAAGGATTCCGTGTGACGGAGGCGAGGCTGCAGTCACCTGAGGAAATTTACGGCCGGAAGCCGTGAGCTGGGGTGGAGGTTCCCTGGCCTGCCCGTGCCCGGACACCGCACTGGTCATTCATGGAGGAACACTTTCCGCTGGGTAGCCGCAGTTACTGGATCATGTTGGCCCTGCTGGCGTTGGCGCGGGGGGCGGATTTTTTGAGCACGTGGGTGGCCACGCCGAATCTGGTGCTGGAGGGCAACCCTATTGCCAAGCGGCTGGGCTGGCGTGGGGGGGTGGTGGTGAACCTTCTGGTGTGCGTGGTGCTGGCCCAGTGGCCGTTGGCGGCCATTGTGGTGGCCACGGCCAGTGTGATGGTGGCGGCGCGCAATTTTCAGTCGGCCTGGGTGATGCGCTCGTTGGGGGAACACAATTACCGCGACTGGCATGTGGAGCGGGTACAGGAGACCCGTATTTCGGTGTATCTCTTGTGCCTGGCGGGCAACACCTTTTTGACGGCTGCGGTAGGTGCGGCGGTGATCGTTTTCAGCGAGGGCAAACTGGTATTGGTGGCCATCGGTATGGGGATCGTGGCTTACGCCGTGGCGGTGGCCTTTTATACCTTGCTCGGAATTTACCGGCTGCGCCGCAGCGGCCGGCTTCACTCGCCCAGCGACCATGCACGTTTTTCCTGATCTAGCGACCTTCCGGAGGCTGGCCTCGGAGGGGAATTTGATCCCGGTGGGCTGCCGCCTGCTGGCGGACATGGAGACGCCGTTGTCGGCGTATCGCAAATTGCGCGGGCCGGGGGAATCGTTCCTGCTGGAATCAGTGGAGGGTGGCGAACATTTGGGGCGCTTTTCGTTCGTGGGGACGAATCCGCGGGCGATCATCCGGCAGGACGGCACCCGGGTCGAGGTACGGGAGTCGGGGCGGGTGACCGAGCGCTTCGAGGTGGTGGGGGCGCGGGGGGTGCCCGCATCGGACCAGGTACGAGACGGTCTGGAGGTGGTGGAGAAGGTCTTGAGTCGGTATCGTCCCGTGGTGGTGCCCGGGTTGCCGCGTTTTACGGGCGGGGCGGTGGGGTTTTTGGGCTACGAATTCATTCATGACATCGAACCGGTGGTGCCCCGGCCGCCCCGGGACGAGTTGGGCACGCCGACGCTGTATTTTTTCGTGGCGGACCAGTTGGTGGTCTTCGACCGTGTGGCCCAGACTTTGACCCTTTTGGTTAACGCCTTCGTGGAAGCGGCAAGTCAGGTGGACGAAGCCTACGAGGAAGCTGTCAGCGAACTGGAACGGCTGTTGACCTTGTTGGAGCAGTCTAGCCCCCACGAACCGGCCGTCTTACCGGAAACGGTACCGCCGGTGCCGTTCGAGTCCAACATGCCGCGGGAAACTTTTCTGGCGCATGTGCGCAAAGCCAAGGAATACATCACCGCCGGAGACATCATTCAGGTGGTCGGTTCCCAACGGTTCGCGGCTTCTGTCCGTGCTTCGGCGGTGGACGTCTATCGGGCCATTCGCTCGGTGAACCCGTCGCCCTACCTTTTTCTGTTGGAGTTGGAGGGGATGGCCCTGGTGGGGGCCTCGCCGGAGATCCATGTGCGTTGCGAAGACCGGCAGGTGGAAATCCGCCCCATCGCGGGTACACGGCGGCGGGGACGGACGCCGGAGGAAGACCGAGCGCTGGAGGCGGAGCTGCTGGCCGATCCCAAAGAACGGGCCGAGCATGTCATGCTGGTGGACCTGGCCAGGAACGACTTGGGACGTGTGTGTGACTATGGGTCCGTCCGGGTACGGGATCTGATGGTGATCGAGCGCTACAGCCACGTCATGCACATTGTCTCGTCGGTGGAAGGGCGCCTGGCTGCCGATCGGACCCCGTTCGATCTCATGCGGGCGACGTTCCCGGCGGGTACCGTCAGTGGTGCCCCCAAGATCCGGGCCATGCAGATCATTTCGGAACTGGAAGGGACCACCCGGGGCCCGTACGCCGGCTGTGTGGGTTATTTCGGGTTCAACGGCAACCTTGACACGTGCATCACCATCAGGACGGCCCTGCTCAAAGACGGCATGGCGTACGTGCAGGCCGGGGGCGGCTGGGTGCACGATTCCCAGCCTGAAGCCGAATTTCAGGAGACAGTCAACAAGGCCTCGGCCATGTTTCAAGCGATTGCCCTGGCGGAACATTTTGCTGGCGGCCCGATTCGCCGGTGATTCGTGGGCCCGCGGGTCCGCTGCAGCCTCTGGCTGCAGGGTGCTGTTCCCGCTCTGAGCCGCATGGCACGAGTCAGGGCCGCAGCGTTGGCCCGGGGGTAAGTGAAAGGTGTTTGCCGCGGCTGGCTATGGCCGGGCCGGGGTCATGGAGTTGGATGAGGGAGGAGGCGCGACGCACGCAGGCCTCCGACCCCGCAACCCGACGCGGCTCAAAGCCGAGCGCGGCCCTGGAGGCCAGTGGGCAGCAAACTTCGTTTAGTGCATCCGGCCGGAGGCCAGACGAGGTCGAACTACTTGCCGGACTGCCTCCCTTCGTCCATTCGGGCAGCGTTTTGCGCCAGGGCCGGAATCGTCCGGCCAAGGACCATGCCGCGAAACAGCGTCTGTCACGCCGGGGTCATCCCTGCAGGAAAGCTGGCATTTGGATGAGGTCGGGGCGTGCCGCGGGTGCACGCGTGTGCCTTTACAACTCGCGCCAAGAGGTGACCAGAAAACCGCGACTGGGCCCGACGCGTCGGAGATTTTCGTCGTAGTGGAAGTTGAAGTGGCCGTTCATTTTGACGGTCTTGGTGACGGAGGCGCCGACAAAATCGTAGGTATCGTTGCCGCCGCCGCCTAGTGTGAAGTCCGCGTCCGGCGCGTAGATTGCCCCGGTAAACGCTGCATTTCCTCCGAGGCTGAGAGTGGTGTTTCGAGCCGTACCGAAGTAGAGGAAGTTTTGGGCACGGCCACTCTTATTGACCACGCCCTGGCCTTTGATCGAAAAGGTGGGCGCATCCACGTAGAGAATCAGACGAGCTCCGGGAGCCAAATGAATGCGGTCGCTGTTCCCGGTCAGTTTTGTGCTACCGGACAGCACGAGGGTGGCTTGGACGTTGGTGCCCACGTATAGGCTGCCGGTCAGGCCCTCCTCCCGGTAGTAAAGGCCACTGGCGAGGATCACGTGCCGATACTTCACACCGTCGATCGTTAGCTCTGGCAACGTGGGAAGGTACCATCTGGGTCCGGCTGGCACTCGCACTGGTGGGAAGGCCACGTTGAAATCGTTGTTGGTCCCGCCGGAGACGTATCCGTTGGGACCGATGCGGACTGTGCCATTGGGGCCGGTTTGGGCCTTTCCGTTAATCTTGGCGTTGCCCACGTTGATGGAATTGATCAGGCCCGCGTTGGTCGCCACGTCGCCGTTTTTTTGCGTTTGTGCGGGTTGTTGAACGGGTAAAGGCCATTGTCGCTGAAGTTCGGGTCGCCCGAATCAAAACTGTCGGTGGTTACATTGTTTCCTGCCAGGTCGATTTGGCCTTCGGCTGCCATGGCCACGGCGAAGAGCGGGTCGCTGCGGGTGAGCACCTGGACGACGCGAGGCACGGAAGCGTACAGTCCCCGGGCGTTCGCGCCGATCACCCCCAGAGTGGGGACCGCTGGAACGAGGTCGGCACGGTTGACGACTCCGGTGGCGTAAAGCTGCGGCTGCATTCCTTGCAAGACGATGCAGACGTCGTAGTAGCTGTCCGGCGCTAGATATCGTCGCGGTGCCCGGTACACGTTCCCGTCGCGGATCCACCCATGGGCCGCCAGTTGGTTGGTGGCCTCGGCGAGATCCAAAAAGGGCGCATTGCGATTCAGATGGGTCAATGCCTCCTCGATGCCCGCCTCGGTCATGGCCAAGCTGGCGTTCCAGCCCATGGAGCGTGCTACGGAAAGGGCCTGCCCTTGGACGAGCACGAGCGTACTGGCCAGCGTAAGGCCGAGGATGCCACAGCTCACCAGCGTGATCAAAAGGATCTGCGCCGAGCGCGGAGAGTTTCTGGGGTAAAGATGCATGGGTACTCAGTTTCGGATCACGATGCGCGCGGTTTGGACGCTTTCGGTGTGCAGGCTCTGGCCCAGCAGTTGCCGGGAACAACGCCAGCTCATGTCCACGAGCTTGGCCTGGCGAATGTCGCGAGTCGGATAGAACCCGAACACGCCGTTGCTGGGGGTGCGCTGCGAGATGTTGAAACGCAGGTAGTCACAGCCGGTCAAGAGGATTTCCACTTGGCTGCCTCGGCGCAGGGTGACCACCCGTTGCTGTGGATCCCAAGCCACTTCCATGGTGGTTCCATTCAGGTTGGAGAAGGTAAGGGAGGTGGAAGTGGCCGCCATCAGGCCGGCGGCCTGACGGATCTCCCGGCTCAACGTATCCAGGGCATGCCGGCTGCGCTGGTCCAAGTCCATGTAGTTAACGATTCCGGCCAAGGTACGGGCGCCAAAGGTCCAGAACGACAGCACCGCCGCCAGGATCAATCCGCCCACTCCAAGGGTCACCAGGGTCTCGGAAAGCGTAAAGCCGGCACAGCCCCTGCGGTTTCTGGCAAGTCTCTGGCGGGAGCGACGTCGGCGGGCGCCCTCAATTGTGGAAAATGTAATTCTGCAATCCACACCGACTAACCAAAGTTCGCATTTCCCGTACCCGCACCTGGGGTGCTCCAGGGCCCGTGCCGGTTTGCCAGCCCACTCGCACGATCACCTCTCGCAGGTCGTCCACGTACGCAGGCTGAGGACTCCATTGCACGGGCCGGATCGTAATGCTGCCAGTGTAAAGCACACCCGAGCCGGTGGCCGGATTGGTGGGGTTGGGATAATAGTACGCAGTGAAGGTGGGGGGACGAACCCGTTGCTGTGGATCTGGTCCCAATTGTACAGCCGGATGCCCTCCAGCCGTTCCAGCATGACCTGGGTGGCGCGCAACTCCTCCCGGATCATAGCCGTGTAGGCCAGCCCGCCGCTCATGCCCGCGTAGAGGGCGATCAGCAAGGTGCTCAGGAGCAACGTGGCCACCGTGACCTCGGCCAGGGTATAAGCACGCTGGGAGGGTCCGTTGCCGCTCCAGCTGCCCACGCACTGCATCCGCGATTGCCTTGAACGCAACATGGATTGTATTGGCGATCCCCAGTGAGTCTGCGAGGACTCTTGGTTTTCTTGCTTTCCAAAACAGCAGTCCGCGTGCCCCAGAGTTGCGGGAGACTTCGAGCTTGCAGGAGTGAGGCGTCCGGAAGGCCGAGCCGACGGCGTCTACGGAAGAGACATCTCTAGAAACAGCGCAGGATCGGAAACGAGTTTCGCCCGCCCGCAAAGGCCCGAGGTTTTCTGGAACAAGACAGCCTGTCTAGGAACAGGACATCTGTGTGGGTTTGAGATGGGGCAGAGCGGGCCTGTTTGCCGAGGGCGACAACTTTTCGAATGCAGCGCGGCCGCCCGGAAAGCGAGCCCGGTGGTTTTCCGGAACCAAGGCTGGGCCTCCGTTCTTGAGCGGCTTGTTAGCGAAGCCACAGGGTTGGGGCCTATCTGCGGGAGGAGAGCTGGCAAGCGTGGAAACGGCCATGGGAAAAAGCCTGCTGCCGGCTGGGGCTGGCGGCTCTCCCCTGGGAAGCGTCCCTGTCCCTCCACCCGGTGGGGTCGAGGCATCCCCGCCGACCCGGAATGCCGGGGCAAGCGGCTCAGGCTTCCATGGCCCCGGCACCGGGCGTGGGCCGCCTTAGAACCGGCTTGCGCGTCCGCCAGGTCTTTTCCACAAACTGCCCCGATGCTGGCCAAGGTATATTCGGCGGTTGTCAACGGGATTGAGGCCTGTCCGGTGGAAGTGGAAGTCAACGCCGGCTGGGGAGAGACCACCATTGTCATCGTGGGTCTTCCGGATGCCGCAGTGAAGGAATCGCGGGACCGCGTCTCCACGGCGCTCAGCAATTCCGGCTACAAGTTCCCCATGGGCCGGACGACCATCAACTTGGCGCCGGCCGACCTCAAAAAGGAGGGCCCCAGTTTCGATCTACCCATTGCCCTTGGACTGCTGGCGGCTACGGATCAACTGCGAGCCGACCGGCTCCACGAGTATTTCGTGGTGGGGGAGCTGGCTCTCACCGGGGCTGTACGCGCGGTGAAAGGGGTCCTACCCATCGCCCTGTGTGCACGCCAGCAACGCAAGCGCGGGCTGCTGGTGCCGGTGCCCAACGCCAACGAGGCTGCCGTGGTCGAAGGGCTGGAGGTCATCCCGGTTCAGAACCTGCGGGAAGCGGCCGCTTTCCTGGCGGGGGAGATTTCGCTGACGCCTGTGCAGGTGGATTTGGATCGGCTTTTTGAGCAACCCGTGGAGGACGAGGTGGACTTTGCCGAGGTCAAAGGCCAGGAATCGGTGAAACGGGCCTTGGAGATCGCGGCTGCCGGCGGGCACAACATTCTGCTCATCGGGCCGCCGGGTACCGGCAAATCCATGCTGGCGAAGCGTTTGCCCACCATTTTGCCACCCCTGACGCTGGAGGAGGCGCTGGAGACCACCAAGATTCACAGCATCGTAGGGCTGCTCCGACCGGGTCAGGCCCTGGTGACGCGGCGCCCCTTTCGCGCGCCTCATCACACGGCCAGCGACGCCGGTCTTTTGGGAGGCAACGTGAACCCCACACCCGGGGAGGTGTCGTTGGCCCACAACGGCGTGTTGTTTCTGGACGAATTACCCGAGTTCAAGCGCAGCGTACTGGAGACGCTGCGTCAGCCTCTGGAAGAGGGCCGGGTGACCATCTCAAGGGCCGCAGGCAGCGTCACGTTCCCGGCGCGGTTCATGCTGGTGGCGGCCATGAATCCCACGCCGGACGGCAAGATGCCCGGCGAATCCCGCTGTACCCCGCGCGAGATTCAGAACTATCTCAATCGCATCAGTGGGCCGTTGCTGGATCGGATCGATCTCCACGTGGAGGTACCGCCCGTGAAATTCCGGGAAATCACCACAGAACACCCGGCCGAGCCCTCTGCCCGGGTGCGGGAACGCGTCATGGCGGCGCGACTCCGGCAACAGGAACGGTTCCGGGGTCGGGCCCGCGTGAGTTGCAACGCCCACATGGGGCCGCGGGAGTTGAAGCAATTCTGCCCGTTGGACAGCGCCTCGCTGGATCTGCTGCGCTATGCCATGAGTGATCTGCAGCTCAGCGCCCGGGCTTACGATCGGATCCTCAAAGTCGCACGGACAATCGCCGACCTGGCCGGCTCGGACCGAATTCTGCCCGAGCACGTGGGTGAGGCCATCCAGTACCGGACCTTGGATCGGCAAATCTGGGGCTAAGGACCGGCCCTGGCCCGCGGGCGCTGAAGCTCGGAGGCCCGGGTGCGCCACCGAACGGCGCGTCCTCACAGCGGCATTTACGTCACGAGCGACTTTTCCCGACCCGTGTTCTTCCGACCCGCCTTCAGCCCTGTTGGCGGCGATTGCGCCGTGCCAGGCAGTGTGAGAAAACGGCGGATTTCACGAAAACGTCCGAACCGCTCGGCAAAACCCGGCCACGCCCGCGTTTCCAGCCGGTTTCCGCAGCGCACTTCACTTTTTGGCCCTCTTGGCAGGGCAGCTAAGCGGGAACCGCAGCACGGCCAATTCCCCTGCGGTGGCAAGTGATTGGGGCAGAGTCAGTTGACTGTGAAGGCTGGACATTGCCCTGCAGGTTTTTCATCCTCCGGGCATGCATCGAAGCGCTCGCACCGCCACACAGCCCGAGCCCAACGCTCTGGCCCAAGTCCAAGTCCAACTGCTCACCACGGCCCAAGCCAAAACCCGCGCCCGACGGCTGCTGGCCCAGCATCATTACCTGGGCGACGTCCGCGCCGTCGGTGAACAGCTCTGGTATGCCGTCACCCACGCCCACGGCGAGTGGTTGGGCGTGCTGGTCTTCTGCGCCGCCTCCCGTCGCTTGCGCGCCCGCGACCAGTGGATCGGCTGGAGCGACGAGCAACGCCGCCGCCGCCTGCCGCTGG
>Ga0209809_1003387_pt1 | contig 10145 bp, 7 predicted proteins | sample YNPMSTMetaG_FD_186172 | JGI IMG/M metagenome (GOLD analysis project Ga0209809, IMG submission 186172) | Anoxygenic and chlorotrophic microbial mat microbial communities from Yellowstone National Park, USA - YNP MS-T MetaG (SPAdes) (version 2) ... | reverse complement strand
GCCAGCGTGTGCAGGACGAAAAACGCGCCCAGCTTGCTCCGTGCGCGGGTGGCTTCCGAGCGGCGGCGCGCCTCCTCTACGGTGCGGGAAGGCGTCTGATACTCACGGGCGGGCACGCGCTCCGCAAGTATTGCCAGCGCACGCCGAATGTCGCCCACAAACGCCCGCTCCACAGGCGCGCGGGACGCCTCCTGCGGGTCGTCGGTAATCAGCATCGCCCGCACACCGGGCGGCAACATCCCGCCTGGGAAGTAGGGGTACAGCAAAAACACAGGCGCGCCGACCACCAGCACGAAGTCGTGCTGGCTCAGCGCTTGCATTAGGCGCGGCGTGGCGGGCAGCAGCATCCCCTCGTACAGCGGGTGGCTGGTGGGGAAGCCCATCCGCGAGTTCAGCGGCGCGTGGTAGACCGCGCAGCCGAGCCTCTCGGCGAGCGCGACCGCCTCGGCGACAGCGCCTGCGCCCCCGACTCCCGCGCCGTACACCAGCGCAGGCTTCTGCGCCGATGCGAGTGCCTCCGCAACCGCCTCCAGACCCTGCGGCGCGTCGGGCGCGTGCAGCGTCTTCAAGCGCGGCGGCTCGGCAGGCGCGTCCCAGAAGTTCATCGGAATCGAAACGAACACGGGTCCACGCGGCGGCGTCATCGCCAAGTGGTACGCCTGCTCCAGCGCGTCGGGCACATCGGCGGCGTGCTTGACCTCATACGCCCACTTCGTCACGGGGCGCGCCATGCCCACCAAATCGCCCGACAGCAGCGGCTCGTGGAAAATATGGCGCGTGTCCTGCTGCCCGCAGGTGACAATCAGCGGCGCGCGGTTCTTCAGCGCGGTGAACAGCACGCCCATCGCGTTGCCCAGCCCAGGCGCGACATGTAAATTAATCAGCGCGGGCTGCCCGCTCGCCTGCGCGTAGCCGTCCGCCATCGCCACGGCAATGCTCTCCTGCAACGCCAGCACATAGCGCACGCTATCGGGCAGGTTCACCAGAAACGGCAACTCGGTCGAGCCAGGATTGCCGAAGATGTGGTGGATGCCGCGCGCCCGCATCCACTCGAAGGTCGCCTCGCGGATATTCATAGGCGGGGGATTCGAACAGTGGGTCAGGATTCCTGCCGCGCTTAGCGCGTGCGCAACGCCGCCAGCAGCATCAACACAAACGCAATCGCGCTCAGAATCATCGTGATTCCGCCCGGCATCCACTTGCCTGTGGTGAAAAATCGATAGGCGAAGAAGGCAGCCAGCGCGAGTGCAACCACTGCGCTCAAGCCGAAGCCCGCTGTGGGGTTCTTAAAGCTAATCGCCAGCCCCACCAGCAGAATCACCGCCGCAACCAGCCCGTTCACCAGCGAGACCACGCTCTGGGCGGCAACATAGCCCATCACGCCGCCTGCGGCGACAATCACCGCGTACAGCAAAAGCGCAATCTGGAAGGCATTCATAGCATGCGAGAGTGTACCTTATCCAACGGGCGTCTCATCGGGTATACTCTCGGCGTGTGCGGCGCGCCTGCGCGCCGCGCTTTTTGAGACACAAGTAAGGAGGCATCTATGGCGAATATCGGTAAAGTGGTGCAGGTCATGGGTCCCGTCGTCGATGTGCGGTTCTCCGACGGCGAGTTGCCCGCCATCTATAACGCCATCAAAATCAGGGACGAAGCGCGCGGAATCAACCTAACCTGCGAGGTCGCGCAACACTTGGGCGACGACATCGTGCGCACGGTCGCCCTCTCGTCTACCGACGGGCTGGTGCGCGGGATGGACGCCATCGACACGGGCGCGCCGATTAAGGTGCCCGTTGGGCGCGTGACGCTGGGCAGGCTGTTCAACCTGCTGGGCGAACCCATCGACGAGCGCGGTCCTGTGGAAGCCGACACATACGCGCCAATTCACAAGCCCGCGCCTTCACTGGATGAGCAGAATGTTAAGACCGAAATTCTCGAAACGGGGCTAAAAGTCATCGACCTATTGTGTCCGTTCAACAAGGGCGGTAAGATTGGGCTGTTCGGCGGCGCAGGGCTTGGCAAAACCGTGCTGATTCAGGAGTTGATTCGCAACATCGCCACGGAGCACCAAGGCGTATCGGTCTTCGCGGGGGTTGGCGAGCGCACGCGCGAGGGCAACGACCTGTACCTTGAGATGAACGAGACGGGCGTCATTAGCCAGACGGTGCTGGTGTTCGGGCAGATGAACGAGCCGCCTGGGGCGCGCCTGCGCGTCGGGCTGACCGCCCTCACGATGGCGGAATACTTCCGCGACGAGGAGGGGCAGGATGTGCTGGTGTTTATCGACAACATCTTCCGCTTCGTGCAGGCGGGCGCAGAGGTGTCCGCGCTGCTGGGACGCATGCCTTCCGCCGTAGGCTACCAGCCGACGCTGGCGACCGAGATGGGCGAACTGCAGGAGCGCATCACCTCCACCAAGCGCGGCTCGATTACCTCCGTGCAGGCAATCTATGTGCCTGCCGACGACCCGACCGACCCCGCCCCCGCGACCACCTTCTCGCACCTCGATGCCTATGTGTACCTGGAGCGACGCATCGCCGAAAAAGGCATCTACCCCGCCGTCGACCCGCTGGCGTCCACCTCCAAGAACCTCGACCCCGCGATTGTGGGCGAGGAACACTATCAGGTGGCGCGCAGCGTGCAGCAAATCCTCCAGCGCTACCGCGACCTACAAGACATTATCGCGATTCTGGGCATCGACGAGCTGTCGGACGAAGACAAACTCATCGTTGCCCGCGCGCGAAAAATCGAACGCTTCCTCTCGCAGCCGTTCTTCCTCGCCGAGAAGTTCACGGGCAACCCTGGGCGCTATGTGCGCGTGGCGGACACCGTGCGCAGCTTCAAGATGATTGTCAACGGCGAGGTCGACGACCTGCCTGAACAGGCGTTCTACATGTGCGGCACGATCGAGGATGTGTTTGAGAAGGCGAAGCAGTTGCAGGGGGCGTAAGCGATGCGCGAGTTCCTGCTGTCGATTGTGAACCCCGAGCGCACGGTGCTGGAGGAGCGCGTGGTGCATGTGCGTCTGCCAGGCAGCGAGGGCTACTTCGGCGTGATGGCGGGGCACATGCCCTTTTTCGCGCAGTTGCAGTACGGCGTGGGCGAGTACCGCCGCGCCGACGGCGTCACGCGCAAGTTCACCGTGCTGGGCGGATTTGCGGAGGTGCTGCCCGACCGCACGATTGTGCTGGCGGACGGCGCGGAGCTGGCGGACGAAATTGACCCTGACCGCGCCCGTGTTGCCCTGCGCCGCGCGCTGGAGATGTTGAGCCAGCCCCTCTCGGAAGAGGAGCTGGAAGAAGCGCGCCTTGCCGTCGAACGCGCCAAAGCGCGCCTGCGCGCAATTGGCGAGCAGGTCTGAAGCGCATTCGGCGCGTTGGAGCGCGGCAACCGCGCCCGCACCCGTAGGGGCAGACCTCTGTGTCTGCCCCCATGCTTTAAGCAAGAGGCATCGGTGAACTGGCTGATAGGATTCTGCATCGCAGGGCTGATTGCGCTGCTGGCGTGCCGACTGCGCCTGTTGACGGCTGGAGGTGCATCGGCGGCGGTTGTGGTGGGCACGAGCGTGTTTGGAGCAGGCGGCGTGTGGTCAAGCCTGCCGATGGTCGGTTTCTTTTTCACCAGCAGTCTGCTTCCCCGCGTGCTGGGACGCCCGCATGCGATCGAGCAGCGCACGGCGGCGCAGGTGCTGGCGAACGGGCTTGCGCCGACGCTCTGCTGCTGGGGCGCGGCGCTGCTGCCCGCCTATGCGGAGGCGTTCTGGCTGGGCTACCTCGCCAGCGTGGCGACCGCCACGGCGGACACTTGGGCGACCGAGTTTGGCGTGCGCTTTGGCAACCCTGTGTGGCACATCACGACGCGGCGACGCATCCCCGCAGGCGAATCGGGCGGGGTCAGCTGGCAGGGCACGCTGGCAGGCACGGCAGGAGCATCGCTGATTGCGTTGAGTGGGCAACCGCTGATGCAGGCAGGAGAACCAATCGCTCATGCCGCCGCGCTCGGCTGCATGGGGATGTTTCTGGACAGCCTTTTGGGCGCGACGCTCCAAGCACGGTACCGATGCGCTCTCTGTGCAACGCTGACCGAGCGCACGGTCTGCTGCGGCGCGCCTACCCAGCGAATAAGCGGGCTGCGCGGCATCGACAACAACGCCGTAAACGCGCTTAGCACGCTCGCAACCGCCGCTATCGGAATCGGTTCCGCGTGTTGACGCTTCGATCGCTTCGTATTGCTAAGCAGGCAAAGTCGCCGACAATCCCAATCGGTGGGCAATTGGGTATCATATGCTTTGCCCCATTACGGAGGACATGATGATAGTTCGAGAGTGGCTCAAGAAACTGATGGACACCAGCGAGCGCGATGTGAAGCGGCTGATGCCCATCGTGCAGAAAATCAACGCGCTGGAACCCGATTATCAAGCACTGTCCAACGAACAGCTCCGCGCGAAGACTGACGAATTCAAGAAACGACTTCAAGACGGCGAGACGCTGGACGATATTCTGCCTGAAGCGTTCGCCGCGTGCCGTGAAGCCGCGCGACGCACGCTGAACATGCGGCACTTCGATGTACAGTTGATTGGCGGAATCGTGCTGCATCAGGGGCGCATCGCCGAGATGAAGACGGGCGAGGGCAAGACGCTGGTCGCCACGCTGCCGCTTTATTTGAACGCGCTGCTGGGTAAGGGCGTGCATCTGGTGACGGTGAACGACTATCTGGCGCGGCGCGACGCCGTGTGGATGGGACCGATTTATCACCTGCTGGGGCTGAGCGTCGGCGTTATTCAAGGGCAAAGCCCCGAAACCGACGAGCGCGGCGGCTCATACATCTATGAGCCAGGCTACCAGCACCCCGACCCGCGCTACCTGCACCTGCGCGAGGTCACCCGCAAGGAAGCCTACGCCGCCGACATCACCTACGGCACCAACCACGAATACGCCTTCGACTACCTGCGCGATAACATGGTCTACTCCGTCGACGACCTCGTGCAGCGCGAACTCTACTACGCCATCATCGACGAGGTGGACAGCATCCTTATCGACGAAGCGCGTACCCCGCACATCATCTCAGGGCAAATCGAGGAAGACCTCTCCATTTATACGCGCGTCGATTCGTATGTGCGCCGTCTGCAGCCTGGACGCGACTATGTGGTGGACGAGAAGCACCACGCCGTCACGCTCACCGAAGAGGGCACAGAGCGGCTGGAGCAGATGATGGGCGTCCCCAACCTCGCCGAGGAGGTGGAGCTGCTACCCTATATCAACGCCGCGCTCAAAGCGCACGGCTACTTCAAAAAGGACATCCACTATGTGGTGCGCGGGGGCGAAATCATCATCGTCGACGAGTTCACGGGGCGCCTGATGCACGGCAGACGCTTCAGCGACGGCATCCACCAAGCGCTCGAAGCCAAAGAGGGCGTGCCCATCAAGCAGGAGAGCCAGACCATCGCCGTCGTAACCTTCCAGAACTACTTCCGCCTCTACCAGAAACTCGCGGGCATGACGGGAACCGCCAAGACCGAGGAGGAGGAGTTCCGCAAAATCTACGGCATGGATGTGGTGTGCATCCCCACACACCGCCCGATGATTCGCACTGACCACCCTGATGTCGTCTACAAAAACTTAGAGGCGAAGCTGCGCGGGATTGCGCTGGAGATTCTACGCCTTTATACCAAGCAGCAGCCCGTGCTGGTTGGCACGCGCTCGATTGAGATGTCGGAGGTGGTCTCATCGCGCCTCGCGTTCGACAAACTGCAGTTGCTGGTACTGATTGAGCGCGCCCGCCGCGAACTGGAGACAAACAAGAGCATCAATAAGCAGAAAAAAGAGGAGTGGCGCAAGACGCTGCTGATGCCGCTCAACACGCTCTCGATGCGCCAGATTACGCCGATTCTGCGCGAACTGGGACTGCCCACCAGCCCGACCGACCCCACGCATGTGAAGTGGTTCCTCGAACACTGGGAGCTGCCCGAAGCGAACGCCGAGTATTTCGTCGAGGCGATGGAGCATGGCATCCCGCACAATGTGCTGAACGCGAAGTACCACGAAAAGGAAGCCGCGATTATCGCCGAAGCGGGGCGCAAAGGCGCGGTGACCATCGCGACCAACATGGCAGGGCGCGGCGTGGACATCCTGCTGGGCGGCTCGGTGGTCAAGCAGGAGCCGAAGCCCGAAGGCGAATCGGACGCCGAGAACGCCGACACGGTGGCACACGAGGAGATTTCCTTCCGTCGCGGAGGCAAGGTGCGCGCCGCGCCGCCGCTGCCGCTTTCGGAGCAGGAGCGCTCCGTCGCCGCCGAAGAGGTGCGCCAACTCGGTGGGCTGTTCGTGCTGGGCACGGAACGCCACGAGAGCCGACGCATCGACAACCAGCTGCGCGGACGCTCCGGACGACAGGGCGACCCTGGCGAATCGCGCTTCTACCTCTCGCTGGACGATGAGCTGGTGCGCCTGTTCGCCGAGAACTTGCGCAACAGCCCCCTACTCAAGACATGGCCCGAAGACGAGCCGCTGGAAGCCAAAATGCTCACCAAAGCCATCGAGGGGGCGCAAAAGCGCGTCGAGTTGCACAACTTCTCGATTCGCAAGCATGTGTTGCAGTACGACGATGTGCTGAACTACCAGCGGCAGATTGTCTATCAGCTGCGCCGCCAGATTTTGGAGGGCGTCGGCACGCGCGAAATCGCGCTGGAATATATCCGCGAGGTGGTCGCCGACGCGGTGGACGAGTACGCCCCGCGCAACCTGCCGCCCACCGAGTGGGATCTGCCCGCGCTCTACCAGCGGCTGAACACGATTTTCCCGCTGGAGTTCTTCGTCAAGCCCGACGACTTCGCCTTCACGCGCCACGACCAACTGCTCGACCAAGTGCTGGAATGGGCAGAGCAGGCGTACACGATGCGCGAGGAGCAACTCGGCGCGGACATCGTGCGCGAGATGGAGCGGTTTTTCATGCTGCAGGTCATCACGCGGCGATGGGTGGAGCATCTGGCGACGATGGACTACCTGCGCGAGGGCATCGGGCTGCGCGGCTACGGGCAGATCGACCCGTTGGTGGCGTACAAGCAGGAGTCGGCGAAGGTGTTCGCCGAGACGCTGCACGCCATTCGCAACGATGTGGTGATGTTCCTGTTCCATGCGCAGGTTGCGCCGCCGCAGCCACGCCAGGTGGTGCGGATTGCGGGCGATGCGAACCCTGCGATGGCAGGCGCGCGCGGCGGGATGGGCATCCAGAAGCTCGCCGACGGCGCGGAGCCGACCATTGAGATGAGCGCGCCCACCCCAGGCAAGGTTGGGCGCAACGACCCGTGCCCGTGCGGCAGCGGTAAGAAATACAAAAAGTGCTGCTACCCGAAGTACGGCTGACACCGACAGAGTTTATGATAAGTGCCTATGGAATATGATTCCAACATGTAGACGGGGCAGGCACAAGACCTGCCCCTACAAGGCTGGCGTTGCCGTACCTCCGTAGGGGCAACCCTTGTGGTTGCCCGATTTAGGTTGCTCTGAATGCGCAGGGTACAATACCCCGCCGATGACGGAACTGAACACGCAACTGGGCGTAAACTTCCCGCGCGGGTTCCGAAGCGCAGGCGTCTACTGCGGGATTAAGAAGCCTGGATTGTTAGACCTCGCGCTGATTGTGTCGGAGTGCGAGGCGAGCGTGGCGGGCGTATTTACGACGAATCGTGCGTGCGCTGCGCCTGTGCGCTGGTCAAGGCAGGTTGTCGCAGGCGGGGTGGGGCGCGCGATTATCGCCAACAGCGGCAACGCGAACTGCCTCACAGGCGAGCAGGGCGAGCGCGACGCGCAACGCACGGCGGAACTGGTCGCCCGACGGCTGGGCTGCCCGCCTACCCAAGTGGTGGTCGCCTCTACAGGCGTGATTGGCGTACCGCTCCCGATGAACGCCATAGAAGCAGGCATCGCGCTGGCGTTCGAACGGCTCAGTGACGGCGACGACCGCACCACCGCAGACGCCATCCTGACCACCGACAGCGCGTCCAAGCGCGCCTCGATGGAGATCACCGCCCCTGCAGGCGCCGTGCGCATCGGCGCGATTGCCAAAGGCGCGGGCATGATTGCCCCCAAAATGGCGACGATGCTCGCCTTCATCACGACCGACGCCGTGATAGCCCCCGCTGACCTACAAGCATGCCTGACGCGCGTGGTGGACGCGACCTTCAACTGCATCACTGTCGACGGCGACACCAGCACGAACGATATGGTGATTGCGCTGGCGAACGGCGCGTCGGGCGTGCGACTGACAAGCGACGCACTGCAAGCCTTCGAGCAAGGGCTGCGCCAAGTGTGCGAGTACCTCGCCAAGCGCATCGTCAAAGACGGCGAGGGCGCGAGCCGTATCTTCGAGGTGCGTGTGTCGGGCGCGGCGAACGCCGACGCCGCACGCCAAATCGCTCGCACAATCGCCGAGTCGCAACTGGTCAAGACCGCCATTCACGGGGGCGACCCGAACTGGGGACGCATTATCGCCGCCGCAGGGCGCGCAGGCGCACCGATTGACTTGAACCGCGCACGGCTGTACCTACAAGAAACGCTCGTGTTCGAAAGTGGACGCCCCGCCGAGTACGACGAGCAAGCCCTCGTCGAGGCGATGCAGACCGAGGAGGTCGTGATTGACCTGCAACTTGCGGAAGGTGACGGCACAGCACACTTCTGGAGCAGCGACCTCACTGCCGAGTATGTCCAAATCAACGCCCATTACCGTACCTGAGACGATGCGGGCATACCGCCTCATCGCGCCGAACCAGTTGCGCTGGGAGCGTGTGCCCGCCCCAACGCCCCAGCCTGACGAGGCGTTGCTGCGTATCCACGCCTGCGGGCTGTGCGGCACCGACCTGCACCTCAAGGCGCGCGGGCATTACTACTGGAATGACCAGCCGCTGACGCTGGGACACGAGATTGTCGCTGAGGTCGTGAGCCTGCCGTTAGGCTACACGGGCGCGTTGCAGACAGGCGACTTTGTGGTGGTAGACCCGCAACTGGTGTGTGGCGACTGCTACTATTGTCGTCGGGGGCGGCTGAACCTGTGCGAGCGGCTGGAGCATCTTGGGCTGAGTGTGGACGGCGGCTTCGCGGAGTATCTGACCGCGCCCGTGCGTAATCTGTACCGCGTGCCCGATGAGGTGCCGCGCGAGTCGCTCTGGCGCTACGCGCTGGTGGAGCCTGTGGCGACCTGCATTGCGGGCATGCGCTTGGCGAACCCCCAACCTGACGAGACGGTCGCGATTGTGGGGCTAGGCTTTTTCGGGCAGGTGTACGCGCAACTGGCGCGCCTGTGGGGCGTGCAGCAGGTGCTTGCGCTGGAGGTGAATCCTGCGCGGCGCGCGGTGGCGCAGGCTATCGGCGCGGCGACGCCGCTTGACCCCAACGAATGGCGCGCGCAGCCGACCTGCGCACATGTGGTTATCGACGCGGCGGGCTCCCCCGACGCCGCCGACTGGTGCCTCCGCCTCGCACGCAAAGCGGGACGAGTCGTCGTCTTCGGCTACCGCCCCGAACCCGTGCAGGTGGACTGGTACCAAATCCTCGTCAAGGAACTCACGGTCATCGGCTCGCGCTCCAGCAATCACGCTTGGGAATACAGCCTACAACTCATCCACGAAAGCCGCCTCGCGCTGGACGCGCTTACAGACCTGCGCCCGTTCGATGCAATCGAGGAGGCGTTCGCCGACGCCGAAGCGCAGCGCGCCTTCAAGCCGATTCTGCGCTGGTAGCGAATGCCTTAGTCCCACCGCTCCCACAGGTCGGGGCGCTGGGTGCGCGTGTATTCCACCGACGAGCAAAAGGTGTTGTTGTTGCGCTCGCACTCCGATTCGGGTAAGCCGTAGAGCGCCTCGAACGGCGTGGCTTTCACATGCCCATCGGCATATACGACGGTGACCTGCTTCGAGTGGCGTCCGTGGGGGCGTTGGTGGAACGCGGGCGGAAAGCCTGGCGCCGTGCTGAACCCGTAATGCTGCCACTCGGTGCGCATAAATGGGGAGTGAACCACATTCATGTGGAAGCCCTCGCGCTCCCACAGTGGTCGGCTCTGGACGCCCGACGGCACGCCGTCCATCACCATCACATGGCTGGCGGGCGCACTCAGTTGGGCGAGACTCTTGCTGGGCGGGTAGATGAAGGGCG
>Ga0209809_1003385_pt1 | contig 10147 bp, 8 predicted proteins | sample YNPMSTMetaG_FD_186172 | JGI IMG/M metagenome (GOLD analysis project Ga0209809, IMG submission 186172) | Anoxygenic and chlorotrophic microbial mat microbial communities from Yellowstone National Park, USA - YNP MS-T MetaG (SPAdes) (version 2) ... | reverse complement strand
CAGAAATTATTATCAAAGCTCTTCGTTCAAGTTTAAGTATACCGATTTCAGTTACGGTTACATTTCAGAAAACTCCTCGAGGATATTTTACAATGATGGGTGAAAGTATTGAAGATTTTGTCAATCGAGTTTCTTATTGGGATGTTCAGATGATTGGAACTAACTGTGGAGAAGGTTTCGATCAATCACTTGAAATTATATGTGAAATGAAGAACCTCACGAATTTACCTTTGATAGCAAAGCCAAATGCTGGACTTCCTGAATATAAGGATGGAAAATCGATTTATTCTGAAACGCCAGAATTTATTGAGCCATTAGTCGAAAAATTTTTTAATAATTGTGTAAAAATTCTTGGTGGTTGTTGCGGAACAACTCCAGATCATATCAGAACGATTAAGAAGATTGCAAACAAAATCAATTACGATGGATGAACTGAAATCTCAAATACTGAACAGAATTTCTGAATTAGTCATTCAGGGAAATTATAAACTGATGACTGATGCAGTTAACGAAGCATTGCAATCAAAACTCTCACCAAAAGTAATTCTTGATTATGGATTGTTGAAAGGAATGGAAGTCGTTGGTGTGAAATTTAGAGATGGAATAATGTTTTTACCGGAAGTATTAATGTCTGCTAAAACTTTTAAAACAGCTATGAACATAATCGAACCGTTACTACTTGATCAATCAACTTCGGGCAACACACAGGGAAAAATTTTACTGGGCACGGTGAAAGGAGATATTCACGACATTGGGAAAAATTTGGTTGGCGTAATGTTGAAAGGAAATGGTTTTTCGGTTGTTGATATTGGTGTTGATGCTTCTACTGAAAAATTTATCGCTGGAATTGAAAAAGAGAATCCAGACATTGTGGGACTTTCTGCAATGCTCACAACAACAATGCTGGCAATGCAGAAAACAGTTCAAGCTTTGAAAGATAAATATCAGAATAAAATCATAATAGTTGGTGGTGCACCTGTTTCACAGAATTTTGCAAATGAAATCGGTGCTGATGGTTATGCTAAAAACGCAATGGAAGCAGTTGAATTGTGTAAAAAGTTATTGGCTTACTGATGATTAAAATCTGAATTTCTCAATTAAATGATTATTACTCTCCATAAATTGTAACTTTTGGTGCGTTTGGACCATCAATCTTTTTAAGATTTTCAAGAGCATTTTCTTGCAATTCAAAAAATCCAAAACCATAGAAGATTGGCTTCAAGCTTAATAATTTCTTTTCATCTGGATGGGGATTACCATTGTTTTGTGAGCGAAGTTTTTCATTGTATTTCATTATTTCAATATTCTTTCGTGCAATCTTTTCATTTTCTTTTATTCTGACTTTATTTAGTTCAAGAGATCTTTTCATATAATCAAGCAATGGTTCAATTTTAACTTCAGGCTCAGTGGAATGAATTAAATAAACTACATTATTTTCACCAACTGATATAATTCCCACATGACCAACAAAAACATCATCAGGACTGTAGCCTCTGACAACATTTACAAAATCACCAGTCTTCAAATATTTTAATGCCTTTGGAACTTCTGAAGCTGGAATGTATGACCAGTTTAATTCTTGAACTGGGATATCCTGACCAATTCCCCATTTACTGAAAAACTTTGCACGATCAATTTTGGTGGTTACCTGTTTTGATTTTACGCCTGGGAGACTATCAGTTATGTTTTTGATTAACCAGGAATTGTTAACTGTCCAATCTGCTTCCGTGTAATGATTTCGTGTAAGTAATCCAATAACACCATCTTTGTAACGAATTCTTTGAAGCATTGCGAAAAATTTCTTCCAGTTATCGGAAAGAGCCATTGCATAAACATGCTCACTAAAAACAACGCAGTCACTTTTGTCGATCGAGTATAGTGGTTGTGGATCATAAATTTCAAATGGAAATTCGCCAAGAAGATATATTTCGTAATTCTGACCAATGAATTTTCTAGCTATGTGATCTACTCTTTTTCTTAAATAAGGTTCAAGTTTATGAATGAATTTCAAATATTCGTCAATTTCCTGTGGAGTAAATTCATACATTGGTTTTTCGATTAATTCTTCGAGTTCTTTTGGTTCTATCTTTAACTCTTCGACAATCTGTTTTACTTCTTCATTTTCTAAAATCTCTTCAGCCTCAGTAATCTTGTTGAGTTCAATTTCTTCGATAGTAACTTCTTCTTTCTTTTCAACTTCTTTTTTAATTGGTTTTGAACAGGAAATAAAAAATAATGGAACGAGAAGCAGTAAAAAGTATTTCATTTTTTATCCGCAAATTTATTTCTGGTTAATTCGGAGTGAGTTAGAAGTTAAATAGATACCATCTCCCTTGTAAACATAAATGTTGTATTTGCCGGGAGTGGTGAACATTATTTGGTGAGCAAACTTTTTTGATTTTGGATCGACTTCTTTATAAATCGTTTTGTCGTAGATTTCTTTTCCTTTTGAATCAACTCGATAGATTTCGTAATAAACTTCGTCCGTTCCGATTTCATATCCTAAGTCAACAAGGAAATAAAGATATCCACCTTTAGCTGATATTGTAAAAGAATTTGTTGGCGTGATGGCGTTTCCATCTTTATCTACACCTTCACAGAAATAAAGTGATTGTGCAATTGAACTGTTAATCAAAATTGAAACTAAGGTTAAGAATGCAATAAGTAAAATCTTTTTCATAACCAACCTCATTTATTGTTGTAATTTAGTGACCTTGAATAAATTAAAGAAATCAAGTGAAAGATTTTTCAAGATTTGAGAGAACCTTTTCATTTAACTTCAGAGCTTTTTACTTCGATGAAATGACAAAGTTCACTTTTAAAGGCTTGAATATTTTTCGACATATTTTTTGATATCAAATTTTCTTTCCAGACCTTTATCATTCATATATCTGATTTTACCAAAGATTGGTCTTTCGAACCATGGGCGATCGTGAGTACCAAAACTCCAGGAAATTCCGGCGTATCCGTTTGGGTCACGACCATCGAGCTCATATTTATCATTCAAATAACAAGCATAGTCAAATGCAATCTTTGGATGGTCAGTCCATTCAATTAATTTCTTTGCCCAGTACATTCTCATATAATTGTGCATTTTCCCAGTTTTTAATAATTGTATTTGAGCAGCATTCCAGTAAGGATCGTGAGTTCGTGCAAGTTCAAGTTCATCGAGTGAGTAAATATATTCTCTTTTGTCTTTGATATGATCTTCTAATGTCTTTTTTGCCCACTCTGGAATTCCTTCATATTCGTTGTATAGTGGATTGTAAAAACAAAAGTTTCTTGCAAGTTCTCGCCATATTACAATTTCATTGATGAATGATTGAACATTACCATCTTTAATATCGTAGTGCTTCAAAATTTCAAGAATGATTTGAAGAGTTGAAATCTGTCCAAAGTGAATATAAGGGCTTAGTTCAGATTGAAAATCTTTTGTCGGGTCAGATCTGAATTCTTTGTAGTAAGGTAATTTTTCTTGAATGAAGATCTTCAATAATTTCATTGCGTTATCATAACCACCTTCATAAAATTTTGAAACTGTTTTAACGGTTTTGTCAATTTGAAGATTTGAAATAAACTCATCGACTTTGGAGTAATCAAGATGATCGAATTCAATGTAAGAACTTTTTACTTCTAACTCTTGATGCATTACTGGTTCAAGAAATTGTTCGAGTAATTTTAGAATTTTTGGTCGAATTGTTGCAGCGTATGGTTCTCTTTTATTTGATACAAGTTCAATTGGAACTATCACATCGGTTTCGACTTCAAACAAAGGTATATCGATTGATTGAGCTAATTTAGTTCGCCAGTTTCGTTGGAGCTTTAAATAATTTCTATCAGTAATAAGTGCGACTGCATCTTTTGAAATATCAATCGATCCGGAAACATAATCAGATTTTTTAATGAAAAATTTAATTCCTCTTTCGTTCAAATGTTCTTTCAGCTTGATTAATCCTTCAATCATAAATGTGTAATAACGAAGATTGCTGAATTTGTATTTATCTGTGAGATTATAAACTACAACGAGAGGCTTTTTAAGAGTATTTGCAAAGCTTATGGCAAATTCGAGAGCGTGATTGTAAAAAGCCCTTTGACTTGCCTCCATTATGTAGGCTACATATTTACCAGAAGTATTTTCATTTTTTGAATTTAGTTTTTTGATTCTTCCTTGCATCTTATCAATCTTAAGTTTTTTATTCTAATTTAAGAAGAAAGTTTTGAATGAATTGAATACATTGCAATAATCTCCACAATAAGCCTTATTCGTAAATTTGCAGAGTAAATTAAAACAATAGTCGGTGATAATTCATGAAAAAATTTTCAATCTTCATTCTTCTCACCATTTTCCTTTTTTCAAGTTGTGAAAGCAAAAAGGTCGATGGGATTTATGCAACCAAAGAAGGTCCTTATTTCAAATTCATCAAAGGGAAATTCTTTGAATTTGGTGTGCCCGGAGATCCAAATCCTTTGAAGGGAAATTTTACAACTGAAAATGGGAAATTGAATCTCTTAGCAAATTCAATTATGATTGGACATTATGCAACAACAAACTTCATCTGTCACATTGATAAAGACACTTTGCTCATTGATGTTTTGCATATTACTCATCCAAATTTTGAAATCTTCATTGATAAAACTCAAAACTTTGGTCGAACTAAAAGAGATACAATTACAAGAGAGTTCAAATTAAATTCTCCTGAAGCGGAAGATGAACTTTTTATTTATCACAAACTTGTTAATGATAAGTTTATCAAAAAAGAAGGAGACTAAAAATGAAAATATCTGTAATTGGTGCAGGATTAATGGGCGGTGCAATCGCACGAAAACTTTTTGAACATAAAAACGATGTAATTGCTTACAACAGAACAAAAGAAAAACTCGAACCACTGAAATCAATTGGGATTAAGATCGCTGAAACTCCAGCTGAGGCAGTAGAAAACTCAGAAGTCGTAATTCTAATGCTTGCTGATGCGAATGCGATCAATTCGGTTATGATAAATGAAAATGTTCTCGAAAAAGTAAAAGGTAAAGTTGTAATTCAAATGGGGACAATCTTACCAGAAGAAAGTAATTCATTTCAAAAAATTTTTACAGAAAATATGGCTGAATATTTTGAGGCACCAGTTCTTGGAAGTATCCCACAAATTCTAAATGAAAATTTGATTGTCTTAGTTGGATCAAGTAAAGATCAATTTGAAAAACACAAACATATTTTTTCTGCATTCAGTAAAGAAATTTATCACATTGATGAAATTGGTCAAGCTGCAGCAATTAAACTGGCTTTTAATAATTTAATTGCATCACTTATTCCTGCTTTTTCTTTGAGCTTTGGAATCGTGAAAAAGTCAGGAGTTAATCCAGAAATTTTTATGGAGATCCTCAGGAAAAGTGCTCTTTATGCACCTACATTTGACAGCAAACTACCAATGATTTTAAGTGAAGATTTTTCGAAAGCAAATTTTCCAGCAAAACATATGCTGAAAGATGGAAGGTTGATTGAAAAATTTGCGTCACAACTCAATCTTAATACAAAAGTAATTAATGCATTAAATACAGTAATTGAAGAAGCAGTTAATTCTGGTTATGCGGATCAGGATTATTCAGCAGTTTACAAAGCAATCGTGAGATAAATTTTTGATTTGAAAGAATAATGAAAGGAAAACAATCACCAAAAAAATTGGTTGAGCTTGTTTTTGCAATTCCAACTGAAAGATCGTTTTATTATTCAGTTCCGGATGAGTTGCTTGATTTAGCTCAGGTTGGAGTTAGAGCAGTTGCTCCAATTGGCAAAAGAATTCTAACCGGTTTTATCATTAATGTGATTGATGAGAAAGAATTCAGCAAAGAACTTGAAAAAATTTCTTTGAAAGAGCTTAAAGAAATTGAAGACATTCTTGATCCGATTCCATTCTTTGATGAGAAATTTTTGAATTTCGCAAGATGGATTGCTGATTATTATTTTTCATCTTTAGGTGAAGTTTTGGAGGCAGCCGTTCCAGCCGGTACTGATGTTGAAACGAAAAAGATTATTGTTGTTGATCCGAATTATATTTTCGAAGAGATTAAAAACACAGATCCCAGCCGAACAAATTATTTGAAACTGCTCAGAATTCTTTCTGAAAAAGAAGAACATTCATTTTCAGAATTAAAAAAGAAACTTAAGAAAGAAGGAATTCAATCAAACATAAATTATTATCTCAGCAAACTTGAAAAGAAAGGACTTGCATCAATCTTTCTTGAAAAAAGAAAACCAATTGTAAAAGTAAAGAAAGAAAAAGTTGTTGAACTTGGAGATTTAAGTTTCGAGGAATTTTCAGAACTTGTCAGTAAGCTCGAAAAGCGTTCGATTAAACAGGTAAATGTGCTCGTCACACTTTTTGCAGCAAAAGATAAGAAGATGCGTCAATCAGAATTGATTGCAAAAACGAAAGCAAGTTCTCAGGTGATTAAAGCTCTTGCAAAAAAGAAATTCATCAAAATCACTGAAGTGGAAGTCAAAAGAGAATATGTTGAGTTATATCAGGAAGAGAAAAAAGAAATCACTCTAACTGAAGATCAGGAAAAAGCAATCAATATAATTTCAAAATCAATTGATGAAAATAAATTTGATATCTTTCTCATTCACGGAGTCACAGCAAGTGGGAAAACGCAGATTTATCTTGAATTGATTGATAAAGTTCTTCAACAGGGGAAGACGGCACTCTATTTAGTACCTGAAATTGCCTTAACTCCTCAAATCATTAGAAGAATTAAAAATCGCTTTGGTGATTTGGTTGGAGTTCTTCACAGCAAACTTTCACCAGGAGAAAGATTCGATGAATGGCGTTCGGTCATTAAACAAGATTATAAAATTGTCATCGGTCCTCGTTCGGCAGTTTTTGCTCCATTAAAAAATATCGGTTTGATTGTCGTTGATGAAGAACACGATTCATCTTATAAACAATCAGAAAATGCACCATATTATCACGGAAGAGATACAGCGATAATGCGAGGAAAAGTTGAAAATGCAGTTGTAGTCTTAGGATCTGCAACACCATCACTCGAAAGTTACTTCAATGCAATGAGCGGCAAATACAAATTAATCGAACTCAAAAAAAGAATTGACGATGCTGTGATGCCAGTGATTAATTTAATCGACTTGAGAAAAGAAAAAGAAGATAATCGAATGATTGGTTCTTTCTCTCAAACGATGATTGATAAAATTAAAAGAACTCTTGAAAAGAACGAGAAAGTTATCATTCTCCAGAATCGAAGGGGATTTGCAACTTATGTAATATGTCCTGATTGTGGTTACACTGAATTATGTAAAAACTGTTCAGTGACTTTGACTTATCATTTAATTAAAAAAGAATATGTCTGTCATTACTGTAATTACTCGAAAAAAGAATTGTCAGCTTGTCCTGTTTGTGGAAGTCTCGAAATAAAATACAAAGGAATTGGAACACAACGAGTTGAAGATGAACTTGAACAGATTATTCCAGGTTCAAGAATTGCCAGAATGGATTTAGATACGACTCAAAGAAAATATTCTTTCAGTAAAATCTTAAATGATTTCGGTGAAGGGAAATACAATATCTTACTTGGAACACAAATGGTTGCGAAAGGTCTTGACTTTCCAGATGTCACATTTGTTGGGGTTGTTTCAGCAGAATCAACAATGTTGATTCCTGATTTTCGTTCTGCAGAAAAAACTTTTCAACTTTTATCTCAAGTTGCTGGCAGAGCAGGGAGAAGCAAGTTACAAGGAGAAGTTGCAATTCAAACTTACAGACCGGAAAGTTACACACTTCAATTTGTTCAGCAGAATGATTATTACGGATTTTATCAAAGAGAAATTATCGAAAGAGAAGAAGCAAAGTATCCTCCATTCTACAAACTCGCATTAGTTGAATTCAAAAGTGCTAACATAACTCAAGTAAAAAGAGCCGCAACTGAATTTCACAAGTTTTTGAAGTATGATAAAAAGATTATCGAAGTTCTCGGACCCGCACCAGCTTATCTTGCAAAACTTTCTGGTAGATACCGCTGGCATATCATCATTAAAAGTAATCGGGCTTATGATCCAAACGGAAATTACTTGCATAATATTCTCAAGCAAGCAATAAATGAATATCAGGAAAAAGTTAGGAAAGTCTCAAATGTTAAAATGATTGTGGATATTGACCCCGTTTCGACAATTTGATCTTTAAGAATCAATTTTTAAATCGAATTCACTAAAAATTTTTTATCTCAATCCACCGGCTGATGTTCTGGACAATCAACTCGAAGGTCTTTTAATTTCAATTTCATTTCAAGAAGATTACAGTAAAATTTTCCATTTTCTTTCTGCAAATGCACACAAGTAAAACACATTCTTTGAGTAATGACAATTTCATTTGAATTTAAATCATTAATGATTTTCAAAAGAGAAATCAAAAGTGTTTCTTTTTCTTTCTGTTTAAGTTTCGAAATTGATTTGAACAATGGATCAACAAACGAAGATAATTTTGCAATTAACTTTTCGCTCTTATTGGTTAAATGTAAATAAGCTTTTCTCTTGTCATCTGAGCTGTGGACTTTTTTAACGAGTTGTTTTTGAATTAAAACTTTTACCGCATCGCTGATGGTTGGTGCAGACATATTAAATTCTTCAGCCAGATAATTTACTGTGCAAAATTCTGTTCTATGAAATTTTAAGAAAATCAAAATCTGAATTTGTATGGGACTTAATTTCACAACTTTTGCTTTTTCCCACAGAAGAACACGAAAAGCTTCAGAAATTCTTTCGAGTGCTGAGACAATTTTACCGTCAATTGTTTTGTTCTGATGTTCTGGATTAAAGATTGTACTCATTTTAATTCCTTCAAAATTTCTTTATCACAATTTGACTTTAAAATAAAAAACGGTGACTTTAATTCAGTCACCGTTACAATCGCTTTGTTTTAAAAACATTAATCCATTAATTCATAGACAAGATAACCACCGCCAGCTTGTGGTGGTAATTTGGTTTGAGCTCTTAAAAGTTTTTGCTCTTTAATCTCATACCAGAGAGTTTGCTTGATCTCATTATTCTCCTGATCAATCAAGTTAACTTTATAAGTTTCAAATTCTTTATCGCCAACTTTTATTTTTTCTTTTTCTTTGACCTCAAGTAAAAATTTCTTTGCCTGACCAGTCATAAAGTCAAATTCATTCAATTCGGTTTTATATCCAACACTTAAAGGCAGAGTTGAAATTGCAAGCTCAGTTCCAGCACCACCAGAAAGAACAGGTTCTGATATACTTGAATTGATTGGCATTTCCTGTGGTCCAAATTTGATTGTTCCCGTAACTTTATCTTTTTCAAAATTTAATGAAATCGAACCCTGTCCTTGAACAAGATATCTTCTTATCGGGAATAAAGTTTTAGGATCAAGGTCTAATGTATCGAAAGCACTCATAATTCCTTCTGTTTGTTCAATTATTCTGATTACATCTTTACCATCAAGATTTCCTTTTTCAACTTTTCGATTTATTTCCAGATGATATTTCTGTCCCATCAATTCGAAATCAGACTGATAATTCAATTCACCGAAGAACATTTTGTCTGGATTAAATTTTAATTGATGAATTTCTGATTTATCGACTTCAACTTTTTTAGGTGCTTCAACCTTTGAAATGTCAACTGTAAGCTCATCAAGTTTTTTCTGAATTTCTTCTCTCACATCTTCCTGAACTCTTCCCTTTAAATGTTTGGCGAAGAATTTTTCCATTGCGGTAAACATTGCAAGTCGATTCAATTCGTTCAAATATCCATGTCCTTCATCCATAGCAAGCATATATTCAACATCTCTTCCTAAATCTCTTAATGCAGCTACAATTTGATCAGACTCAGCTTTCTTCACTCGTGGATCATTAGCGCCTTGAACGACATAAAGCGGAGCTTTAATTTCTGTTGCATAATTCAGTGGTGATTGCTCTTCTAACATTTTTCTTTCTTCTGGATTATCTTTATCACCAACTCTGATCGCAAAAGTTTTTTGAATTGGTTTCCAGTATGGTGGGATTGAATTTAATAGTGTGATAATGTTTGATGGACCTACTATATCAAAACCACAAGCATATAAATCTGGTGTGAAAGCAAGTCCAGCAAGAGTTGCATAACCGCCATAAGAACCACCAGCTATTG
>Ga0209809_1003375_pt1 | contig 10164 bp, 9 predicted proteins | sample YNPMSTMetaG_FD_186172 | JGI IMG/M metagenome (GOLD analysis project Ga0209809, IMG submission 186172) | Anoxygenic and chlorotrophic microbial mat microbial communities from Yellowstone National Park, USA - YNP MS-T MetaG (SPAdes) (version 2) ... | reverse complement strand
AAGCATTTCCCAAAGTCAAACCATATCCAACATATAAACCCTCTATTTCAAAAACACCTTTATTAAATGTTTCTTCTATTCTTTTAATACTTACAGTAGAACTTAAATGAACTATTTCCATAATTTTTTTGTTTTTATGCGACCTTCTTTAACGACTAAATAAATCAATTATTGGCTCTATTTTAAATGGCAATGATTCAAAATTGATTTCTGGATTATCTATAACTTTACAAATAAAATTATTTTTGTCTACTTCTAACCATTTCGGCGGATTATAATTTTTTAAATTTTCAACGATTTTTTCAAATAATGGTGTTTTCTTAATTTTTTCATCTAAACTTATAACATCTCCAATTTTTACTTCATAACCTCCAATGTTTACTTTTTTATTATTAACCAAAATATGTCTATCTCTTAACATATTTCGTTCCGTTGCTCTTGATAAACAAAAACCCGCCAAAAAAATAACATTACTTAATCTTTTTTCTAATAATTCTAAAAGTTTTACTGCAATTGAACCCTTTGATTTTTGAGCTTTTTTAAATAAATGCCTCAGGGTTCTTTCGTTAATATTGTAATATAATTTTAATTTTTGTTTTTCATTTAATTGCTGACCATATTCTGAAACAGATTTAAATTTTTTCTTTTTTCCATGCATTCCAGGCGGATAAGGTCTACGAGTTAAAGCACACTTTGGAGAAGCGCATCTAATTCCCTTCAAATGCAAATGAACACCCAACGCTCTTTCTTTTTTTTCTTTAACTTTTTGCATATTAATTTTTAAACTCTTCTAACCTTTGGAGGCCTTGGACCATTATGAGGAATTGGCGTTACATCTTTCAATAAAACAATATTAAAACCCGCTTCTGCTAATGATCGAATAGCAGAATCTCTACCCGCACCAATACCCTTAACATATATTTCCATATTTTTAATTTCAAGGGGTTTTATTTTTTCTGCAATAACTGAAGCAACTTTTGACGCAGCAAATGGTGTCGCTTTTTTTGGTCCAGAAAAACCTAAAGATCCTGCAGATGCCCATGTTAAAACATTACCATTTAAATCTGTAACCGTAATAATAGTGTTATTATAAGTAGAATTAATATAAATACGTACGTTTTCTACGTTTTTATATTTTTTAGCTAAGGCGCTTTTAGCAACCGATTTACTTTCTGTTTCTTTTGTTTCTTCTGCTTTTTTTTCTACAACCTTTTTTTGACCCATATTTTTATTATTTTAATTCAATTTTCCTTCGACCACTCCCCACTGTTCTTCTTTTATTTCCTCTTACAGTTCTGGAATTAGTCTTTGTTCTTTGACCTCTAACAGGTAAACCTCTTATATGCCTAATTCCACGATAGCATCCAATTTCTTTTAAACGATTAATATTTTGTCTTATTTCTTGGCGTAAAGCACCCTCAATTTTGCAGTTTGTTTCTATCCAATTTTTAATACGATTTAATTCGTCTGGATTTAAATCCTTTACTCTTTTATCAAAATCTATATTTGTTTCTAATAAAGCCTTTCTACTAAGGCTTCTTCCAATGCCGTAAAAATAAGTCAAAGCGACTTCTACTCTTTTATTATCTGGAATGTTTACTCCAAGTATTCTCATTTTTGTGAAAAATAAAATTATCCCTGTCTTTGTTTGTGTTTTGGGATTTTGCAAATAACATAAACTCGACCGCGACGTCTAACAATCTTACAATCCTTACATCTTTTTTTAACAGAACTTTGAACTTTCATTATAGTCTTTTAACTATTCTACCTCTTCTTCCATCTGGACCTAATTCAACTATAACTTTATCTCCAGGTAAAACTCTAATTCGATTTAATTTTAATTTACCAGCCAAATGAGCTAAAACTTCTCTTCCATCTTCTAATCTTACGCGAAAAGTTAACGACGGCAATGCCTCTTCTATCAGCCCATTTACTTGAGGAGCTTTTTTATCTTGACTATTCATAAAATTCAAAATAAAAAGCTCCTTTTAAAATAAAACAACCTAAAAACATAATATATAAAAATAAAACCACTTTATAAATGGTATAAAAATTATAGTCAAAACAATATTTTTTGTCAAATTTTTAAAGCAATTAAATAGAAAACCCCGCCAGCCAGAGGTTGGCGGGGTTCCGGCAGCACTGAAACCCCCGAAGCAACTAATTTTATTTTAACCAATCAAGCTTTTTTGTCAAGTTTTTGTTATACTAAAGCATATTGAAACATAATCAAAGCAAAATTTATATTTTAATTTAAAAATCTATTTTAAATTCTAAACTTAAATTTGATTTTAAATCTTTACTAATATTTTCTAAATTTTGTATATCCTTTCCTATAGAATAAATAATCTTTTTTTGTAAAGAATATTTTAATTGACCCCCGTCAAAAGGATCTTTAGGAATAGATGATAAATAATCAGGAATTAAATCATTTAATGAATTAGGATAGCTATTTTTATCATTTTTATAAGCTTTAATAGCAATTATTGTTTGTGTTGCTCCAACTAATAAATCACTTTGACATCTTCCTATAAATAAAGACGAAGGATTTATTGCTAAAGTATCATATAACATTTTGCCTATAATATTTTCTTCAAAAATCATTTTTATTTTATTCTCAGGAATTTTATTCTCAGGAACAAGTTCTTTATTTTCAGTATTTTTTATTTCTCCGCATACTTGACTCGCATTATTAATTTGCATTCTGGTATTTTCGGCAAAAAGTAATTTTGTTTTATTTTTCAAAAAATAATAATTATTAGAAATCATTTCTTTGATTTTTGCATCCTCAAAATCTTTAGATACTAATTTTAACATTTTTGTATCTCCATTTGCTATTAAATTAATTTCATAAGACACAATATTATATTCTACTTTTAAAGTTTTAATTAAATCATTACTATTGTTATAAAATTTATCTAAATTTTGAATATATGATTTTAATTCATTTCCTTTCAATTTTGAAGATGAGACTATTTTTTGCATTGTTTTTAAACTAATATTTTTCATTCCTAAAGTAATTAAATATTCAAGAAGCGAAGTTTGAGAATTTTGAATTTTTTGCGCAACATCAATAGATTTTAATATTTCATCTAATGCTTCTTTATCATTTCCTTGTTTTGATAAATATAAAGCTTTTATTGCGTTTAAATAGCTAATATTTTGATAAGTACCTAATGGTGGATTATATTTTTCTAAATCAATATTATTTAAATCTTTTAATTCTGGATTTTGGTATTTTGGTTTTAAAAAGGCTTTATCAAAATACTCAAAAGCTTTAGAATTTTTAGATAATATTTCTTCAACGAATTGCTCATCCCAAGTTTTACCATCAATTATATCAAAAATAATATTAGATTTGTCTTTTGGATAATAAATAACATCTTTAATTTTTATTAAATCAAAATAAGCATTTTCTTCATCTGGAATAACTACTTTTTGTAATTGCAAATCAGAATCATCTATGGACGGAATATCTTTTGCAAATAAATTCATTAAAGGTAAAAAAGAAAGATCAATAATTAATAAAAATACAAAAATGCCTAATATTATTGCGATAATTTTTTTAATTCTTTTTTTCTTTGGCGATATAAATTTCTGTATTTCAGATGTTTGCGTCATAGATGGCTGCGCAATTATTTCAAAAGCTTTTTCAATATCTTCATTTTGCCAACCATTAGCAAGTAATAATTGTTTAATTTTTTCTTTTTCTACGCCCTGATTTAATTGTTGTTTTATATAATCAATTAATTCTTGTGTAATCATAGATTTATTTTAAAAAATAAAATAAGTTTTTACAAGTAATTTAAATAAAAAGACCCCGTCGCTACGAGAGCGACGGGGTTGCGGGCGGAGCGGATTACTCCGGAGGACTAATTTTATTTTAATAAATAAATTTTTTTGTCAAATCTTTATCTTCCATGACAGCGCTTATATTTTATCGGGCGTCCGTTTTTGTCTTTTGCTCCGCAAGGGCAAGGATCATTTCTTCCAACTTTTTTATTTATTAAAAATGGTTGCTTACTTGGATTTGATAATTGTTTTTCACTTAAAGGATTTATATTTTTAGATACAATTTTTTGTTTGCTTATAAAATTTTTATCAGCTAATTTAAAAATGTTTGAAAAAACCAAATCATCGAAATTTTTCCAAAAATTTAAAAATAATCTATGCGCCTCGTGCCGATATTCAACCAAAGGATCTTTTTGCGCATAAGCTCTTAACCCAATTGATTCAATTAAAGCGTCTAAATTTTCTAAATGACTTACCCAAAGAGAATCTAAAATTCCTAAAAGCCTTGTTCGTGTTTGTGGATCAAAACTTATTTCAAGACTTTTCTGCGCAAGTAAATCTTCCAATTCTTTTACTTCTGGGTCTTTTGTAAAAGTTTCATTTTTTTCTAATAACCCAACATCGTAAAAAAGTTTTTCCAAAAATTCTTTTAATGGAATAATATTTTCGCTTGGATTATTTTTTAATATTTCTTCTCTTTGATTTAAAATATTATGTAAAGCATTTTTTGAAGATTCAAAAACAATTTTGCTTAAATCTTCAATATTTAAAGTAGATAAAATTTCTTGTCTTCTTTTATATACCGCTAATCTTTGCTTATTTAAAACATCGTCATATTCTAATAAATGCTTGCGCATATCAAAATTTAAGCCCTCAACTTTAGATTGCGCTTGTTCAATCACTTTTGATAATAAATTAAGATCAAGAGGCATATCTTCAGGAAGATCAAATTTTGACATTAAATTTTTAATTTTGTCTCCTCCAAAAATTCTAAGCAAATCATCTTCTAATGACAAAAAGAATTGTGAAAATCCTGGATCGCCTTGCCTTCCAGCGCGTCCGCGCAATTGATTATCAATACGACGAGCCTCATGACGCTCTGTGCCAATAACAAATAAACCTCCAAGTTCCTTAACGCGTTCTGCTTCTTTTGGATCCGGAGGGTTTCCTCCTAAAATAATATCAACCCCTCTACCAGCCATATTAGTTGCAACAGTTACCGCTTTTAATTTTCCTGCTTGAGCAATAATTTCTCCTTCTTTTTCGTGATGTTTTGCATTTAAAACATTATGTTTTATGCCTTTTTGCGATAAAAGAGCGGATAATAATTCATTTTTTTGAATAGAAGTTGTGCCTACTAAAATTGGTTGTCCTGTTTTATGAATTTCTTCAATTTTATTTACAACAGCATTCCATTTTGCTTTTTCTGTTTTATAAATAACATCAAGCAAATCTTTTCGAATACAAGGTTTATTTGGAGGAATAGAATAAGTTTCAAGTCCATAAACTTTATAAAATTCTTCAGCAGAAGTTTGAGCGGTTCCAGTCATTCCTGCTAATTTTTCATACATTCTAAAATAATTTTGAATTGAAATTTTAGCGTAAGTTTTTGATTCTTCTTTAACATTAACTCCTTCTTTGGCTTCAATAGCTTGATGCAATCCTCCGGAATATCTTCTTCCATGAAGCATTCTTCCTGTAAATTCATCTATGATAATAACTTCTCCACCTTTAACAACATAATCTCTATCTCTTTTAAATAATTCTTTTGCTTTTAAGCTTTCTTCTAAATAATGCGCTAATTTTAAATTTTCAGTGGCATAAAGATTTTGAATTCCTAAAATATTTTCAACTTTTTCAATTCCGGAATTTGTTATGGCAACTGAACGATGTTTTTCATCAACTACATAATCTTTTTCGGGTTCAAGTTCGCGCACAATTTTAGCAAATAATTTATAATATTCGCTTGATTCCGCATCAGGAGCTGAAATAATTAATGGCGTTCGCGCTTCATCAATTAAAATAGAATCAACCTCGTCAATAATCGCATAATAAAATAATTTATCTTTATTTTCAGATTCGATCCTTCTTTGAACTTGATTTTCTAAACTATAAGCTAAATTATCTCTTAAATAATCAAATCCAAATTCTTGATTTGTGCCATAAGTGATATCAGCTAAATAAGCTTCGCGTCTTGTAATTGGACGCAAAAATTCATGTTGAATTCTAAAACTTCCGGTTGTATCTCTTTCTTTATCTATTAATAATTCTCCTTCTTCTTTAATATGCCAAGTTGGATCATAAATATAAGCACCATCTGGAACCAAACAAGCAACTGAAAGTCCTAAAAAATGATAAATTTGACCCATCCAAACCGTATCGCGTCTTGCTAAATAATCATTTACAGTTACAATATGAACACCCTTGCCTTTTAAAGCATGAAGATAAGCAGGAGCAACAGCAGAAAGCGTTTTTCCTTCACCAGTCATCATTTCCGCAATAGCACCAGAATACAAAACTAAACCACCTAAAATTTGAACATCGTATTGTCTTTGTCCTAAGGTTCTTTTTGATGCTTCACGAACCAAAGCAAAGGCCTCTACTACGACCTCATCTAAATTTTGACTTTTTAAAACTCTTTCTTTAAGTTCTTTACTTTTTAATTTAATTTCTTCATCGCTTAACTTTTCAAAATCTTTTTCAAGAGCGTTTATTTTATAAACAAGAGGCCAAAATCTACCAAGACTTTTTTCTTGACTAAAAAATTTTTTTATAAAGTTAATCATTTTGGTTTTCTTAAGTTAGTTTTAGATTTAATTTTAGAAATTTGAGCTCGAGCCTTATCTTTTAACATATCAATAGCAGAATAAAGATTTGTACTTTTTTCCTCAAGACGTAAAAGTTTGTGTGGCAAATTCAAATTTAATTCCGCATAAAAAACTTCTCCTTTGTGATGATGACGAGTAATTTTTGATATTTCAACATAAGCTTCTATTTCGCTTTGCGCCTCAATTTTTTTTAAAAATTTTTCCAAACTACCAATTTTCTTTTCAATATAATTTTTAATTGCGGAAGTTAATTCTAAATTTGTCGCTTTAATATTAATTTTCATAAATTCATTTTAGCAACAAAAATAAAATTTGTCTATAGAAAAACAAAACCCCCGCATTGGCGAGGGTTTTGTGAAGGGTTTTGTTTTAATTTATTTGCGACCCTTCTTCATCGGCTTTTTACTAGCCTTTTTTGACGCTGGCTTCTTTACTACTTTCTTTGCCATTTTTTTGTTTTTTTATCGACCTTTAAATTAATTTATATTAAATTCCTTTTTGTTTTTATCTCTTTTTATTTTTATTTTACTCCTTTTATTTTTATTTTACAATATTTTTTTTAGAAAAATACAACAAGTTTTTGTAATTTTTTTCAAACTTCTATAACTTCTTTTTGAAGTGAAATGTTAAATTTTTGTTTAACTCTTTTTTGAATTAAATTTATTAATTTTTTAACATCCTTTGCTTTAGCTTTGCCTAAATTTACAATAAAATTTGTATGTTTTAAAGAAATGCAAGCGTCTCCGTATTTTTTACCCCCCAAACCACATTCCGCTATTAAAAAAGCAGAAGGAACAACTGACTTAGGGTCTGTTTTAATTATATTTTTATTTTTAAAATATTCAATAAATTCTTTTTTAAAATTTTCTACAGGAACATTTTTAAAAATACTTCCAATATTTGGATACTCTATTGGATGACGTTCTTTGCGATAATTTATTTTTTCATTAATAGATTTTAAAATTTTTTCTTTTTTTCCTTTTTTAAATTTAAAATCTGCCCACAAAATTATTTCATTAACATTTTTATCTTTAAAAACGCTAAAACGATAATCAAATAAACATTCTTTATTATTTCTAATTTTTTCTTTTAAAGTATTTATTTCAATACTTTTGACTTGAACTAAATTATCTTTAACTTCTCCTCCAAAAGCTCCTGCATTCCCCCGAATTGCTCCTCCAATTGTTCCGGGCAATCCTCCTGCCCATTCTAAACCAGATAATTCATTTTTAACTAAAAAATTTAAAAAATCTTTTACTTCTACTCCCCCACCTACCCTTACAATATTTTTATTAATTCTTTTAATAAATTTTATTTTAGGAATCAAAACCAAACCATCAAAACCCTTGTCATTAAATAAAACATTTGTTCCTCCGCCCAAAACAAAAATTTTAGCCTTTAATTGTTTTGCCAAAATTAAAGCTTTTTTAATTTCAGAAATGTTTTTAGCTTCAAAAAAGTATTTTGCTTTCCCGCCAATACGAAAATTGCTAAATTTTTTTAAAGAAATATTTCTTAAAAATTTCATATTTTTGTTTTAAAGGGGTGACAAGTGGTGACCTCCAAACTATTTGTTTTTGATGAATGAGTGCTCTCCTTGTCACCCCTTTAAAACAAAAATATATTATAATTTTAAAATTTGATTTTATATTTTTCAAGAATTAAAACAACAATTTAACATCTCTTATGGTTATAACACCAATTAAAATTAAAAGCAAAACAAAACCAATGCTATTAATAATACTTTCAATTTTATAAGAAACTGGACTGCCTTTTATTTTTTCTATAAAAACAAACATTAACCTTCCGCCATCTAAAGCAGGAAATGGAATTAAATTTATAAAAGCCAAACTCACTGAAATAATACCAAATAAATTTAAAAGATAAATTAAACTTATATCTCCAATTTTTTTAGAAAAACTCACAATACCAACTGGCCCCATTACACCATCAATTATTCCCCTACCTTCAATTAAATTAGAAATTAAAGCATAAAAACCAATTGCGTTCATTTTCACTATTTCAATTGATGTGGTAAATCCTTTAATTAAAGCTTTGTCGGGTCTTTCTTTTTTAATTTCACCGCCAGAAAAAGCAATACCAGCAAAACCTTTTCCATTTTTTAATTCTGGGGTTAAACTCACTGTAATTTTATTTTTCCCCCTTTGAATATTTAATGTTATTTCTTTGTTTGGATTTAAGGCAATATAATTTCTTAAATCATTTTCATTTGAAAAATTTAAAATTAAATCTCCCTCTAAAATTCCTGCTCGACTTGCAGGCGAATCCGGCAAAACTCTTCCAACAATAATTGCAAACGGTTGACCAATTATAAAAATTAAAGAAATTAAAATCCATCCGATTAAAAAATTAGTTAAAACTCCTGCAATAACCACAAAAGCTTTATTTCTTGGCCTTTGATAATAAAAAAGCCTATGTTTTTCTTCTTCTTTTATTTTATTTAAATTTTCGTCTGGTTTATCAGTTTCTCCAGCAATATGAACAAATCCCCCAAAAGGCAAAAGGTTAATACTATAAATAGTTTCTCCTATGCGTTTACCCCAAATTCTTGGAGGAAGTCCAAAACCAAATTCTTCAACTTTCATATTAAATTTACGCGCCATAAAAAAATGTCCAGCTTCATGCGCCAAAATCAAAAATGAAAATCCCAAAAAAACTAAAATAAAAGTAAGCATATTTAAAATAATAACAAATTTAAGATTCAAAAGTCAAAAACGTGCAATTAAAAAATCAATCCGCTTTTAATGTAATTATTAACAAAATGGCGGGTGCATTTTGTATTTTTTTAATTTAAGGTGCGTTATTTCCGCTATAGCGCATATAACGCCATTTTAAATTTTTATATAGAGGTTAAACTTCAATGAAAAATTTTAAAATTTTAATATAAGATTGCAGAATTTGAAATTCAATAGAAAAATTATAATTTTAACTTTACTATCCTATCTTTGCGATCGTTTATGATAGGATAGTAACAATAGAAATTGGGGACGTACGACGTCGCCAGTTTTCATAATTCATTTTTTCGTTAAAATCATTGGGCCGTTTTTTAAAATAGCAACAGTATGCTCAAAGTGAGCGGTAAGCGAATTATCTTTTGTTTTAAAACTTCCGTCTTTTTGTTCTATAACTTCTCCACTTTTAGCGCAAAACATTGGCTCAATTGCTAAAACCATTCCTTCTTGTAATTTTATACCTTTACGAGGCGAACCAAAATTAAAAACCTGCGGATCTTCATGCAATCTCTTACCAATACCATGGCCAATGAGTTTATCCGCAACACTAAATCCATATTTTTTTGCGGTATTTGAAATTGCCCAACCAATATCTCCTAATGTATTATTTGGTGTCGCATATTTTAAAGCTGTAAAAAATGCTTCTTCTACGGCGGAAATCAACCTTTTAGCTTCATCACTAATTTCTCCAACTCCAACTGTACAAGCCATATCCGCATAATATCCTTTATACTTTAATCCAATATCTAATTTAACTAAATCACCATTTTTAATTTTATATTCCGAAGGAA
>Ga0209809_1003369_pt1 | contig 10184 bp, 8 predicted proteins | sample YNPMSTMetaG_FD_186172 | JGI IMG/M metagenome (GOLD analysis project Ga0209809, IMG submission 186172) | Anoxygenic and chlorotrophic microbial mat microbial communities from Yellowstone National Park, USA - YNP MS-T MetaG (SPAdes) (version 2) ... | reverse complement strand
GGTCTCGTCGGCGACTGTGTCGCGGCGATGATCGCGGCGGTGCGGATCCCGGTCACGGTCAAGTGCCGGATCGGCATCGACGACGCGCCCGAGCCCGACTGCCTCGTCCGCTTCCTCGAAGCGGTCGAGGCGGCCGGCTGCCGGACCGTGATCGTCCACGCCCGCAAGGCCTGGCTCGCGGGTCTGAGCCCCAAGGAGAACCGCGAGGTCCCGCCGCTCCGGCCCGAGCTCGTGCGGCAGGTCGCGGGCGGCTTTCCCGGCCTCGCGATCGTTCTCAACGGCGGCTTGCGCGAGCCCGCCCAGGTGGCAGCCGCCCTCGATTGGGCCCAGGGCGTCATGATCGGCCGGCGCGCCTACGAGGACCCCTGGAGCCTGCGTGCCTTCGAGGCCGTGGCCTTCGGCCCGTCGCCGCCGCTCGACCGCCATGCCGTGGTCGAAGCGATGGTCGACTACGCCGCCGCGCGCGCCGCTGAGGGTGTGCCCTTGAAGGCGATCGCCCGGCACCTGCTCGGCCTGTTCAACGGCCTGCCCGGCGCGCGGGCCTGGCGACGCCGGCTCGCCGAAAGCATGCACCGGCCGGAGGCCGGGCCGCGGCTCCTGCGCGAGGCGGCCGCCCTCGTGACCGACCTGCCGGCCGCGGGGTGGGCGGCCCGCCGCAACGATTCCTTAAGCCCGGCCGCCTAGAGTCGGCGCGGCTCGGGACGGAGGGCGGCAGGATGCGCGGAGGCGGCTCGATCTTGGCGCGGCTCCTGGTCGATCGCCGCGCGTCGACGGCGATCGAGTACGCCCTTTTGGGCTCGCTCGTGGCGGTGGGCTGCATCACCGCGCTCGTCGCCTTCGGGAACAGCCGCGACGGGCTCTGGACCCGCGTTGCGGAGCTGCTCGTCGGGGCGATGGGCGGGCCTTGAGCCGGCCGCGCCCCCGCTGCCGACCCACCGCACCCCGCCGGCCAGGAGGGCGGCGCGCGGTCAGCGGAAAGCCGGCTCGTCGAAGCTCCGCAGCTTGCGCGAGTGCAGCCGCTCCGGACCCTGCTCGCGCAGGATCCGGATCGTCTCGAGGCCGATCAAGAGGTGCTGCTCGACCCGCTCGCGGTAGAAGGCATCGGCCATACCCCTGAGCTTGATCTCGCCGTGCAAGGGCTTGTCGGAGACGCACAAGAGCGTCCCGTAGGGCACCCGGAAGCGGAATCCGTTGGTGGCGATCGTCGCGCTCTCCATGTCGACGGCGATCGCCCGGCTCTGGTTGAGTCGCGCGAAGAGCTCGTCGTAGCGCAGCTCCCAATTGCGGTTGGCGGTCGTTGCCACCGTGCCGGTCCGCATCCGGGTCTTGAGGTCGATCCCCGAGAGCCCGGTGACGCGGGCCACGGCCTCCTGGAGGGCCACCTGGATCTCGGCGATCGGCGGGATCGGCACGAAGGGCGGCACCTCCTGGTCGAGGACGTGGTCCTCGCGGACGTAGCCGTGCGCCAGCACGTAGTCGCCGAGCCGCTGGCTGCGCCGGAGCCCGGCGCAATGACCGAGCATGAGCCAGCAATGCGGCCGCAGCACCGCGAGATGGTCGGTGATCGTCCGGGCGTTCGAGGGCCCCACGCCGATGTTGACGAGCGTGATCCCGCGGCCGTCGCGACGGACCAGGTGGTAGGCCGGCATCTGCGGCAGGTGGCGCGGCGGCTCGCCGTTGCCGGGCACGGGCGGGGTCACCACGTTGCCCGGCTCGACCAGCCGCTCGTACTCACGGCCCTCGGCCACCAGCCGCCGGCCGAGCTCGACGAAATGGTCGACGTAGCGCTGGTAATTGGTCAGCAGAACGAAGCGCTGGAACCATTCCGGCCGGGTACCGGTGTAGTGCAGGAGCCGGGCGAGCGAGTAGTCGACCCGTTCGGCGGTGAACAAAGCCAGCGGTGCCGGCTCGCCGGGGGCCGGCCGCCAAGTACCGTTGGCGATGGCATCGTCGGTCATCGACAGATCGGGCATCGCGAAATGGTATTGCAGCTCGTGCGCCCGCGCGGCGTCGAGCCCGGCGGTCGCCTCCTCGACCACGAAGGGCAGCGGGATCGGCCGGCGCGAGATCCCGACCACGAGCTGGACCTTGTGGTTGGCGAGGAGGATGCCGAGCTGGGTCCGGTAATAGTCGGCGAACAGGGCCGGCCGGGTGAGCGTCGTGCCGTAGAGGCCAGGCTCGTGCAGCACGCCGTAGGCGAGCCGCCCGTCGAGCACCAGGTCCTTCGGGGTGACCCGCACGCCCACGAACGGATAGAAGGCGTCGACCGGGCCGCTCGGCGGGGTGCCGCGGGCGAACCGGGCGAAGGCTTCGCGCAGCCGCCCCGCGGCAGCCTCGTACAGCTCGCTGATCCGCGCGACCGCGGCATCCGCATCGTCGAGGACGACGGGCTCGCGGACCCCACAGGCGAGGAAGGCGTCGATGAGCGACATGCCGCGATGGTCTCCGGTTCGGCTCGCGCGGGTCTACCAGAAAGCGTGGACGGGATTGAGACCGCCTCGGCTCCCATCGGCCGGGCTCTTGGCCTCCCTCCTCCTGCTCGTCACCGCGGCCGCGAGCCCGCCGACCGGCTTCGATCTCCACGCGCATCGGGGCGGCCGCGGCCTCGCCCCGGAGAACAGCCTCGCGGCCTTCGGCCGGGCGCTTGCCCTCGGTGTCGCCACCCTCGAGCTCGATCTCGTCGTGAGCCGCGACGAGCGGATCCTGATCGGTCACGACCTGGAGCTCGACCCGGCCGAGGTCCGCACGCCCGACGGACGCTGGCTCGTTCCCCCCGGACCGGCGGTCCACACCCTCGAGGCCGCGCCGCTGCGGCGCTTCGACATCGGCCGGCTCGACCCGGCGAGCCCCGACGCGCGCCGCTTTCCCGACCAGCGGCCGGCCGACGGCGAGCAGATGCCCACACTCGCCGAACTCGCCGCCCTGCTCGACGCGCGCGGTCCGACCAGCGCTGCGCCCCGGCTCGTAGCCGCCGCGGGTTGCCGGATCCGGGCGCCGTTCCACGCCAGCCTCGCCCCGCTCGACATCCGCCGGGCCGAAGATCTCGGCCTCCTCGTGGTCCCTCGGACGGTCGACGAGCCCGAGCGGATGCGCGAGCTCGTGGGCCGGGGCGTGCACGGGCCGATCGCCGAGTGCCCGGACCGGCTGCGCGCGGTCCCGGCGGCAATCGGTCCGCCCTTGCCGCCGGCCTTTCCCTGAACCAGGGGTCATCGGACCGCACCGACCACCGAGACCCGGAGGACCCGCCTTGGACCGTCCGAACCCGCCGGCCCTGCGCTTGGCCGAGACGCTCGAGATCGACGCCTACGCCCCGGCGCAGATCGCCGAGCGGGTCGAGCGCGCAGGCGTCGCCAAAGCCCGGCTGCCGTTCCTCGAGACCTTCACGCTCGGCGTGCTCGCCGGGGCCTTCATCGCGCTCGGCGCCATGTTCTTCACCCTCGTTTCGACCGATCCCGGTACGGGCTTCGGCCCGGCGCGCTTGTTGGGCGGGATCGCCTTTTCGCTCGGCCTCGTCATGGTCGCGATCGCCGGGGCCGAGCTGTTCACCGGCAACAACCTCCTCGTGATGGCCTGGGTCGACGGTCGGATCCGGCTCGCCGAGCTCGCCCGCAACTGGGCGATCGTCTACCTCGCCAACCTCGTGGGCGCGGTCGGCATGGCCCTGCTCGTCTGGCTGGCCGACGGCCTGGCGCTCGGCCAAGGGCGGGTGCTCGAGACCGCCGCCGCGATCGCTCGCGCGAAGGTCGCGCTCGGCCCGGCCGAGGCCTTTTTCCGCGGCGTGCTCTGCAACGTCCTCGTTTGCATGGCCGTCTGGCTGTCCTTCGCGGCCCGCGACGTGGCCGGCAAGATCCTGGCGATCGTCTTCCCGATCTCGGCCTTCGTGGCCCTCGGCTTCGAGCACTCGATCGCCAACATGTACCTGATCCCGGTCGCGATTCTGCACGGCGTGCCGGGGGTCGGGCTCGGCGGCCTGTTCGCCAACCTCGTCCCGGTCACCGCCGGCAACGTCGTGGGCGGCGGCGGGCTCGTGGCGCTTGCCTATTGGCTCTGCTACCGGCAGCGGCCGGCCGAGGCGGGTGGCGGCCGTTGACGATTCCTCAACCCGCGCCGTGGCAGAGCCGAGCCGCTCGGAGCGCGGGTCGGTGGTGGTGGCTGCGGATCGGGTGCGGACCTCGGAGGGTGCGGGAGGGCGGCGGGCGGAACCGCCCGCGGCGCCGGCGCGCGCTCGACGCGACGGGGCGCGTGCCGCGAGCCCGAGGAGCGGCAGCGGCGGGCCGGTCCTCCTGGTCGTGGCCCTCCTCGCCCTCTCGGGGTTCGGGGCGTGGCTCCTCGTGCAGCGGACGGGCGCGCCACCGGTCGCGGTGAAAGCCGAGCGGCCGCGCGATCCCGGCCGGGTTTACACGGTCGCCGATGCGATCGACCACCGGCAGATGCGGCCGGTCTGGACCTTGCTCAACATGGCCGGTCTCGAGCAGATCTGCCGAAAGGCGCGCGCCTTCACCGTCACCCGCGAGGTCGAGGGGCCGGCCGCCGTGCCGACCCGCTTCGTCGTCTATTGCCGCGATCAGGGCTTCTGGGTGGTCGAGGCCGATCCGAGCCGGGAGCGCTGGGGCACCCTGGGGCCGCTCGCCACACGCGAGCAGGTCGAGGCGGTGATCGACAGCGAGGGTGAATTCCTCTGGGGCTCGCGGCCGCCCGGCCAGCGCAGCTTCGTGGGCGGGCTCGCGGGCGAGCGCTGAGCCGCCGGCCGCGGGCGGGGTGACGGGGGGCGGCCGGCGGACTATCTCTGCCGGCGGATGCCGCGCGCGGCGGCGAGCGTGGAGGACGGTGATGCAGGCGAAGGCGGAGCAGAGCGGCAGGGCGTCGGCACCGCGCGCCGCGTTCGATTGGGCGGATCCGCTCGGGCTTTCCGACCAGCTCTCCGAGGAAGAGCGGCTCGTGGTCGAGGCGGCCCGCGACTACGCCCAAAGCCGGTTGATGCCGCGGGTCCTCGAGGCCTTCCGCCACGAGCGGTTCGACCGCGCGATCTTCCGCGAGCTCGGCGAGCTCGGCTTTCTCGGCTCCACGCTGCCCGAGGAGTATGGCTGCGCCGGGAGCTCCTACGTCGCCTACGGGCTCGTCGCCCGCGAGATCGAGCGGGTCGATTCGGGCTTCCGTTCGGCCATGAGCGTGCAGTCCTCGCTCGTCATGTACCCGATCTGGGCCTATGGCGACGAGCGCCAGCGCCGCCGCTGGCTGCCGAAGCTCGCCGCGGGCGAGCTCGTCGGCGCCTTCGGCCTGACCGAGCCCGACCACGGCTCCGATCCGGGCGGCATGCGCACGCGGGCGCGGCGCGTCCCGGGCGGCTTCGTGCTCTCCGGCACCAAAACCTGGATCACCAACGCGCCGATCTGCGATCTGGCGGTGGTTTGGGCCAAGGACGAGGAGGGCGAGATCCGCGGCTTCGTGGTCGAGCGCGGCACGCAGGGCTTCGGCACCCCGGCGATCGAAGGCAAGTTCTCCTTGCGCGCTTCGACGACCGGGCAGATCGTCTTGGACGAGGCGTTCGTGCCCGAGGAGAACCTGCTGCCCAACGTCAAGGGTCTCAAGGGCCCGTTCGGCTGCCTCAACCGGGCCCGCTACGGGATCGCCTGGGGGGCGATGGGCGCCGCCGAGTTCTGTTGGCACGCCGCGCGCCGCTACACCCTCGAGCGCAAGCAGTTCGGCCGGCCCTTGGCCGCCAACCAACTGATCCAGAAGAAGCTCGCCGACATGCAGACGGAGATCGCGCTCGGCCTGCAGGCGGCACTCAGGGTCGGTCGGTTGATGGACGAGGGCCGTGCGGCGCCCGAGGCGGTCTCGCTCATCAAGCGCAACAATTGCGGCAAGGCCCTCGAGATCGCCCGGATGGCGCGCGACATGCACGGCGGCAACGGCATCGCCGACGAGTACCACGTGATCCGTCACGTCTTGAACCTCGAGGCGGTCAACACCTACGAGGGCACGCACGACATCCACGCCCTGATTCTCGGCCGGGCGCAGACCGGCATCGCCGCCTTCGCCGGCTGAGCCCGCGGCCGCACCGCGCCCGCCCCCGGTCCCGAACAGGACCGCCGCCCGCCCCGGCGGGCCCGAGCTTTCGCGGATGCAGCCGGATCGGTGGCCCCGGGTCGTTGCCGGTCGCCACCAACCGCGCGCTTCATCTCGGCGGCGGGGGTGCGGCCGGCCCGACGATGCCCGAGGATCGCGCTGGTCAACGCCCCCGGAACCGCGGGGCAGGACCCCTGGCCGGCGCGGGTCGCACGCCGGGCGGGAGCGCGGCGGGATGCGCGGTCGGGGGCGCCCCGCCCGCCCGTCTGGACGGGTACGGGGAGCGAGGTCCCGAGGCGTTCCGTCCACCCGCGACGCGCGCGCCGGTCGAGGGCGGTGATCGTCGATACCGAGCGTCGGCTCGCCACGGCCGCGGGGCATCGCCGGGCATAGCCGCCGGTGAGCCCCGGACCCTCGCCGTCTCGGCCCGAACGTCCCGGCCGGACGAGCCGGAGGGCCACCGTCGGCGCGTGTCCGACGCCGGCTCGAACGGGTCGGCGAGGGCGGCCGAGGCGCATCGAGACCCCTCGCACCGGCAGGAGCCCGGACGGGGCCGCGCGGCGATCCCTCGCCGCGGAACCATCCTCTTCCGAGCCGACCGGGGCGCCGAGCCTCGGAGCCCATTCGCGCAGCGCCGGGACCGGAGCGGCCCACGGGCGGGGTGACCCGACGGATTCGTGACCGACGCGCGGCCGACTCGCCGGTACCGTCGTTCGGCGCGGGACACGGGAGACGGTTCGAAGGCGGAATCGGCTCGCGAGCCGCGCGCGCTTTCCTCGGCCGAACGAGACGCCCGGGACCCGCTCGGCCCGTTATCGTTGCCGGCGCGGGGTGTAGCCGAGCGGCAGCGCCGCGCCCGACCGCAACACCAGCCCGATCGCCGCCACCCCCTCCGGACCGAGGTACCCGCGCCGACCGCCCGCCGCCCCTGCGCGCCGTGACGGAGCGCGGGTCGGCCGGCTGGTGCGGTTGGAGGGGCGGTCCGGCAGCGAGGGCTCGCCCTCCGTGCCGGATCGAAGTTCGTCACGGGCGCCCTCTGCCTTCCGGTCGCGGCCGGCGACGAGCTGGAGGCCCCCGAAAGGGGCTGCCCCTTGGCGGGAAGGATGTCCCCTTCGCGCGAGCGTGCGCCGAACGAAGGCTCGGGCGAAGGAGACGACGGGAGGCGTCCGGGCCGTCGCGGAGCGGCCACGGCCGCTTCGGGGCCGGCGGGCCCGCGGAGAAGCTCGCCGCGCCGGTGCGCGTCGCGGTCCTCCACGCCGAGACCGGCACGGCGCCGAGCCCGTTCGCAGCGGCGGAGGACGGCGGACGTTCGATCCGGGGCCGGAGCTCGGCCCGGCGGTGCTGCGACGGCGCGCGGATTGGCACGGGCGCCGAGGGACGATCGGGTAGCCGCCCGGATGAGCTCGAGGCGCATTCGACGTTCGGACGCACCACCGGGGTCGGCGCGGCCAATTGCGGCACGGCCGCCCGGGGAGCATCCCTCCGCCCGACGGAACGGGGTCGGGGCTGGCGAGGCGCACCATTCCAACCGGCCAGGCGCGGCCACCGTCAGGCTCGTCCCGTTGGCCGGCCCATGGTCGAGGAGACGAAGCGATCGTGCCGGCTCGACGGGCGGATTCGGCCCGCCCGGAGCCGGGAGGGTGGCTTGCTCGGTGCGGAGCGTCCGGCCGGGAGTACCACGGGCAGGCCGAGACGCCGCGACAGCGCGGCGGCCGGCCGCCAACGGCCGGCAGCTTTCCCGGCTGGACCTCGCGGGGCCGTCCCGCTCCGCGCCCGAGCCGAGCCGCACCGCCCCTCTCCGGCGCCGCGTGGCGGAGCGGGCGATCAGCCGGCGAGTGGTTCCGGCTCGAGGGTGTAGCCGAACGGCAAAGCCCCGCGGGCGCCGAGCCAAGCCTCGATCCGCGCCGCCGCCTCGGGACCGAGCTCCGCCCGCCAGCCACCCACCGTCCCCTTGCGTGTCTTGAACGAGCGCGGGTCGGACGGGTCGCGCGGGCGTGCCCGGATCCCGTGGAAGGCGAGGGCCCCCTCGGCTTCGAGCCGCCGCATGTTGTCGAGGCGGGCGAAGGCCACCGCTTCGGCGATCTCCGCGGCGCTCGCCGGCGTGCCGAGGAAGGTGAGCAACCGGGCGAGTTCGCCTGCCGTGTCGCGCCGCAGATCCTCGTAGCGGATCAGCAGGTGGTCGCGGATCGCCGGGAGCTCCCGCTCGAAGAGCTCGAGCCAAGCGAGGATCGCCGGCAGGCCGACTGCAGGATCGAGCAAGAACGCCTCGAGCTCGACCGGGGCGCCGGGTGGCGGGTAGTGGTTGAGCACGGTCTTCCAAGGGCGCATGCGATGCCGCCATTGGTGGTATTGCGAGACCGCGACGTCGCAGGGATGCCGGATCAGGAGCACGGTGCGGACGCCGTGGAGATGACGCCGGCTCTGCCACTCGCCCGTCCAATCGCGGATGTAGTTGGCATGGGTGAAGAGCAGCTTCGGGATCGCCGGATCGAGCCGGTGCAGATTGTCGAACTCGAGCATCAGGTTCGAGGGAAGGCCGTGGCGCAGCGTGTAGACCCGGGAGAGGAGGACCCTGAGCCAGGTCCGTCCGCTCTTGCCGTAAGAGACGATCGCCGCATCGGCGAGCGCGAGCTTGCGCGCCTCCTCGCGGCCGCGCAGCCGGCGGTCGATCGCCCGGCGCCGCTCGCGCGGCAGAAGGCGCAACGGCCCGTGGACGAGCGCCTCGCGCAAAGCGTCGCGCCAAACCTCGCGGAGGGGCGGCAGCAGGGGCATGGCCATCCGGGGCGAACGATCGGCCGCCCGATAACCGCCCCGCCACCGGGCGTCGAGCGGCTGCGGTGCCGCGCCGCCGATCCGGGGTCGGGATGCCGGCGGTTTCCCGTCCTCGCGGTGCCCTGCGGCGGGTCGCCGGGGTCGTCGGCGGCCCGTCCCGCGATGGTCCCGCGCGGCCGTCGGTCCGCTCGGGGCGCGCGCCCGGCCGCGGCGGGCCCGGCACGGCCAGCGGCGAAGATGGCGAGACGCGGATCGCCCCGGCCGCTCGCCGCCGGTCCGGCTCGTCCGCCGCTCCGTGCCCCGGCCCGCGCTGGTGACGGCCACGGAGAGCGAACGCCGACGGCCCCACCGGGCCCGCCCGCAGCCGCGGCGACGGGCCGGATGCCTCGGCCCCGGCACGGCCCGACCGGTGTGCGTGCACTCGGTTCGCCGCCGGCACCGTGCCCCCTCCGTCCGCCGCCGAGGAACGCACGCCCGACCGGTTCGTTCGGGTCCGCCCGGGAGCATGACGCACCAGGCGCAAGACATTGCCGCTGCCCCTCGCGATCGGCCCACTCGCCCTTCGGCTCGCCGCCGCAGCCGCACCGCCCCCGCCCACGCCCCTCGCGGAGGGCACGCCCGAGGCCGCCCGCTCTGGTCCTCCGCCCGGAACCGCGCGGACGAGACCCGAGCCGCGGGCGTTCCCTCTCGGGAGCGGCCCGCTCGTCCGCCGGCTCGCCCGCCGCGCCCGGCCCTCCGGAAGGCCTCCGCGGCACGGGGTCGCCGCGTTCGCGTCCCTCCCCGGCCCCGGGGTCGAGGCGACGAGCCCACGAGGGGGAACCTCCGGTGTCGCGGCCCGTCCGTTCCCCGCCCGGCTAGCGGGCCGCACCGGCCCGCCGGCGCCCGCCGGTCCGGCCGAGGCGGGCGGCCTCGCGCCGCGCCCCGAGGCCCACGGGAGAACCCGGGGACGCGAGCGAACGGTCCCGTCGTCCGGATCGCGATCGGCCTCGTGTCGCTGGTGCTCGCCGCCGGCTACGGCCGCGGCGGGCGCTCCACAACGGTCGCACGAGGTCCGCTCCCAACGTAGGAGACGAGGGTGAGGAACCGACTTTTCGGCTTGCTCGCCGGCCTGCTCGCTTTCTCGCTCACGGGCTGCCCCGGGCCACCCCCGCCACGCGCATGGTTCGAGGAGGCCGAGCTCTTGCCGCTCCTCGTCGTCCGCCACGCCTGGCACACCGGCGTGGTCGTCCCGGCCGCGGCCCTGCCCGTGGACTCCCCGTTCCGGACCGCCTTCCCGGAGGCCGACTGGCTCGAGCTCGGCTGGGGCGACCGGCTCTACTACCCGGACCCCGACCCTTCGCTCG
>Ga0209809_1003364_pt1 | contig 10198 bp, 8 predicted proteins | sample YNPMSTMetaG_FD_186172 | JGI IMG/M metagenome (GOLD analysis project Ga0209809, IMG submission 186172) | Anoxygenic and chlorotrophic microbial mat microbial communities from Yellowstone National Park, USA - YNP MS-T MetaG (SPAdes) (version 2) ... | reverse complement strand
AGTACAACGAGCATTACAGCGGACGCGAGCTGGGGTAGCCGCAGACGGCCGCACCGACGGCCGCGGCCTCCTCGATGTCCTCGGCGGCTCCGAGGGCTGTTTCCCACCCGTACCCGCTGCGCACGGGCGAGGAACGTGTCGATAAGCCGGCCGAACGCCGCCGCCCGCACCTCGGGCTCGCCGTCGGCGCCGTCGCCTTGGACGTAGAAGTCGATCGCCCGGTCGATGTCGGAGAGCAGCTTGTCGAGCAGCACTTGGCAGGTCACCTCGCCCGAACAGCAGTCGCAGGCCGGGTAGCAATCGAGCAGCTTGGCCAGCACGCCGCGCTCGACCACGAGCGTCTGGAGGCGGCGGGTGGCCGGGTCGGGGCCGCCGAAGCCGTAGAGCCCGTAGGCCACGATCGGCGGCCGGGCGATCGCTACGAGGCGGGCCGCACCACCGCCCCGGAAGGCGTCGATGAAGAGTTGGACCGCCTCGAGGAAGGTGGTCACGGGCGGCGATCCCGGCTGCAGGTTGACCGAAGCCGCGACCTGGACGAGCCGTTCGAGCCGCTGCAGCGCGAGCCGACTCGTGGCGGCGAGCGCGCGCAGGCCGCGGCCGGTCGTGCTACTCGCCCGGTCGATCAGCTCGTCCATCGTCCGAGCGAGCGTGTTCTCGTCGAACAGCGCCCGCACATCGGCCATCGCCCCCTGGCCGAGCCGGGCCATCACGTCGCGGTAGCCCCTGAGCCCCCAGGGCCAGGTCGCCTGGTCGAGGCTCTCCTGCGCCGAGCCCACGAGGTTGCGGAGCGCCACGAGGGCGGCATCGCGCCGGGCCACGAGCTCGCTCGCGGGTGCCGCCAGCAGGAACCGGCCGCCGCCGGTGCCGAGCTGGGCGAGGCCCTCGCCCGCGAGCACGAGCAGGAGGGCCGCCACCTGGTCGAGGCTCTGGGCGAGCCGCCGATAGGGGAGCGAGAAGCCGGGGGTGAGGGCACCCACGAAACGGGCCATGCGGGCATAGTCGCCGAGTGCCCGGCGGGCGGCGAAGGCGCGGTACCGGGCGCGCGGGTCGAGCGCCTGGCGGGCATTGGCGAGCCCGTCGGCGACGTGGCCGCGGATCGCCTGGCCCCAGCCTTGCAGTTCGGCCTCGATGTCCTTGAGCTGGGCCGAGGTCGTGAGGAAGCGGAGGTCGTTCTCGATGTCGGCCTGCGCCTGCTCGACCTCGGCGCCGGACGGTCCCGCCGCGGCGACCGGCCGCTCGAGCGGGGTCGGCGCGAGCAGGGGAAGGCCGCGCTCCTCGCGCTCGATCGCCGCGTCCCCGGCGCGGTAGAGGCGGCGCAGGCCGCCCGCCACCTCGACCGGGTTCGCCGGGTCGCTGATCCGCAGGCTGCGGCGGATCAAATTGTCGAGCTGGACCATGAGCGGCGAACGGTCGCGCGGGGTGCTGTCGGTCGCGGGCATCGTCGGTCACCTCAAGCGGCCAGGGCCAAGGGCTCGGAGCGAAGGGAGGGGGTGCCGCCGGGCGGCGGGCGCGCGGCCGCCACGAGCGGCTCGCCCGACCAGCCGGTGCCGCCCCGGGCCAGGAGCTCGGTCACGAGGAGCCCGAGCCGGCGGCTGTCGGCCCCGGCGTTCAAGGGGTAGCGGCAAGCGGCCGGGACGTGGCGCGGCGGGACGTTCGTGGCCGGCAGGCCGGCGGCGAGGTCGAAGGCGGCGCGGCGGATCGCCCGCTGGTGGTCGGCGGTGAAGCGGATCACGCTCACGAGCGCCCGCCGGGCGAGGTTGCGGCGTGGCTGGAAGGCGATCTCGTCGACCACCGCGGGGATCGCGCGGCCGCTCGTGGCGAGGAGTTCAGTCGGGATGCGGTGGCCGCGACGCGGATCGTAGAGGCTCCGCCAGATCCCGGCCAAATCCTCGGCTTCGCGGGAAAAGCGCATCCGTCGCAACATCTCGGCGAGCAACAGGATCCGCAGATAGCCGACCGGATGCGGGCCGCCCGGCCGGTAGGTCATCACCCGGTCCGCGGGGTGGGCGAGGAACTCGGCCATGCCGTAGGCGGCGGCCGGCCCGCCCAGCAGCAGCGCCGCCAGATCGGCGAAGATCTCCTTGTGCCAGCGCCCGTAGATCGCCACGACCCTGAGCGGCAGCCGTGCCTCGTGCAGCCGCACGATCACCGCCTCCCGGGTCTCCTGCCAGATCCCGAGATCGGCCATCAGGTTGTGCGCGACCTCGTGGAGGAAGACCGCCTGCCAGGGCTGGTCGCGGTCGTAGGGGATGCGGATCAGCGGGAACGGGTTGGGCTCGCCCAACAGCCGGGCGAGGCTCACCCCGCGCCGCATCGTGGCCGGGCTGTAGCCGTGCTCGAGGTAGGTGAGCGGCTTCAGGACCGGTCCCTCGAACACGCCCGGGAGGCCTTCGCGCACCGCCCGGTAGCAGTCGGCGGCGATCGCATCGTGGGCGGCGAGCGCGGGCGCGAAGGCGGTGCCGCGCTGGGCGAAGATCTCGAAGAACATGCCGAAGGCGCGCCGTGCCCGGTCGACCTCGCGCTCGACCATCGCCATGGCGAGCAAGAGGTCCTCGCTCGATGGCGGGTCCGGCGAGCGGGCCGTGCGGTCCAGGCGATCGAGCCGCTGCCGGATCGCCCGGTCGATCGCCGCGAGCCTGGCCTGGGCAGCGGCGAAATGGGCGGGAGAGGGCGCGTAGCGCAGGTCCCGCGGGCGCAACCCGACCGCTTCCGGTGTGAGCCGCACGAGCCGTCGCGCGCGGGCGACGAGCGCCCGCCGCTTGAGCTCGAGGAACCGCTCGCTCGAGGTAACCGCCACGGCTCGCGCTCCCGCCCGCACCCCGCTCAGAGCGTCCGGATCGTGATCTCGACCGGCCCGCGCATGCGGAACGTCCGGTTGCCGGCGCCGACGCCGAGCCGCCTTACGATCCGCAGCGCCCGCGGGCTCGGCTGCGCCAGCCGGGAGGCGAGCGTCGGCCGGGCCGCGACCCGCTGGGCGGTACGGAGCAGGACCTTGGGCCTGGCCGGCGCGGGCGTGCCTTTGGCCGCGGCGGTCCGGTTGACGCTCGCGGCGATCCTGGGCAGCGCGCGCAGGCCACGCGGGCCGACCGCGCGGGTCACCGCCCGCGCCGCCGCCACCTGACGGACCGCGCGCAGTCGCTGGGCCGGGCTCAGCGTCGCGCCGCGGTTCTGCAAGAGCTGCCGTGCGACCAGGCCGACCACCACCGGGCGCGCCCGCATGTCGCGCGCGGCGAGCTCCGCGGCCGCCTCGGTCGCCTGCTGGACGACCGCCGCCGGGCCGGCGCCCGCCTCGGCCTCGGCGCGGAGTTGGCTCGCCACGCGCGCGACCTTGGCGGCGATCTGCGCGGCCGGGTGGGGGATCACGGACAGAACCGGGGCGGCGGCCCGGGCGACCTTGCCGATGACCGGAGCCACCCGTTTGGCGACCTTGGCGATGCCGCGCACGAGCTTGCCCAGGAATTCGTCTTCGCTCTCGGCCGCGAGCGCCTCGCTCACCGCCTGCAGCATGGCCTCTTCGCTCGCCGCACCGTCCTCGGCCTCGAGGCCGTCTTCCATCGCGAGGGCGTCCTCCTCTTCGAGCGCTTCGAGCGGATCCTCGGTTTCGAGCCCGTCCTCGGCTTCGAGGGCATCCTCGCCTTCGAGCATGTCCTCGGCCTCGAACTCCTCCTCGGCGGCGAACAGCTCCGCCTCGCCCTCGGCGGCGTCGGCGCCGAGCTCCTCCAGGAGATCGCGTTCGCTTGCGGTCATGGTCGACTCCCTCGCGCGGCGGCCGAGCGGGCCGGCTCGCCCGCACGCCATGATGGCCGCTCCGAGCGGCCGGCCAAGCTGCCGGTCTTCGGGCCCTGGGCCGCGGTAACGCCGATCCGCTACCGCCGAGGCGGGGTGCTCGCGTTGACAGCCGCGCGCGCCGCCCCCCATATAGCGGCCGCCCCGGAGGGGTGGCCGAGTGGCTGAAGGCGGCGGTTTGCTAAACCGTTATAGGGCCTCAAAGCCCTATCGAGGGTTCGAATCCCTTCCCCTCCGCCATTCCTCGCCGGCAAGTCCTTGATAGAACAGGGGAACTGAGCGCGCCGGCCGCGCCTATCCCCGGCCGCAGCCCCGAAGGCCGGGCCGGTGCTCGCCTATCGGTTGTCCGGGCCGAAGTCGCTTTCGCGCGGACTGGCAATCGGCCGGCGGACCCGGCCGGCGGGCGGTCAGGAGCTCAAGCCGTAGATGTGCTTTCGGATGAATTCCGTGGTGCCCGGCGGGACGATCGCCGCGAACCGTCACCGCCCCGAAGGTCGAGCGGGTCCTCCGGCGCCGAAAGCCCATGCGGGGGTCCGGAGCGCGCGGGCCCGCGACTTCCGGGGCATTCGTGAAGCGCAACGCAACGCGGCCCTGCGCCCGGCTCGGGGGGTTCGCGTCCACTATGTACGTCCCCCATGTGAAATGCCCCGGAAGCTGCGAGGTCGCGCGCCTCGGGGGCCCGCATAAGCTCGTGGCCGCCGGAGGACCCGAGCCGTCACCGGGTAGCGTAATCGAGAGCGCGGCGCGCCTCGGCATATCCGAGGGCATCGTCGGGCCGGTTCGCCCAGCCACGGAGGGTCGCGGCGAGCTGCGGTTCGAACGGCTCGAGTTCGTTCGCGATAGCGCGCAGTTCGGCGCAGCGGCGCCCACGGACGGCGATGGCCTCGGTGAGGTCGGCAACGGCGCAGCGCGCCTTCTCGAGGAGGACGGCCCGACGGTCGGGTGGCGGTGATGGTTTCGATGACGGGTCGCCGGATGTGAGGTGGCGCTGCCAAGCGGGCTCGAGGTCGGCTCGGCGCCAGAAGCGTTGACGCTTGGACCGGGCCGGGGCGAGCCCGAGGTCGTGGAGCAACACGGCGACCTTGCGCGGGGTGATCGGCCCACCGCCCGAGAAGGTTGACCATGGGCGGTTCGTCACCGCGGCGAGGCGCGCGCAGAGCTCGGCCGAGGTGATCGTGGGCGGGTCGCCAGCTGCGGCGAAGATCGCTCGGATGTCGGCGAGCAGGGCCACGGCCGGGTGATCGGGGGCGGTGGTCAAGGCACGGGCTCGCGGTGCGGTGGCTCGAGCCGGGCCGGGGCGCCGGCGGCGAGGCATTCGACGATGTGCACCGTGAGCCGGAGGTTCCGGCGCTCGGTGCCGTCGCGGTCGCGCCAGGCCGTCATCGCGAGCGTGCCTTCGATGCCAACGAGCGTGCCGGCCGGGGTCGCGAGCAACCGTGGCGCCAGCGCGCCGAAGGCGACCACGTTGAGCTCGAGCGGGGTTGTGTTCGGCTCGACCGCCGGCACCGTGGCGCGGCACGTCGCGAAGGTCGCGCCGTTCTTGGCCACGCGCCGGATCGGCGGTTCGGTGAGCACGATCAAGCCGCGCACTTGGAGCACGGGGCGGTCTCCGTCGGCTCGACCTCGAGCCCGTCCAGCACCCGGTCGAGCGCGGCCGGGTCGCGGGCGAGCGCGGCTTCGAGGGCGGCGCGGCAACGGTCCGGGTCGCGGGCGGCGAGGGCTTCGAGCCCGGTCCAAGTGCGCGGGTCGAGCCAGATGCGCGTCGACGCGACAAGCAGCTCGCGGGCGCTTTCGAGGTCGACGATCGCGAGGAGCTCGAGGATCGGCTCGGCCGGGTCGGCCGGGACGAGCACGCCTTCTTCGACGAGCGCTGGATCAGGCTCGACCACCGCGAGCGCGAGGGCGGCCCGGGCGAGGTCGCGTTCGGCCTCGGGCTCGTGGTCGATTGGCCCGAGGGCGCGCCGCTCGGCCGCGTGCGTCGGCCCGGCCGTGTCCACATCGCACTCGAGGCGGCCAGACTTCATCGCGTGCCTCCGTTGTCGAACAGCGGGGCGAGCGCGGTCCGGATCACCGTACGGTCCGTCGCGACGGCGGCGCGACGGATCGCCTCGCGGATCGCCGGTTCACGGGCCAGCCCGAGCGTGGCGAGGAGCTCGCTTCGGAGAAGCGCGAGGTCGCCGCGGGCAGCGAGCGCGACCGCTCGGTCGAGCAGGGCGGCGAAGCCGCCATCCGGCGGGGCGGGCTCGGGGCCATAGGGTCCGCGCGTGGCGAAAAAGGTGTGTAAGCGACCGTCCCCATCGTCCCCGCCCCCCTCGCAAGGACCGATTTCGCCTTTTCCATCAAAGGGTTGCAGCGGGGACGATTGGTCGGCGGCAATCGTCCCCAATCGTCCCCGTTCGTGGGGCAATCGTCCCCACTTCGTCCCCGCGGGGACGGTTGGCGCGGCCAGCGGGGACGATTGATCGGCGGTGGGGACGATCGGTCGAGGGCACTCGTCCCCACTTCCCGGATCGAAAAGTTGTGTTTTTTCAACGACTTGCGAGCCGGTATCGGGGCGCGGGGACGATGGGGACGATGGGGACGATTTCTCCGCGCCTTTTTCACACGCGCGCGGGGGCGCGGGTGACGATCAGGGTGCGCACCTTCTCGCGGCCGCGGCCGGCCGAGCCGCGGCCGATCTCGAGGCCCGCGGCGCGCCGCAGCGCCGGGCCGAGCCGAACAAGCCGCGCGGCGAGCCCGCGACCCGTCCGCGGCCAGTCCGGGGGCTTCTTGGCGAGGTCGACCCCGGCCTCGCGGGCGAGCAATTCGAGCAGATCTTCGGCGCTCTTCTCGAGCCGGCCGTCCGGCGCGAGCACGTCGAACTTGGCCACGAGCGTGCGGCCGATGGGGTCGCCTTCGATGACGTCCTGATGGACGGTGCCGCGCGCGGCCGCGTAGACGCACCGGAAGACCTCCTCGCCATCGCAATAGGCCGGGGCCGCGGCCCGCGCGACGAGCTCGGCATCGGCCATTCTGCCGAGACCGACGCGCGGCATGGTCGGTAGCCGCGCGAGCGCGAGTGCCGCGGCGTCGCACAAAGCTCCGAAGACCGCCGGGCGCAAAGCCGCGAGCTCGGCCTCGAGGTCGCGCAGCGGCCGGCGTTGGACATCGTGGATCGGGCCGAGCGTCACGACCAGGGCGCGATCCAGAAGATCAGGTGCCACGAACGGATTGTTGATCGCGGTCACGAGAACGGGTCGCGTGCCCTCGAAAACGTATTCGTCGGCATCGGTGTAGAGTTGCCGTTGCGCGACCCCGCCACCTGTCGTGTACATGCAAAGATGATCGCTCATCCATTGCGGAAGTGTCGTGACGTTGTCGAAGCCGATGACGTAACTGGACTTCGCCATCGTCGCCATGGACCGTTCGTCGTGCGGCAAGGCTCGCAACGGTGCCACGCGCGGGTCGACAAGCGAGCGGATCGCGGCGGCGACGGTCGATTTGCCGCTCCCGTGTTCGCCCACGAGCACGAGCGCCCAATGCGGACCGGCCGGATTGGCGATCACGCTCACGAGCCAGGCGAACACGAGCACGCGGGTTTCGGCCGACAGGCCGAGGAGGTCGGCCCAACGGGCGAGGGCTTCCCATCCGGCGCCGCGGCGCGGTTCGGGCAAGGGCCGTGTCGACTTGGAACGCCAAAAACGGATGAAGATCTCGAGGGCGTCCACGACTTGCCAACTACCCGGCGCGATCTCGACCACGCGCCAATCGGCCGCCGCGAGGTCGAGATGAACCTTGTTTCCGTGCGCGCCGATCCGGAGTTCGACCGGCAGCTCTTCGCCTTCGATCGCGGCGCAGGTCGCCAAGACCTCGGCCGTCTCGCGCAGAAGATCGCGACGCGGGAGATCGTGCCCGCGATCGCGGAGTTGCCGCGCGAGCCAAGCGATCGTGCCGGGCGAAACGGCCGGCCACGTTTCGCGCCGGCCGTCCACGATGAGGTCGACAAACGGCTCGCCGCGCCAGCGAATCAACCGCATCGCACCGGAGCGCAGCCCGTCGGTCACGATTTCGGCCAAAACCGCCCGGACGCTCGCACGTTTCTGATCTTCGACGGCGTTGCCTTCGAGGTCCCACTCTTCGGGGCGCTGGCGGCTCGACGGCCCGAGCCCGAGCTCCTCGAGGGCGGTCGCGAGCTCGAGACCGAGCGTGCCGCAGACTTCCTTGACGAACGCGCGTCGTTCGGACGGAGTTTCGATCGTGGCGAGGACCTCGGCGAGCTCGTCCCGCAGGACGAGCCACGAGACCGGCTCGCGTTCGATCCGCTCGAGCAAAAGTCGCGAGGCGGGCGGCAAAACGAGCGACGGGCGCGCCGGCTCGGCGACCGACTTGACCAGTTCGACCGGTGGGGCGGCCGCATCCAAGTCGCGCAGAACGTCGGCCGGCGCGACCTCGAGCAGCTCGGCAAACCGCCGAGCTGCGGCCTTCCGAGCGACCGCGCCGCGGCCGGCCATGGCGCGGGCGAGGTCGCCGCGGCGTGCTTCCCAGAGAGCGGGCCGCTCGGCCGCCGGCGCGGCCTCGAGCTCGGCGACCAGCGCGGCGACCGGGTCGAGCGGCTCGGCCGACCCGTTCGGCGCCGGCCCGGCGAGCTCGGGCGACGGCACGGGCTCGGGCGCGCTCATCGGCCGGCCTCCCGCACGCAGCCGAGCTCGGCCCGGATGCGCGCCCGCTGCGCGAGGCGCCAGCGAGCCCGCAATGGAAGCCGGTCTTCGGCGAGGCGGTCGACCGCGACGGGCCGCGGCGACCTTGCGCCCGCGATCCTGTCCGAAGGCAGGCGGTCTCCTTGGCCGGACGAACCAGATGCGCTAAGGGATTGCGCGGTCATGGGAATTCCTCGCGGCCCGCTGGCGAGCTCCGGCGGGCCGCTCGCGTTTCGGGGGGGTGGATCACCCGACGGCGGCGGTCGGGTTCGGCGGGAGCACGTCCCGAAGCCGCCAGCGCGGCCGGTGCGGGGCGAGGTAAAGGGGCGACGGAAGCAGCCCGCGCCGCACGTCGCGCCACACGGTCGCAACCGAGCATCGGCGAGCGGACGCCACCTCGCGCACGTCGAGCAACCGATCGTCACCGAGCCACTGCAGGGGTGCAGGGCGATGCGCGCCCCTCGGGGCGCGCTCGGGCCGTGGCGCTAAGAGTTCGATGACCATGGATCACCCCGTTGTCAGGACGATCCTCCATCTACCGATGCGCGATCGGCGCACAACTAGTGCAACCCATCTTGCACTAGTGCAGAGGGGTCTGCACCAGTTCATGAAGACTTCATGAAGGGCGGCCCGGACCGAGCCGCGCCGTGCGGTCAGAGGGCTTTGGGCGCTCGGTACGCGCGCATCCTCTCGAGCTCGCCCGGGGTCAGCGGGAAGAGGACGGGCTCGCGCGCCGGCACGTCGCCGAAGGACACGAGCCGCGCCACGTCGAGCACCGATCGTTTCGCGCCGGCCGGCCTGTAGGACGTCCCCCATTCCGCGAACCAGGCCGCGACGCCGCGGAAAGCCTCTCGAAGAACCCGATCGGCGAGCACGCCCGCCGCGAGATAGCGCGTGATCGCGGCGCTCTCGGCCGAGACGGGCAGCGACCCGACCCCTCGGGCGAGCGCGGCCTCGACCGTGAGAGCGAGCAGGGCAGCCCATCCGTGCGGCGCCCGGGCGTTGCCCCAGGCCTCCTTGAGGAGCCGAAGCGATCGGCCGGGACCTTCCATCGCCGCGAGAACGCGGTTCACGCCAACGGTCGGCAGTTCGTCGGCATGATGACGCGCGGCGCATGCGAGGACGAACAGCGCCTCGCCGGCGGTCCCCTCCGTGTCGAAGGCATGGCCGGCGGCGGCGTCGAGCGTGGCGACCCCGGGCGCCGCGGCGAGGGTGAGAAACCCGCCCGCCGGCTCGAGCATCCATCGGAGGATCGCCTCTCTTGCGTCGGCGACCCTCCGGGCGAACTCCGCCGGGCTCTCGGCGGCGACCCGGGCGCACGCATTCGTGAGCACAGGGGCGAGTTCGGGGCGACACATGCGGGTGTCGACGGCCTGCGCCTCGGCGGCCAGCTTCTCGAAGGCGGCGGCGAGCAGCCGCGGCTGCCTTTCGAACCGTTCGATCGCGTCGAGTTCGATAGCTCCCCACGTCGCGACGAACCGGCGTTGCATCCTCGGGTCGCCGGGCCAGCACAGCTTGGCGTACAGCCAGCGCGCTTCGGCAACATCGCCCCAGTCCTGCGGCAGGAGCGGGCCGGGCTCGAGGCGGCCGGCCGTCATGCGCGCTTCCTCCGCTCCGCCGCGGCCCAGCGGCTCGACGCGCTGCTCCGGCGCGCGCTTGCCCCGCCTGGTCACGGCCGCGACCCACTCGCGCAGAACCCGGCCCATGCCTCCATCAAGGGCCGGCGTCCCTCGAGG
>Ga0209809_1003363_pt1 | contig 10201 bp, 6 predicted proteins | sample YNPMSTMetaG_FD_186172 | JGI IMG/M metagenome (GOLD analysis project Ga0209809, IMG submission 186172) | Anoxygenic and chlorotrophic microbial mat microbial communities from Yellowstone National Park, USA - YNP MS-T MetaG (SPAdes) (version 2) ... | reverse complement strand
GGGGTGGGTGCAAAGAAGCCTGGACTGCTGCTTGCGCAGGGATGACACGGTGCCCCCTCACCTGGCCACCCTGGACGGGTGGCCACCCTCTCCCGCCGGGGGAGAGGCGTACTGGGTTCCGGCTTGCGCAGGAAGGACACTGTGGCCCCCTCACCCGGCGGTGCCTTGGGCACCGCCGGCCTCTCCCGCGGTGGGGAGAGGCGTACTGGACTGCCGCTTGCGCAGGAAGGACACGGGGGTCCCTTCAGCCGGCTTCGGCTTCGCCTCCGCCGGCCTCTCGACGGCCAGGGGAGAGGCGAGTTGCTTCATTCAGTTAAAATGTTACGAAAATTCCAGCATTCTTTCGCTGCGGGTTCAACCGCCTTAGTGGTCTTCCAGCAGGGGTTTCCATAGCTCCCGAAGTTGCATGAGTTCTGCCTCCTGCTGGTCGCTATAATGGCCGATCCGATGGGCATAGGTGTCCATCCAGGTTTGCAGGCGTTCCACGGCGTCCGGGTCGGAGCGGCATGGCGAGTTGTTTTCCAAAATCCGGCGGAGCAATTTGCTCTGTCGGGCAGGCATCTGGCCGACCACGGATCGCTCCCGTTCAAACGCCAGCTTATGCAAGTCCCGGTCTGCATAGTTCAGCAGGTTTTCGTAGGATTTTGCGGCTGTCAGATCGAATTGGGCCGCCTTCGGCTCCGGGCTATCTGGCCGATGGCACCGGACGCAATGCTTGTCCAGCACGGGCTGTACTAGCCGATCGTACCGGAGCGGCCAAGAGCCTTCCGGTCCGGGGCGCAATCGGCTTGGGGCCCGGCGGGCCGCCATCGGCAGCGCAGCTGCTGGCGGCGTGGTATCCCGATGCTCATGGCACCCGATGCAACTGAGCGTCGTTCCCGGTTGGACATAAGTTAGCGTGCGCATCGTCTGCACGGCATACCCCTGGCCGTCCAACGCCTGGAAAAATACCGGCACACCGGCCGGCACCTGAAAATAGGCCGATCCGTCCGCTTCCACCGGCACGGTGCCCAGAACGAATTTTCCAGGGTCCTGGTGGGTGATGCCCAAATTGGGCTGGTTCATGTGGGGTTGCAGCTTGGGCACCACGGCCACCACGCGCAACCGCCGGATCGTCCCCCGCTCTATTGGCTCCAGGCCCCGATACACATCCTGCAACAGGAAATAGCCCACTTCGGGGCTTTCCGTCTGAGGCGGTTTGGCGGCGGTTTGATCGGGGATGATCGGCGGCCTGGGACGGGCCTGCACCGGAATCGGGTCCCAACTGCCGATCTCCGGATCACGGTACAAAAGTTCCATATTCCCGAACACGTCCAACAGATAAATCCCCGTCGGCGCCGCCGGATTCCGATCATCCACCACATACGTATGCGGCGGCAATCCTTTATCGCTCCAAGCAACCAGGTAAAACTCCTCGCTCAGCGGCCAGGGATCGGTGTAATAATGCTTCGGCCAACCCTCCGTTTCCGGGAAAACCACCTCAGGCGTAATCCGGCGGATCGGGCCGTCGCCTTCGGTGCCCAACGAGCGATCCAACAGCACCAAGGAGCCACCCACATTGGAGTGATGTGCCGAGGCCGTAAAAATCAGCTTCGTCGAACCCGGAATCGCCCGGGCCTGAAACACGCACTGCGGCCGATGCGTAAAATTGCCATAAACCAACTGCGGATTCGTCCCGTCCGGATTGGTACTCCAGAGGCTCAGGAAGTCGCCGTTGGGCCGGTCGATGTAGTCCCACCGGGCATATAGAATCCGGCCATCCCAGCCGATCGAAGGATACCATTCGAAGTTTTCAAACGCCGAAATCGGTCGGAGGTTGCCGCCGTCCGGGTCCATGACGTGCAGCGTATAAACCGGCACTGGCCGGGTGTTGTCCCCGCCGCAGCGGACGTAACTGTCCGGCCGGGCGGAATCGTCGGTGAGCGGTTCCCGTTTGCTGGCCGGCGCTTGCACCGCCTGCCCTTTGCGGGTGGAAAGCAGTACGATCCGGCCGTCCGGCAAATACCGACCGTCAAAGTGATCGTATTTTCCCCTGCTCAGGCGACGCACCCCGCTTCCGTCCAGCCGCATCTCGTACAGATGATAAAACGCATCCTCCGGCAAATTATCTTTGTTGACCTTGTCCGGAATGGCATGAACATGAGGATAATACTTCGCATAGGCAAAGAGCAGTTTGGTTCCGTCATAGGAAAGGTCGGGCCGAATAAAGGTGCCCACCGGCCAGCCTTCGGTAAGACACCGGAGCCGAGGTCCTCGCACCGGCGTTTGCCCGGTCCCACTTTGCTGAGCCTGTCCTGCACCGGTAGGACCGGGAGCGGAAGCGGGGCTGGTTTCCGTGGTGCGTGTCGGCTCCTGGCGAAATCCCTCTAAAATGTAAATCCCGCCGCCGCCCCGGCTCCACCAGCCGTAGTATTGGTCCGACATGTGGGGAAACGAGGGCGGAATCCGTTTGATCAACAGGATCTGGTCGAAGGTCAACAGCGGATTGGCCAAGGCCATACGTCGGACCGCCCAGCGGGCTTGGAAATAGACCCGGCGGCGGACTTCCTCCGGCGCATCATTTCCGAGCCGGCTCCATTCTTCAGCCGCTCGCTCCAGCTCCTGCCGGTGCGGTTGGATCGGTGCGCCCATTTGGGCCAACCGGTCGGCCAAAAGCCGGCCCCGCTCCACCACCAAGTCCATAGGATACGGGACCCCCGGTTGCCCGTTGGTTGCCGCATGGACGGTGGACCATTGGCTGGTGCTGGATTGGGTGGCCGGTTTGCCCAGGGCGATATTTTTCTCTGATCTCTCGGCAAAGACTTCCACCTCGTCCAGATGCAGGTAATTTTCGCCTTCCAGATGCACCCGGACGTATCGGGCCTGGATGCCCTGGAGGGGCACTGCCAACGGTTTGCCGTCCGTTTGGCCGTAGAAGACGAGGCCGTTGTGTTGATATATTTTTGTCCATTCTTTTCCGTCCTGGCTTACCGAGACGAGAATCCGGCTATTGCGTTCCGAGCAGGCGTCGCAGCGGTTCCAGAGGAGGACTTTGCCCAGCCGAACAGGCTCTCCCAGATCGACCTGCCACCAGGGGTCTTTTTGGTAGGCGGTATGGAAGCCCCACTTGCCGGTTTTTTGGCCGTCCACGCCCCCGGCCGCATCCTGTTCTGGCCGAACCACCCAACCGGGGGAAAGTTGGTGAGGGCCTTTCGGATCGGCCTTGACCATCCGGAGCGCATCCTGGCGTCGCCAATCGGCCTCGATCTGCTCGGCCGTCAGAGCGGGGAGGGCCTCTTTTGGGGCTTTCGAGGAGTTTGGCTTTTCCGGTTCCCCTCCCAATGAGGGATTTTGAAAGCATTCCAGAGGGGGGTCAAGCAGGTTCGTAGCCTCCCAGATTCCCCACAAAATAGCTACAATAGCCCATCTTAAAGTGGCATTTCGGAAGGGTACTCTTCGCTCCATAATGAACCTCCCTTTTCGTCGAAGAACCAGACTTTACAAAAGAAGAAATGTGGGGTTAAATAGCTTAGGGGTGAAATAACTTAACTTAGGTGGGATGGGGGCGGGTGTTTTCCGGCGGGGAATATGCCTTAGAGGCTTTCCCGAAATTGGTGAGGTCCGATACCCCAGCCCCTTCCAAACCCTTCAGGTTTACCCAAATTCCCGTTTTTATTAAGTTTGACTGTATCCACCAGAAGTAATTACCCCAGTCTGTGGGGTTCGGGCCCATTTTTACCCCCTACAAGTTGAGGGGCCTGGCCGGGCCGATACAGTCAAATTAGGGTTTTGGCGGCTGGGCACGTCCGTTTGGGGAGTCCATCCGGTTAAAAGCGCAATTCCGGGACAGCCTCTTAGATTACCATAAAATACTCAGGAGGGGAACTTTCTTCTTTTTAAAAATTCAATAAAATTTACAAAAGCCTGTGCAGACCTACCCTACCGGCAACCTTCTACCCACTGGGGAATAGTGTAACGGCAGCACAACTGACTCTGGATCAGTTAGTCCAGGTTCGAATCCTGGTTCCCCAGCTGGACAATTTTGCACTATCCTGGTTCCTAGCTTTTCACCAGGCGGGTGCCCGGCTCTAGATAAAGACCAGGAAACTTCCAGTGCTTTGGCCCTGTGTCCACCCGCCGCACACACTAGCTTGACGGTATCCCACGGGAGTAATTACCACACTCCGGGGGGCCCCGTTTTTGCCCCTTCCAATTTGCGGGGCCTGCCCGGGCGTATCCAGTCCCACTAGGCAGGTGCCAACGACCGTCAGGCGTGGGGAGGCAGTGGGACTGGGGGCCACGGCAGCTGCTGCCGTTTGCCAAGCGCACTAGCGCCCTAAGGGAGCCAATCCAGGCCCAGATCGAGGCTGGCAGCTGAGTGCGTCAGCGCCCCGACACTGATCCGATCAACCCCGGTTTGGGCAATTTCCCGAACCGTCTCCAGCCGAACCCCGCCCGAAGCCTCCAGCAGGACGCGGGGATTCATCTGATTTCGGCACTGAACCGCCTGCCGTAGCTCGTCCGGGGACATATTGTCCAGCAGGACCAAGTCCGGATCGGCGGGCAGGACTTCTTCCAACTGATCGAGCCGATCCACTTCGATTTCCACCGGCAGATCGGGTCTGCCGATTTGGCGGAGGTAGAGACGTGCCTGGTGGACGGCTTGAGCTGGTCGGAGTTGGCCCTGGCAGAAGGCCAGATGATTGTCTTTGATCAAGATGGCGTCGAAAAGTCCGGATCGATGGTTTCGCCCTCCCCCGCATCGGACGGCATATTTTTCCAGTCGGCGCCAGCCGGGCGTCGTTTTCCGGGTATCGTAGATGGCGGCGCCGGTGCCGGCCACCGCCTCCACAAACTGCCGGGTCAGCGTGGCAATGCCGGAAAGCCGCCCCACCAGATTGAGCACAATCCGTTCACATCCCAAGATTTTTCGGGCGGGACCTTCGAGCCGGCCCACCGTTTGTCCGGCCTGGATCGGTTGGCCGTCTTCGGCCAAGGGGGTCCATCGAAGCCGATCGGCAGTGGCTGTTGGCCCAGAAGCCGAAGCCCGCTCGGCCGCCGCTTCCAACCAGGCTTCCACCTCTGCCAAAAGGGAAGGAACCCCAGCCAGCCCGGCCAAGATGCCTGCTTGTCTGGCCACCAGCACTGCCTGACCGAGCAGATCGGCGTCCACCAGGGCTTGGCTGGTAAGATCGCCTTGCTGGCCTAGGTCCTCAGCCAATGCCAGGCGTACCACCTGCCGGCACTGCGCCTCGGTCCGTGCGTCCCACTCCGTCTGGATAAAATCCCCCTGCATGCACTCCGCTCCTCACTTTTGAGTGTATCCACCGGAAGTGAATCCCACAATCTGTGGGGTACAAGCCGACATTTCTCCCCTACAAGTTGTAGGGGCTAGGCCGGTTGGATACAGGCAAACTACGACGGTATCCACCGGAACCCAGGGGCTACAATTTTTAGGAACATTTTAGTTTGACGGTATCTCCCCGGCCCGCCCCCTACCAGTTATAGCCACTAAAAATCGGATCGAATACCACAGAGTGGGTCGTTCTTCCCGGTGGATACAGTCAAGCTAAAATGTTATAAGTTTTTCTAGGAAGGGGTCCTTTGGAGCATTCTGTTCTGCAGGGCATGATGCGAATTCCCCTGTTTGAAGGCCTCTTTTTTGTCATCTGGGGAATGGGTTTTCTTGTTGGGCAGAATACTACCTTGACTGTATCTCCATCTCCCGGAAGTAATTATCACCATCTGTTGGGTTTGAGCCGATTCTTACCCCCTACAAGTTGTGGGGGCTTGGCCGGGTAGATACAGTCAAACTACAAAGATATTCTTTCCTCCGAATGGTTGCCAAGAGGATGGGGCGGGTGCGCCTGAGATAGGCGGATGCCAATAGGAAACCCACTAGGGCAAAAGGTATGAATTGGGAAAAGTTTTTCAAACAGTTTGGTTTTTGTCGGCCTGGAGGGGATGAGACGGGGCCGACATCGGCGTCCCGAAGCAGGGTTTCCTTGGGCCCGGCGGCCGAGGGGAAAGTCCAGGCCCTGGCAGGGGCAGCCTCTTCGGTGGCCGGCCCGGCATCGGCAGGAGCTCCCCCGGAATCTCTCCCTCCCCGGACAGGAGCGCAGGAGGTCAGGTCTCCGGGCGAGCCTAGCTGGCTCCTCCGACGCTCGGATCAAGCGGTGGTAGCTGCTCTGGTGGTGCTGGGGGGACTGGGCATGGTCGTTTGGGCGCACTGCCAGGCAGACCCCGAGGAGGGGTTGGTGGATATCGACCAGGCGGAGCCGCTCCAGGCCGACTTCCGCGTCGATATCAATCAGGCCTCCTGGCCGGAACTGGCCCAACTGCCCGGCATTGGTCCTGCCTTGGCCCGTCGGATTGTGGAATATCGACTCTCCAAAGGCCCATTCCGCTGCGTAAAAGACTTGGATAAGGTCCCCGGCATCGGCCCGAAAAAACTCGAACAAATCCAACCTTATCTTTTCTCGTTGCCGGAGGAGTGCCCTTCCCAGCCGGCACAGTCTCCTTGAAAGAGGGTCCAGTCCAGGATCGGCGTCTGAAGGACTATGGCAAACCCTCCGGGAATCCGCTACCCGATTTCGGGGGTTTGTATTTCGGGGGTGTGAGGCATCGCTGCCCTGACTGCCCCACTCGAACCCTGATGTCGAAAGGACCTGCTTTTGCAGTTTGGCCCCAGCATACAGGATACAGGATATAGGAGAAGGGTAGATATATAGGACAGGTAGATATAGGAGGAGGGTGCCTTTCCGAAGTGGGTCCGAGAGGCCCGAGGGGCTACGTCGTGGGTGCTCCTCCGGTAAATTCCGGCTTGTCGGCCCGCCAAGCGCCAAGCCTGAGATGCTGTCCCGAAATTACCGAATCTGGATGTTGGCAGCCAACCGAGGCTGGCCATCCAGTGGCTACAATCCTACAAAAACAGGAGTTTTCTGATATCCACGGGTTCCAGGCTGGAACCGTTCGGATAGGGTAAAACGGATTTTCGGGACAGCCTCTAAGGATGGACGGTATTCCCCTGGGTAGGGCCAAAAATTTTTCCTAAATTTTCTGTTTTTATATAACTCTTTATTCAAAAATAACTTAGGGGAAAAATTTGCAATGGATGCTCTGGAAGTCCTCTTGCCTTCCTTGCCAGGATGGATAAAATTAGTTTCCACGTTAAACAAAGCCCCTAGCCGCTTCCCTGCCCAGGGAGCCTGGGAAACTATCGGAGGGCGGTTCGGGTGGTTGGCTGCTGCTACCCCAGCCGGTCCCTTCGTTTCCCGGAGAGGGGTTTATGGTAACATGTAAATCGTTGTAAGGTGTAAATCATTTCCTTAACCTACAGGAGAGCACACGATGAGCGTACTTGTCAACTCGCCGGCGCCGGATTTTAAAGCACAGGCCGTCATGCCGGACGGCTCATTTCAGGAAATTTCCCTGTCCCAATACCGGGGCAAATATGTCGTGTTGTTCTTTTATCCGTTGGACTTTACCTTTGTGTGTCCGACGGAAATTATCGCCTTTTCCGATGCCCTTGAGGAGTTCGAAAAGCTCAACGTTCAAGTGTTAGGTTGTTCGGTGGATAGCCACTATACCCACTTGGCCTGGCGGAATACGCCCCGATCGGAAGGCGGGTTAGGGGAGATTCGCTATCCGCTGATTTCCGATCTGGATAAAAAGATTTCGGCTGCCTATGGCGTGTTGTTGCCCAGTGGGGTGGCGCTACGGGGGCTGTTTCTGATCGACCGAGAAGGAATCGTCCAATATGAAGTGATCAATAATCTGGCTCTGGGACGCAGTGTGCCGGAAACCCTTCGGGTCATCAAAGCTTTGCAACATTTTGAAAAATACGGGGAAGTTTGCCCGGCCAATTGGGACGAAGGCAAACCCGCCATGAAAGCCGATCCCAAGGGCAGTAAAGAATACTTCGCCAAGCAATACAAGTAATCCCCTCCGGAGGAGATGATCCACCCAGCGGCCATTCCGGAGGGCAGTGCTTCTGTGCTCGGCCTTCGAGCGACCCGCGGTCTGCAAGGTGCCGTCCGGTCTCCCCATAGGCGCTGGTCGCAAGGGCTGCCCGGGGTGATCCGGTTACCCGGCGATAGCCTATAGTGAGTGTATCCACCGGAAGAAATTATCCCATCGTTGGGCTTCGGGGTGTTTTTTTCCTCTACAAAGTGCAGGGGCATGGCCGGGGGATACACGAAGTCTTTTAGTCTTTCAGGCGGAACAATTGGATCAGGGCGTCCATGAGGCTGTGGGGCACGCCGTGGCGGGCATGGTCTCGGAGACTGTCCAGCGGCAAATGCAGCATCTTATTGACCAGCCGATCGAAAGAGCGGCGGATTTCCGCCCGGGCATGTTCGTCCAACTGGGGCAACTTGTTGAAAAGCCGTTGGAGTTCTTCTTCTTTCGGTTTTTGCCAACCTTGTCGAAGCTGCATAATCAGCGGGGCGCTGGCTTTGTGATGCAAGTCGGCCATGAACTGGCCGGTCTCTTCTTCCACAATCCGCATGGCCGCTGGCAATTCGGCGTCCCGCTGCCGACGGTTTGCCTCACAGGTGGCTTTTAGATCATCAATGGAAAATAGATACACGCCCGGTTGCTCGCCCACCGTCGGATCGACATCCCTAGGTACGGCCAGATCCAGGATGAACACCGGCCAACGGCGCCGCTGGGCCGCCACCTGCCGGAAGGTTTCCGCGGTAAGGATCGGCTCCTGGGCGCCGGTGGTGCTGATGATCACGTCGGCGGCGGCGGCGGCCTGGACCAACTGGTCCCACGGCATGGCCCGGCCCTGCCAACGCCGGGCCAACTGCTCGGCCCGATCCCAACTCCGATTGACGACCGTGATCTGCCGGGCACCTTCCTGTTGAAGATATCGGAGGGTTTCCTCGGCCATTTCGCCGGCGCCGATGACCAAGACCTGTTTGTCATCGAACCGATCGAAGACCTGCTGGGCGAAATCGCCGACCGCCACACTGGGAATGCTCACCCGGCGCTGATGGAGGCGGGTTTCGTTGGCCACCCGGCGGGCCACCTTCACCGCCGTCTGAAACGCTCCATGGAGCACCGGGCCGGTTGCCCCGTGCTGGCAGGCCAGTTGATAGGCGTCTTTCACCTGGCCCAGAATCTGCGCCTCACCCAGCACCATGCTATCCAAACCGCTGGCCACTTGAAACAGATGCCGAATCACCTCCTCATCTTCATAAACATACAGATAGGGTTGGATCAGGGCGGGATCGAGGCCATGGAACTGGGCCAAAAACGCTCCGACCTCTTCGGCCGAGGGCATGCTGGCCCGTTCTCCACCCAGATAGAGCTCCACGCGGTTGCAGGTGGACAGCAGCACCGCTTCCGTTTCTGGCCATCGACGGCGCAGGGCCGAAAGCGCGGAGACGGTTTGCGCTGCGTCAAACGCCAACCGTTCCCGGACGGCTAAGGGCGTGCGATGATGACTGCATCCGACCAAGAGCAGATTCATAGATTGTTTATATCCGCATTTCCGAAAGGCAAGTTGGCCGTATCAGGCCGGTGGATAGGCGGCCGGTAGCGCCGTCCCAGATGCCGTTTTTCAAGGTGCTTTCCTGCCCAGCATATATCTGCGTCGAGGGGCCGCTCCATCCAGTTTGGTTCCGCCCGCTTTGGTTCAACCAAGGAGTCCGCATTCTTCCGTGGGAGGTGTCCATCAGCAGCAAGGCAGCCAGGGCAATCAGCAGGAAAATGAAACTGATGATCGTAATGAAGGCCACTTTGCGGGCCTGGTCGGCCGGACGATACCACACGGCCAGGACCAAAGCAACCAGTAACCACCAGAACATGGCCAAAGTGGTCATGACCAGCGGATCCCGCCAGGGCAGGGGCGGAATATGCTGCTGGTAGTTGATCCAGTTGAGCACCATGCCGCCAAACACTCCAACGGCTAACGCAGCAACCGCGGTCGCCAGGGTCCGCACATTCATCCGTTCTAACCATTCCAAGCTCGGCAGCCAAAGCCCTTCCATCGGCCCATGGCGGCGTTTGAGCCGATAGGCTTGTAGCAGATACAGTAGCCCCAGCGCAAAGGCCACCAGCACGGTTACCGTAGCCAGCAGGATGGCGCCGGCGTGGATGAGGCCCCAGATGCGGGAGGCGGCGGGTTGGGAATAGGGTTGTCGGCTTGCCCACCACCCGCCCGCCCCGATCAGCCCCAGAGCCAACGGCAAAAGCACCAGGCCAAAAGGCGTCC
>Ga0209809_1003360_pt1 | contig 10208 bp, 5 predicted proteins | sample YNPMSTMetaG_FD_186172 | JGI IMG/M metagenome (GOLD analysis project Ga0209809, IMG submission 186172) | Anoxygenic and chlorotrophic microbial mat microbial communities from Yellowstone National Park, USA - YNP MS-T MetaG (SPAdes) (version 2) ... | reverse complement strand
AAAATATAAAATTGTTTTTGCGAATACGCCCCGAGATAAAAATGGTAAATTAATTGGGAAAATAGTTAATGCCCGTTTTGGCGGAGAAATTATAAGTTGCAAAGTAGAAGAAGTAGATTTAATGGACGTTTCTACAAATCAATTTATTAGTATTGCCACTTCTTTAATTCCATTTTTACAACACGATGATGCTAACCGCGCTTTAATGGGTTCAAATATGCAAAGACAAGCGGTTCCACTTATAAAACCTCAAGCTCCTTTAGTTGGTACTGGACAAGAAGGTATTGTTGCTCAAAATTCTGGTTATTTAATTACCGCAGAAGATGATGGTGAGGTAGAAGAAGCAGATGCTTTACATATTAAAATCCGTTATAAAAGCGGTAAAATAGTTAATTATCCATTAATAAATTTTAGACGCTCAAATCAATTTACTTGTATTTCTCAAAAGTTAAGAGTTTTGCCAAAAACTAAAGTTAAAAAAGGAGATGTTTTAGTTGATGGACCATCGATGGAAGATGGTGTTTTGGCTTTGGGGCAAAATCTTTTGGTTGCTTTTATGCCGTTTGAAGGCGCAAATTTTGAGGACGCCATTGTTATTTCAGAAAGAGTAGTTAGAGACGACGTATTTACTTCGGTTCATATTGAAGAATTTTATTGCGATGTGGTTGATACCAAATTAGGACCAGAAATTACTACTCAAGACATTCCAAATGTTTCTGAAGAAAAATTAAGAAACTTAGATGAAGATGGAATAATTCGTATTGGTACAGAAGTTGAAGCAGGTGATATTTTAGTTGGTAAAATTTCTCCTAAAGGAGAAATAGATTTATCACCAGAAGAAAAACTTTTAAGAGCTATTTTTGGAGAAAAAGCTCGCGATGTTAAGGATACTTCTTTATATTTGCCTCATGGTAAAAGAGGAAGAGTAATTGGTATTAAAATCTTTTCCAGAGAAAAAGGAGATAAACTTGAAGCGGGTATTATAAAAAGAATTGTTGTTGAAATTGCAGTTTTAAGAAAGGTTCAACCTGGAGATAAGTTGGCGGGTCGACATGGAAATAAGGGTGTAATTTCTGAAGTAAGAAAAGTTGAAGATATGCCTTATTTAGCAGATGGTACGCCCGTAGATATTGTTTTGAATCCATTAGGTGTTGCTTCGCGTATGAATTTGGGTCAAATTTTAGAAACGCATTTAGGATGGTGTGCGCATAAATTAGGTTATCGCGCAATTACTCCAAGTTTTGATTCAGTAAGTGATTCTCAAATTCAAGAAGAGCTTAAAAAAGCAGGTCTTCCAGAAAATGGAAAGATTACTTTATATGATGGAAGAACTGGCGAGCCATTTCATCAGCCTGTAACTGTTGGATATATTTATATGATGAAATTAAATCACTTAGTTGAAGATAAGGTGCATATGCGCTCAATTGGTCCTTACTCTTTAATTACTCAACAGCCTTTGGGTGGAAAAGCTCAATTTGGTGGTCAAAGATTTGGAGAAATGGAGGTGTGGGCTCTTGAAGGTTATGGCGCAAGACATACTCTTCAAGAAATGTTAACTATAAAATCCGATGATGTTTTAGGAAGGGCAAGTGCTTATGAAGCTATTATTCGAGGAGAGCCAATTAAAAAACCTAACATTCCAGCGTCATTTAATGTTTTAATAAGTGAAATAAAAGCTCTTGGTTTAAATATCGAACCAATTTATGAATCTCCTCATGATCATAAAGATGATTTTAAAGCATTAAAAATTTCAATTGCTTCTCCGGAAGATATTCTTTCTTGGTCTCATGGAGAAGTATTAAAACCCGAAACAATTAATTATCGAACACAAAGACCAGAAAAAGACGGTTTGTTTTCCGAAAGAATATTTGGACCAGTTAAAGATTATGAATGTGCTTGTGGAAAGTATAAAAAAATAAAATATAAAGGAACTATTTGTGATCGCTGTGGTGTTGAGGTTACACGTTCAAGCGTAAGAAGGGAAAGAATGGGGCACATTACTTTAGCCGCTCCAGTGGCACACATTTGGTTTTTAAGAAGCATTCCTTCGCGCTTATCTTTAATTTTAGACGTTTCTTCTAATAAATTAGAAAACGTGGTTTATTATGTTGATTATATTGTTACTGAAGTTGATGAAGAAAAAAGGAAAGAAGCTTTAGAACAAGTAAATAAAGAATTGCAAAGCAAAATTAAATCTAAAAAAGGAGAAGAAAAGGAAAATTTAATTAAAGAAGCGGAAGCACTTAAAAATATATTAAAAAATCTAAAACCTGGTTATATTTTAACTGAAAGCGAATATTTTGATTTAAGTAGAAAATTTGGAGATGTTTTTCAGGCAGGTACTGGTGCAGAAGCAATTCGTAAAATTTTAGAAAAAATGGATCTTAAAAAAGAAATAAGAACCTTAGAAAAAGAAATAGAAGAATCTAAAAATCCGCTTTTAGAAACAAAAAAACTTAAAAGATTAAAAATTTTCCGCTCTTTACTTAAAAACAATATGAGGCCAGAATGGATGATTTTAACTGTTTTGCCTGTATTACCTCCAGATTTAAGACCAATGGTTGCTTTAGATGGAGGAAAATTTGCTACATCAGACTTAAATGATTTGTATCGAAGAGTGCTTAATCGTAATAATCGTTTGAAAAAACTTTTAGAAATTAAAGCTCCAGAAATTATTATTAAAAATGAAAAAAGAATGCTTCAAGAAGCGGTTGATACTTTAATTGATAATTCTTTAAGCCATCAACAATTAGCTAATCGTAGAAGACCACTAAGGTCATTGGCTGATATTTTGAAGGGCAAACAAGGAAGATTTAGACAAAACTTATTAGGTAAAAGAGTAGATTATTCAGGAAGATCAGTAATTGTCGTTGGTTCAAAGCTTAAAATTAGTGAATGTGGTTTACCCAAAGTAATGGCTTTAGAATTATTTAAACCTTTTGTTATTGGAGAGTTAATTAAAAGAGGGTTGGCTTTTAATGTTAGAAATGCTAATCGTTTAATTGAACAAAGAGGAGATGAAATTTGGGCTATTTTAGAAGAAATTACAAAAACAAAAAGAGTTCTTTTAAATCGTGCGCCAACACTTCACCGCTTAAGTGTTCAAGCTTTTAAACCAATTTTAATTGAAGGTTTAGCGATTAAAATTCCTCCTTTGGTTTGTCCAGCATTTAATGCTGATTTTGATGGCGACCAAATGGCAGTGCACGTTCCTTTATCAGATGAAGCTCAAAAAGAAGCAGAAGAAATTATGGCAGCAGAAAAAAATATTTTAAAACCCGCAACTGGAGATTTAATTGCGACGCCAACACAAGATTTTGTTTTGGGTATTTATTATTTAACTGAAGATCCTTTAAATGCTAATCCTGTAAAATCTTTTGCAAGTATTAATGAAGTATTAATTGCTTATCATTTGGGTTATGTTAAAGTAAATGACGCTATTTTGCTTGGCAATCTTAAAACCACTGTTGGTAGAGTAATATTTAACAATGCCTTAAAAGGACTTGTGCCATTTATTAATGAAACACTTAACAAAAGCAAGCTTACAAAATTAATTGATGGTTTAATAGAAAAGTTTGGAGTAGAAAAAATGGTTGGAATTTTGGACGAGTTAAAATTATTAGGATTTGAATACTCTACTTTAAGTGGTATAACGTGGTCTATTTATGATTTAATTATTCCAAAAGAAAAATCACAAATCATTGCAGAAGCAGAAAAAGAAATAGAACAAATTCGTATGGAATATGAAAACGGATTTTTGACTGATGCTGAAAGAAAAGTAAAAGTTATTTCAGTTTGGGAAAAAGCTCATAGCAATTTAGTTAAATTTGTTAAAACTGTTTTACCGCCACAAAATCCAATATTTAAAATTATTAATTCTGGTTCAAGAGGTTCTTGGAGTCAGCCAATTCAAATGTTTGGCATGAAAGGTTTGGTAGCAAATCCTCAAAATGAAACAATTGAAGTTCCGGTTAAATCTTCTTATAAAGAAGGATTTTCAGTTTTGGAATACTTTATTGCTACTCACGGAGCAAGAAAGGGAACAACAGATACCGCATTAAAAACCGCTCAAGCTGGATATTTAACCCGCAGATTAATTGATGTAAGTCAAGATGTAATTATTCGTGAAGAAGATTGTGGAACAGAAGAAGGAATTGTTATTTTTAAAAAAGAATGTGAAAAAGCCAATATTCCATTAGGTACACGTATTTTTGGTAGAGTTTCTTTGGAAGATATTAAAATTGGCAATGAAATTATTGTTAAAAAAGGAGAAATAATTAATAAAAAAGCAGTTGAACTTATAGAAAAATCAAATATTGAAAAAGTATTTGTTAGATCACCAATAAAGTGTAAAACTCTTTATGGACTTTGTGCTAAGTGTTATGGTTATGATTTGGGTTATAACCAATTAGTAAAAATTGGACAAGCAGTTGGAATTATTTCAGCTCAGTCTATTGGAGAACCAGGAACTCAGCTTACAATGCGCACCTTCCACGTTGGTGGTGTTGCGGGATTAGATATTACTCATGGTTTGCCACGTGTTGAAGAATTATTTGAAGTCAGAACACCAAAAACAAAAGCTATAATTTCTGACGTTGACGGTAAGGTTGAAAAAATTGAAGAAGGTGGTGGTAGAAAAAGGATAATTATTTCGGTTCAAAGTCAAAAAGGTTCAAAGAAAAAAGATAAAAAAGATAAAGTTGTTGAATATATTGTTCCGCGGGAGTTTATTCTTTTCGTAAATGTTGGAGATAAAGTTTCAGTAGGAGATCAACTTTCAGAGGGTAATCTTGATTTGCGCGAATTATTAAAATACAAAGGAGAAGAGGAAGTTATTCATTATTTACTTTCTGAAATTCAAAAGGTTTATATTCGAGAAGGTTCTCCGGTTCATAGTAAGCATATTGAAATAATTATTCGTCAAATGTTTTCAAGATTAAAAATTATTGATTCAGGAGATTCTGATTTTATGCTTGGAGATATTGTTGATAAATCAAGATTTATTGAAGTAAATCGCGAATTGAAAAAAGTGGGTAAAAAATTAGCGCACGCAGAACAATTAATTTTAAGCATTAGTAATGTTGCTTTAACTTCAGATAGTTTCTTGTCAGCGGCATCGTTCCAAGATACTGTAAGAGTTTTAGTTAAAGCGGCAATTGAGGGTAAAATAGATTATTTAAGAGGATTAAAAGAAAATGTCATTATTGGAAGGTTAATTCCTTCAGGTGGATTGTACGAAACATCAGAGGTTTTAAACAAAAAATCTGTTTCCTCTAAAAAATAAAAAAAATTTAATTAACTCTTTACAAAATTAAATTTATTTTTTAAAATGAACACTATGTCAAATGGTGAAGTAAGACAAAAAGCAGAAGAAATATATCAAGATGCAGAATTTAAAGAGCTTTTAGACTCAGCGGTTTTTTATGGTCTTAAAAGAACAAAAACGCATCCTAAAATGCGTCCATACATTTTAGCTACACGCATTGATTTTGAAATAATTAATCTTAAAAAAACATTAGCTAAAATTAAAGAAGCCCAAGAATTTTTAATTAATAAATTGCGTGAAGGTGGAGATGTTCTTTTTGTTGGCACGCAACCTCCTGCAAGAAATATTAAACAAGTGGCAGAAGAATTGGGAATGCCCGTAGTGCATAATAAATGGATTGGCGGTCTTTTAACCAATTTTAAAGTAATTTCCCAAAGAATTGAATTTTATAAAAAATTAAAAGCGGATATGCAAAGCGGTGCTTTAGATAAATATACAAAAAAGGAAAAAGTAAAAATTCAAAAACAACTTAATAAATTAGAAGAGCTTTTTTCTGGCCTTGAAAATTTAAAAGATTTACCAAAAGTAGTTGTCATTGTTGATCCAGAGGTGCATCAAACAGCGGTACGTGAAACTCAAAGAATGAAAATTCCAACAATTGCTTTTATAAATACGAATGGCAATCCAGATTTAATTACTATTCCTGTTCCAGGAAATACCAAAGCAAGTGTAAGTGTTAATTGGTTTTTATCTAAAATAAAAGAAGCAATTGAAAATGCTAGAAAAATAATAAAAGAAGAATCCGCGCAACAAGATGTAGTAAAAGAAGAGTCTAAGGTTTAAAACATAAAATATGAGTAATCTTGATATTATTCAAAAATTAAGAGAAATAACGGGTGCAGGCGTAATGGAATGTAAAAAAGCTTTAGATGAAGCAGGCGGAGATTTTGATAAAGCTTGCCAAATTATTCACGAAAAAGGACAAATGAAAGTAGAAAAAAGAGCTAATCGCGAAACAGGCGCAGGACTAATTTATTCTTATGTTCATAATGAAAGAATTGGAGTTTTATTAGATTTAAGAGCAGAAACAGATTTTGTTGTGCGTTCTGATCCATTTAGAGAATTAGCAAAAGAAATTGCTATGCAAATTGCTGCTATGGCTCCTCAAAATATTGATGAGCTTTTGTCTCAGCCTTATATCAAAAATGAATCAAAAACCGTAAAAGACTTAATTAATGAAACTATTGCAAAAGTTGGCGAAAATATTAAAATAAACAACTTTTTTAGAATGGAAATATAAAAATGTTAAATTTTGTTTTAATTAATATTTTATTTGTTTCTATTAGCGTCATTATTTATATTTTTGCTCGTTCTTTGCCTCGGATTGAAGAACAAGAAAAAGAAAAAAAATCCGAAATGCATCATATAGATAAATTTCTTGTTTCAGATTTGCCTAATAAAATTGATTTTTTAATAAATTTTTATACCGCTAAAATTTTGCGAAGATTAAAAATTTGGTCTATGCGTTTTGATAATTATTTAACTGAAAGTTTAAAAAAAATTAATTTACAAAATAAAGATGATAAAAAAATTAAATTGGAAGATTTAAATAATAATTCCGAAGAACAAAACGAAGAAAACAAAAGCTCATTGATTTAAATTTTATTATGAGCCAAGAATATATTTCTGAGGGAATTATTTTGGAATTAGAACCTATTGATGAAGATTTGCGTGTTTCTATTTTTACGCCTTTTTATGGCAAAATTACTGCTAAAGCAAAAAGCGCAAGAAAAATAACTTCAAAATTAAGAGGCCATATTGAGCCTGGAAATTTAATTTTATGTCGAATAGTTTCTAACAAAAATTTTCAATTAGTTGATGCCTTAAAACAAAAAAAATTAAATTTAAATCCAACCAACCTATCTTTTTTAAATAAAATTTTAGCGGAATTACAACCCGAAGAAAATTTATATTTTGAATTAAAAAGAGAAAAATTTGATTGGAATTATATTTTAAAAATATTAGGTTGGGATCCACAAGAAGCTAAATGTCATAATTGTGGCGCAAAAAACCCCCGTTTTTTTGATATTAATTTTCAACAATTTTATTGCCAAAAGTGCGTTTTGTCTTTAAAGATTCCTAAAAATGAATTATTATATTTATAATGGCTGAAGATAAGGAAAAATTAAATAATTTATGGGAAGAAGAAATTGAAGTTGTTCCGCAAAGCAAAATAAATTTTCCAATTAAAAAATTTTTAGTTTTTGTATTTGTTTTAATTTTAATTGGCGGAATTTTTGTTGGTTATATTTTATATAAACCGCAAGCTCCTCAAATTAGTATTGAATTTCAAAAACCAGAAGAAATTTTAGTTGGTCAAAGTTTTGATTTGGGCGTAGTTGTTTATAATAATTTTGATAAACCTATAGATGATGTAAAAATTACACTTTTTATTCCAGAAAGTTTTGCTTTTGTTGAAAATGATCCAGCATTAAAATCAATTCAGTTAAATATTGGAAGCATTCCCGCTGGAGGATTTCATAAAGAAAAATTTAAATTAATAGCATTTTCTGATAGTTTAAGTGTAAAACAAATTAAAACTATATTAAATTATAAAGTTAGTGGAACAAAAATTTATTTTGAAAATTCTTCAAGCGTAGATTTAAATCTTGGACAATCTATTTTTGATGTTTTTGTTTCAGCACCCGAAAAAGTTTTTAGTTCTCAAGATTTTAAAATGACTATAAAATATCAAAATAATTCTAATGAAGACATTGAAAATTTATTTTTAAAAGTAGATTATCCGCCAAATTTTAAGTTTATTAGTTCTGATCCTAAAACTCAAAATGGAAGCAATGTATGGAGTTTGGGTAAGATAAAAGCTAAAGCAAGTGGCAAGATTGAAATTGTGGGTATTTTATTTGGTCAAGAAGGACAAAATTCAAATTTTGTAGTAAGTGTTTTCAAAAATATTTCAAATAAATCGTATAATTTAGCTTTAAAAAATTATAACATTGTACTTTCAGAACCTAATTTAGCTTTAAATATTTTATTAAATGGTGATAAAAATTATATTGCTCAAGCAGGAGAACTTTTATTTTATCAATTTCAATTAAAAAACAATTTAGATACTTCAATAGAAAACATTACTTTAAAAGCTAAATTTGACAGTCCAATGTTTGATTTTCAAACCGCAGAAACCAATGGTTATTTTGATTCTTTAGCTAATACTTTTATTTGGAATACCGCCTCAGAGCCAGGCTTAAAAAATTTAGCCCCACAGGAAAGTATTCAAATTAATTTAAAAATTAAACTTAAAAAAGATTTTCCAATAAAAAGTGAAAAAGATAAAGATTTTACCTTAAAAGTTTTAGCGAGTGCATCATCGCCGACTGTGCCTCAAGGAGTAGAAGAAAATGAAACATTTGTTTCTTCTGAGGCGGAAAATAAAGTTAGAGGAAGGGTAGAATTTGAATCTTTTGGTTTATATCGCGATGCTTTATGGGGAATAGTTAACAAAGGCTTTTATCCACCAAAAGTTAATCAACCAACACAATACAGTATTCATTGGCGCATTAAAAATTATGCTAATGATTTATCTAATGTTAAAATTTCAAGTTTTATTTTGCCAGGAACAAAATACACCGGCGTATTTAAAAGCAATATTGATATTAAACCTCAATACGATGAAACTACAGGACTTTTTTCTGTAAATATTCCTTTTATTCCTGCAAATCGTGGAGTGATAAATGAGCCTATTGAAATTGTTTTTCAAGTTGAAAACATACCCTCAATTAATCAAATTGGAGAAAATGTAGTTTTAATTGATAAATCTTCTTTTGAAGCGCAAAATGAGTTTACAGATGAAACCATTAATTTATCTTCTCCAGAGGTTAATACTTCTTTATTAAATGATCCAACTATTAAAATTGACGATAGGCGTGTAAGACCTTAAGTCTTTTCAAAAATTAAATTTTATGTAAGTATAATAGGTATGAATCAAAATAATTTAATGGAAAAAATTATAAGTTTAGCTAAAAGAAGGGGATTTATTTTTCAAAGCTCTGAAATTTACGGAGGCTTGGCAGGTGTTTGGGATTATGGCCCATTAGGAGTTGAATTAAAAAACAATATTAAGCGTGAATTTTGGAAGGCAATGGTTTTAAGTCGCGAAGATATTTTTGGAATTGATGCAGGGATTTTAATGCATCCTCGCGTTTGGGAAGCATCAGGACATATTGAATTTTTTAACGACCCATTAGTTGAATGTAAAATATGCCATCAAAGATTTCGTGCAGATAATAAAGATTTAATTTTAGAACACGAAAATTGGCATAAAGAAAAAAACGAAAAAGTTTCTTGGACTGAACCAAGAAATTTTAATCTTTTAGTTGAAGCTTATTTAGGAACAGTTGAAGGTGAAAAAAGTAAAGTTTATTTAAGAGGCGAAATAACTCAAGGAGTTCATGTAAATTTTAAAAATATTTTAAATACTTTATCTCCAAAATTGCCTTTTGGTATTGCTCAAATTGGTAAAGCTTTTAGAAATGAAATTTCTCCTGGAAATTTTACTTTTCGTTCAAGAGAATTTGAGCAAATGGAATTACAATACTATGTTTATCCTGATGACGAAAAATCAATGGAATATTTAGAATATTGGAAAAATGAAAGGTTAAATTGGTATATTTCTTTAGGTTTAAAAAAAGAAAATTTAAGATTAAGAGAGCATAGCAAAGATGAATTAGCTCATTATGCCAAAGGCGCTTGGGATATAGAATACAACACTCCATTTGGCGGTTTTAAAGAATTAGAAGGCATTCATCATCGAGGCAATTGGGACTTAAAAAGACACTCTGAATATTCAGGAGAAGATTTATCTTATTTTGATTTAAATACAAATAAAAAAATTATACCTTATGTTATTGAAACATCGGGCGGAGTT
>Ga0209809_1003356_pt1 | contig 10211 bp, 11 predicted proteins | sample YNPMSTMetaG_FD_186172 | JGI IMG/M metagenome (GOLD analysis project Ga0209809, IMG submission 186172) | Anoxygenic and chlorotrophic microbial mat microbial communities from Yellowstone National Park, USA - YNP MS-T MetaG (SPAdes) (version 2) ... | reverse complement strand
GACTGCCCCCAAGGCCTGATCATCTATAATACTGATGCGAACTGCATTGAGTTTTTTGACACCAGTGCAGACCCTCCCGGGGGGCCGACGGGCGGCTTCTGGAATAGCCTCTGCCAGTATTGCGACCACACAGTAACTATAGCGTCTAATCAGACAGGACTAAACTTGCGAGATTACATTATAACGGCGGGTATCCCACTGGGTGCTTATACTTACTGCGTTTATGTCAATGCGGGTGTCACCTTACAAGCGGCTGGTAATGGGGGTGGACCGGGGGCCGATGGTAAGCCGGGCTTCAACGCTTCTACAATGCCGAATGGGGCAAAGGTAATTCTTTACAACTATGGTACTATTCTGGCTGGCGGGGGGAATGGAGGGCGAGGAGGCAGGGAGTCCGATGGTGTATGCGAGGGGGATGAGGATGGGCAAGCGGGCGGTCGGGGTGGCGATGCCGTCCTTACGAATTCGAATGTGCCTATCTTTGTGTACAACTTTGGGACTTTGCGAGCTGGGGGTGGAGGGGGCGGTGGTGGGCGGGGTAGCTGTTGTAATGCAGGCGGCGGAGGAGGTGGCGGCGCAGGCACCCCTCCGGGGGCTGGCGGCCCGGGAAATAGCTATAGATGCGTAGGAGGCACTGTCTGTCTTTGTGGTGGTGGTAATCGTTCGGGCACAAGTAATGGAGGGAATCCAGGTACCGCTTCCGCGGGAGGTAGCGGAGGAGCAGCCACTTCCTGCAGCCCAGGCACTGGGTGCCCAGGCACAAGTAATGGCTGCGGAGGGAGAGGAGGTGATGGGGGAGTTCCAGGCGCCGCTGGCTTTCCGGGTGGCGCACCGGGTACCTGCTGTGGTAGCGGCTGCATCGCAGGGGCTGGCGGCGGACCCGGCTACGCCATCAATGGAAACGGCTCCGGCTCTCGTCTTATGGCCAACACAGGCACAATAGTGGGTGCAGTAATCCCATGATACTGCTTCTCTTAGGGGTGGATAGCCTTCTGCAGGCGGCCCAGGGGCGTGCCGTGGCATGGCTGAGGAATCACCGCTATGCATGGACCGACACCTATACCGTAGGCCTTGCCGTGTGGTTAGACCAGCGTTACCACTGGAACCTCAGGCTTCCCTGGCGTCGCTATGTGCGAAAGGCGCGGGGGGAGGCGCGCTTCTTCGGAGGATATCCCGTTGCTTCGCCGCCGCCCTTCTCAGGACCTGAGTGGGAATCCTTGTCGGAGCCCAATCGTCAATATGCGCGGCTTTTGTGGGCCAGTAAAACAGGGCATTGGGATACCAGTGACTTGGCTCTGATACGCACCTGGTGGACCGATAAAACAGGATACGGCATCACCCACGCCTACCTTGTAGCGTGGCACTTACTTGAAAGGGGCTTCTCCCATCCCCTTCTGGAAGAGGTGGTGCGGTATGCGCCTCTTTACTTTCAGCAGGTAGAGCCTGAAAAGCTCTGCCTGGACGTGGCTTGGGAGCACTTGGCCATGTGGGCAGAGAGCCGACAGGCTCGGGCCCTTCTGCGAGAACGGCTCCTACAAGGGGTGGCCTATCAAAACCCTGATGGCGGCTTCTCAGGCCTCTGTACAGAAAAGGCACCCTCCAATCTTCATACCACCCTGTTGGCGGCATGGGCGCTAAGTGCCTATTTGCAATCTTGGCTGTGAAAGGCTGGAGGCATATTCTTTCAGGAAGGCTGAGGACTGCTCATCGCTGCGGGGGGAGCATCCCTTATTTGCTGGTGCCTATCCTTTTAGGAGGGTTTCTATGGGCGCAGTTCTCTGGGGGAGAGGTGCGAGTCGTCTTCCCCGTCAAGTCTGCCTCCGAGAGAAAGGCCCTTCAAGAAGCAGGCGTAGCGGATGGGTATTGCGCTTTAGGCGCAGAGGATAGCTGCCTGTACTATTTCAAAGGCGGACGGTGGTATCGCCTCTGTGGGGAATGCGACCCGCCGCCGGCCCCTGTGCGTATAGACTCCCTGAGTAGCGTTTTCTCTGACTTACTCGTTCATTGGTCAGGGGAGCCCCTCCGCCCAGGTGAAAAAGTCCAAATGCTCCTTTTGCCCGACAGTCTCCTGATAGAGGGCGAAACCCCCGTGCTTTATACGGCCCTTCCGCATGGCGGCTATTACAGCGTCCTGCTTCGCCGTAAAGGCGAGTGCGGCTTTTCTCCCTGGTACCGCAAAGATTCGGTGCGAGTCTCTTACAAAGCCTGTCCACCCGCCTTGTGGGGGGGGCGTTCCATAGAGGTGGTGGGCGTGGGCGGAGCCTGCTGGGCCACTGTTGATTGGGAGGGGCCTAATACACTCGCAGCCTTACGGGGGAAAGATGGCACCCTTTACTTTTCCTCTCGCCGGCTGGCTCAAATCAAAGCCGCTCTGCCCGAAGGATGGCGGCTGCCCACCATCGCCGAAGCCGAAAAGCTCCTAAGCGCCATCAACTTTGTGCCTGAACGGCTTAGCCGTTTTGCCCCTTCTAAAAAAGGCGCCTATGCACCTGCCACCAAGGAGTGGATAGGCGTCGGCACGGCCTCCGTATACCTATTAGACACGCCCGACTATGCCCTTGTCCTCAACCCCTTAGGAGGTATGGTGGCGCCGCTGGAGGGGAAAGAGGTATACGCCCGAATTCGTCTCCTGCGGCAATAAAGCTCTAAGAATGCAGGGGAGCTTGCGGAGGAGTTTATTTATGCCGATCGGGCTCTCGGGGTCTCCTATCATAGGGATTACCTTTTTCAGGCTAAGATTCTCTGAAGCGGAGACGAGGTGTTTTGGAGGCGTCTATTACTTTTTTGCCCTATGGTGAGGCAGGAGCCTTGCGGGTGTGGGAGGTAGATGGGTGCGCTCACCCTTCAGAGGCTGTTGCAAAATACTCCCCTTCTGGTCGGAAATAGCGTGGCAGAGGGATGGGAATCGCCCTGAGACTCACGGAAAATAATACCATTTCTAAAGACACAGCTTCTTATACCAATTCCGGGCAAAGGGTTTCTGAATGTAGGAGGGTAGAGTTAGGTGTGGCTGCCGCTCCCCCCTCAGGCGGGCATGCCCACCTCCTCCTCACATTAAGAAGGCCTTTGACTTAAGGTAAGTGGTATAAGGTCACGAGGAGGGCTCCGAAGGGGCAGGCTACATGGGTGGACGATCCCCCTTCACCCCGACCCTCTCCCCCCCTTCTCAAGGGGGGAGAGGGTGTAGGGAGTGGGGGGATGGTAAGAGGGACATTTTGAGCGCCCCCGCCCCACAGAGCGGGTGCGTTGGGGGCTGGTACCGCCTAAAAAGAAAGTCTGTGCTAGGAACTAGTATTACTCATGAAGACAGGGCATTCAAAGCTTGACGGATATAGGGCCACCCTACCAGCGAGGAGACCCTCCCCTCGGCTTCCAATCGTCGTAGCACCTCTTCCACCGCCGCCTGCTTCGCTTCTATGCGCTCATACCTGCGTCCTTCTACCCACCGCCGAACCTCCGCAAATACCCGCTTCAGAGGATTCAGGAGAGTAGGGCAGCCTCCCCTCTCCTACCGCCTTCGCCTGGTGAAAAGCCGCATGGTCCCCTACCACGCCCTGAGCATCTGCTGAATCGGCTTGGGGCTGATCCACCACCTCTTTCACCCGCTTCTACCGCTCCCCTCGCCGTAACATCCCCAGCGCCTGCCATCTCTTGGCTATCTGAGCATCTACCGCCTGCTTATAGAGCTGGTGAAACCCTTCTGCTGGATGGTTTCAAGCTATCTTCAATGGCCGTGCTATACCTACTTAGCTTTGGGTGGGATAAGAATACGTCTCACAGGAAATGGTATAATTTCCCAGAATCTCTCAACCATGGCCTATGACTAGTGCCACAAAAAAGATAGCCTGGCTAAAAAACAACCATCCATTCCTCAGACTATCCGAGCTGATCGGTCAAGACTTTACTTGATCTGGTAGTAAAGCCCTGCAAGAAGTGCAAAGGTACCTGTGCGCCCTTTAACATCATTATCGGAGTAAATATTCGTGAGGCTGTGGTCAAATCGCAACTGCGGTGCCAAGAACAGATTGTTCGATAACTCAAACCGAAGTCCTGCTCCTAAGACGACGCCTATGACGAAGGGATTCAGACCTTCTGTGCCAGATTCCTCTTCAGTTTCCTGACGGCCATCAGGATAGGTTGTGGTGCTTTTATATTTGGCACCCATTAGAATCATAGGCTGGAGGCCTCCCATTAGCTCTATGCCTACATTCCCGGAACCTAACGCATAGACAGCCTGAACGGGCAGCTTGAGGTAGGAGTAAGTCGCACGACTTTTGTATTTGTAAGAGAAAACACCTTTAACCTCTTTCTTCTCCTGCTGAGCTTGGAGAGAGAAGAGGAGGTCTACCCCGAGGCTCAGGCGATCGGAGAGCCCATATCGGCCTATCGCTCCTAAGCCGAATGAGGGCGTGGGCTTGCTGCGCTCTTCGCTCTCGGCGAAACCAATCCAAGTTACTTGAGGAGTCAAAGCTCCGCCGATTAAGAGGCTGCCTTTTTGTGCAGCCATGTAGCCTAAAAAGGCTACTAACCCGATGTAACTACGAAGGTACCGCATACCGAGCGCAAAGGTACAGCTTTTTTCATATTGTCAAGTCCCTCTTGCGGGAAATCATGAGTCTCAAACTAAGATTCTAACCCCCCCGAGCTGCTCAAATATGAGGATACCCCGTCATTCGCTTCACACGTGCCTTATCCTCCGCTAAGCCTCTCAAAAAAACTCTCCCCAGCCGCCAACTTCGCCTTTATGCTCCCATGGATTCTCCCTTCTACCTACTGCCGAACCTCCTCCCATACCCGCTCCACAGGATTCAGGAGAGTAGGGCGGCCTCCCCTCTCCTACCGCCTTCGCCTTGTGAAAAGCCGCAGGGTCCCATACCACGTCCTTCACTTCACCCTTGTCCCCTTCCACGCTCTGAGCACCTGAGCTATTTCTATCCCCCGCACCCGCTTTCACCAGTCCCACCACAGCCGCCCCCGCATCGCATCCACGCCTAACACCCAATACCTCCACTCCTACCTCAGCTCTATGCGCCCTCTCTGCTTTTCCCCTCGCCTTCCCCACACCCGCCGCACCTGTCGTGGCAGCCCCAGCCGCATCTCATCTGCAAACACCACTTCTTCCCCTCGCTGTAGCCCCTCCGCCTGCAAGGCTGCCTATAGCCCTTTTTCCACGCCTTCTGCGCCTGCGCATTCGTTTTCTCCGCCATTGGCTGTGGTACCTTCTGCCGATAGCCCCAGCGCCGAAACCAGTCGTACAACTTCTTGTACGAAACCTCCACACCCAGCTCCCTCCCATACCACGCCACCGCCTCCCCTATCGTCCGAAACTGCCCTTCCGACACCGCCTCCCCCACCCTCCGCTCTTGCTCCTGCGTCCATACCTCTGGCCCCACTCCCTCGTCTGTGCCTCCCTACCTCCTCTATACCCCCAGCCTCATACCCCTTCACCCACCGCTACCCCCACCACCTCTTTCACCCGCTTCCATCGCTTCCCTCGCCGTAACATCCCCAGCGCCTGCCATCTCTTGGCTATCCAAGCCTCTACCTCCTGCTTGTAAAGCTGGTAAAGCACTTCTGCTGAATGCTTTCAAGCTATTACCATTTTCCATTATAAACTTTCTTTTTGGGCGGCGGCCAGCGCCCTTTGGGCGCTGGCCGCCGCCATCCCCTCTTCACATTAAGAAAGCCTTGGCCTCAAAATGGTATTATGTAGGTAAAAAGACGAGCGATGGTAGGTATGGGTGGGTGTGGATAGAGAGAGGGGGAAATTATTGGATTTTGTGGTGGGAGGCCGCAGCCAAGAGACAGGAAGAAGACGCTACGAGGGATTGAGGCGGCATAAGGTGGAGCGGTTTTATACAGACTTTTGGCAAGCTTATCAGGCTATTTTGGCTCCTTGTTCGCATAAGGCCTTGAAAGCTGAGACGCATGGCATGGAGCGTGTGCATAGTCTGATGCGACACTATTTAGCTCGGGTTCGTAGGCGAAGTCGGTGCTTTAGGAGGTCGGTAGAAATGATGGTGTATTCCTTGCAGCTACTCTTTTTTTCTGGGGATCGATGGCGGCTCATGGGTATCTATAATAGGTTAGCAGTCTCCTTTGCCTTAGGTTAGGAAGGGTCTTTCTCCTTTTGCGAGGGCACGGGAGATGACGATACGTTGGATTTCGCTGGTGCCCTCGTAGATTTCGGTGATTTTGGCGTCGCGCAGGAGACGTTCTACGTGGTACTCTTTTACATAGCCGTAGCCGCCGTGGATTTGGACAGCTTCGGTGGTGACCCACATGGCGGTGCGGGAGGCGTAGAGTTTGGCTGTGGCTGCGAGGGGGGAATAGTTGAGATGGTGGTCTTTGGCCCAAGCGGCTTTGAAGCACAAGAGGCGAGCGGCCTCTATGTGGGTAGCCATGTTCGCGAGCTTGAAAGCAATAGCCTGGTGTTTCGCAATCGGCACTCCAAAGGCCTGCCGCTGCTGGCTGTATTTAAGCGCTAACTCATAAGCTCCACTGGCAATACCCAGGGCTTGGGCCGCTATCCCAATGCGCCCGCCATCCAGAGTTTGCATGGCAATTTTAAAGCCCATGCCCTCATCGCCTAAGCGATTTTCTACGGGTACCCGCACATCGTTGAAGATCATCGTGTGGGTGTCGGAGCCGCGGATGCCTAACTTATCTTCTTTTTTTCCGACGACGACGCCTTTCCATTCTCGCTCTACGAGGAAAGCCGAGATACCTCGGCTGCCTTTACTGCGGTCGGTCTGGGCAATGACGAGGTAGAGGCCAGCCCGTCCTGCGCTGGTAATCCAGTTTTTGGTGCCGTTGAGAATATAGTGGTCGCCTTGGCGTACGGCGGTGGTGCGTTGGCTGGTAGCATCGCTACCTGCCTCAGGCTCCGACAGACAAAAAGACCCGATTATCTCTCCCCGGGCGAGGCGAGGAAGGTATTTGCGTTTTTGCTCCTGTGTGCCAAAAGTCTCTATGGCCCAATTCACGAGCGAGTTTTGTACTGAAACTATGACGCTGGCTGAGGCGTCGATCTTGGAGAGTTCTTCCATGACCAGCACATAGCTGATAGTGTCCAGGCCAGAGCCGCCATACTCTGGGCTTACCATGAGACCGAAAAAGCCCATTTCTCCGATGCGCTGGATAAGCTGCTGGGGAAAAATCTGCTTTTCATCCCGCTCTATGACGCCCGGAAGGAGTTCGTTCTGGGCAAAGTCACGAGCGGCCTGGCGAATCATTTCGTGCTCTTCGCTCAAACGAAACTGCATACCACAAAACTAAACAAAAACCTGCTCAGGCGGGGGATCGTAAAAAATGGCTGCGCGGTACGAGATAAACGTCCATGCGACTTCGGCCGATCGTGTAGGTGAAGTAGGGGCTATGGTGAAGGCGAAGGTAGTAGTGGAGGGGGCTGGAACGGTGGGGATAGATGGTAACCCGGAATTGCTTTTGGGAGAAGGTTTGGAGGGCGAGTTCGTAGAGGGGGAGGAGGCCTGTAAGGGAGTCGGGTGGGGTGATTTCGTCGGCGGTGAGTTTGCCGGCGTAGGCGAGGAGGTATTCGGCGAGTCGGAGGGAGTCGGGGGATTGGTCGGGGAGGAGCTGCCAGGGGGATCCGGGTTCCGCGCGCTGAAGGGTCCAGCTTTTACTGGGATCGTCGTAATAGGTGAGGCTGAGACTCCGAAGGTCTGCGGCGGTCACCTGAAAGACCAGATTTTCCTGCCAGGCACTGAGATCGGGTATATAATAAGGCGTGAGATAGCCTTGCAGCCCGGGGAGGAAGACTTCGTAGGGCTGGTCGTGGCCGACTTTGAGCATATAGCTGGCCCGCTGATCGGGGGTAGGCCCCCCCACAAAGAAGGCTTCCGTTTGGCCATCGGCATACCGGAGCGTTACCTCAATGCGGTGCTCTTTGAGGAAGCGCAAGATATTTTGCAGGGCTGTCTGGGCTACGGGGGCTCGGGGCGTTTGGCCTGCTAACACCTTTAGAAGGCGCCGAACAGGGTCTATAAAGGCTTCTAAGGTATCATTGACCCACCAGCGCCCCTCCCGCCGCACCAAATACAACTGGCGATAAATGGTGTCCGCATGCTTCTCTACGAGCTCTATACGCACAATGGCCGCTGTATCCCGAACATGAAACCGCTTAGCCTCCGCCTCCCGATAGGCACGGTACCGATCCGCCCAATACAATCCCCCTATGGCTAACCCTATAATCCCAATCAAAAGCAAAATCCCAACTCGCTGGCTCATATAAGAGACTTTTGATACCGACGGCGCCGCCAAAAGTACAAGGACAGCCCCAGCAAAATCATCAGTAAGACCGGGCCCCCTAGATTCACTGCTTGAATGAGAATCGTATAGTGCCGCAAAGGCTCGGGATTGAGGCGGCGCAGCTCCACCTTACGGCTCCGCACCTCGGTGAGAGAGATTTCCCCCGCTAAATAGTCTACGCAGTTGAGGAGAAAAGTCAGGTTGTCTAAGGGCAAATAATCGGCGGCGCGTCCCTGCACTTCGGCGGGGAGGGCTATTTCGCCGTCGGTGATCCAAATGACTTTGCCTTCTATCGCTGAAGCGGGTAAAAACTTAGCGGTGGGCGGCGTCGGCGCAAAAGAGTCCGTAGGAATATCCCGCTCTTGGAAGATAGATTGGAAGCGCCCCTCCGTCAAAACCGCTACAGGCCGAAAGCCCTTGCCTTTAAACTGCTCAGGCTGAGGGGGGTTCTTCGCAAAGAGATTAATATCAATCAGCAGGGTGCCTTTGACGGAGCGGCTGTAGGGCGAGCTGAGAGCCAAAATAGTGTGCCGTAGGCCTGGCCGGCTAAGCGTATCTACGCTTCCCGCATATCGTAAAAGTAACGCATCCACCCCTCGCGCCACCGGATGCGGCGCAAAAAGGTAAATAATCGGATAGTAGGGCCATTTTTCTACCCCCCACAAAGGGCCATTGTAATAACCCCGAATCACCTCAATAAACCCACAGGAAAGGTCTTGTACCAGGTCGTATCCAGGCCGCCAACCCCACCGAAAGAAAAGATCATCTAAGTTTAGCTCCCGAATCTGCGACATCGTACTGCCTTCAGAGAGATTGATGCGCTGCTGGTCTAAAAGCCACAAGATGCGCCCCCCCCGGAAAAGATACTGCTCAATCTCATACTTTTCTCGGTCGGTAAAGGCGCTATCGGGCCCCGCAACAATGAGCACTGCAATACCATCTCCTTGCAGGCGCAGAGCCAAGGACTCAGGAAGAAAGGCCTTAGCCGGTGGTAGGGCTTGCCCTTCCCGTACCCGAACCTCTATCAGCCGATAAAACTTACTTAGCTCATTCCGAAAGAGCGCCAGCTGCGCCGCTCCATACTCCCCATGCCCCTGCAAAAAAGCTACTATCGGCTTCTCGCCATAGGTAATGATTTGCCGAAGAGCCGCCGCAAACTTGTACTCCACATCCTGCTCCGCCTCTAAGAGGTCTATTTGGCCATTGGGAGCCACATGGCCTTTCACAAGGTCTACCCATATGTCGGCTGAGCCAGATTGTACGGTGGCTATGGGATAGATGTACTGCCGGCGTGTCTCTGTCTGAGAAACCCGCACATTGAGAGGAATGGGCTGAACCCCCCTCTGCTTGAAAAGCTGCAGAACCTGAGGATTTTGGGAGGGATTGACAAAGACATAGTTAAAGGGTTTTGGGCTTTGAGCTCGCAGCTCGGCGAGGGTCGTCTCTACCGCCCGCCGAAACCGCTCAACCGGATACGGAAAATCCCCCGCTAAATACACCGTTACATACACAGCCTGGGGTAGCTGCCTCAGGAGTTTCTTCGTGCCGGAGGAGAGGGTATAGCGCTTATCAGCTGTCAGGTCCAACCGAAAAAAGTACCGATGGCCCAACCATCCCACCCCTATCAAAAGCCCTAAGACGCCTGTGATTTCGGCCGCTTTTCTCATGGATGACGCCGAGAAAGCGATTGATACGACAGGTATAGGCCTCCTACTATAACCAGTAGGAGATACAAAATATCCCGCGAATCCACTACTCCCCGACTTAGGCTACGGTAATGCTCCATGAGGCTCATCTGGGCGAAAAAATTTTGGAGAAACTTCCCTATAGGCAGCTCGGAGATAAACTCAAACCCGATGAGCCACAGAAATCCCACAAAGACCCCCAGTAGGAAAGCGATAATGGTGTGAGCAGTCAGGGTAGCCATCCATAGGCCCAGCGCG
>Ga0209809_1003349_pt1 | contig 10240 bp, 13 predicted proteins | sample YNPMSTMetaG_FD_186172 | JGI IMG/M metagenome (GOLD analysis project Ga0209809, IMG submission 186172) | Anoxygenic and chlorotrophic microbial mat microbial communities from Yellowstone National Park, USA - YNP MS-T MetaG (SPAdes) (version 2) ... | reverse complement strand
TTCAACGAGTATTGGGGTTGTCCAGAAGAGCAGTTGGCACTACTCGCCGCAATGAACGAACACGATCTCGCCGCGCTACTCGTCTCACGACTGCTAACCCGCTTCTATCACGATAGTACCGACCCGTGTCACAAAAGTAAAGTGCCGTATGTAGCATGTGAACCGAAACAGGTACAGGCACTCGCGGAAGCATTCTACAAACGCGCTGGCTTAGAGAAGTACACAATAGCTTCATCCAAGCAAGCACTCAGAGCGCAGCGCCGTTCACGCAACCCGAAGATGCGTCAGCTGGCGAAACAGTTCCAGCAACGATACAGAAACTTCGGGTAAACTATGCCAACGCCCGCAGGATCGGGTATACTAATCCCGCCTGCGGGCAAACACGATAAGAGAGTGAAACACTATGCGAATCACATACGAAGCAAGCACGATGCAACCAGCGCTGAACATCGCACAGTCCGCAGTACGCGGACGGAACGCGCTACCAATACTCAGCTGCGCACTCGCAGTACCGAACAGCAAAAACGATACACTCACACTCACTGTAAACAACCTTGAACAAGCTGTCACAGTAACCGTACCCGTGCTCACGGACAGTGATCAACCGTTCGTGCTCCCTGTACCACCTATCGCACGACTGAACAGTATGCTTTCGGGAACCGTGATAATGACTGTTCAAGAGAAAAGCATCCATATCCGCTGCGCACAAGCGGAATATGAGATAGCAACTTTTGAAACGGTTGAGGAGTACCCCCTAACGAAAGAGACACCTACCGCGCTTACCACAATCCCGACAGAACTACTGCTTGATCTGTTCGGTCATGTCGGCTACGTGACCTCAAAAGAGAATATCCGACCCGCACTTACAGGAGTACGAGTCGTCCTTGAGAAAGATATGATTGCGATGGCTGCGACAGATACGCACCGACTCGTTTTCAAGTACGACTACTTATCAACACCTGTCGTGGAACCCCATGCGATGACCGTGCCTGCTGAGGCGTTTGCGCTTCTTCAACGGGTCTATGCACTGAGCAATAATGACCAGTGCGAGATATACATCGGAAACGAATGCGTCGCGTTCCAACTTCAACACGGACGGGTATGGACACAACTGTTCACGGAACAATACCCCAATTGGCAACGCGTCATCCCAGAAGAGGCGCGTCTAACTGTCTATATCAAACGAAATATGCTGTTGGAACGACTGCGCCGTATCAGTGTTGCTGCACCCGAAGCACAGAAAATCTACCTAAAGTTCGGCGACACGCTCACCATTCACACGCACAGCGACCAATTTACAAAAGCCGAGGAGACAATGGAACTGGTCTCACCACCTCAAGAACCCATAGAGCTTGCAATCAATATCAACTACTTTACGCAAGCAATCAAAGGGTTCAACGGAGAAGAAATCGCTCTGGATCTCACTGAGCCGCTGCGTCCGATCAAAATCTACGACGCCGACCCCAGTATGCACGCAGCGGTCGTTATGCCGATGGTACTCTAAACCCGTTTCCTATTAGGAAACGAGTAGCGCCCTGCTGCAGAAACTATCGTAGCAGGGCGCTACCCACAAGAGCGAGATGCACAATGCACACCGTAGAAGACGCCGTGCTTCTCTATCTTCTAAGAGATGCACGCATTCTTGATCCCAGCGGATATTTTGACAAAGCGGGACGCTGGTACGCTGATGAGAACGAAGAGCTTCCGTGCTGCCAAAGACACTACCCATCCCGAAGACGGCTGTACCGCATGAACATACACTGTAGAACGCTTGTTCATATCACGAACCTATTGCAGGTGGAGTACGCAGCAGCAAATCAGCTGCTGCGTACTCCAGAGTGGCGCGTGATACGGAAAATCCTGCAGCTGGACAAACGCGCAGGACTCAAACGCGATGCTCGTCCGACCGTTCAGGAGTTTGCACCAATTCTTCTACGAACCGCAGAAAAACGCGCGCACGAACTCACCACAACAGAACTCAACACATTCGTTGATTGGGTACGCGCGTATTGTCCCGAAGTGGACGAAATCAACTGGGACGCATTACGCGCATACCAAGCACTCAAGAACCACTAAGAGAGCAGATGGGATATGATCAATGACATGCTCGCTTTGGAGCACGAGATCGCCGACTTGGAAGAAGCGTTGGGGTATGCATACAAACTCGCTAAGTGCGAGCGGGACGGGATCATTCAAGAGTACGAACGCGTGCTTGAAGAAGTACGCGAACGACTGGAAACACTCAAGCATATCTACGAAAATCCCAATACCGATATTGACACACTTTACAGTACAATAGAGTATGTGCTGCAGCTGCTAAAGACACTCTAAGAGAGCTTCTGCAAAATGAAATTTGACGCGCTACTTCAGTGGTGGTACGGAGCGAACATTCCGCTCCATGTCGTTGGTGCCCCCGGCGTCGGTAAAACCGCTGCGATTGAAGCCTACGCCAGGGCGCGCAGCGTTCCTGTCGTTGTGATCATCGGGAGTACGCGTGAACCCGCCGACATCACAGGGTTGCCGTATATCGATCCAGAAACAAAACAAGTGCATTACTCGCCCGACCCAGCGATACGCGAGCTGCTCAATCACAACGAAGCGATACTATTCCTTGACGAGTTCAGCAACACCAGTCCGCCTGTACAAGCCGCGCTGCTCCGACTGGTCAACGAGCGACGCGTCGGAACATACACGCTACCTGCGGGGGTTCGCATCATCGCCGCTTCCAACCCCATCCACCAAGCGGCGGACGGGAACGAGCTATCGCTCCCGATGCAATCGCGCTTTACGCATGTGGAGTTTCCATTCAATGCGGACGAATGGCTGCGCGAGTTCCCACGCAACTGGGGACACCCGCTGGAACCGCGCAAGTACGGACTGAACATCCCCGCAGAGACACTAAGCTTCGCACGATCACTGGTTGTGTCGTTCCTTGATAGCAAACGCGAACTGGTACTGGATGTCCCGCAAGAAGTGACGGGCAAGTACGGCTATCCGTGCCCGCGCACATGGGATTTTGTCTCACGCTATGTTGCTGCATGCTTAGACGCACAAGTTTCACCGATAGAAGCAAGCACACTCTATATCGGTACCGTCGGCGAAGGCGCGGGACTGGAATTTACGCACTGGATCCAGCACTTTGACCTCCCGCACCCAGCCGATGTGCTTGCGTCGCCTGAAACTTACCCGCTTCCGCAACAAGCAGACAAACTCTACACGCTACTCACTGCAATCGCGAACATGGCGCAAGACGATCATGATTTGTGGAAACGCGCGTGGGTTGTGATGGAGCGCGCAGCAACGATGGGACGCGCCGATGTCGCTGCACGCGCCGCGAAGATTCTTGCAACCGCGCCGAAAGCGCAGTCGCACGAGTGGTCTGCACCACCGCAAGCTGCCGCGTTCATCCCGCTACTCAAGCAAGCGGGACAAGTCAAGTAGATCGGGTATAATCCACTGGGCGGGGATACAATACCCCCGCCCGCAATAAGAGAGAAGAGTAGAGATGACATACGACAATCTCACAGTTGCACGATACATCGCAGTACGGAAAGCACCGTACTTTGCACACGCGCTGTTCCGTACACCCATCATTACGACCCCAGCTGTACCCGTTGCCGCGATGGATATGTACGGACGCATGTATATCAACCCGCAAGTTGTCAAAGAGTGGACACCTGAACATATCGCGACCATACTTGTCCACGAGATGTTCCATCTTCTGAATGAACACTTTGATCGCAAAGGCGCACGCGATCAGAAACGGTGGAACATTGCGACCGATATGGAAATCGCGAATATACTGCGCACACTGGATTTCCGACTGGACGCTCCGATACCCCATATCACGCCTGATCAGTATGACATGCCTTACGACCTGCTCGCTGAGGAATACTACGAACGCTTGAAGGACGGAAGCGACAACGGTGATACCGACGGCGAAGGGAACGGAAACGGAGGCGGGAATGAAAACAACGGTGGGAATAGCAGCGGAAGTGGACACCCCAGCGGTTCTGCAAGCGATGGTATAGATAAACCGTGGGAGCTGCCGCCTGACAATGCAGAGTACCCCGGCTTGAGTGATACAGAGCAAGAACTCTTGCGTCGCGAAGTCGCGCACGCTATAGAGCAGCACTACAAGGATCGCGGGGACATTCCAGCACATCTGGAACGACTTGTCAAATGCTATAAGAAACGCAAAGAAGTCAACTGGCGCGAACTGCTGCGCCGTTATGTCAAACACGCGCTCATTACCACGGGACACGGCGACCATTACACCTATCGCCGACCGAACCGAAGACACGCAGGTAGCCAATTTATCTTCCCGTCCCTGGCGCGTGTACGACCCGAAGTCGCTGTTGTTATCGACACTTCGGGAAGCATGAGTGATACAGAGCTGAACATAGCATTGAACGAAGTAAACGCACTCTTACAAGAGTTGCGTTCCGAAGTCACCGTGCTGAGCGTGGACGCAGCTGTCCATACAACGCAGCGTATACGCAGCACGCGCCAGATTGAACTGGAAGGCGGCGGCGGAACGGATATGATGTGCGGTATCCACGCTGCTATGCAATTGAAACCCTCTCCGCACGCGATTATCGTCATCACAGACGGGTATACGCCTTGGTCAGATACGCGCCCGCAGAAAGCACCACCTGTAATTGCTGTACTGACCAACACAGATAGCAAGCAACCGCCGCGCTGGATCCGTAGCGTGCGCGTAAAGGTAGAATAGACACGATGAAGTACATCCACACGCTGCCTGAGCAAGTGCGTATCGACGCCGCGCTGATGCAATACACCGCGCGGCAATACAGCACTGTGGACTACCAGATCCGAAGCATCTTCCGTGACGGACACATCTATTTTCAGTCAGAAATAGAGCGGTGTAGCACATGCGTAGAACCCCAACCCAGTTTGGTAATACTTACCGAGCACTACAGAACAATTTCACACATTGCGGAGATGTACCAAGTTCCAAAACGCGCACTAGAAGAGCATTTCAATAGCTATCGCCACGACGCAATACGATATATCGTGCTAGCGTATCGACGCAAAACAAGACGCTTGCTCAGCAGTTTTATCCCGCTGGAACCCGTGATTCGCCTCGTGGAAGACGACATCAAATATCAAATACACAAACTCATCCTCCCACAGCTGGAACAACTCATTGATGTGCTTCAACTACATGTCCCAGACTACTTCGAAAAGACGGAAGAGTTCTGGGCGATGCAACTGCTCGCTGCACAGTAAGAGAGCTATGCCACATGAAGTACGGAATGATAATCACATGGAACTTCGACGAATTCGATGTTCGTCGCGCAAGCGGTACGGTACGCAGCCTGATGAACACACCGTCGCCGTATACACTTGTCCACAAAGTGCAACGCCAGATGCGCCAGCGCAAGATACTCAAAGACTATGAGTACCTCTATATACGCACTGTACCCTACGAAGACACAAAATCGCGTGTGGTCATTATGCACCGCATCACGCCCCATAACGCACTGATGGTTCACGGCGGTGTAGCGTACACGATGGAAGAACTTGGTCGCCTCTTGTATCCAGAAAACACGGTTCTGTCTGACGAAACGAACGGACAGCTGACACATATCTGCTTCCCAGTGGACACTGCCGCTTCACTCAGTCGCGGGTTGGTACAATTCCTATTAGGAAACGGTTCCCGCCGTGTGCGCGAGAAAGGCGGCGCATACTATGTCCCCGGTATCCGTATCGACGCTGTAGAACCCGTACTACAAGCGTTGGAAGACGCGGGAATAAAAGTGAACCGTATCAGCCCCAGCGAAGAAAGCGATGTGCTGCTAAAAATCTGCAAAGACGCTGTTGGGTGGTTGCAAGAAGAGATTGCACGGTTCACAAAGAAAATGCAGGAGGCGAAACGCGCTACGATTGCAACCCGCAACGCGAACAAAGTACGCGAACTGAAAGAGTGGTTAGATTACTATAAGAGCGTGCTGGAACAGCTCGGTGCGGACATCAGCACACCTGAACAAATCAACGCGGAAATCGCGATGGATACACTCGCCGCTGTCTAAGAGAGCAACTATAAAATGACGCGATACGAACTACGCAAGCAGCTTATAACAATACTCACTGACCTCTGCACTGCTGTACACATGCTGGAACAGGCGGTACGGTCGGGCGTACCGCCTGACGCACAGCATGTGGTACAATTACACACCACGGTGAAACTTGTCTGTAGCATTCTTGCGAAACTGGACGAGCTGGAACCGACTGTTTTAGAAGAGAGCGCATAGACGATGCTAACGGATGAACAGTACCACTGGCTCGCGCAATATCTATCCGCGCTGGTTGAACAGAACAATACATTGGAACTGCGCCATCTGGACGACAACCATGTGCGCACGATGTATATCACGGGAACAACTGCCGAGGGGAAACGCATCGACTGGGAACGCGCGATACGCTCACTTGTCGCAACGAAACTCACGCGCGATGGACAACTTGTCGCGAATGTGTTCCATACCGTGCAGCGACTGCATCCGTCCGTAATTGCACGCGCACCGTTCCGTTTCGAACCGAACGGGAAAGCAACTAACAAAGCGGACATCCTCGCGATTACGCACCTCGTGATTGACATCGATGTCCAGCGTCCCGCAGGGGTTCCTGCAACCCCTGCAGAACACGAACTCGCACTGGAAGCTGCTGACTGCGTCGGTACAGCGTTCCATAATGCGTTCCAAGTCTATCCGTTCGCGTTTGTTGACACCGGCAACGGCGTGCAGATTATCTACCGTGTCGAGACCGAAATCAAACCGTCGGAAGAACGCGAGTGGAAACGCGCGATTGAACCGCTGTTTATGATCGCAGAAGCAGCACTACCTGACCGCGAACAGCTCCACATCGACCGTGCAACCGCGAATATTACCCAATTAGTAAGACTCCCGTACACCTGGAACCGTAAAGGCTACGAGTTTGGAGACCTCAAGCATCGCATGGCACAGTTGATGGCGCCACCAAACTTACAAGCACAACCGATTGTTGTCAAGCGTCCTGCACCTGAACCCGCTCCGACCCGTACGGAACACCCAACCCGCATACGCAACCGCAGTATCATCTCATACAAACTGGACGAACTAGTCGCGAAACTCGAAGAGCACGGATACGGTCCCGAAACGCCCGTAGAGAACGCGCCAGGATTCTATCGTATCCGTCTCAAACGCTGTCCGTTCAATCCCGACCACGATACCGCTGCTGCATTCTATAACGAGAACAGCAGTGTTATCGGGTTCAACTGCTTCAAGTGCGAAGCAAACGGTGATAACTACACAGGACGCGACCTGCTCCAGCTACTACAACAGTAAGAGAGGAACACGCTATGGAAACCATACTGAACACAACAATTACTTACAATCCGAATGAGCTGTCCATCAGAATTCCTGTGCACAATGACGATATGATTGATAGCGTCGCTTTAGAACGACGCTATGCAGGCTGGTACGCCACACTAGACTATACCGACACTGACGGGATTTCACGCTCCCTGGGTCCCGACGACTGGGTACGATACCGCAACATATACACACTAGAATATAGCACGAGCGATGCATGCTACACACTGAAAATAACAGAACACGCGGAAGCGAACGAAATATCGGTCTGCATATTCCGAGAGAGCATAAACGATGATGAGAAACACGCTAACGCTCACACACCCACTGACTGAATGCATTGTCGTACCGTTCAGCCTTGGCGTCTTCGAAGATTGCACGCTCATCATTCAGCGTGCAGAAGACGGTACCTGGGACGGTGCTGTGGAGTACCCAGAGAAAATCAGTATCCGCAACGAGTACCCGTACATTATCCCGCCCGAAACGCTGGAGAACGATACCGAGAGAGCACGGTTTCTGTTCTATCCCAGTACCGATATGGTCGGGGGAGTCTACGAAGGGGAACCGACCGCTATACTGGGAGTCACGGTATCTAAGCAACCGAACAATACCGTGACCATTCGACTAAACTTGGAACAGCGTCTCTATTGGGTGTCCGATCCAGTGTGAGATCGGGTATACTATACGCGGAGCAGCGATGCGCTGGGAACAAACGGTGGTCGTCTCAACAGGCGGCAGTCGGTCATTGCAGCTATCGGTCACTGCAATGACGGGATCCATCGTCTCGGTCGCTGCTCCGTTTCAAGAGAGCTAAGCAGTATGCAAATCAAGCTGAGCAGTACGGAGTATGAGCGTTTGCGCAACTTCGCTGCGCAGTGGAATAAACGACACATACTACCTGCTACACGGTCGCTAACCTTTGCCAGCGACGGCAAAAAAGTCCGCGTGCGATTTACAAATATGCAATACTGGGTGGAAAGACCCGTATCCGCAACCGTTGACAAGAAAGGCGTTTGCTATATCCCGACGACCTATACCGCCGCAGGAACAGTCGCGACCATTGTGAAACATAAAGATGCAATCCTGCTAAACGATGTGCCCGTCAACACAGAAGGTTATGAACCCGTTGCATTACCGATTAGCATCGATAAACTGCAACCGCAGGTGCGCTGCTACCGCACAGATCTCATCCATGCACTACGATTTGTTCTTCCTGCGATGTGTAAAAATAGCGAAGACCAGCGTATCTATGGGGTACGGATACGCGTATGCGAGTCGCAACAACTGCTATTGGAAGCAACAGATTCATATCGTCTCCATCGTAAGTGGATTCCAGCTAAGCTACTTGTTCCCGAAAACGCACACCTGCTCACACTCTATGCAACGCCTGACATACTGGTTCTACTCCAACAGCTCACGGGAACAACCGTGTCGCTCGGTATACACGATACGACTGCGTATCTCATCAGCGACAGGAACGAACTCATCTGCTGGCAACACGAGCTAGCGTTCCCCAACACGGAACGAGTAATCCCCGACCTGAAAAACGCAACCACGACATTACGAGTCAGTACGCACGCACTACGCAACGCTGTCAAAACGCTGGGACGATTGAAAAATACACGCACTGCGAAAACCTATGTAGAACTACAACCGAACATGACGCAGCTAACACTCACCTGCGCAGAAACACAACAGTCGCAGACGGTGCTTCTGTATAGTGAACCGCCTGCAGAACACATTCTGTTCGCAATTGACCGATACTTTGTACAAGAGCTTCTACAGGAGATACCATCTCACACAACACTGGAAATCACGGTGTATAAACGCACTGATTCCGCGCTGACCGAATGGCGTATCTACGGGAACAACACCTGCTACGCGCTCATAAACGGGATGACCATCTAAGAGTGATAACGCGCGATGAGGTGGATACACGACTACATACTTACAGGGACTGTATTCAACAGCAATCTGAACCGTATCATTCAGTGTGTGCATCCGCACAGCACACTGAGCATCCAAGCGATTGCATCGCTCGGTCGAGACCTAGATGTGGATGAACATATCACACGGAGCGTGCGACCGCTCTATGAAGTGCGCTTCCCCGACGGTACTGCACTGCAGTACCGTCGGCTGGTACGACTGGTCAACGCTGTCCAGAAACACGCACCAGATTTCATACCCGACATGTACTACATCGTACTGAACGAATATACGAGCAAAATCGAAGAGACATGCTATACCGCGAGTCTCCACATGCTGGACTATGCTAGCACGCCGGCGCATGTCCCAGATCCAGAACTGGAGCTATTCCACGAAACAAACTTCGCAGACAGCGCCAGCGAACTCTGCTACCGCGACCTGTTCTATGAGTGTCATTTCCTGCAAGGCGAACATTACACACTCGTTACGATGCCACTCCGACAACAACTGGACAGAATATTTCTGCAACAACACTACAAGCAACGGACAGGCATGCTGATAGAAACGAAGACAGATACGGAACCGGTGGTGGACTACTTCTTGCTCCGACGGTACATGGTTCCCCCACAGCGTCCCGTGTGGAGCCGTAAACACTATTACACGCTACTGCACGATTGGGCACAGATGATTGACGAACTAGTGGATACATTCCGTCGGAAATGAAAACACAGACAAGAGTGGGACTAACTATGACACATCCACTGATTGAACGCGCGATACACGGATACCGCACAGCGATCGAAAAACAAATTGAACGGTTCATAAACGAAGCTGTGGGGAATATCGCAGTCCACGATTGCACCCCAAGTATCAGCGTTACACTGCGCTTGGACGATAAGAACCAGTCAAAGCTCGAACAGCTGACAAAACCCAATTACTAC
>Ga0209809_1003337_pt1 | contig 10273 bp, 7 predicted proteins | sample YNPMSTMetaG_FD_186172 | JGI IMG/M metagenome (GOLD analysis project Ga0209809, IMG submission 186172) | Anoxygenic and chlorotrophic microbial mat microbial communities from Yellowstone National Park, USA - YNP MS-T MetaG (SPAdes) (version 2) ... | reverse complement strand
GCACACCGAAGTTTCGACAGTACCTATGAGGGCTTGAAACCGCTCGTAGTGGGTCAGTGGATCGCTGGTCGCCTGGTTTCGACAGTACCTATGAGGGCTTGAAACCTCGAGTCGAGCCACCGCGTTCAACGACTCTCCCTCGTTTCGACAGTACCTATGAGGGCTTGAAACTCATCGCGGCGAGGCCGCCCCACCTGGACAGTCGCCGTTTCGACAGTACCTATGAGGGCTTGAAACACGTCCCTGTTCGGAAACCCGTGTTTTGCTTGAGCTACGTTTCGACAGTACCTATGAGGGCTTGAAACCGCGAACAGGCGCTCCCAAAACTCGAGTCCATGCAGTTTCGACAGTACCTATGAGGGCTTGAAACACGCTAGCGACGCTGGGCGGCGGCTGGCGCGACGGAGTTTCGACAGTACCTATGAGGGCTTGAAACAGGAAAGCGAGCGCTACGACCGGCTCGACGAGGAGCGTTTCGACAGTACCTATGAGGGCTTGAAACATCTGCGAGCTCGGCAAGCTGGTTCAGCGCGTCGTCGTTTCGACAGTACCTATGAGGGCTTGAAACCTCTCTTGCATCGTGCGGTTAACTCCGTCATCGTGGGTTTCGACAGTACCTATGAGGGCTTGAAACCGTGCACGGCCGGAAACAGCCGTAAACCAAAAGGAGTTTCGACAGTACCTATGAGGGCTTGAAACTCGCAATGCAGGCATCCTGGGAAGCCGTCTTCCAGCGTTTCGACAGTACCTATGAGGGCTTGAAACCTTTCGGAGAGCCTTTATCGGTGGGTCCTGAAGAAGGTTTCGACAGTACCTATGAGGGCTTGAAACGAGGAGCTTGGAGCTTTCCACAAGGCCTCGAAGCTCGTTTCGACAGTACCTATGAGGGCTTGAAACCGCGTATAGACGTAGAACTTCGTGTCTCCCTCGGCCCGTTTCGACAGTACCTATGAGGGCTTGAAACAGCGATATCGCGACTTCCCGGATCTTGAGGAGTGCGTTTCGACAGTACCTATGAGGGCTTGAAACGTGACCGATCCCGGCGACCTGGTCGTTGCGGAACGGGTTTCGACAGTACCTATGAGGGCTTGAAACGATGACGATGGGGAACTTCTGCTGGTCGCAGACACGGTTTCGACAGTACCTATGAGGGCTTGAAACTTTCGCGACTTCGCCCTGCATGATGCCGGTCAGCTCAGTTTCGACAGTACCTATGAGGGCTTGAAACAGGAGATCATCCCGATCATGACCCGCGTCGGCGACGGTTTCGACAGTACCTATGAGGGCTTGAAACGCAGATCCAGCGCGGCGACGTGGACCAGATGAGTGTTTCGACAGTACCTATGAGGGCTTGAAACAGGACACGGCCCGCGAACGACTCGCTCGATCCCTCCGGTTTCGACAGTACCTATGAGGGCTTGAAACGAATCGATCCAGTTCACGGAGATCGAGGAGACAGCGGGTTTCGACAGTACCTATGAGGGCTTGAAACGGATGCTTTCTTGCTTCGGGTGGCCGAGCAGGCGATGTTTCGACAGTACCTATGAGGGCTTGAAACGTACTCCGAGAGACCACTCCAAGACACGGCGCAATGGTTTCGACAGTACCTATGAGGGCTTGAAACGATCCCAAGCGGGAGCGGTCAGTGCGGGGAAGGACGTTTCGACAGTACCTATGAGGGCTTGAAACTAGTATACCACAAACCTTTACCCCGCGTCAAGGTCGTTTCGACAGTACCTATGAGGGCTTGAAACCACCGAATCACGTCCTCACGCCACCCGTTGCACAGGTTTCGACAGTACCTATGAGGGCTTGAAACGGACAACGGGCAGCGGGACATCTCGGTCGAGAATGAGTTTCGACAGTACCTATGAGGGCTTGAAACGATTCTTGGCGAAGTGTGCCTCGTCCAGAATGAGGCGTTTCGACAGTACCTATGAGGGCTTGAAACAAGATCAGGTGCGGGCCGAGGACGATCCACCTCCCCCGTTTCGACAGTACCTATGAGGGCTTGAAACACGCTCCAGGCAGGCACTTGTTCGTGCCTGCCTGGAGTTTCGACAGTACCTATGAGGGCTTGAAACTCGAGAGTGCGCGCTTGAGCGGCGCCACCTACGACCGTTTCGACAGTACCTATGAGGGCTTGAAACTACGCTCCGGGTTCGTCTCGGTACTCCACTAACAGCGTTTCGACAGTACCTATGAGGGCTTGAAACTAGTTCACGGGCAGCGGAGATTGCTGTCTCCGGGGGTTTCGACAGTACCTATGAGGGCTTGAAACATCCTGAACAGGAGGTGGAACATGCGGAATGAGTCGTTTCGACAGTACCTATGAGGGCTTGAAACTCGCTCGTGAGCGGGAGGAACCGGTCCGGGGCCGTGGGTTTCGACAGTACCTATGAGGGCTTGAAACGTCTGACACGAGATCCTTAGCGAACGAGATAATGGGTTTCGACAGTACCTATGAGGGCTTGAAACCTCACCCTTCTTCCACTCGATGGTCGGATCCAACCCACGTTTCGACAGTACCTATGAGGGCTTGAAACACGTCAGCGTCGGACGGCCAACCTCGCAGGGAGAAGGTTTCGACAGTACCTATGAGGGCTTGAAACCTGCTCTGGCGATGGATGCCAAGGCCGATACCTACTGGTTTCGACAGTACCTATGAGGGCTTGAAACGTAAACCTCAGCCCGAGCGGGGCTCACGGGAGGAGGTTTCGACAGTACCTATGAGGGCTTGAAACAGGGCCGGTCGGGTAGGATAAAGGGAGGCTCAGCAAGTTTCGACAGTACCTATGAGGGCTTGAAACGAAGCAGCTGGTGCCGCAGCAGCTCAGCGTCCTGGCGTTTCGACAGTACCTATGAGGGCTTGAAACTCGATCAGAACGAACGATCGTGCGACTGATTCCGAACGTTTCGACAGTACCTATGAGGGCTTGAAACCTCTTATGTGCACGAGCCCTCCTTTTGCGCCGGCGGTTTCGACAGTACCTATGAGGGCTTGAAACAGGAGTCGAGGGAAACGGCGAGCGGAGAGGGGTTCTGTTTCGACAGTACCTATGAGGGCTTGAAACGTCGTCGTCTTGAAGCCAAGCTTCGGCCACCTGGCTGGGTTTCGACAGTACCTATGAGGGCTTGAAACCGTGCGGGCCGCGCACTACCGGGCGCGCTGGCCAGGGTTTCGACAGTACCTATGAGGGCTTGAAACACGTGTGCTTTCAGGAAGATCCTGAACGTCACGCGGCACGTTTCGACAGTACCTATGAGGGCTTGAAACTCGCCTGGCGGGACCTCACTCGGCTCGCTCGTGTCTGTCTCGACAGTACCTATGAGGGCTTGAAACTCTGGCCGATCGTCGGGTCCGCGAGCAGCGTCTCGGGTTTCGACAGTACCTATGAGGGCTTGAAACTCTGGCCGATCGTCGGGTCCGCGAGGAGCGTCTCGAGCGTTTCGACAGTACCTATGAGGGCTTGAAACGGAGGCGGGCGAGGAGCGATTCGATGCGGCGTACGTGTTTCGACAGTACCTATGAGGGCTTGAAACTTCCTACTCAGCCATGATCAAGCAGTTAGCACCCACGGTTTCGACAGTACCTATGAGGGCTTGAAACAACAGGGACGTACGGTGACGTCGCGGAATAGGACGGGTTTCGACAGTACCTATGAGGGCTTGAAACGATGAACCCCGTGACGGTGGCCGTCGCCTCGAGTGCGGTTTCGACAGTACCTATGAGGGCTTGAAACGTGCAGGTCCACGCGGGCGTCAAGCACGCCCTCGTGTTTCGACAGTACCTATGAGGGCTTGAAACCTCCATTTCCGCGGCGGTTCAAATTCCGGGCCCACGGGGTTTCGACAGTACCTATGAGGGCTTGAAACTATCGTTCGCGTGCTCACGTTTGGCTCCATTCCCCTGGTTTCGACAGTACCTATGAGGGCTTGAAACATCGGCGTGCGTTCTCGATGATCTCGCGGTACACGGGTTTCGACAGTACCTATGAGGGCTTGAAACTGTTTTGCTTGAGCTACCAGAGATCGCGGCATCGCGGTTTCGACAGTACCTATGAGGGCTTGAAACCGCCTTCCGCGAGCACATCCCGATCGCGATGCGGGGTTTCGACAGTACCTATGAGGGCTTGAAACGAACGAAAAGTAGGCGTTGTGGTGGTCGCGTGGAGGTTTCGACAGTACCTATGAGGGCTTGAAACTTATTGAGTCATTCTTCCCGGAAGGGTTTCATCGGGTTTCGACAGTACCTATGAGGGCTTGAAACCCGGTCGGCTGATGCGAACGGGCGTTCACACGAACGGTTTCGACAGTACCTATGAGGGCTTGAAACTCCTTCCCCCTCGTCCGAGTCGCAAGCGCAACGCTGGTTTCGACAGTACCTATGAGGGCTTGAAACTCCTCAATAAACGGATATCGCGGAACAATATTTGGTTGTTTCGACAGTACCTATGAGGGCTTGAAACCCTCCTGCAACTCAACGTACACTCCGCTATAGGCAAGTTTCGACAGTACCTATGAGGGCTTGAAACCTCGGCTCCCATACGCGCAGTGGTATCGCATGACTGGTTTCGACAGTACCTATGAGGGCTTGAAACATGTTTTCCGAGCAGATGATCCGCGAGGCTCTCGAGGGTTTCGACAGTACCTATGAGGGCTTGAAACCGTCAGGATCGACGATTCCCATCTCGCGCGCACGGGGTTTCGACAGTACCTATGAGGGCTTGAAACGTTTGTCGATGTCGCTCCACGGTCGGTCGGACACGCGTTTCGACAGTACCTATGAGGGCTTGAAACAAGCGCCGCTCGTACGCATCGAGCAGGCGCCGAAGCGTTTCGACAGTACCTATGAGGGCTTGAAACTTCTTTCACCCTCGATTGTACCTGCTTGGTCATTAGTTTCGACAGTACCTATGAGGGCTTGAAACCAGGACGCTTCTGTCGTGCCATCGCAACCCCTCCTGGGTTTCGACAGTACCTATGAGGGCTTGAAACTACCAACGGAAGTAATACGCCGGTTTCCCGGCACTCGTTTCGACAGTACCTATGAGGGCTTGAAACGTTTCTTTTTGCTCAAGGCTGTTTGTTCTGGTCAGGGTTTCGACAGTACCTATGAGGGCTTGAAACAACTTTTTTCTGCTGGGAGGTGGACATTGCAGTGTGGTTTCGACAGTACCTATGAGGGCTTGAAACTAGGTAGACGCCGTTGGCAACGTCGCCGGACGTCAGGGTTTCGACAGTACCTATGAGGGCTTGAAACTCGCCGCGTCGACGCGAGCGACGTCGCTCGCATTGCGTTTCGACAGTACCTATGAGGGCTTGAAACATGCCGACGGCGAGATACGATATCGCTGCTTTTGTTCGGTTTCGACAGTACCTATGAGGGCTTGAAACCTTGATTGTGTAATGCCTCTGGTTCTTCGAGTGCCGTGGGTTTCGACAGTACCTATGAGGGCTTGAAACGGAGGAGTCGCGCGACTCCTCCTAGTTTTTCTTTTGTTTCGACAGTACCTATGAGGGCTTGAAACCACTGACCTCATGGTGTGTCAGGTCAACGTCGACCTGTTTCGACAGTACCTATGAGGGCTTGAAACCGTGGACAACTGGGGCACAAAAGAACCGGCCGGGAAGTTTCGACAGTACCTATGAGGGCTTGAAACGCCCTCCCGGCCGTCTAGTGTGATGATAGCATAGCGGGTTTCGACAGTACCTATGAGGGCTTGAAACGCATTTGCAGCCAACGAAGCTTATAATCCTGTGACGGTTTCGACAGTACCTATGAGGGCTTGAAACGAAGAGGCATTCACCGTGCTTCCTTAAATTCCAGGAGTTTCGACAGTACCTATGAGGGCTTGAAACGGAAGGCACTTGCCTTCCCGGCGGCATCGTCAGCGGTTTCGACAGTACCTATGAGGGCTTGAAACGTTATCCGGGAGCGGTCAGAAGACGGGATTGCCCTGTTTCGACAGTACCTATGAGGGCTTGAAACTATGCGAACGCACTATCGGAGTGACCACGCCTCACCGTTTCGACAGTACCTATGAGGGCTTGAAACGAATACTCCGACGCCGACTCCGGGTTGTGAGACGCCGTTTCGACAGTACCTATGAGGGCTTGAAACCAACGTCATACCAGACTCCACCCGCTCGCTCTTGCGCGTTTCGACAGTACCTATGAGGGCTTGAAACCTGCGGTCCAACGTACAGGTGGCGGCGGCTGGTGGTGTTTCGACAGTACCTATGAGGGCTTGAAACTGCGGAGCAGCAACATGAACGTTTATATCGGGCGAGCGTTTCGACAGTACCTATGAGGGCTTGAAACAGGTTTACTGGTGGAGCGCCGAGCTCCTCAAGCTCCGTTTCGACAGTACCTATGAGGGCTTGAAACTCCGGTCGTGAAAGTGTGGCGTCTCACAACCCGGAGTGTTTCGACAGTACCTATGAGGGCTTGAAACGTAACTGTATCGCCTGACGCACGTACTCAGCGCCGAGTTTCGACAGTACCTATGAGGGCTTGAAACTATTCGTCGAGAACCAACTCCGCGAGCAACTCACACGTTTCGACAGTACCTATGAGGGCTTGAAACGGCGTTGAAGCTCGGTTACAAGGAAGCCTGGGTGGTTTCGACAGTACCTATGAGGGCTTGAAACGCCCTCCCGGTCGGCTATGTTGATGATAGCATATTGGTTTCGACAGTACCTATGAGGGCTTGAAACTTGTTTGGTCTACACCTGGCATGTCGTGACCTACTTCTGTTTCGACAGTACCTATGAGGGCTTGAAACAGTCTTCGAAGTGGCATCCTGCCACAAAGAAGAGGTTTCGACAGTACCTATGAGGGCTTGAAACTCCCGCAGCCGCCATTCCGGATGATGGCGGCTGCAATGTTTCGACAGTACCTATGAGGGCTTGAAACGATCGCGCTGGTCTCACCGACCGGCGAGCAGCTCACGTTTCGACAGTACCTATGAGGGCTTGAAACTTACCCAAAAACGGCACCTCGGCGACTTGCGCAAGCGTTTCGACAGTACCTATGAGGGCTTGAAACACGATGACGTTTCTCGTGCGGGAAGTCCGGCGTCTCGTTTCGACAGTACCTATGAGGGCTTGAAACGGCTTTTTGCTACGATTCACGTGCCCGGATCTCACGGTTTCGACAGTACCTATGAGGGCTTGAAACTCAATGACGAAATCAAGGCCTGGATCATTCAGAAGAGTTTCGACAGTACCTATGAGGGCTTGAAACTAGTATACCATATCCGCGCACCCAGCGTCAAGCCTCTCGTTTCGACAGTACCTATGAGGGCTTGAAACCAATGGAACGGTCTCCTCGTCCACGCAAGATCCACGTTTCGACAGTACCTATGAGGGCTTGAAACCAGCTCGGCGACGACCGCGAGCACAGCCACGATCCAGTTTCGACAGTACCTATGAGGGCTTGAAACGACGGCCTCGAGCAGACGCATGGCATGGTAGATGTTGGTTTCGACAGTACCTATGAGGGCTTGAAACAACAGGCCAGCCGTTTCCGAGCTGTGTTCCTATGTCAGTTTCGACAGTACCTATGAGGGCTTGAAACCGAAACAGCGGCTGCGCAAAAACCGGCAAAAGGGTTTCGACAGTACCTATGAGGGCTTGAAACACGGAAACTGGTACGTTTCCATGGTCGGCACCGGTCGTTTCGACAGTACCTATGAGGGCTTGAAACGCTGTTGAGCCAGTCGAGAATTTGGGCCTTAATGAATGTTTCGACAGTACCTATGAGGGCTTGAAACCTGGGACGCCCTGAATTACATTCCACCCTCAGAATGTTTCGACAGTACCTATGAGGGCTTGAAACAGCGCTGAAGCTCGGGTACAAGGAAGCCTGGGTGTGTTTCGACAGTACCTATGAGGGCTTGAAACGCATTGATGGCAAACGTGATGGTCTTGTTGGTGGTGGTTTCGACAGTACCTATGAGGGCTTGAAACTCGACCTCGAGCGGTCGATGCCATGAGCCCGACGAGCGTTTCGACAGTACCTATGAGGGCTTGAAACATGGTCACTTTCTTGTTCGTCGCATCAGGGGTGAGCGTTTCGACAGTACCTATGAGGGCTTGAAACGCGGATCCACGCCCGGATCGTGAGCGGGCTGAGCTGCGTTTCGACAGTACCTATGAGGGCTTGAAACCCTTAGGGCAGGCGGCTCGGCACCGAAACGCGTTCACGTTTCGACAGTACCTATGAGGGCTTGAAACCGAGGCGGGACAATACGTGAAAAACAAAGAGCTGAAGTTTCGACAGTACCTATGAGGGCTTGAAACGATGCCAGGTCACGGGGCTCGAGATCGAGATCTCGACGTTTCGACAGTACCTATGAGGGCTTGAAACTACGCACGTAGACGAAACGTGGGTCGATGGCAGCGCGTTTCGACAGTACCTATGAGGGCTTGAAACACTACATGTTCCTCGTCCGGGATCGGATCGAGGACAGTTTCGACAGTACCTATGAGGGCTTGAAACAAGAATACCAGGACACATACTCAAGAATCTCAGCTCGTTTCGACAGTACCTATGAGGGCTTGAAACGACCCTCTACCACGTCGTCGTCGACGAGGTGCGCAAGTTTCGACAGTACCTATGAGGGCTTGAAACGAGTTTGTCTGGCGGCATGTTCAACTTCACGAGAAGTTTCGACAGTACCTATGAGGGCTTGAAACAATTGCCCCCAGGATTTCATCGTTACGTGACTGATTGTTTCGACAGTACCTATGAGGGCTTGAAACTTGACGGGCGGATGGTACAGGTTTCCGCCGGAAACGAAGTTTCGACAGTACCTATGAGGGCTTGAAACTGATTTCGTCATTGATGGGGTAATAGCCGCTGATGGTCGTTTCGACAGTACCTATGAGGGCTTGAAACCGTGCTAGGGCGCACGCGGCAACTTCGACAAGCCAGGTTTCGACAGTACCTATGAGGGCTTGAAACCCTCGAGCATGCGCCGAGGCGGCTGTGGCTCAGCAAATTGTTTCGACAGTACCTATGAGGGCTTGAAACCCCCTAGTCTATGATTGTAGCGTCGGTTCGTGAGCGGTTTCGACAGTACCTATGAGGGCTTGAAACCCCTCTCCGCGGCCCGTGAGCTGCGGGCAAGGGAGGTTTCGACAGTACCTATGAGGGCTTGAAACGAGGAACCAATTTTACAGAGGATTTTCGATGAAATCGGTTTCGACAGTACCTATGAGGGCTTGAAACTTGGACAGCCTCAGCCCAGATCAGTAAGAGAGCTGAGAGTTTCGACAGTACCTATGAGGGCTTGAAACCGCCTTCCGCACTTCCGCACATGCATCACACAGCCAGTGTTTCGACAGTACCTATGAGGGCTTGAAACGCGGTAGATCTCGGCGAGTAACTCCACGAACTGTGCGTTTCGACAGTACCTATGAGGGCTTGAAACCCTTCCTTCCATCGACCAGCATAACAGGAGCGCACCGTTTCGACAGTACCTATGAGGGCTTGAAACCCGCAACCCGCCCTTCTCGCGCGGATCCATGGCGAGGTTTCGACAGTACCTATGAGGGCTTGAAACCGGATCGCCTTGACCTTGATACCCATCGCTCTACCTCCTGTTTCGACAGTACCTATGAGGGCTTGAAACGCGAGTCGCTGAGCTTCCTCGAGCTCGGACGTCCACGTTTCGACAGTACCTATGAGGGCTTGAAACAGCGTTGCAAGCAGAGATCGAGCAACACAGAATCTGGTTTCGACAGTACCTATGAGGGCTTGAAACCTTCGCGCAGACTGCGATCGACCTGCGCGTGCTCGTTTCGACAGTACCGAGGAGGGCTTGAAACGGAGTCAGGGGGCCAGGTTCCAGGCCCCAGAGCCCAGTTTCGGCAGTACCTGTGAGGGCTTGAAACGCTCGGCCCCAGGGAACTCGCTTGCGAGTGGCCCTTTACGGCAGGATCGCTCAGAGCTCGAGACCGGCGCCAGCGAGCTTGCCGCGAGCAGGTCGTGAATACCCCCGAAAGCGTCAGATCAGCGCTCTCGAGTCCTCGACGTCCTTGCCGCGCCAACCGGCACGGCCTGGATCTGCCGTTGCGGCGGTCGGTTCGGGCGCTCGTAACGGTCCTCTCAGGCGCGAGGCGATCGCGTCTTCGCGCAAGGAGGACCCGAAGGGCTGGACCAGCGACCGCGCGGCGGGCGCGCTGCCATGCGGCGTCGGTTGGGAGTCGGTGGCGAGAGGCTTCGCGCGGGACCCAGCGCAGCCGGTAAGACGTCTGGAGGCAGC
>Ga0209809_1003336_pt1 | contig 10274 bp, 7 predicted proteins | sample YNPMSTMetaG_FD_186172 | JGI IMG/M metagenome (GOLD analysis project Ga0209809, IMG submission 186172) | Anoxygenic and chlorotrophic microbial mat microbial communities from Yellowstone National Park, USA - YNP MS-T MetaG (SPAdes) (version 2) ... | reverse complement strand
GCCGCAGTGGTTGGGAGCCCTGTTGTTGGAGCGAGATTCCAAGTTGTGCCGTTATCAAATGAGCGTTGCATGCCAATATCGTATCCAGCGTAGAGCGTATCGTTATGATTGAAAAAGGCTTTCACATTATGCAGCCCGCCCGTCTCAAACATTCTCGTCCAAGTCGTGTCGCCAACATTGGTTCGAAAGCCCACACCGAGATTGCTTCCGTAGAACACTCGATTGCCTGAGAGGTATAAGCCCTCACAGACATAATTTTGTCCCAAGCCCGAGCGAATTTGTCGCCATGTTGCACCTGAATTTGAGCTAAAAAATGCGTAGTCAGACGAGCCAACATAAATTATTGAGCCGCGTGCCACCACGCCCGCTTCAAATCCGCCTGCCAGTCCTAATTGAGTACGGCTCACCAGTTGCGTCCAAGTTCGTGCCGTATCGGTTGAGCGAAACACGCCGCTCGAGGTTGCCAAATACAGCGTTCCGCCATCCGCCCAGAGTCCTCTTGCAATTCCTGTTACGCTTCCTCCCAGCGTCCATACGCTTGCCGTTCCACTGCCGCCCGAAGCGCCACCGCTTGCATCAGTAGGGTTAGACGTGTTGTTGGAACAGCTTGCAAAGACAAATGCGGCGTATATTACCAAGGCAGCAAAAATCCGTTTAGGGAGCAGATTCATTCTCATCATTTCTCGTAGAGAGTTTAGGTTTGTGTAACGGCCGCCAAAGAATTCGCACAACAAGCGCTCTTTGGTTATTATCAAGCTACTTGATGTGTTTGCTGAAAGGAAGGGACATTTTTAAAAATTGTGATTTCACGCTGAACAATGTCGGCACTAAAAGTTGAACGGTTGTTTCTTTCACTCTCTTCGGAAGAGCGTGAGGCATTTAGGGCAAGATTACAGGCGACGCAAACCGTCTTGCTTCATCTCTATGATGCACTTGAAGAAATTACATCGCAACAACGGCGGCTCTCTCGATGCAAACGCAAACTCATTGAATCTCTCTACCATGAGCCTTACACGCCCGCCAGCGACACACGCTTTCGCAACGACTGCAGGCGATTAGCCGAACACCTTGAGCGCTTTCTGGCTGAACGCCAATGCCTGAACATGCTTGAAAAAAATTCACTATTGCATGCACGCTTTCTTTTGGTCGCCTTGTTGCAACGAGGCTTGTGGAAAGAGTTTGAAGAAAATTACCGCAAAGCACGTGCCACAGCTCTTTCCAACTGCGACTTCGAGACACTGCTTGCATTAGATAACCTTCAATTCCATCACCTTTGGGAATCGCGCACCCATAAACCGCAAGCCTTAAAACATCTTCTCTCTACAATTGAAGCAAGCAAAGCCGACTTGAAAAATCATTATGCAACAACACATGCCCACTGGGGTTCTATTTACACTGGCGCCTTGCATTACCTTCAAGTCTATGAGCAGAGCAAGTCTTGGGAGAAGTTGAAACAGGTAGATTTTACCGATGTTCATTCGCCGCTTGCCGAATACTACGAACAGAAATCGCGTACCTTTGCACAGTCGCTCCACGCCGATATTGCCTCAATGACAAAAGCTCTCAACATCATTTTCTCACTGCCAAGTGTTTTGCCACACATCTGTGCCGAACAGCTATCTGCGCTGGGCAATGTGGGATTAGCCTATATGCTCAATGGTGATTACGCCAATGCTTTGCAGTATTACCAAAAAGCCTTTGAGTTTTCGCAAACACACGGCTTGGAATTTGGCGCCTCGCTTGCTTTCAATTACGCCAGCGTGCTCATGAAGTGCGCTCGTTACAAAGACGCTTTAGAAATTTTCCACGCAAAATGGAAAGTTCTATCAAAAGGGAAGCTGACACAGCACCGCGCCGAAGTGATGCGTTGCTACTGCCATATTTTTCTGGGGGAGCTCGACCGTTCTCAGGCGCTCATTCCAAGCTCTCTGGCGCCCTATCCTCTCGACATCCAACTCTACTTTCACTTCGCTAACATCGCCATTTTCATTGAGCAGCGCAACTTCTTTGTGGCAGAGCGCACCGTGAATAACTTGCTTAAACGCTTCCAACGCCGTAAATCTTATGCCCAGCACAAAAGCGCACAACAACTGGCGTTGCTTTATCGCAAGCTCATTCGGCTCCTTCAATCACAACCATACGCCAAGTCGTCTTCTCTCAAAAAAATGAAAGAAGCTTTGACCACATTCAAAGCCACTCACCGAGACTATCACAGTGCTCTACCTGTCATCTGGCTCGAGCATAAATTAGCCACAGACATTGTGGATTGACCAAGCACGGTGCTCACCCTGACCCTTTCTGCCTGTCCTGCTGAATGGAGCATCCGCAATTGTCATGCTGAACGGAGCGCAAGCGCAGTGAAGCATCCACAACTGGATTCCTCGCTGTCGCTCGGAATGACAAAAACAGGAATGCTCGGAATGCCCACAAGAGATATGCATGGAATAACCCTTTCTGCCCGTCCTGCTGAACGAAGCACCGCACAACCTCACCCTGTCATGCTGAGCAAAGCGAAGCATCCACAACTGGATTCCTCGCTGTCGCTCGGAATGACAAAATACTCGGCATTGTGGATTGATTGCAAATCTGAGTTTGTTACATTCTCCCTTGCGTAAGTGCGCTTGGGGATGAGAGATAGCGGTATCCACAACGAAAAAAAATGCCGCAAAAAGCGTTGCAGTCGCCGCGAAAGTGCCAAAATTTTCGTGGCGACTGTCGCTTTTGTAGGTGTTCTATGCGCCATGCATCGCTAAAAAATCTCCAACTGGTTGCTTGCCTTCGGCATTTTCTTTTCCTTTTTGCCATAGAGATTAACGATGTTGCCGAATTGCTTATCGGTGATGCGAATGATGCTGACCGAGCCTTCGTCGGGCATGTTTTTTCTGATGCGCTGTTCGTGCACATCGGTGTTTTCGAGGCTGGCGCAATGGCGCACATAAACCGAGTATTAGTGCATCGAGAAGCCATCGGAAAGTAGAAATTTCCGAAAGTCTGTGTATGCCTTTTTTTGCGCAGGCGTCTCGGTTGGCAGGTCGAAGGTGACAATGAGCCACATAGAACGGTATCCGCTAAAGTTTCGTCGGAAGTCTTCACGTTGTTTGTTCATGTTCTTCTTTGAGTTCATCAGGTTTTGGTGCCATGAAGCGTGGGTAGATGATTTCTTTTGCAGTGCCTTCAAAGCAACGGACGATTGAGGCAGTGGTTTGAGAAAGCGCCACAAGGAGCGGGCTACGCTCGCCTTGCATGTCGGTTGGTGCGGTTAGCACTTGCAGGAGTGTGCGTTTATGCTCTTTTGTGAGTTCAAAAAAGCTCATGGTTTTATCACGCGTTTGCCACATTTCGAAGACAATGTAATCCACAAATGGGCGATATGGTTCCATGATGTCGTCGGCAAGGCAGAAGGCGTTGTATCGGTTGGTGTGATGAATGCCAATTGTGGGCAAGAGTCCTGAACTGACAAGGGCGCGAGCAACGGCGGCACGCAGAATGGCATAGCCGTAGTTGAGCAAGTTGTTTGGCGGTGCGCCGAAGCGGTCTCTTGAAAAATCTTCGCCTTCAAAGAGCGCTTTCCAATAGAGCCGAGCAGCTTGAGCTTCGCGATTGCCTTTATCGCCGCTTTGGACTTGCTTTGCAAGCCGCCGCAAGGCTTCAGCAGATTTGCCGTGATGTTCCAAGTGCAAGGCTTGGTTGAGGATTTTTGCCGCAACCGTTTGTTGCCAAAGCTGTTTTTTGAGCGGCAGTTTGGCATGGAGTTGCGCCGCAAATCGCTCGGTTTGTAGCGAATTGCCATCGAGCGGCAAGAGCAATCCCGACGGCAAGTGTTGCGCATCGCACACCACCACAGCAACATTGTAGGCAAGCAGTTTCGAAAGCGCTGATTGCGAAAGCGTGATTTCCGAACTTTCCCATAAACTTATACTACATCAAGCAGTGCTTGATTAAGGCAATCTTGACCACAACACCTTATCCTTGACCTCACCCTCTTGTCCCTCTCCTTGTGAAGGAGAGGGACGTCGCACAGCGACAAGGTGAGGTCTCCCTCGCCTTGTTGAGCACGCTACAAGTCCTCCTTGCCCACCTATCCCGACCTCACCCTGTTTCGGCTTTCACCAAAACGTCCCTCTCCTGACCTCACCCTATTCTCCTTGTGAAGGAGAGGGACGTTGCGCAGCAACAGGGTAAGGTCTCCCTCGCCTTGTGAAGGAGAGGGACGTCTGCAAAGCAGATAGGGTGAGGTTAAACTCGCCTTTATTCCAACACCCAGAATAAGGCTTTCTCATCTCGACAATAGCGCATTTTTATCTTTACAATAAGGCTTTCTTTCCGTCGAAATCAAGCTTGATTTTAACCGTTGCCGCCAAGCTTGACCTCACCCTCTTGTCCCTCTCCTTGTGAAGGAGAGGGACGTCTGCGAAGCAGATAGGGTGAGGTTAAACTCGCCTCACCAGCGATAAGCCGGCGTTAAGAGCGTGCGTTTTATCATACCATTGGCTCCGACACAGGTTTAATCCTTCCCAATACATCCACTTTGACTTTGATACCTCGCAAGGTGTTAGGTGATTTGCTAAATGAATTTTCTGCTTCTGAATCAAGATGGTGGCAAAATGTAATCTTTCCCTCTGTCGTTTTTTGAACGCGGTAAAGGTGTTTTGAAATGGTTTTGTAGTCGGGCTTTGCCCAATCAATCTTTTGGACATTGAAGCCGTCTTCGCTCATGAGGAACATTTCATCAATCATTAGGCTCATGACAAATTCGTGTCCGTCCATTGTTTTATTGATGATGGGCTGTTTGAGCCGTTTGCGCTTGGCAGCCTCAAGGAGCGTAACGATGCGCCCTGTGTATTTTGTCTTGCCTTTTTTAGTGTTCAGTTTTCGGAAAATCTCGATATGGTGATTGCTGCCGGTTTCGATAAAGACGCCGGGGCGCAGTTCACGCATGGTTTGCGATCTTTGATGAATGCGCACGTGCTTGATGGGCACGCCGAAGTTTTCAAAAAAGGCATCAGGCAAAGGTTGGTCGGGCGCAAGGCTCGGAAAGTCTTGCAAGCGTTTTTCAAAGAAGGCGCGAATGAAATACGGCTCAATTTTCGGAATATCGTTTGGGGTGATGGTGTTTGCGCTGAGTCGTTTGCCTTCAATCGTTACGCGCTTGATGGGCATTTTCACTTGCTTTGCCGCTTGATAAAATTCTTTCGGCAATTCTTTGTATGACTCTCTGAATTTGACGCCTTGCGCCTTGAGCTTCTCAATAATTGTTTGGAATGCGGTTCGGATATAGGGGTCAGCAATATCGCCCACCATGCTTTCGGTCAATTTGGAGATAGGTTTGCGGACGGTATAGGATTTTATAGTCGCCGTCTTCGCAGTGCGAGCCGTCGCGTTCGCGCACTGCGCCGTAGAAAGTGTCTTCATGCAACGCACCCTGAACGCGGTCTTTTCGGTAGCGCGAGACAAGCATTTCCTCAAGTTTTTGTTTGAGTTGCTCGCGGAAGTCGGGAAAGGGAAGCGGGAATTTCTTGGCATTTGGTTCGCGCTTGTATTTGCTGTAAGTGCTGAGCCTTTGCACGAAGCCTCGTGTGGTAGCGGCAATGACGGTGGCATCAAGCGCGTGGTGTCGGAGGTCTTTGCGATTTTTTTCCGCCAGTTTTTCTAATTCTTCAAGCGACGCCTCATTTCGATTTTTTTTCAAGCGGGTAGAGCAGCGAATTAAGTCCCCAAAGTGTGCGCAGTTTTGCAGTGGCTTGTCCATTGCTGACGACGATGTTCGGGCAAATGGTTTCAAGGTAGGCTTTGGCTTCACGCGAAAGGTAGGCAGTGTCGTTGAGTTGGCGCGCAATGAAGTCTTCGGTGTTGATTTCTTTTTGCGTAAAGCGTTTGAGTTTGGCTTTGTTGCCAAATTTCATTACGCGCTCAATCATTTGCTCATATTCGGCTTCGCTGATGATGCCGCGCTCTTTCATTTCGTAGGGCGAAAGGTTTTGCTTTTTCTCACGGTTGAAATCGGCAAAGCAAAGCGTGAGATTGTTGAAGGAATCATCTTGCGTGCGAGAGTAGGGCAAGATGTGCTCGATGTCAATTACATTTTCGGCAAAAAGCATCTCGGCAGAGATTTGTTTGCCTGTGTAGGGACAAATGCCGTTGCACTCTTTCCAGAGCCGATATTTGACGATGTCGGTGCTTGATGGGTTTGGAACGCCGAGTTTTCGGATTTCATCAATGGCTTCTTTATTCTTTTCGCGATTGGCTTTGTTTTCTTTGGCGAGTTTTTCGCGTTCTGCTTTTGGCAACTTCAATTCTCGGGCAAATTCGATGTGAATAGCATCGGGCTTGCCATACTCCTTGATGATTGCGTTCACAAGGCGGCGCAGTTCAAACAAGCCTTGTTGCACGATGGGGTTGCGCAGGTTTGGGACTTCGCCGAGTTTATTCAGAAGGACTTTCGGGCGTTTATCGCTATGGTGATAGCCTGCCTTCTGGCATGCTTCGGCGTAGTTGTAGCCTTGTTTGAAGAAGGGAATGAGTTTTTTCATGGCGCGCTGGCTCAGATTAGCATAGCCTTGCTTGAAGTGGATGTCCCTTAGGGCTTTTGCGCCTGCGTCAAAAGTCCCCATTTTTCTTTGCCGTATTGCTCTAACCAGTCGTTATCGGTTGCGTCGTAGATGATTTTCCAGCGGCGCTCTTTTTCTTCTTCGGAGAGTGCGTCCCATTTGGCTTCTATGGTCGCCTGTTCTTTCTCGGTTGGTTCGTCGTCTGTTTCTTTGAACATGGTCATCATTTGCACGGCGGTCTCGTTGCCTTTGATTTTTTCCTCAGGGTCGTAGTTGCAGATTGTTGATTTTGGCAATCCAATTTTTTCAAGCAGTTTTCCGATTGTGATTTCCTCTGTTTTTTCAAGGATTTCGGCGGCGCGAGCTTTTTCTTCAGGGGTCAGAAAGCGGTGTTCGGGCGTGAAGAGCTTAATCGTGGCAAGTTTATCCCAGATGCGATAGGTTTGGAACGCAAGCGAAGAGATGGGTGCGCGGCGTGCGTTTGGCTCGAGCGAACATTTGCCGACCAAGTGCTTTTGCGATTTAAGCGGACGCTGAAAGAAAATCAGATACGATTTGATGAACGCTCGTAACGATTGGTCAGATTTCTTTTTCCACGCTTCTTGCTGTTTTCGTGAGCAAAGTGTTGTGAGCAGTGCATCGGGCACAGGTGCATTGAGTTCAGGGTGGAAGGCGCTTTGCTTGTCGCAGATTTTGTCAAACTCATCTTCGTAATGTCTGCGGAGAGCGTAGCGCGCACGGATGCGCACCTCGTGTGGATTGAGCGAGGCAAGGTATTCGCCAAGGGTGCGCACCTTGCCACTTCTGAGAAGTTGCTCGACTTCGCCGTAGCCGCGTTGTTCGCCCTTACCCTCACGCAGCTTGTTTTTTGACTTTTTGGATTTGCCTTCTGTTTCAGGTGTCTCTTCAACGACCAGTTCTTCATCGGTATCAGTTTTGCGATTGCTTTTGAATCCACGCCGCTTTGAGAGATGGAAGAAGATGCGCGCAAGTTCGCCTTTGGTGAGCGGTTCATCTAAGGCTTTTTTGCGCAGTGCGTAAGGGTCTTGATGCCAGATGTTTTCAAGTTCGGCAGGGTCGCTTGGCAGCCAGCCCAGTGTTTGAAAGGCTTGTAGCACGGCTTTGCGGCGCATGGCTTTGCGGGCGATTTGTCGGCGCAAAAGTCGCTTTTCGCGGCGCGTTTTGTTTTTCGAGGACTCTTTTCCTTTCTCACTTCGTTCAACGCCTTTGGGGAAGACGCGCGTGCCGAGGCAGAGTATTTCGCTATCGTTTATCATTGCCCAGCCGATAGAGGCGGCACCGATGTCCAAGCCAAGTGTGTAGCTCATGGTCAGAGAACATTTGAGTGATTGGAGACAGAGAGAGTTGTTTGGAAATTTTGGGAGAATTTCTTAAACTCGGATAAATGTAACAAACTCAGATTTGCTTCTTTCCACAACAAGAGGCAATCTCGACAGGCTCACGCCTTTTGAATTTGCTCTGCAAATTCGCAAGTGCCCTTCCCGACGAGGAAGGGCTTTTTATTTGCGAAGCTTTCGGCTTGCTAACTGATTCACAGGCGACAAGTTCCACTCACTATCTGGGTTTTTCTGCTCTATTGTTGCAACTCATTTGCAGCAAAAACCTTGCCATTTTTTTGATACTTCACTCCGTAGCCATATATTCACTTCATCAAGCATCATACTAAAGCATTGCTTGATAGCAGTCTTAATTCGTTCAACCGAAACTCTCTGAAAGGAGGCAGTTTATGGCTAAAACCATGAAGGCGGCAGTCGTGCGTGCCTTTCATCAGCCACTCGTTATTGAAGAAGTACCTGTGCCAGAGCCGGGACCAGGTCAGATTTTAGTCAAAGTTGAGGCATCGGGCGTCTGTCATACTGACCTGCATGCGGCAGAGGGCGATTGGCCTGTGAAACCGAAACTTCCGCTTATTCCCGGTCATGAAGCGGTTGGCTATGTGGCTGCGGTGGGCAGTGGTGTGAAGGTTGTCAAAGAAGGCGACCGCGTTGGCGTGCCGTGGCTTCATGATGCATGCGGTCAGTGCGAGTATTGCTTAGACGGACGCGAAACGCTCTGCATGAACCAACACAACACGGGATACTCGGTCGATGGCGGCTATGCCGAGTATGTGTTAGCTGACCCGAACTATGTTGGGCACTTGCCCGATAATGTAGGGTTTGTGGAGATGGCGCCCGTGCTCTGCGCAGGAGTTACCGTCTACAAAGGCATTAAAACCACAGGCGTGCGTCCCGGTGAGTGGATTGTGATTTCAGGTGTGGGCGGACTTGGGCACATGGCGGTTCAGTATGCTAAAGCAATGGGCATGTATGTGGCGGCTGTCGATATCGCTGACGATAAACTTCAGCTTGCTCGTCAGCTCGGTGCGGACCTAACGGTCAATGCAGCCAAAGAAGACCCCGGCGCATGCATTCAGCGAGAAATCGGTGGCGCACATGGCGTGCTGGTTACAGCGGTCTCACGCAAAGCCTTTGAGCAAAGCCTCAACATGGTGCGACGCGGTGGTACCATCGCCTTCAATGGTCTGCCTCCGGGAGAATTTCCTGTCTCCATCTTCGATGTGGTGCTCAAAGGCATCAGCTTACGTGGCTCAATTGTCGGCACGCGCACCGATTTGCGTGAAGCCATCGCATTTGCTGGCGCTGGGAAAGTACGTGCCAAGGTGCGCGTCGAGCCTGTTGAAAAAATCAACGAGGTCTTCGCAGAAATGAAAGCAGGCAAAATTGAAGGACGAGTTGTGCTGAAAATCTAATTCTTTGCCCAGAGTAGCCACACTTGCCGACTTGCCCCTCTGCACTCGCGGAGGGGCATTTTTGCATTCTTCAACACTTAGTCAGCTCTCGGCAAAAATTCATACAGAATAAAACCGCCCCAAAGTAGCACCACCACAATCATCGGCACATCGCTATACAGCACCTCCACCGGTGACTCACCCTGACTTTCCGTCTCCACCAAATACCAATACCGAAAAATGCCAAACAGCACCAGCGGAATCTACTTTTTACAGTTTTGGTTCGAATTTTCTTTCAGCAAAAATCTGACTATTCCAACATGCTTGTATCGGAATCTATGTTTTTAGAAAATGCAAATGATTTGCATATTTTGAGAGTTACATCAAAAATCACGAAACCTATCTCATTCAGATTAGCCATGTCGAGACCAGCAAAGCAATTACCTGTAACAGTGCTGTCGGGATTTTTGGGCGCAGGAAAAACGACGCTGCTCAATCACATTCTTGCGAACCGTGAGGGCAAAAAAGTCGCCGTGATTGTCAATGATATGAGCGAAATCAACATTGATGCGGCACTCATCAAGCAAGGCGGGGCAAACCTTTCACGCACCGAAGAGAAACTCGTCGAGATGCAGAACGGGTGCATTTGTTGCACCTTGCGCGAAGATTTGCTCATTGAAGTCTCCAAGTTGGCTCGCGACGGGCGGTTTGATTACCTTGTGATTGAATCCACTGGTATTTCAGAGCCATTGCCTGTCGCTGAAACATTCACTTTTGAAGATGAAGAGGGCAGAAGCCTTTCCGATGTGGCGAGGCTTGATACGATGGTGACCGTCGTCGATGCGGCAAGTTTTCTTGAAGAATATCGGCGAGCGGACTTTTTGCAGGCGCGCGGGCAAGCCGTCAGCGAAGATGACCAGCGCACCATTGCTGACCTGCTTATCGAGCAAGTGGAATTTTGCGATGTGATTGTGCTC